>Ga0302325_10008850_pt1 | contig 22081 bp, 17 predicted proteins | sample Palsa_T0_2_FD_201948 | JGI IMG/M metagenome (GOLD analysis project Ga0302325, IMG submission 201948) | Peat permafrost microbial communities from Stordalen Mire near Abisko, Sweden - Palsa_T0_2 | ecosystem: Environmental > Terrestrial > Soil > Palsa > Peat permafrost | place: Sweden: Abisko...
ACGACAGAAAAGCGTTCGGGTCCGGGAGCAGTGACAGCTCTGTATGCGATGAGCCGGGTATTAAGATAGATGATCAGATTTGTTGTCTGGCCGTCGAGGGCTTCCAGATGACGGATGTAGGCGGCCAGGGAAGAATCGACGGCGTTCCCATAGGTTTGAAGGTTGGCCGTCAGATGCTTCGATTTGAAATTGACGGTCAGCAGGTCCTGGATGCCCGTCGCCACGCCACTGGCGACGGAAGCCTCCGTGGAGGAAATCGTCAGGGATCCGTAAGTCCCTGCAGTAACCACCGCCCCAAGCGTATCCACTTTGATCACGTCTGCGGAGCCCGATAATTTGGCGAGCGCGGTAAAATAGCTGCCCAGTTTTCCGCTTTCCCTGATGACCGCGGTATCATAAGCAGCGGCGGTCTTGCAGTCGCAGGGGTAGTGTTCGGGATTGGTCGAGTTGTCATAGATATAGCAAGAATCAAAGCAGTAGTCGGAATAGCCGTACGGGAAGCGCTGCGCAATCGTCTTGCAACTGCTGCCGGCAAATTTGTTGATCCCTTTCAGGTCGGCACAGGCGGTATAAAGCAGGGCCTGGAGGATCAGGCAACTACACAAAAGGGAGCTTTTCATTTTTTTCGATCGTTTGGATGACAAGGTAAATGTTCTTCGGTGGGCAAACAACCGTGAAATCACCTGAAATTGGGTGTTTTCCCCGTTGCAAAAAAGAACGGGAGGATCGTACTTTGCAGAGTGGATCCAAGGAAACGGGGTTTTTCCCCTAGGGTCTCCTGGATTGTGTCCTACCTTTAAGAAATGAAAATTACCATTGGCCTTGTTGATGACGAACGGTTGTTTGTAACGGCGTTGAGCGAACTCATCCGTAGCACGAACGTCCAATTTGACGTTATCGTGGACGCGGTAGACGGGGAAACTTTTCTCTCGAAGCTTGCCAAATTGCCGGACCTGCCGGATATCGTGCTGGTCGATGTGCGGATGGAAGGTATGAATGGAGCGGAGGTGGTCCAGGAGATGAGCCGGCGGTTCCCGCTGGTGCGAAAGGTTGCGCTGTCCAGTGTCGACAAGGAGGACGCGATCATCGGCATGCTGAGGGCGGGCTGTTGTGCGTACCTGCTGAAGTCGATCGATGCACCGGAATTGGAAAGAGCGTTGCTGGAGATCTATCAGCTGGGTTATTACAATGCGGACGGGCTCAATATTCACTATCGCCGGCTGGCGCGGCTGGCGCCCGACAAGCCTGGTGTCCGGCTAAATGCCCGGGAGACTGAATTCCTCAGGTTGGCTTGCTCCGACCTGACGTATAAGGAGATCGCCAGTGAAATGAAAGTGGCCGAGCGGACCGTGGACGGATACAGGGAAAGCCTGTTTGAAAAGCTAAAGGTACAGAGCCGGGTCGGGATGGCGCTGGAAGCGATCCGGCTGCATTATGTGAAACTGTAGTAATCAAAAACCACCAATATGGACAAGAATCTCACTTCACCTGAGAAGGTGACCAAGGCTCCTATTACACCCAAGGGTGTGTCAGAGCTTTTGTACGACAATTTCAGCGATGTCAGGCAGACGGCAATCAGCCATGTAGTCGCCAACGGCGAAGGCGACAATCTTTACGTGGTCCTTGTGCACGTGAAAGGTAAAACCAGTAAGGCAGCAGCCTCAGGAAAGGCGGAGCTGTCTTCCGAACCCAGGGTCGATGAGTTGGACCGGAGTCTCAGCGGTCAGCTCACGAACCTGTTCAGCCATGTCGTGGCCTTTGACGGTTGCACTGATCTCACGAAGCCGCATTGTGCCGGATCCTCGAAGGGCTACCGGCTAAGGGGAAAGAAAGGCAAGACGGAACTGCCCAGCGGCCGGGGCTTCCAGACGGTCAAGGGAGAAGCGCATACCAAAAACCACGCCTTCGTTAGCTCCGAAGTGCCGGCGAACAAGGTTCAACCCATCTTCGAAACCATGGAGCGCATCGCCGAATTTGGCGTCGGGGATTGAGGTGCTATTCCTTCTGAAGGCAGGGGCTAATATCGAGAAACAGGTAGGCGATGAAATCGGGCCAGAGGCTATAGCGGGTGAATCCGGACAGGTTCCTGCTTTCTGAAGAATAGTAGAGGGAATAGAACGAACCAACCATGCCGATATCTGTCAGTGTGGTCGGAAAATACAGGGAGAATCCCGATTCCCGGTAACCCGGCTTACTATCTTCTTTGCCGACAAAACGCCGTCTGGCTATCGACTTTTCCTGCAATGCCAGGAAGCAATTCAGGGCTTCCTGGTATTCTGTATTGCGGGCAAGGAGTTTGCCGGCCGTCTTGAACCACAACCGGGCATCGACCAGCTGGTAGTGAGCCTGCGGATTGCGGCGCCTGGCGATATTGATGACCTTCTTGCGGCATTCCATCAGCTTTCCCTTATGCCCTTCTTTGACATAAAAGATAAGCTCCCGGATCATGCGGTTCAGGCAGTCATTGATTGCGGGGTAATAGGAGAGGTCGTTGCCGAAAAGTGCGGTATCGTCCTGGAAAACCTTCAGCGTTTTGGCCTTGGTAAGTCCCCGGACGGCAAAACGCGCCACTTGTTCGGGCGTCAGCCTGTCGCCGGCGGCCTGCATCGCCCTGAACCAGATCACATAGTTGTATTCAGGGAACCACATCAGGCTCTCGAACGTCACCAGGTAGCCGGTGACGTCACAAAGGGTACAGCCCGTGTCGAACATTTGCATAAAGCAGTTCCGCATAAAGATCACGTCTGCTTTTCCGAAGGTGGCGCGTATGGCCTGCCGCAGCTGGTCGACGGTGATGCCGGACGGCAGGGCATTTTTCACAGAATAAGCAAGGAGAGACTTGATCGCGCCCAGACTCCTTCCGCCGGGCTTCTTCTGTCCGCCCTTTAGCTTTGCGGGCTTGAGGGGTTTGACCTGGTGTGCCAGGGAGTGCAGGGGTTGCTTCAATAGCCTGGCCCCCGGGGAGGCGGCGCTGACGATGGCGTTGCCGGGTCCCTGGGCGGGCTCCTCAAAAATGGAATAACCCGCCCCGTGGTCCAGGGTAGTGATGATGAGGTGTTCATATTCAAAGTTATTTTGAATGGTCCGGAAGACACTGGTTACGGCGCCGGGATCGTCCAGGCCCATCCCGGAAGGCAATTGGTCCAACACATGAAGGCGTTTGTCCTCCTTCGGCGCCCCGATCCGAAGCTCAACCACAAAACTGAAAGCACCCTCCTTTCCTGCTATGGCGGAATCCAGTTCGACTACCAGCGACTGGGAAAGCACGGTGGTTGAAATGCAACCGGCAATGGCGAAGGAATCGTCTGCCTTCAGCTCCAGCAGTTCTTCCATCGTCTTGTCCATAAATTCCGTATCTTCCTCGACGTCGACGACATTTTGCACGAGAAATACTATTAGCCACTTTACCCGATGTGCCATAAAATTGTATTTTGTTTATTTAGTTGGTTGTCTCTTATCAGCTGTCCGTCCTATGCCATCGGCCCGCCGGGCCCGCCGAAGCTTCCCAAACTCCTCTACTATTTCCACAAAATCGCGCAGGCAGAAGGGCTCAGCAGCTATAATGTAGAAAGGATCACGCAGGATGCCTATGGCTATACCTGGATCGCCACCCAGGACGGCCTGAACCGGTTTGACGGAAAAAATATCACAATCTACAACAAGTCGGTTGACCCGCCCCGTCAGCTGGTCAACAACGACATTTGGGACCTGGCCGAAGACACTGTCAACCACCGGCTCTGGGTACTTACTTATATTGGACTAAATTGCATCGACCTGGCTACGGGAAAGGTCCTCGACAACCCGCCGGCCATCGGGCCGGCCAAAAATCTGCCGCCCAACTCCTGGTTTAAATGCGAGCTACTGGTCGGTGAGCGTTTATGGATCGGCTCCAAGAACCTCAACGGGCTCACTGTCTACAATACCCGCAAGCAGGCCTTCGAACCCATCGAGCCGTTGCCGGATGTATCCGGGCCATCGGCTGTCGAGCCGAATGTGGACCGGATCTGGGCTGACGAGCATGGCCGCATCTGGGTCTTTGTCGCCAACTACGGTATCGTCATCTATTCCGCCCGAACCGGCCGTATTCTCGAACGTCATCCGCTGGCTGAATTGGGCTTCCTGCCCGACCAGGACTTTAATCGCTTCCGCGCGAATGCGCGGATAGGCCCTGGCAGGATGGCGCTCATGACCAACACCGAGCTCTACGACCTGCGCTACGGCGAACATGGATTTCAGATGAAACCTTTTGTCCTCCCGGGAGACGCGGCACTTATTTCCCGGAAAGAAATGTATTGGTGCACGACGGACCCTCCAGGGAATTTATGGTTCAGCGCGGACAATGCCCTGTACCGGATGAATATCGTTTCGGGTGAGGTAACACGCATCGAGGACGCGGATTACAGCAACCCCGAAAATTGGTTCAATGGCATCTTCGACATTTATTTTGATCGGGTCGGACATATCTGGCTGGGTACGCAGAAGGGTTTGGCTTATTCGCCCGTCAGCGCCTCGCCCTTTGCGGCTTTTTTTCAATCCGCCGATCACAGTCTGGTGATCAATCATGCCAACTATGCCCTTCCCTACCGGGACAGCCTCCTTTATGTTTGTGCCGAAGACGGCTTCTACCGGGTCGGGCTCTCCGACAACCTGATCCACCGGCTTGCGGAAGGCCGCTATTTCTCCGCGACTCCGTTAAAAGGCGGCCAGCTGCTTGTGGGAGCGGAAGGCAGGCTGTCTGTCCTTCAAGGCGATAAGCTTAAGGGCGTCGAGACCGTCTACCCGGAATTGAAACCGATCGCCGGCGAACTGATATGCAGTCTCGTCTGGTGTGGCGACACGCTTGCCGTCATGGGTGGCATCAACCACCATGGCGTCTTTTGCTGGTATCCTCACCGGCACACTCTCCTTTCGATCAATGAGCGGACGAAACCATTGGCCCTGGCCAGCGATATCGTGAACGGACTTTGCCGGGATCGCCGTGGCAGGGTCTGGATCCTCTCAGGGACCGGCTGGAGCATATTCGATCCTACCGGCCAGCGAATAGACAACTTCCATATCGACGACCCCTATCGGCATCTCCCTGCCACCTTCTATTTCGATATGGTCGAATCGCAAGGTCTTTACTGGCTGGCGGTATATGGTACGGGTCTGATCGGGCTGGACAGCAATCTGCATTTTCGCAAGGTCTTTTCCACCCGCGAAGGTCTTGCCAACAACGGGGTTTACAAGGTTTTCGCCTGGAAGGACAGCCTGCTCTTCGTTACGTCCAACAACGGTTTGTCGCTCATCAGGCTTCATGATTCCAGCGTGGTCAATTATTTTCAAAAGGACGGGTTGCATGGCAACGGATTCGAACAGGGCTGCGGTTATCCGGCAGGTCCCTATATCTATGCCGGCGGCGAGCGGGGCGTCAGCAGGATCGAACCCGACCGGATCCCTGTCGACCCGGCTCCGCCGCCGCTGCGGATCGGCAATATCCGGATGCAGGCCACCGATTCTGTGTACGACGTCGGCGATCTTTCGACCGGCACCCTGGTCGTGCCCTCCGATGTCGTTCAGACCTCGCTCACGGTTGCCACTTTCGATTACACCGACGAAGGGCGGACGGTCCTGTCCTATAGCATCCCCGAGCTGAACACCCAGTGGATCCCATTGGGGCCGGACCGGACGATCAATCTCCTCGGGCTGAACCCGGGAAAGTATACGCTGCAGGTAAAATCGGCCAATCCCAATGCAGCTTTCCCCGAACGGCAGCTGCTGATCCATATCAGATGGTTACCAAAATGGTACCAGACGATCTGGTTCGAACTGGGCATGGCCCTGGCGGCGCTGGCGATCCTCTATTCCTTCTACCTTTACCGGATCAATACGATCCGGCAGCAGCAGCTGATCCGGCAGAATATCAGCAGCGACCTGCACGACGACATCGGCAGTATCCTCCATACGATCAAAGTCTTTACGCAGCTCGCGCGTCGCGGACCGGATACGGAGAGCTGGCTTTCACAGATCGAGGCGAGTCTTGCACAAGCCGTCGTGGCGCTTCGCGACATGATCTGGGTGCTGGACGACAGCCAGGATACGGTGTATCAATTCCTCGAGCGGCTCCGGCAGTTTGCGCTGCCGGTGACCGTAGCGAATGGGATTCAGCTGGATGTCACTTCCGAAGGTGAGGTAACGCAGCTGCTCCTGAAGGAGGAAAAGCGAAACCTGCTGCTGGTGGCCAAGGAATCGGTGAACAACAGTTTCAAATATGCCCGCTGCTCCAGGATACTCGTCCGCATCAGCATATCCGGCAATTCCATCACCATGCGGATCGAGGACGACGGGATCGGGTTCGATCCCCTTCAGCCGGTCGATGGAAACGGTCTCCGGAATATCCGCCGGCGTGCTACCAAGATCCACTACACCGTCGCCATCGATTCGTCGCCGGGCGCCGGCACCCGGATCATCCTCCACAAGCCATGAAATTAAAACTACTCGATCCAATGCATCCCTGCAACGGGAAAAACACCCTAATTGGATGGGCGAAGCACGTGATCGACCAACTGCCAGGTGAACAGAATGGCCGGATAGGTGCTGATGTACGACCAGAAGAAGGTATTCAGACCCATTATGAGCGCGATGGTCAGGTGGAAGAGAATGCCGGTCGCGAGGAATATCCAAAGCAGGGTGGCAGGCAGGAAGGGCGCAACCACCGCGCTCAATTCCCAGAGTACGATCACGCTGCCGGGCAGCCGAAATGCCCGTTGCGTCTTGTTGGCGGCCAGGCGGGCCGCCCATTTTCGGCTGTAGTTACCCGTTTGCAGCAAGGCCTTCAGGTGCGAGCCGTCGAACCAGCCCCGGGACTGGGATTTCAGCAGGCCGTTCGAGAAATAGCAGATCAGGACCTGACCGGCGATGGTGCAGAGGCTCAGTGCGCGGATGGCCGGGGATGGAAACCAGGTGGAAGGGATGAGGCAAAAGAGCAGGATGGTATTGAGCTGGTCCGCGCCCGACATAGGCAGGAATGCGCGGAGATAAATGACCGCGCTGACGAGGAGTAAGGCGGGCAAGACGATGGGAAGGGCCTGACCGGTGAAGCCCGCGGCAAGGAGGCCGATCCTGAGAAGATTGAGCCATACAAATCCGGTTTGGCCAAAGGTGATGTCGAAGGCGGCCGATTCCAGCCAATTCTCCCGGTAGGCGTATTTCTGGAATTCCCAGGCGAAAAGGCCGTTGGGGCCGAAGGCCGGGCTGTTGGAGATGTTTTGTAGCGATGAGATGGTCAGCGACAGGAAGAGCAGCCAACGGACGAGTTGGAGGCAGTCTGCCGCGGAATGCCAATCAACAGGGATGTACATGGCTGGAGAATATCGGGGTGAGGGCTGACGGCGTTTGCCAGCGGATCTGAAACTGGAGGAGGCGGCCGGCGCCGGCGGTGGATGCTTGGTCCTGGCGGCATCGCCGGGCCAGGTCGTTCAGCAAAAGCTGGTAATAGACGTTGCGGGCCGAGCTCGCCTTGACGGCTTCCTGGCAGATCTCGCGGAGCGCCTTGACGATATTGCCGCGCGGGTTGAAGAATAATGCGAAAGGCAGCATTGGTTTCCGGTCGTAGTTGACCAGCTTCCATTCGGTGAATAGGTGGTTATCCGGGTTATCGTCCGGTGCTGTCCGGTAGTAAACCAGGAAATCCCCGTCTATCGGCTGGGGGCCGAACATTCGCCAGGCTGGCAGCAGCCCGCAAAGAAAGAATTGCCAGCGGTCCAGCCTGGTGCGGAAAGGCTCCCAGAACTGGAAGAGGATGACGGCCAGGAGCCAAAGCACGCAGAGAGCAATCGCGATTTTTATCATAGTGTCACTTTAGACTAAGTTAAAACCCTTTGACAAAATATGATCGGGTGTTTTTCCCGTTTTTGCGCGTGACCGTTCAGGCTATCTGCGTCGGATCTGCCTACACCTAAAATGGGTGATTACTCAGGGGACTAATGATATGGGTGGCGCCGGAGGGCAATTTACCGCCGGCCCCGGGTGGGATTCGTTTTTTCAGTTTTTGGCCAGATCGGCATCTACGGTGTTGCTGCTGATGCCGGCGATCTGCTCATTCCAGGCATATTGCCAGATGGTCCAGTCCGTCCAACCCTTTGGCAGGCGGGGTGCGGGGACGTCGACATGCGCCACCCAAAGCGGAAACTGTTGACCGAGGGTATGGGTCGGAGGGAGATTGTTATCCAAAAAGTCCGGCGCTCCGTAAATGATGATGGCCGGAAGAGCAGGGCCGGCGAAGTTTCCCAGGAAAGTTGTCATGAAGTCTTCCACCCAGGTAAGGAAATCGTTGGGCTGTAGCCCGGTATTTGTCTCCAGGTCGAGCGCGTAGGGATAGGTATAGGTGGGTGGGATATTGATGTTTGACAGCGTTTGATAGAAATTATTCGCTTCGTCTGCTGCGGCATTTGCCCCCGGTCGGGCGAAATGATAATAGCCAAAGAGGATTCCGGCATTTTTTGCTCCCTGTGCGTTGTAGCTGGTAGCCGGGTCTTTAAGCGTTACTCCTTCGGAAGCTTTAATGAAGGTGAATTGCACCGGACCATTGGTCGACGGTGATGCGGCTACGCTGTTCCAGTTGATGGGATTGGCGCCTGGCTGACCGTTGAGATGAGAGACATCGATTCCTTTTGTCATAATGATGGGTTTTGTTTATTTCGATTGCTTTTCGCCCGGCTTCTTTCCCGTGCCACGTATATTTATCGCCTTGGTCAGGATGCCGAACCAATAGCCGGAACCGAGCTGGAGGGCAAAGACGGTAATGAAGCAGCCAGCCAGTTTTATCAGGATGTTTGCCCACCAGAAGGTCGTGTACGCGGCGGGATCGTTTCCCGCCCACTCGTCCTCAGCAGCATTCCAGTTGTCATAACCTATTTTTAGGCCTGCAGCCTTTAGCTGGGAGGTGAGGGTATTCAGCGCTTTAATCTTGGTGGATAAAGTTTCCAGGGAGGCCTTGCTGGCGGCGGTATCGACTTTGAGTTCGGCGGATCCCTTGCCGGGGAGGCGGACGGAGATGCCTGTGCTGTCTTCCTTATATTGAATATCCTTCATGGCCGAGGCGATCTGATCGGCATTTGCCTTAAGCTGTGCGGGTTGTTTCAGCGAGTCATTGACGATCTTGATGGTGTCAAGGTTCAGCAGGATGGCGACAAGTAAGGACATCCAGAAAATAAGCTTACGCACTCTGCGCTTATACCAGCCAGTGGCACGATCCATGCCCGTGTTATAAAACGTCTCCAATTGCGATTGGAATGCTTTGACGTCTCCGCCGGCCTGCCGCAGGAAGTCGTCCATTGCTGTTTTCAGGTCGCCGGGCAGAAAGGCGGGCGCGGCGCTAAGGGTTGCGGCGATTTTGTTGAGATCGCTGCCGCCCAATGGCTCCATGACCGCTCTGGCGAAATTGGCAGCGGGGATATAGGAGGGAAATTTGCCCACGTCCTTTCTGAGGACAGCGATGAATGGACTATTCAGAACTTTATTGTTTAGGAAGGGTTGCCATTCTTTATCAAACAGCAGGTTGTTCAAGGTCGACTCCAGGTCTTTTGCCCGCCAATTGAGCACCGTCGCAATAATCTCCTGGAGAGACGAAATGAGCAGACTACCGATGAAATAGGTGAAGGACAATAAGATCACGAGATCGAGAACGGTTGAATTGAACATAGTAGGGCTTTTTTTGGATGAGGGAAGATTTCTGGCATTCAAGTTACGGCGGGGAATAGGGAGGGAAAAGAGTGAAAACACCCCCTCAGGAGTTGGCAATCGTCTTTAACGCATTGAGTAAATTGCTGCCGTTAACCGTTCCGAGTCCGGTACAGGCATTCCATCCGGGGCCAGCCTGGTAGCCTGCCACTCCGTTAAATGCGTTGTTGCCCGTCAATATCTGGTTGAAAACATTCGTGTTCATTAATTGATACAGCGTCGGGTTAAGATAACCGACAGGCTTGCCCAAAGCTGCATTGAGCAATGCAATCAGCCCTGCGTATAAAGGAGCTACAGCGCTGGTCCCACCTTCCGAGCCGTAGGGAGAACCGGCGCCATCCCCGCTGGTGACTATTAAAGACGAAGTGGATTGCCCATAAATGGTCAGATAATAGCCGCTGTAAGGACTCGCATTTCCTGCGATGTCAGGGACGCCGCGGCCGACGCCTCCGCCGGGGTTTATCGATTGTGGCGGCGCTGCGGCCTGCTGCCAGGCAGGCACCTGATTAAAAGCGACGCTGATGCCCCCACCACTTGCTCCCGCGTCATTCCAAACCTGTTCCGAAAACGAACTGCCATTTACATTGCTGATCACTGTTCCGCCACAGCCGGTAACATAGGGGCTAGACGCCGGGAATTCTACATGGGCCAGCCCATCTTGCTCCCTGTCCTGAGTCCCGTCATCGCCAGAAGAAAAGAATATTGTTTTATGAAGGCCGCTTGCTTCCTGAAAGATCTCGGAGAGCGCATCTATGGTTTGTTGAGACCAGGATGATTCGTCACCGCCCCAGCTGATCGTGAAAACGGAAGGATTGTTGGTCGTATCGTAGATGGCTGTTTTGAAGGCATTGATCCAGCCGTCGTCGTTGTTAGGGGCAAAATACACGACAATATTCACTCCCGGTGCTATTGCGGCGACCACTTCTATATCGAGTAATACTTCAAAATCCGGATCATCATAAGTGACGTTGGTCGCGCTACCTTCCGGCGTATTGGAGGCGGGTGGGATTCCGACCGATGTAAGCACCGGATTCGCAATGCCCAATCCATTGCAATAGCTGAACACGTCATTCGGATCATAGCCTCCGCCGAACTCGATAATTCCTATGGTCTGACTACTGGCATTGACCCCGGCAGGGAAATTATAGAGTTTGGCGACAGACAGGGGTGTTAATACCCGGGTGCTTGGCGGGACAGCGGCCGCTACTGCACCGCGATGAGCAATCTGCCGGTTGTCGAGCCCGAATACTCCTTTGATGATACCGGCGAGATTGGCCGGCACAGAAACATAACCTTCCCGGCCCCTGTAGGTTTGTTTGCCAGCCTGGTAATAGTTCAGCGATACGGAAAATGCGTCTTCCATTTGTTGCACTGTTCCTTCCGCACGAATGCTCCTTTTTCTCAGGTCTGCTTCCGTAATTTTTAATTCTTTGCTTTCTAAGTATTCGGTTACTGCCGCCATATCCTCCTTGTTTGCTCCTACTAAAAGAGCCAGTTCCTCATGGGAAATCGGCCTTTGTTTCAGCGGGGAGTTTGCTGCCCAATATTTCTGGTCCGGTAAGTTGCCCTGGTTAAACTGGCTGCCTCTTCTAAGGTGTATACTGATGGAGACTTTTTCCTGCGGATCGGCTGCTTTAATCAGGTTTGCACCACGCAGGGGGGTCCGATGGGAACCTGCCAAAGAGCTGAAGGTCTGATTTTGATCAGCTGCCATAAAAGATATATTTAGATGATTGTTGTTTAAAAGACTAATGCAAGCTAAGCAGGAATTATTGGTTTAAAAAGGTGGAAAACACCCATTTTTCTGGTTTACCCTTCCGGATCGTAACGGCACGGTGCCGGCTGGCCTTCGTGAAGGATTATCAAGAAATGTAAGTGCCTGGATTTGACCCTGTACCCTTACCCCGCCACCAGTTTCAGGTCCGCCTGCAGCTGCGCCAAGTCGAATCCGGGGGGGAAGCCGGCTTGCTGGGCGTTTAGCGGCAGAATGGCATAGGCTTCATCGGCGCATTCATCCCACCAGGCCCAGGTGGCTTTTTGGGTATTGCCCCAGGTCAGAACCGTGACCCCTGTGGCATCGTAAGCGACGACATGGGTGAAAACACCTTTTTTTGTGGTTTCGGACGATATGGGTGTTTTCCCCGTTGCGGGGGGATTTCGATCTGCGTACATTTAGATCGATCTTATTAGCCAATAACCTGCAATATCGGGGTAAGATGCTTTGGAGGGCGCTGGTCATCGTAGAAATGATCGCGCAAAATGCGCCGGCCCCTTCCGGCGTCCGGCGGGCCGGGGTCAAGCCAAAGGGGAATAAGAAAAAATAACCAATACTTTACCAATGGATTATTTTGATTTTCATGCGCACATCGTACTCAAGCAGGTCTTTGCGGACCAGCCGAATATCGATACGATCATCTATCCGACGGATATCGCCCTCATCCCGGCGTTGTGTACCGATCTTCCTACGATCATCGAGAGCCAGATCCACCAGAGCCAGCTGGCCTCTTTTCAGGATGTCGTCATCGTAGGTGCGGTGTTATACGGATTGGAGAGCTCGCTGGCAAATGCGGTGATCCCGCTGCAAAAATATCTCAATCCTGCTTCGCAGGGCAAGCTGTCGGCGACGTTACTGGCGGATGCGGCGGCCGTAAATTACCAGACCTTCACGGAGTTTGTGCTGGACCGGGTATTGAGTCTCTATCTGGCGGCGCCGGCATCTTTCAATCTGCTCTCGAAGACGGCTTTCGACTCGCCGCTGCCTATCAACAAGGTGAATATTTTCTTTTCCGTGGAAGGCTGTCATTCGCTGGTGGATACGATCAACCGGGTTACGCCCGCTCAGGGGTATGATCCGAAGGAGATCCTCAGCAATCTGGACATCCTGCTGGGTAAGGTAAAGATCGTCGCCGTCAATCTCACGCATTTGCAGCAATCGAGTCTATGCAATCATGCTTTTGGCATGCAGCTGGCCGACCCTTCGCCCTTCTATCCGACCGGCAACGGGCTTGCTGACGACGGCCGGGTGGTTTTGCAGGGATTGTTCGACCGCGGCGTGGGCTATGATCTGAAGCATATGAGCTGGAAAACCCGGCAGGATCTGCAGACGGATATCGGCGCGGGCAAATTCAGCAATGTTTCGCTTCCCATGTGTACGCATGCGGGCTTTACCGGAGTCGCGTTCAAGGACTGGGCAGGATATATTTCGCGAAAAGATCCGCAATTCGCGGGTGCGCCGGGAGTCCTCTATCTCGAAATCGCGAAGACCATACAGGAGGACAGCGACCCGTCCAGACCTGCGCCAGGATTTAATATGTCGACCATCAATTTGTTCAATGACGATATCGAATGGATCGTCCGGAACGGCGGGATGATCGGACTGTCGATGGACCGGCGGATACTGGGTTATGTCGGCGTCCACGACGATCATCCTACGGGCATCGACCAGGATTCCACGCTGGTCGTCGACAGGGAATATTTTTCCGAAGCGGAATGGGCGGCATTTGGAATTGCGGACAATCAAATCGGCATGGCCGTCAGCGAGGATAGCTGTGTTCAGCTGAGCGACGTGGTAAACGGCGCCGGCGGCAGACTCCGCCAAATGGACGGCCCAGCTGGATGTGCCGGCGTTCGTCGAGGATCTTTTCTATAATAACGGCTATGCGTTTATAAAAGCTTTGTTTACCGCAAATCAGCAATAACCATGAGAGCATTTTTCTTTATAGGGATTTGCGGGATGCTCCTCGCAGCATGTCAGCCCCGCATCTATCGCTTCACCGTCGATCCGCCGACGATCGGGAATAATGACCCGGTGCGGGTGAGCTGGAAAGTGGCGGGGAAGCCCACCCTGTTGATCCATGATATCGGCTATCCGAATTCCGGCGGCGGCCGGTTGTCGCCCGTGACGCTGGTGATCACGCGGCACGGGAAGGAGGACAATTTTACGCTGGCCGCGGAAGATACGATCCGGCTACCGCTGGGCTCCAAGGCGGATTCCCTGGAAATCCGCAAAAAACCCGACGGGCATACCGACGATCGACTGCGTTATATCCGGCTGGTGGCTGTCCGGGGCAAACGGGAGAGTCCACAGACGATCGAAGTTCCCGTCCGGCCGGATACGGCCAGCGGTCAGGTCGGATTTGCAGTGGTTCCGCATGGAGATACGCTGATAGCTGCCGGACTCAACAATGCGAAAACCTGGGGTGACGACTATGTTATCCTCACGGTCTCCCTGGAGCATGCCGATACGAGCAACCGCGTTATCGAGGTAGACCATTCCGGGATCAGCCGGGTATTGCATCGCGGCGATCCACCGGACGAGAGCTTCAAAGGAACGCCGGTGACCGGACAGTGGACGCTAAAAACCTTGCTGACCCCGGAAGATAAAGCGAAACACGGGCAGGGGCCCACGGGATTAAGCATTTTCATCCTTTTAAAACATCGCTGATATGTCCTTACAAAATATTAAAACGGTTATCTTACTGATGTTCGAAAACCGCTCTTTCGACAATATGCTCGGTCACCTGAGCTTTGAAGGTCTGCAACCCGCTGCCGATGGTCTCAAGCCGCCGCCCAATCAGGCCCAGTATGCGAATTATTACGAGGGAGGGGTATATTACCCGTTCCAGCGGCCGGAGGACGAGCAACTGGACTCCGATGTCCCTCACGAATATGATTTTGTAGCCACGCAACTGGCGCCGGGTGCGGACGGAACGCCGGCCATGAATGGATTTGTCCAGGCCTATGCCGATTTCACCAAGACCAATCCGAATGTCAATTGCGATCCGATGTGTTTTTTCAGCTCCGCTCAGGTGCCTGTCACCAGTTTCCTGGCCAGGACATTCTGTACCTGCGACCGGTGGTTCTGTCCGCTGCCTACGAGTACGCAGCCCAACCGGACGGTGGCGTTCTGCGGGCATAGCGAGATCTATGAAACCAAACTGCAGGCTATCCCTGCCAAGGAGAATATTTTCGATTGGTTGAAGAATAACAACAATATCAGCTGGGGTGTTTATCACGACGGCTTTACTTTTTTTGCGTTGTATCCCGATCTGTGGACGAAGATATTTACCGGCAATTTCTTTGACTATGAGCAGCTGGCCACCGATCTGAAGAACGGCACGCAGCCGCAGGTGATCATTGTCGAGCCCAGCTATCAGGATGCGCCGCATATCGGTCCCGACCATCCGAACGATAACCATCCTCCCGTGGCTGTGGGGTGGGGGGAAGACTTTTTGCGCCGCACCTATCAGGCGGCGACGCTCAATCCGGCGGTCTGGGCGGAAACCCTGATGGTGGTATATTACGATGAACATGGCGGCTTTTACGATCATGTTGCGCCTCAGGCGTTTAATAATGTGGCTGCGGGCAATGTACCTCCGCCCGTGCCCAACCCGGCTCCGCCGGTGCCAAATACCTTTTCAACCCTGGGGCCGAGGGTGCCTGCCATCCTTGTCTCACCCTGGATAGCGCCGGGAACGGTCAATCATACGCTATACGATCATACATCCGTGTTGCAGCTGCTGGCGGAGATTTTCACGCCGGGCCAACCTTATTCCGATGCGGTCGCCGACCGTGCGGGTCAGGGCATTCAAAGTCTGTCGACGGCGCTGACCGATGTCGCGTCGAATACCCCGCCGCCACCGCCGCCGTCGGATCCGATATTTGTGCGAACGATACTGGGGGACAATATCGCTACGCCTCCCGACAATAATATGGGCCGCGCGTTGGAAGGCGCTGCGTTGTCGATGATCGCGCAGCAGCCGGCGGATGTGGATGCCAAATTTCCTCTATTGACCGCGTGGAAGGCGGCGGTCGATCAGGCGAGGCCGGAAGTGGGGAGCGTTTAATTGGGTTTATGCGAATTTGACGATAAGGGGTTGAGTAGGGTCCGTGATCTGGCCACTCCAATGTGCCGTCAGGGTGACTGTTGCCGGAGGCGTAGGCTGACCGGTCCACGTTGCATCGATCGTATAGGCTCCGGGCGCGACATTCGTCGCTATGAAATTCACTCCCGGATTGGCCAGATCGGGAAGGGCGTTTGTCTTATTCCCTGACTGATCGGTAATGGCCACGACGGCATTCGGAAAAGTGGTGACTGCCGTCTTTTGAAGCGCCGTCAGTACCGTGCTGGCTGAGCCGTCGAGGATGATCGTTAAGGGAGCGGACAAGTTCTGCGGGGGTGCCGCATTTTCCCGGGTCTTTAGCGTGAGATAGGTGGCGCTGCTGATCCCGGTGAGCGCGAGGAGGGTGCTGTCCAGAATGGGCAGTCCGCTTACCGGGCCTGTCGGCGGATTGGCATAACGGTAGAAGTATATAAAAACGGCAACGAGCGTCCAGACGAAATTTTGAAACCGGTGGATGGAGATGCCCTGAGCGTCGGAGAGGATATCGGTGAAGAAATTCTTTGAAGAGGGCTCGTCCTGGGTCCGGGGGATGCCTTGCTGGATTTCGGTAGTGTCCACGATGGCCGCTGCCGCGAACGTGCCTGCGGAGATACCCATCAGGATCAGTGCGGTCTGATTGATGCTCCCGATATCTCTGCCATCCCATAATATGGCATAGGTATATACGGAAGCGATGATCGTTATCCAGATCACCAGCTGGGTCTTTGCGAGTGAATACGGCGGCTCGACTGGTTCGGCCATTGGGCCGCCGGCCAGTGCAAGCGCCTTGTTGGCGTAGTTCTGGCCCTGGATCTTGCTGGCGTCACCCACGGAATCACGCAGAATATTGGAGAACAGGCAGAGGCAAAGAGCAAGAAGCCAGATCATCCAGTCGAGGAATAAGGCAAACAGCTGATTGATCTGGCGGTGGGTAAGGCCGCCATGTGGCAGGGGTTGATGGACGCCGGCATTGTTATTTGCCCAGAAGATGCCCAGGATCGCGGCGGTTATTACCGCAAATAATATAACGAAGGTCTTTTTGCTCATAGCGATTTTTTTAAAGTTTAGTTTTTGAGTGGAGCGGGGTTTAGTCTTTGTGCTTCGCCGACGGCGACGATGAAGGTACAATGTGCGCGCTTCAAAGTGAATAAATGGGAAGCCAGGTGCTGTCCTCAATGGATTGCCGCCACTTTATTTCATCTAAATTTGCACATACTGCGTTCCGGGAATAAACGTCCCGGCATTGTACAGATCCAGCAATTGCCGCCAGTTATACCCATACCTGTTTTCAAAATGGGGATTATCATGAAAGCCCTCAGGGAAATTGCCGCCCCAGAACATCCCGGCGGCCTCCATAATTGAAACGACTTTCAACCAGTTCGGCCCTACCGTATCGTCGTCCTGCCCATTGGTGATCATGGCGAAATCAAAGGCAAGGCCATAGTTATGGTAGCTCTGCCCCGCCGCGGCCTTGGTCACTATGGGGCCGGGAGCTGTCCTTCCCTGTGCATATAGCGCATTGCTTTCGTCAAAGGTCCGGAGTCCCTGTACCACGACAATCTGCACATTGGCAGGCATCGCGGCTTGTGCTTCTCCAAATGCCTCGATGGCCGACGGGAGGAATTTCGGATGCAGGGTATTCAGGTTGGTTAATGATCTTGTATCCATGGAATGAGTTTTGGATGGCCCAATGAATATACATCTACTTTTATCAGCGCCACCCCGTGAAAACACCCTTTTTTTGCCGGAAGAAGACGATTATGGGTGTTTTCACGGGTAGGAATTGACATAAGTTTTCGTAGATTTCAGCTATTAAACGCCTTTCAAAATGAAAATATCCTTTCTTATCAGGACCGCTCGTCAATGGCAAAGGTTTGCTGTTGTCGTGTCATTGGTTTCTGTTTGCCTTGGTGGTTGTGCTACTTACAGAGTGGAGACGTTTAAGCAGCCAGGTACCGAATATCAGCAATGTAAAATCAACTCCTTTTTTTGGGGGCTACTCCAAAGCCCGCAAGAAGTTACAACGCCGGTTTGCGATTCATTGGGTTCGCCCGGGATGTCCGAAGTTCTGTTAAGGAGAAATTTCGGTGATTACGTAGCCAGCTTTGTCACCTTGGGAATATGGAGTCCTGCATTGCTGAAATGGAAATGCAGTAAGCCTTGTCAAAAGCATGGTTCACTTTAATACAATCGTCATGAACATAGTAAAAACAGGTGATCAAACATGGCAAAACCGTCATGAGACATTTACGGAAAGTATCAAGGATCTCTACGAATTAGCCGATGAGGCTGCGCTTGACGCGCTAGGCGGCTACAATGACGCCACCTTGGGATTCTTAAATATCATTAGTCAGGCGATCGCCACCCAAATACCTCTGCGTTCCCTGGGCTCAGGATGGTCCTGGATGAAAATAGCCACCGTGAACAATGGCATTATGCTGGATACTAAGCCCTTAAACACTGTATTCGACATAACTGCCGGTAGTGTTTCAACTGCTTATCCCGGTGATCCTCAAAATCTGCTTTTTGCACAAAGCGGCAATGGTATATGGGAGCTTAGTGCCTATTTGAAAGGGAAAAGCCAATCATTGAAGACTTCCGGCGCAAGTAACGGGCAAACGATTGCCGGGGCTATCGGTACAGGAGCCCACGGCTCCGCCTTTGATTTCGGTGCTGTTCAGGATTTTGTAGTGGGGCTGCATGTGGCCGTTGGGGCTAACCGGCATGTTTGGCTGGAAAGAGCATCTGCCCCGGTCGTATCCGATGCATTTATCCAGAGCCTTCAGACGGTACTTATACAGGACGATGACCTTTTTAATGCGGTCCTTGTCAGCTTTGGCAGCTTTGGTGTCGTACTTGGTGTTATGATTGAAACAGATCCGCTGTTTTTACTGGAAGGTTATAATCAACGGATGCCCTATGATGACTCGCCATCGGGGACTATCTTAAAAGGGATTATGCAGACACTTGATTTTACCAATGCCAATCTGCCAAACGGCTCCGAGCGTCCTTTTCATTTTTCCGTTATGATAAACCCCTATGACATGAGTAATGGTGTCTATGTAACTTCGATGTATAAACGACCTTACACAACGGACTACCAGCCTCCCGTCGTCAATACAGCAGGCCTTGGACCCGGGGATGACGCCGCAGCCTTTATTGGTCTGATGACGGATGCTCTGCCGGCTCTTGTTCCTGGCTTAGTCAATAAAATCCTTGGAGCCAGTTTAACGCTTTACCAAAAGCAGTTTGGAACCCTAAGCGAATTTTTCAGCAATACCACTTTGCGCGGGAAATTGTTAAGTGCAGCCGTTGGTTTCCCGATCGCCAATGTGAATCAGGTAATTGCCTTGATGCTGGATCTCAACAGTACTGCAGGCCCTTTTCCGGGCCTGTTCTCCTTTCGGTTTGTTAAGCAAACGAAAGCTACGATGGGTTTCACCCGGTTTCCGCAAACTTGTGTCATGGAACTCGATGCAGCTTATTCCGACGCTGTTTATAATTTCTATACGCAAGTATGGCAAAAACTGGAGGCGACAGGAATCACCTTCACCTTTCATTGGGGAAAAGTGAATGACCTGTATCCTTCGAGAATTGCAAATATGTATGGTGATTCGGCTAAAGCATGGATTGCAGCCCGAAATAAATTGTTGGATGCTAATACGTTGCCTATATTCACGAATCCACTCTTGCAGCAGTGGGGATTAGACACCGTATTGTAAGCTGACAGTCAAAGCCCCGGGGTAAGGGGATCCGCTTTAAATCCGGCCCAATCCGCTAAACATTGTGCGTAGGTCTTTTTCAACTCCTCCTGTGTTGCCGGCGGCAACGCATCAAAGCCGCTCGCCGGGTCATACAGCAGTGATTCGAGATAGGCGATCAGGTTGTAGCACATGGTAAACCGCCCGGTGGCTACCAGGGTGTTCAGCGTGTTATTCATTTTGTCCAGATCGGTGAACCATAGTGTTATGCCATAGCTGGTGGCCAGTTCCGCGACCGTTTGTATCTTACTGCCTACGTCACTGGCATAATTCCCGGTGAAGGTACTTTTCGCCCGGACTTCGGGGGGGGCCTGCCAGGGCTGTGTCTGGGTGGTGAAATTTGCCGCTGTCAATTGATAGATCAGATGGCTGATGCGGCGATAGCGGAAGGCATCGACCTCGTATATTTTTGCATAGTTCAGGCTTCGGACAATTTTTAGAAAGACATTGAGCAGCAGGTCGAGGAGGCTGTTCAGCCGGTCAAGCAATAGCGGCTCGACTCTTCGGACGGACAGATCGTCGAGTTTCAGGGAGGCCAGACTTTGAAGGATGAATGGGGGCACGGGGTTGAGAATTTTATTTTTTGCATAGGCGGCGAGGGCCGCTAATTTTTTCCACAGCCACGCTTTGCCGATCCAGCAACCCAGCAGCGCGACCGCCAGCGTCAGGCAGATGCCGGTGCCCGTCCGGTTGGTGTAGCGCCAGGACAGCGGCAGCGCCGCGAAGAGCAGGGTAAGGACGCCGAGGATCCAGCCGATGTTGTTGTTGATCCGCATCACGTCCCGTTTGACCTCGCCGACCGTCTTGCTGCGGAAACCGGTCTTTGGTTCGTCGGCCGTTGGTTTAAAGGGGGGCATAGAGGGCGATAAGACGTCCGAGATGATGATGAGGTCGAAGGGGCGGTCCGGAGTTATTTTTTCGTACATCAGGATGCTTTCGATGCCCTGATTGTCATAAATGCCGCCGTCCATTATTGCGGCGGTGGGGAGCTGGTCTTTTTTTGCTGTGAGAAGGGGCGAGCCGGCATGAATAAAATCGGCCGGCCACATAATGGGTTCGAAAGCGGCGGGGAAACAGGCGGAGGAGGCTAACGCATCGGCCAGCTTTACTTCCAATGCAAGGGCCGGATCTATTTCAAGATAGTAATTGCCGAAGACGCCTGTGCCGTTGTTGCGGAACCGGAAATCGACGGCATTGCTGAACTCGGTGCTGTTGAAGACCACAGCTTCGAGATGAGATTGCGGCGTGATCGGGTTCAATGCCGCAAACGTCGCGCCGCCGGTAAAGTGCTGATCGTATAATTCCGACCAGGCGTTGATGAGGTTCTTCCGTTTGCCGGGGTTGTTCCAATGCGTGCCGGGGTTTAGTTTTTCGAGGCCTGATTTCAAAAGATCCACCGTATTGAGCAGATCGGTTATGAACTTAAAGATCGCCGCAAAAGACGCTCCCTCCTGCTTCTTCAGTGCATATACGACACCGGCAATGCTGCCGCCGGAGACGGTGGAAATCATTTTGACGTTTTCGAGCAGTGGCTTGCCCCGGTAGGTCACCTGATTGAGATAGGACAGGCCGCCCAAATGAAAGCCCGTGGCGCGATAACCGCCGCCGGAGCATGCCAGGGCGATCCTTTCCAGCGGGGTGGAGGACATGGTGACCGCGGAAGGCGGGTGGGCAGTTCCGGGAGGCGGTGGAGCGGTATTGCCCGGTGTAACGGGAGCGGAGTTATCGGTTTCGGCCATAATTGGTGATTGTCGTGTTCCTCAATTTACAAAAGTGTTTGTTAGGCGGGGCCAGTGAAAACACCCTTTTTTGGCTGTAATCTTTATCGTATATTGTCCATATGGCTAAAAGGCTATCATCGGCGCCGATCCGGGGAACTACGCTTTTTATCGGTAATGATATCAACAACCTGGTTGCGGGCAATAGCTGGAAGAACCTGTTGGAAGAGTTAAAAACGTTTTGTTGTGTGGGCGGAAAGGCGATCGACAACGGCAATAAACCTTTCCCTTTGCTGTATGAGGAGATCTTTCTCCGGTCGCTGCGCACCAACTATCAGCCGGAAATAAAGGTGAAGGAGTTTATCAGCCGGAAATTTCTGGAGTTGAAATCGGGGCTGATCCATGAGCAGATCATGCGTATGAAGGCGGATAATATCATTACTACCAATTATGATTTTTTGTTGGAAGGCAAGGTTCCCGGGGCGAATAAAGGCATTATTACCGAGCAGCGGTACAGTGTCTTCCGGCATTCCGTCGTCAAAGGGAAAAGAGTCTGGCATGCGCATGGCGACTGCCGCTATCCCGCGAGTATCAATTTGGGTTTTGAGCACTACGGCGGCCAACTGCAACAAATACGTAATTATATAGCCAGCGGGACCAATTACCAGACCAAAAAACTAGACCGGCTTCCCTTTATCACGCGCTGGGAAAGAGGTAAGATTTATGGGGACTCCTGGACCGAGCTTTTCTTTACCGACAATATATACATCTTCGGGTTTTCCCTGGACTTTGTCGAGACGGATATCTGGTGGCTGCTGACGTTCCGGGCGCGGCAGTTGTTTGCGTTGAAAAAGCCCATCCTCAACAAGATCCATTATTTCGTTCCCGCCGAATGGGTGGCGCGGTCCAAAGAGAAGCTGGATCTGCTAAAGGTCAATGGTGTAGAGGTCATCGGCCGGTATCCGGGAGCGAACAAGGCGAAATATTACGACCTGGTCAT
>Ga0302325_10008851_pt1 | contig 22081 bp, 16 predicted proteins | sample Palsa_T0_2_FD_201948 | JGI IMG/M metagenome (GOLD analysis project Ga0302325, IMG submission 201948) | Peat permafrost microbial communities from Stordalen Mire near Abisko, Sweden - Palsa_T0_2 | ecosystem: Environmental > Terrestrial > Soil > Palsa > Peat permafrost | place: Sweden: Abisko...
ACCGCCGAGTAGCACGCTCGCGAGGTCGTGCGCGAGCTCGACCGCGATCCGTTCGAGGGCTTCGTGCGTCGAGCCGCCGAGATGCGGCGTCGCGACGATCTTGGGATGCCGGTGCAGCCTGGCGCCCGTGCCGTTGGGCGGCGGCGGTTCCTCGGCCACGACGTCGATCGCGGCGCCCGCAATGAGGCCTGCGTCGAGCGCTCCGAGCAGCGCGGCTTCATCGATCACGCCACCGCGCGCGCAGTTGACCAGCAACGCATGCGAACGCATCAGCGCGAGTTTCGACGCATCGATCAGTCCGATCGTCTGGCGCCCGAGCGGCACGTGCAAGGTCACGATGTCGGCCCGCGCCAGCAGCTCGTCGAGCGGCACGAGCTCCGCGTTGAAGGCTTCGGCACGCGTTCGCGAGATGAAGGGGTCGGCGGCCAGCAGCTTCATCCCGAACGCGCTCGCGCGATGGGCGACCGCGCCGCCGATGCGTCCCAGACCCACGATGCCGAGCGTCTTTCCGGCAAGCTCGGTTCCGATGAACGGTTTGCGCTCCCATCGTCCGGCTCGAACCGATGCGACGGCGTCGGCGGTGTGGCGCGCGAGCGAAAGCATCAGCGAGAACGTCTGCTCGGTCGCGGCGAGGGTGTTCGCGCCGGGCGTGTTGAGAACGACGATGCCGGCGTCGGTGGCCGCGGCGACGTCGATCGCGTCGACCCCGACGCCCGCGCGCGCGACCACGGTAAGCTTGGGACCGAATGCCAGCAGCTGCCGGTCGACTTTGGTTTCCGAACGGACGATCAGCCCGTCGGCTTCGGCGAGCGCCGCAGCGAGCGCGTCCGCCGGCTGCCCAACGACCGAGACGACGTCGATTCCGGCCGCGCGCAGCACGTCGATTCCGGTCTGGGAGAACGGTTCGGCGATCACGACGCGGGCGTGGGAAAGGCGGGTCCCGTTCACGGAGCTAATCTCGCGCCTTCGATGGGGCGTGGCATTGATGCGGGCTCTCTTTCAGGATGGGGGGCTTTTGCCGGTCCGTTGACGCTGTACGTCGCGACGCTCGCGCCCGGCGTCGCTTTCTGGGACACGGGCGAGATGCAGACCGTTCCATACCTTTTGGGAATCCCGCATCCGACCGGCTTTCCGCTCTTCGTGCTCGGCGGTTGGCTCTTCAGCCACGTGGTCGTGCTCGGCACGCCCGCCTGGCGGCTCTCGCTGTTCTCGGCGCTGGCGGGCGCTGGCAGCGCGTGCCTGCTCTGGGCGTTCGTGCGCGCGACGACCGGCAGCGCGTTGACCGGGCTCGCGGCGGCGCTGGCGTTTTCCGTCGGCGACATCGTGTGGACGCGCGCGGTCCGCGCCGAAGTGCACGACCTCGCGCTCTTTTGCACCGCGCTCGCGCTCGTCGCGGCGGAGCGCGCGGGCCGCACGGGCTCGGCGCGCGCACTCACCGTCGCGGGGCTCGCGTGCGGCCTGGGCCTGGCAACCCATCCGGTCACGGCCTTCGCGCTGCCGAGCGTTGCGATCTTGGCGTGGCCGGCACTGCGCGCGGCGAGCAATCTCGTGCGGCTGCAAGCGCTCGGCGCGGCGCTCGGGCCGCTCCTGCTCTACGGCTATTTTCTGTTGCGAAGCAGCTACATCGAAGCCCGGCATCTCGATCCGAATTGGGACCTCGGTCTCTCGGGAAGCGCGCTGTTCGACGACGGCACGCCCTCGTCGTTTCCGACGCTCTGGCACTACGTCACGGGCGCCGTTTTCCGGCCGAGTTCGAGTTTCGGAACGATCGCGAGCGCCGGCGGTCTCGGGCGCGCCTTCGCCCTCTGGCGCGACGTCGCGTTCAAGGAATTCAGCCTCGACATGCTCGCCTTCGCGGCGGCCGGCATGACGTATTTGGCGCTGTTCAAGCGGCGCATCGCGATCGCGCTCGGGGCGCTCCTGATCGCGAGCGTCACGTTCGTGGCGAACTATGCCGTCGAGACCGACGCGCAGCGCTACGCTCTGCCCGCGCTCTGGACGATCGTCGTGTGCGCGGCCTGCGGCGTGCATTGGATCGTCGCGACGATCGCGGGCGGAAGCGAGCGCTGGACCGGCTGGCTCGCGACGGCTATGCTGCTGGTCGCCCTCGTGCCCAACGCCGCCACCGCCTTCGACGACGTGCGTCGCACCAACGCATACAACGACGCGAGTGCGATCGGGCGCGAGATCGCGGCCCACACGCCGGACGGCTCGCTCTTCGTCGCGACTTGGAACTATGCAACCCCGCTCGCTTACGCAGCCTACGTGGCGCACAGCTTCGGCTCGCGCCGCCTCATCGTCGGTTGGCCGCCGGATTTCGCCCTGCAGCTCGAAGGCTGGAAGTTGCGCTTCAAGCACGTCTACTTCGTCGTCAGCTCGAAATACGACATCGACCCTTACGCGCGGCCGGTGTACGTGCACGGGCGTTGGCAGATCGCGGAGTCCCGGTGACGGACCGGCGCGACGTCGCACTCACGTCCGTGGTGGCTGCGGGTGCCTTCGGCGTCTACGTCGCGACGCTGCCTCCGTCGTTCGGGGTCTGGGACAACGCCGAGATGCAGACGGTGACCGCGATCTTGGGCATCGCGCATCCGCCGGGTTGCCCGGCGATGGTGCTGATCGGGTACGCCTTCGTTCACGCCTTTCCGTTCGGTGAACCCGCCTGGCGCCTGGGTGTCATGTGCTCGCTTTCGGTCGCGGCGTCGGCCGCGCTGCTCTATGTGATTGCGCGCCGTTTCGAAATCGGGCGCGTCACGGCGGCCGTCTGCGCGCTCGGGTTCGCGTTCGCACTGGTTCCCTGGCACAGCGCGACCCACCCCGAGATCCAGGATTTGGCATTGCTGTTCCGGCTGTGCGCGTTGTATTTCGCGCTTCGCTGGTTCGACCGGGGCGACGTGCCCGCGCTGTTTGCAACATCGCTCGCGGCCGGGCTCGCGCTCGCGACGCATGGGATCGCGGTCTTGCTGTTGCCGGTTCTCGCGTTGCTGATAGCGGCGCGGCCGGAATGGAAATCGCCCGCGTCGCTCGGCGCGATCGCGGCGGGTTTTGCAGCCGGGCTGCTGCCCTACGTTTACGTACCGTTCCGGAGTGCCTACGTCGACGCGCACCATCTCGATCCGACCGTCGCGATCGGAATCGCCCCGGGATTGCCGTTCTGGGACTACGACGATCCCTCGACGCTCGGCAACTTCGTCCACTTCGTGACGGGCGCCGACTTCCACGTCGCGGGCGGCTTCGCGGGCTTCTTCGACCTCCTGCGTTACCCGCACTTCGTGCAGCGGCTCGGAGGCCAGGTCGCGCACGCTTACGGGTGGCTCGGAACGGTGCTTGCCTTGGGCGGATGCTATCTGCTGATCGCGTCGCGCAAGCTCGACCGGATCGCGATCGTGCTCGCGGCCTTGCTGCCGGTTCCGTACACGGAGTCGTACAGCGATCTGCAGGAATCGGAGCGCTACTACATGCTCGCGTTCTGGTGCGCCGCGATCGCGATCGGCATCGGCTTCGAGCGCCTGACGCAAGTCTTCGAGCTGCGCATGCACAGCGTCGGCCGGTATGCCGCCGCGACCGCGCTCGCGCTTTCGTTCACGACCGCGGCGCCCGAACGCGCCCAGATCATCGATCAGCGGCACGACACCTTCGGCCCCGATTTTACCGCGCAGGTGCGCTCGTTTACCGAGGACGATGCGATCCTTCTGGTCGAGTGGGGCTACGCGACCCCGCTCGCCTATGCGTCGTACGTGGACGGTTCGTTTGGACACCGCACGGTCGTTCCCGCAGGCGCGACCCAGTATCTCGCCTACTTGCCCGCGTGGGTGGCGCATCACCCCGTCTACGTCGTCGGCTTCGATTCGAATTTGCAGATTCCGGGTTGGAAAGTCTCGCGCGTGTCGGTCGGTTCTTACTACGCCTACCGGGTCACCCGATGACGTACCCGGCGCCCGTGCGTTTGGGTCCATTCGTGCGGGCCTGCGTGTTCGGCCTCGCGGCGATCGCGATCACGGCTTTGCCGTCGCACGTGAAACCGACGCCGTTCTACAACTACGTCTTGCTCGCCGACGCGTTCTTGCACGGACACGTGTGGATCGACTGGCCCGGATCATTTATCGATGCGGTCCTCTACAATGGACAGCGCTATGTCGTCAACGATCCGGTCCCCGCGCTCTTGCTCGTTCCGTACGTGTGGTTCGTGGGGACGTCGGCGAACCAGACGCTGCTCGCCGTGCTGCTCGCCGGTGTGGCTGCTGCCGCGGCTTGGCGGATCGCGGAAAACCTCGACGTTCCGCGCGGCCGGGCGATTTGGATCTGCGCGTTCCTGTTTGCCGGGACCGATCTCTGGTGGGGCTCGGTCCTGGGCGACGTGTGGTTTCTCGCGCAGACATCTGCCGTCGCGTTCATGTTGCTCTCGCTGATGGAGTTGAGCGGCCCCAAGCCGCGCGGCTCCCTCGTGGCGTTCTACTACGTGCTGGCGATCGGATCGCGCTTTACCGTGGTGATGGCGCTGCCGGTTGTGGCGTACCTCGTGTATCTCGGCAATCTCGACGCGTACCGGCCGCTCTACGATCAGCGCCTCCGGCGGCTGGCCGCGTTCGGAATCGTCGTGGCGGTCTTCGCGGGGCTTTGGATGTATTACAACTACATTCGCTGGGGCGTCGTGTGGGATAGCGGCCACACGATCTTCTTCCATCAGGACGTCGACGCCGGATCGCCGTTCGGCTCACCTTTCGGGTTCAATCATATCTCGGAGCAGTTGTACTCGTTCTTCGTCCTGCGCCCCCGATTCTTGCCCTCGGCGCCGTGGATCTACCCGCTGCGCTTCGGCACCGCGTTGACGTGGACGAGCCCGGCCTTGATCTACGCGCTGTGGGCCCGCGAGCCGTACGTTACGGTGCGCGCCATGTGGATCGCGGCGCTGCTCGCGGCCGGGCCGTCGCTGCTCTACTACGTGAACGGCTATTCGCAGTTCGGGATGCGCCACGCGCTCGATTTCGAGCCGTTCCTCTTCGTGCTGATGTTGCTCGCCGCGCGGCGGCAGATGCCCAAATGGGTGCCGCCGCTCGTTGCGTACTCGATCGCGGCGACCGGTTACGGCATCTGGTTCTGGCTCACGTACTTCCCGCGGCCGGTCATTCAACAATAGTGGCCGCTCAAGGTGCCGGTACCCGGGCCGAAGCAGTAGCGCGCATGAAGGCGGCACTGTCGCGCTTCGGCGCGTTCGCCCTGCGGCAGCGCGAGCTCGTCGCGGTCGTGGCGATCGCGTTCGTCGTCGCGTTGCTCTCGTCGCACTTTCGTTCGACGCCGTTCAACAACTACGTGCGGCTCGCCGATGCGATGCGGCACGGACACATGTGGATCGACTGGCCGGGCCGTTGGCTCGACGCCGCGCTCTACAATGGCCGGTATTACGTCGTCGACGCGCCCTTCCCGGCCATCCTGATGATGCCGTTCGTATTGCTCTACGGGGACCAGGCGAATCAAACCACGGTCGCGATCGCGGTCGCCGCGGCGATCGTGGGGCTCGCGCAGTTGCTCCTCCGCAAGCTCGGCGTCGCCCGCACGCCGCGGCTCTTTCTGCTCCTGTTCCTGTTCGCCGGGACCGACGTTTTGTGGTGCGCGGAACTCGGCGACGTATGGTTCATGGCCCACCTGTGCGCGATGGCGGCCGTCTTCGGAGCGTTCCTGGAACTGGCCGGGAAGCGGCGCGGCTGGGTCGTGGGCCTGCTCTCACTCGTTGCATTTTTTTCTCGCAACAACGAACTCTTCGGCATCGGATTCTTCGCCTATGCGCTCTACACGGGCGATCTGGCGCGCTTCGCGGCGCAGGTTCGCGGCGACACGTTCGCCGAGACCGTCGACCGGCGCAAAGCGTTCCGCGCGTTCGGCGGGATGCTCTCACTCGGCCTTCTGGTCTGGATCGGATACAACGAAGCGTCGTGGGGGACCGTGTTCGATATCGGGCATACGCTGTATTTCCATCAGGATTCCTGGGGCCACACCGAAGGCTCGCCGTTTGGACTTGCCTACTTGCCGTACCAGATCTACTCGTTCTTCATCCGCGCGCCCGAGTTCGTCGAGTACCGCCAAGCGGCGCAGTGGCCGGTCCTCAACGTGAACAATAACGGGGTCGCGCTGACCTTCACGAGCCCCGCGCTCGTGATGGCGTTTCTGGCGCGCCGGCCGGCGCGGCTGGTGTTCGCACTGTGGCTCGCGACCGCCGCGGTCGCGGCGCCGCTGTTTCTCTACTACCTCAACGGCTGGTACCAATTCGGCATGCGGCACGCGCTCGATTTCGAGCCGTACCTGTTCGTGTTGCTGGCGCTCGCCGTGCGTGAGAAGATGCCCCGTTGGGGCATGGGGCTCTGCATCTATTCCGCCATCGCCGGCGCGTGGGGCGTCTGGTGGTGGAATATGGTGATGCGAACCGGCGGATGAAGCGCAGCGAGTTTCTCGAGTTCGCCGCGGCGGCGATCATCGCGTCGGCTGGGCTGCTCGTGCTCTCGCGTTTCGATTCGAGCGTCTACAACAACTACGTGTTGCTGGCCGCGGCGTTTCTGAAGGGTCACGTGTGGATCGAGTGGCCCGGTGCCTACATCGACGCCCTCGGCTATCACGGCAAACACTACGTCATCGAAGGCCCGGTGCCGGCGCTGCTACTCGTGCCCGTCGTCGCGATCTACGGTTTGCACGCGAACGAGACGGCGTTCGCGTGTGTGACCGCCGGGATTGCCGTCGCCGCGGCTTGGACCGTGGCGCGACGCTTGGGTGCCGGCTACGCGAGGGCGACCTGGACGACGGCTTTCTTCACGCTCGGCACGTCGCTCGCGTGGTGCGCGATGTACGGGGCGGTCTGGTACGTCGCGCATACCGTTGCGGTCATGTTCGCGATGCTGGCCGTCGCCGAACTCGTCGGCGTGCGACGTACATGGTTGATCGCGTTGCTCGTGATCCTCGCCGCCGGAGCACGGTTCACGCTGATCCTCGCGCTCGGACCACTCCTCGCCTACCTCTTCGCGGTGCTTCCGAAGGCTCGCCGCCGACCGGCGCTCGGCGCGCTCGCGTGCGTCGTCGTGCCGGCGATCGCCGCCTATTTTGCGTACAACTACGCGCGCTGGGGCGTGCCGGGCGACATCGGCTACGTCGAGTGGTTCCATCACGACGAAATCGGCGATTCCGCGGGCTCGCCGTTCCGGCTCGCGTACTTCGGCTACGAGCTGACGGCGTTCTTCGGCTCGCTACCGGCCTACGTCAATCACTTCCCGTGGTTCCAGCCCGACTACGGCGAGGTGTCGATCGAGCTCACGAGCCCGGCTTTGGTCCTCGCGTTGTTCGCGCGGGGAGAGAAGCGCTTGCTCGCCGCGCTCTGGGCGTCGGCACTATTCGTTGCGGTGCCGTCGTTCCTGTATTACGCCAACGGCGGCGCGCAATGGGGCATGCGGCATGCTCTCGACTTCGTTCCGTTCTTGTTCCCGCTCGTCGTGCTCGGCTCGTTTCGCGTACCCCGCGCCGTCGCGTACGGGTTGTGCGGATTTTCGATCGCGGTCGGGATCTGGGGGCTGTGGTACTGGCGGACGTACTACGATCACTTCTTGGTTCAGCGGCTTACGAACTGAGCGAAACGCGGCGCCGGCGTGTTTCCTCGCATGGATAGCTGGGAAAGGAGCTAGGACGCAACCCACTCAGGAGACGCCAATGCAAGAACGTCCTGTTATCGTCACCGAAAGCACCGGCTCGACCGCTATCCTCGCCATCGTGGCGATTGTCGTGGTAGCTGCGGTTGTCGGTTTGTTCTTCTGGCAGCCCTGGAACGCGAATGCCACCCCCAAAACGGTGATCCAAAACGTTCAGCCGGCCCAACCGGCACAGCCCGCACAACCGGCACAGCCGGCGCAACAGGGCAACGGGAACGCCGGCGCGGCGGGTGGCGGCCAGACGCACTAGCGCTTCCCGCCCTTCGCGAACCGCTCGCGGTATAGTACACTCACTCGCGTGAGCGACAAGAAGCGCGCGGCCCTCACCACCTACGCAAAAAAACGCGATTTTTCGAAGACCCCGGAGCCCTCGGACGCGCCGCCGGTCACGAAGCCGAGCCGCGGCAAGCGGCAACGCTTCGTCGTCCAGATGCACCGCGCGTCGCGCCTGCACTACGACTTCCGGCTCGAGGATGAAGGCGTCCTCAAGTCGTGGGCCATTCCTAAGGGGCCGTCGTTCGATACGCGCGAGAAACGGCTGGCGATGGCCGTCGAGGATCATCCGCTCGACTACCGCGATTTCGAGGGCATCATCCCGAAGGGCAACTACGGTGCGGGTGAAGTCGTCGTATGGGACCGTGGTACGTACCGGCTGCTCGAGGGCACGAGCACGACCGAGCAGATCGCGAAGGGCTCGCTGAAATTCGAGCTGTTCGGAAAAAAACTGCACGGCGCGTTTGCGCTCGTGCACATCAAGGGACGCGGCGGCGAAGAGAACGCTTGGCTCCTGATCAAGGAGCGCGACGACTTCGTCGATCCGGCGTGGCGCGTCGAGGATCATCCCGAGTCCGTCAAGAGCGGCAAGACGCTGGCCGAGTTCGCGAAGGATCCGCGCGCTCCGCATTGGGACTCGTCGCGACCGGCGACCGCGCACGCCGCGAAGCCCGCGCTCGGGGCGCGGCGGGAAAAGATGCCGGCGATCGAGGCACCGATGCTCGCAACCCCGATCGACGCGCCGTTCGACGATCCAAAGTGGCTCTTCGAGCTGAAGTGGGACGGCTATCGGGCGCTCGCGCGGATCGAACCGGACGGCGGGGTCGCGCTCGTCTCGCGCAACGGCCAGGATTTCACGCCGAAGTTTCCCGAGCTCGCCGCACTCGCGGACGCCTTCTCGGAGCGCCCGGTGCTGGTCGACGGCGAGATCGTCGTGCTCGATGCCGACGGCAAGCCGTCGTTCGGGGCGCTGCAGGAACGGCTGGATCGATTCGGGCGCGCGCAGCCGCAAAAGAACCCGGTCACCTTCGTCGTCTTCGATCTGCTCTACGGAAACGGGCGCGATCTGCGCGCCGAGCCGCTCGAGAAGCGCAAAGTCGCGCTCGAAGCCCTGTTGACCGGACGCGGCCCCGCGATGCTCAGCAAGCACGTGATCGGCGATGGTACCAAGCTGTTCGAACTCGCGCGCTCGCGCGGGCTCGAGGGCATCGTCGGCAAGCGGCGCGATTCGAAGTATCTGGGACGTCGCAGCCGCGATTGGGTGAAGATCAAAACGCAATTGCGGCAGGAAACCGTCGTCGGCGGTTGGACCGAAGCGCGCGGTAGCCGCAAGCATTTCGGTGCGCTGCTCGTCGGCGTCTACGAGAACGGCGAGTTTACGTACGTGGGCTCGGTCGGCTCCGGTTTCGACGCCAAGAAGCTCGCCGCGATCTCGGCCAAGCTCGGGCCGCTGGAACGCAAGACGCCGGCCTTCGTGAACCCCCCCAAGACCGACACGAAGGCGCACTGGGTAACCCCGGCGCTCGTCGCCGAGGCGTCGTTTACGGAATGGACGCGCGACGGGCTGATGCGCCACCCGGTGTTCGTCGCGCTCCGTTCCGATCGCGAGCCGCGCGAGATCGGGCGCGAACGCGCTCGGAGCGCGCGCGACGTCGCCTGATGGCTCGTACGACCGAGACGCTCGAGGTTGGCGGGCACAGCCTCTCGCTCTCCAACCGTGACAAGGTGCTCTGGCCCGAGGACGGCTACACCAAAGGCGACCTCGTCGAATACTACCGGCTGGCCGCGCCCTACATCTTGCCCCAGATCGCAGACCGGCCGCTGACCTTGCAACGCTATCCCGACGGCATCGACGGCCCGTCGTTCTTCGAGAAAAATGCGCCGAAGTATCTGCCCGGCTGGATTCCGACCGTCACCGTGAAGAGCGAGTTTGGCCGGAGCGAAACGGTGCGCTTCGTGCTCTGCAACGACGAAGCGACGCTGGTCTACGTCGCCAATCTGGCCGCGATCGTCTTGCACGTCTGGACGTCGCGCGCCCAGACGCTCGATAACCCGGACTTTCTGTTCTTCGATCTCGACCCGGGCGACGGCTGCACGCTCGCGACGCTCGCGAAGGTCGCCGTCGGGCTGCGCGAGACGCTGGGCGAGATCGGTCTGCAGCCGCTCGTGAAGTCGTCGGGAGGCTCGGGGCTGCACGTCGCGATTCCGCTCACGCCGCGCTATTCATACGAATTCTGCAAGGGTTTCGCGGAACTGGTGGCCCGGACACTCAACGGCCGCCTTCCCGCGCTCACGACGCTCCAGCGGTCGCCCGCCAAGCGGCCGGCGGGCACGGTCTATTTGGACTATGTCCAGGTCGGCAAGGGCAAGACCCTCGTCGCGCCCTTCAGCGTGCGGGCCCGCGCGAAGGCGCCGGTCTCGATGCCGCTCGGCTGGGACGAGGTCGAGGCGATGACGCGCAAACGGGCCAAGGATACCGAGGGAGAGTTCGCCCGCTTCACGCTGAAGAACGCTCCCCCGCTCATGAAAGAGCGGGCGGCGCTGTGGGGTGGGAAAGCCTGGAAGGAACAGCCCCTCGAGGCCGCCCTCAAGAAGGCCCGGCAAGCCTGGCAGTAACCGTTTTAGGGAGGTACGACAACCCGATGGCGCACGCGATTTGGTCTGGAGCTATCAATTTCGGTCTCGTCACGATTCCCGTCAAACTCCAGACGGCGATCCGAACGAACGATCTGCGCTTCAACTTCTTGCACAAGAAGGACGAGGGGCGGATCAACAACGTGCGCCGCTGCTCGCTCGACGGCGAGGACGTTACGTACGACGATATCGTGCGCGGCTACGAATACGAGAAGGGCCACTACGTCATCCTGAGCGACGACGATCTCAAAAGCGTCAACCCGGAAGCGACGCAATCGGTCGACATCGTGCAGTTCGTCGAACTTTCGGAGATCAATCCGATGTACTTCGACAAACCGTACTACCTCGAGCCAGACAAGCGCGGCCGGCACGCTTACGCGCTGCTGCGCGAGGCGCTCAAGACCTCGGGCAAAGTCGGGATCGCGAAAGTCGTGATCCGTTCGCGCGAACATCTCGCGGCCCTCAAGCCCAACGGCGATGCGCTCGTGCTCGAGCTGATGCACTTCGCGGATGAGATCGTCGATCAGTCCTCGCTCGAGTTTCCCGCCTCGGAGACGCCGCACGAGAACGAGATGAAGGTCGCCAAGATGCTGATCGACACGATGACGGAGCCTTTCGACGCCGAGCAATTCAAGGACACCTATCGCGAGCAGGTGCTGGCGATGATCGAAGCTCGCGCTGCGGGCAAGCAAACCGAAGCCGCTCCGACGAAGGCGCCGCGCCGCGACAACGTCGTCAACCTGATGGACGTGCTGCAGAAGAGCCTCGAAGCGTCCAAAAAAGAGCGTTCCGTTGGCGCCCGCGGCGACGCCAAATCGAGCGCCGAAAAACCGAAGAAGACTACGAAGCGCAAGACGTCTGCGGCGTAGCGAAACCTTCGGCTACGAGCGCGTAGATTTCGCCCATCGTCGGATGCAGGTGGGGCATTTCCGCGACCTGACGCGTCGTCCGGCCGGCGTCGATCAACGCGATCGCCTCGCCGATCAGGTCGATTGCGCCGTCGCCGACGATTGCAACGCCGACGATCCGATCGTCCGGCCCGACGATCATCTTTACGAAACCCTCGGCGGAATCGGAGACGAGCGCCTTCCCAATGTCACGAAACGAATGGGTTCGAACGCGCACCGCAAGTCCGCGCGCGCGGCATAGCAGTTCGGTCAGGCCGGCAACGCCGATTTGGGGTTGCGTGTAGACGGCGTGCGCTTCGTACCGGTCGAAGTCGGCGCCCGCAGGCTCGCCCGCGAACGCGTTGCTTGCCGCGAGGTTCCCGCCGTAGACCGCAACATGGACGAGGTTGCGCCGGCCGATAACGTCGCCCGCGGCGAAGATCGCATCGTTCGTCGTGCGCAGGAACCGATCGACGGCGACCGCTCCATTTCGGGTCGCGACCCCGGCGACGTCGAGCGCGAGATTGGCGACCTGCGGAATCCGTTCGCTCGCCAGCATGATTTGCTCGACGCGCGTCTCGAAGGTCCGGCCGCCCGTGGATGCGACCAAGGCGCATTCGCCGCCGTCCTTTGTGCAGCGCCGGATTTCCGTATCGGTTCGTAGGTCGATGCCGTCCGCCCGCAACGCGACCGCTACGACGCGGGCCAGATCGGCGTCTTCGTTGCGAAGGATGTCGGGTTCGCGTTGGAAGAGTGTGACGCGCGTTCCCAGACGCGCGAAGTATTGTGCGAACTCGCAACCGACGGGCCCGGCGCCGACGATTGCGAGGGTACGCGGCGCTCTCGTGATTTCGAGCGCCCCGTCGCTCGTGAAATAGCCGCATTCCGCGAGACCCTGGATTGGCGGCGGCGCGATTGTCGAGCCCGTCGCGATGACGAAACGCTCGGCTTCGATCCGCCTGTCCTCGACCACGATCGCGTCTCTGGCGATGAAACGCGCGCTGCCGCGCGCCAGCGGAAACGATTCGAGCTCTTCGGCCCGATCTTCGGCGAAATAGTCCACTAGCTCGCGCTTGCGCGCGATGAGCGCCGGCAAGTCGACGTGCGCGTTCCCCGCCTGCACTCCGAGCGCCCCCGCAGTCTCGATCTCGCCCAGGCGCTCGGTCGAACTCAACAGCGCCTTGGCCGGCATACAACCGCGCAGAATACACGTGCCGCCGAGGTCGCCGGGGCCGCTGACGAGCAATGTGCGTTTTCCGAGCGCGCGGGCGGCTTCCGCGGCCGCAAAACCGGCGCTGCCCGCTCCGATGACGCAGAGGTCGTAGCGCTCGCTCATGCGAGCAGCTATACCCCGGATGCCACCTTTCGCCGTTGCGCCGCGACGCCGAGCGCGAGCGCGATGAAGCAGAAGAACGCGGAGGTTGCGCCCGTCCAGGGCGGTCCGTAGTAGGTAAGCACGGCGGTCGAAATCGTCGGCATCACGATTCCGGCGACGGCTTCGAGCGACGACCCGACCCCGAGGACCGTCCCGCGCACGTTGTCGGGCGATGCGTCGGTCAGCAGCGTCGCGAGCGTCGCATTCGTCATCGAGAGCCCGAACGCGAACAGCACCTGCACCGCGAGCAGCTCCGGAACGGTGTGCATGAACGGCGCGGCGACGAAGTATAAGGAGGCTGCGGCGAAGCCGATGTTCGAGGCCGCGCGCACGCCGATACGTTCGGCCAGCCGGCCCACGACGCCGAGCTGAAAGACGACGCTCATCACGCCGAACATCGCGAAGAAATAGCTCGTCTCGGTCGGCCCGAAGCCGGCTACCGCCTGGAGCAACAACGCGAAGACCGCGAACCACGCGTAGAGTCCGAGCGAGTAGGCGAGTTTCTGCACGAGCACGGGCGAGACGCGCGCGTCGCCGAGGTAGCGGATGATGTCGGTGAAGGAGGCCGCTTTCGAGGTATCGGCGTGTTTCGCGACGTCCTCGGGCAGAAAAAAAATCGTCGCCACCAGGGTGACGACTTGCAGCGCCGCCGCGAGCAGAAACGGCATCCTGTAGCCGAAGTGCGCGAGCAGCAGGCCGCCCGCGACCGGCCCGAGCACGAGGCCAGCCGAGAAAGACGCACCGACATAGGCGAAGGCTTGCGCGCGCTGCGCGGGCTCGACGCGGTCGGCGACGTAGGCTTGCGTGACGCTGATGTTGCCGCCGGAGATTCCCTCCACGATGCGCGCGACGAACACCCACGCGAGCGTCGGCGCGAACGCGAGGCCCGCCCAGCCGAAGGTCGCGCCGATCTGAGAGATGATCAGGACCCGTTTGCGGCCGATCCGGTCGCTGACGTTTCCCCAGACCGGCCCGGCGACGAATTGGCACAACGCGAACGTCGAGAACAGAATGCCGACGGCGATCGCCGACGCGCCGAAATGCTTCACGTAGTACGGCAGGATCGGGATGAGGATGCTGAAGCCGAGAATATCGATGAAGGTGATGCCGAGAATCGGCAACAGTCGGGTAAAGATCACCGTTCCGGGCGCTTAGTTTGCCGGGCGTTTCGCGGAGACGGCGACCTTTTGCGGCTCCTCGCGCTTCGGCTTCGGCGGCGAACCGACCACGGCGGCCACGATCCGGTCGCGAATGCCTTCGGGCAAGCGCGCGACCAAGAGGCGCACGCGCGCGTCCCTGCCGACGAGATAACGCGCGCGCGGCCGCGGCGAGAACAGCGCCCGCTCGATCGCGGCGGCGACTCGTTCGGGCGGAATGCCGCGCTTTTCCATCTGCTGCGAGATCCGCTGCATGTTGCGAATCATGTCGTCGTACACCGACCGCGCGGCGGGCGGCAGCGCGTCGAAGATGCGCAGACTCGCCTCGGCGCTGCGCGACCAGATCGGTGTCTTCACGGCGCCGGGTTCGATCAGGGCGACGGCGACGCCGAACGGCCGCAACTCGACCCGCAGCGCGTCGCTCGCGGCTTCGAGCGCGAACTTCGAAGACGCGTAGGCACCCACGAAGGGAGCGGCGAGCTTGCCGCCGATCGAGCTGACGTTCACGATCCGGCCACCGGTCTCGCGCAGGATCGGCAGAAATGCCTGCGTCGTCTCGATCGTGCCGAAAAAGTTCACGTCGAACTGCCTGCGCAGTGCCTCGATCGGCAAGAGTTCGAGCGGTCCCGCAACGGCGACTCCGGCGTTGTTGACCAGGCCGACGAGCGTAACGTCGGAGGCGCGCGAAATAGCCGTCTTGGCGCGTGCGATCGATTCGGAGTCGGTGATGTCGAGAACGAGCGGACGGACGTTGAGGCCGCCTTCGCGCGCGATCGTCTCCGCGTCGGTCTGACGGCGCACCCCGGCGAACACGATCGTGCCGCGGCGGGCGAGCCGGATGGCCGTCGCGTAACCGATGCCGCTGGAGGCCCCGGTCACGAGGACCGCGGCTCGCGGGAGTGCCGGCGGCTCGTCTCCGAGCAAGCTTGCGCCGGCCTTCGTAGCGATCATGTCGGCTACGATTGCAAGCGCCGGTTCGCAGCCCCTCCGTGAGGCCCCCCGGTTACGTGACTAGGTTCCGAGCTTGGTACGAACCGCGTTCGAGTTCTTGGACGATCGTCGGCGCGACCGGCTCCCAGCGCAGATCGGTTTTGGCGCGCTCCGAAGAAACCGTCTGGTCGAGCGCGAGACAATCGCCGAACAGTCCCATCATTTCTTGCGGCACCATCGTGACCGCGCCCTCGGCGCCGGCGCCGCGGCTGGCCGCTTCGGCAATGAGGCGAACTTGAGGATGGTCGTCGTTGACGGCGTTGTAGGCTCGGCCGGGAAGTCCGCGCTCGACCGAGAGCGCGACCATCATCCCGAGGTCGCTCACTTCGATCGTCGCCCAGTGATTCGTGCCGTCGCCGACGATCGTGGCGGCGCCACGTTCGCGAGCCGACGCAACGAACATCGCGGGAACTCCGCCCCCGCGGCCGTAGACGATGCCGGGCCGGACGATGAGGCCGCGGATTCCGACCTTGGTCATCTCGACGGTAAGGTGCTCGAGTTCGAGGCGCCGGAGAACGAGCGGCGGCGGATTGAGCGGAGAATTTTCGGTGGCCGCCGTGGGACCGGTCGAGCCGTAGACCCAGGCGCCGCTGATGTAGACGAAGGTCTTTTCGGTTCCGGCCATGCCCTTGCGGATCGCTCGCAATGCGTTGGCTCCGACGGTCCAATTGTCGGCGTCGGTGATGTTCGCGGCGTAGACGACGGCGTCGGCGTCGCGGGCCGGCGCGACCAAAGTTTGAGGCCTCGCCGCGTCGGCGTCGACGACGGTGGTGCCGCGTTCGTTGAGCTTGCGGCGAGCCGCCTCGCTGCGCGCGACCCCGAAGGTGCGGTGGCCGCGGCTGCCGAGGGCTTCGTCGATCGCGCTACCGAGATACCCCGTCGCTCCGATGATCAGGACATTCATCTCCCCTATTGTCGGTTTTTCGTAGCGACTGTATGAGTGATGTCTGCCCCACCGCAGGGGCAGGAAAAGACCAGTCGCGCCCGACGCCGGCAGAGGGCCTAGCCCGTTGCGCCGAACGGCGCCGCATGAATGTCGATCTGCGCGGCACCACGGCGCTCGTTACCGGCGGCTCCCGCGGAATCGGCGCGGCGATCGTGCGCAGTTTGCACGATGCCGGCGCGAACGTCTATTTCACCTACGTCACCGCGGCGGCACACGCCGAAGCGTTGGGGGCGGAGCTCGGCGCCGAGCGCCTTGCTAGCGAGCCTTGCGACAACGCCGATCCGGCCGCGCTCGAACGGCTGGTGGCAAACGCGCTGGAGCGTTTTGGGCGGATCGATACGCTCGTCAACAACGCGGCCGTCTACGCGGAAAATCCGTTTACCGGCGACGACTACGCGGCGTGGCGCGAAGGTTGGGCGCGCACCTTCGCGATAAACGTCTTCGGCGCCGCCGACTTAACGTATCTCGTGTTGCGTGCGATGCGCGCGAGCGAGCCGAACGCCGCCGGCGTTCGCGGCCGCATCGTGAACCTCACGTCGCGGGCCGCGCATCGCGGCGAGTTGACGTTTCCCGACTATGGTGCGAGCAAAGCCGCACTCGGAAACCTCACGCGCTCGCTCGCGCGCGCCTGTGCGCCCGACGGAATCGTCGCGTTCGCGGTCGCGCCGGGTTTCATTCTCACCGAAATGGCGGCTGCGGCGATCGCGCGCGACGGCGACGCGATTCGCGCGGAGATTCCGGGCGGCCGCATCGGCACGCCGGCCGAGGTCGCGCAGATCGTCGCGTTCTTGGCTTCGGGCGGAGCCGACTATGCGAGCGGCACGACGATCGATGTCAACGGCGCTTCGTACGTTCGCTGACGGGTGCGGTACCACGCAACGAGGGGGTGCGCCGAACCCGGCGAAAGACGGCGAGCTTGCCCTGGTGGCGGAATTGGTAGACGCGCTGGTTTCAGGTACCAGTACTCGCAAGGGTGTGGGGGTTCGAGTCCCTTCCTGGGCATTGCGACTCTCGGCGTAGTTGGAGCGGGATGGGAAAAGAAGCGGTTTGTCGCGCGATCGCGGGGGCGAACCGCGGCGACGTGCGTGTTCACCTCGACGCCGAGCGGCTGCGCGTTTCGGGGGCCGTCCGGCTCAACGTGCCGCTCGCGCAACTTCGTGGCTTGGCCGTAAGCGACGGCGCTCTCTGCTTCGAGTTCGGCGGCCAACGTGTCGTGCTCGAGCTCGGGGCCAAAGCGGCTACGGCGTGGGAACGCGAAATCACGCAGCCCAAGTCGTTGCTCGAGAAGCTCGGCGTCCACGCCGGTCAGCGCGTCTGCCTGCTCGGGCTCGGCGGTTCGTTTGGCGACGACGTGGCGCATCTCGCCGCGCGAGCGGCGCTGACCTCACTGCGGGGAGCCTTCGACATCATCTTCTGCGCGGTCGACGACGAAAAAGAGCTCGAGCGGATCGCGCGCTGCAAGGCGCATCTCGTCCCGAACGGCGCGCTATGGATCGTGTCGCCGAAAGGCAAGGGGTCGCCGGTGCGTGAGAGCGCGGTTCGCGCGGCGATCCTCGCCGCGGGGCTCGTCGACACGAAAGTCGTGTCGTTCTCGGCAACGCAAACGGCTGCGAAAGCCGTCATTCCGGTGGCCGCGCGTTAGCGTTACTTGACGATGACCGTCCCGAGCATGAACGAGTGGTACGCGCAGGTGTACTTGTAGGTCCCGGCCTTATCGAAGACGTGCGACCATGTCTGACCCTGGTCGAGGTTCTTGGAATCGAAGGACTTGTCTTCGGCGGTCACCGTGTGCGCGACCGTGTCGGAGTTCTTGAAGATAATTTTCGTACCGACCGCGATCGTGACCGACGCCGGCGCATATGCGAAGTCCTTGGTGTTGACGTCGACCGCGGCTGCGCTCGGGGCCGGCGACGGCGCGTCGGCGAGCGTACCGTTGGCCAGCAGCGCCGAGATCCCGGTCCCCAATACGGCGGCGGCGAGAACGTAAGCAACAGGTCTCATGTACATGTAGAACGCGGGTCTCAAGGCGAGAGTTCTGGGCGCGTCGCTTTGCGACGATAATTTAACACACGCTAAACACGGCGCGGCTCCCGCTTCCGTCGCCACCGACGGATGAGGCAGGCGGGTTACATGGAGTGCCTTAAAATGGATGATACCGTGTACGAATCCGAGCCCCGCCGTGCCTGAGACGCTGGTTCAGGTCAGCCTGCCCGAAATGGGCGAGTCGGTCACCGAGGGTTCGATCGTCGAATGGCGCGTCAAGCCCGGGCAGTGGGTCGACGCGGGGGCGACGCTCGTCGACGTCACGACCGATAAGGTCGACGTCGAGGTCCCGGCGCCGGCGTCGGGCGTCGTCACCAGCGTCGCCGTCGCCGAAGGCGCGACCGTCAACGTGGGCGGCCTGCTCGCCGAGATCGACACGTCCGCGCCGAGACCGAACGGCGCGGCAGCGCCGGCCGAGGGCGTGCCGGCGGCGTCCCCGCCGCCGAAGCCGGTGCCGGGACCGGCCCTTGCGCCGGCCGCGACGGCTGCGGCCGCCGGGGGGGCTGCTTCCCACCGTGCCCAACGGGTCGCCGAGCGCGAGCATCTCGACTTGCGGAATATCCCCGGCAGCGGGCCGGGCGGTCTGATCCTGCAGCAAGACGTCGTAAAGGCCGCTGCTTCACGACCCGAGGCCGCCGCCGGCCCGGCGCATCGCAACGGCGCCGCCCTCGCGTTGCCGCCGCTCGGACCCGGTGCGAAGGTCACGCCGCTGCGCGGCCCGGCTGCCACGCTCGTCGGCGTCATGGAAGACAGCCTGACGATCCCGACCGCCACGAGCTTTCGCACGCTGCAGGTCGGGACGCTCGAGGCGCGGCGCGCCGAACTCAACGCGGCGCTCAAGACCGCCGGCCGCGACGAGAAAGTGTCGTTCACGCACCTCATCGCGTTCGCGCTCGTGCGCGCGGCGCGGGAGCAGCCGGCCATCACCGCGAGCTTCCGGCGCGAGAACGGTGCGCCGAGCCGGGTCGAGGGCGGCCTGCATCTCGGGATCGCGGTCGACATGCAGCGCAAGGACGGCACGCGCTTCTTGGTCGTGCCGGTCGTGAAGAACGCGGCCGCGCTCGGGTTCGCCGATTTTCGCGCAGCCTATGAGACGCTGATCGTGAAGGCGCGCGAGGGCAAGCTCGGCGCGGACGATCTCACGGGCGCGAGCTTCACCCTGACCAATCCCGGCGGCATCGGCACCGTCGCCTCCGTACCGCGGTTGACGGCGGGCCAGGGCGCGATCATCGCCGCGGGCGCGATCGGTTATCCGCCCGGTTTCGCGACCGCCGAGCCGCGCGCGCTCAAAGCACTCGGCGTCGAGAAGATCATGACGCTGACGAGCACCTACGATCATCGCGTCACCCAAGGCGCTCAATCGGGCGAGTACCTCAAACGCGTCGAGGAGCTGCTCGCGGGCAAGGACGGCTTCTACGAGAACGTGTTCGGCGGCTTCGGCCTCTCGGTCGAACGCGCGCTCTCGGGCTCCAATGCGGTCGCGACCAGCGCCGCCCCCGCGCGCTCCGCGCAGCCGGGCGCGAGCACGGCCGGCGCCGTGACCGATCAGGTGGCGACCCCGCCGCGTGAGTTCGAGCCGTACTCGGACGAATTGCTGCGCGCCGTGGCGGCCGGTATGGCGATCCTCTCGTCGTATCGCCGTCACGGGCATCTGGCCGCGACGCTCGACCCGCTCGGGGCCCAACCGCAGGGCGATCCCGCGCTCGATTGGCACAACTACGCGCTGACGCCCTCGATCATGCAGGCGATTCCGGCCTCGATCTTCCGCACGAAGATCAAAGGCGACACGCTGGCCGACATCGTGGCCGAACTGCGCCGCATCTACAGCACCACGATCGCGTACGAAGTCGAGCACATCGCCAACATCGAGCAGCGCGAATGGCTGCGCGACTACATCGAGTCGGGCGCGCACTTCGTGCAGTTGGCGCCCGAAGCGGCGCGGCGCGTTCTGCAGCGGCTCACCAACGTCGAGACCTTCGAGCGCTATTTGCGCAAGCAGTACATCGGCTCGAAGACGTTTTCGATCGAAGGCCTCGACGTGATGATCCCGATGCTCGAGGAGACGATCACGCAGCTCGGCGGCGACGGCGTCGGCAATGCCGTGCTCGGGATGGCGCATCGCGGCCGGCTCTCTACGATCGTGTACGTCGTCAACCGGCCCTACGAAGAGATACTGGCGGAGTTCGAGGCAGCGACCGCCCGCGGTGAAGGCGTGAGCGAAAGCGACGACGTGACGGGCGACGTGAAGTATCATCACGGCGCGGACGGGCGCTACGTGCTTCCCAACGGCAAGTACGTCGCGGTGGCGCTCGCCAACAATCCGAGCCACCTCGAGGCAGTCGACGGCGTGGTCGAAGGGCGGACGCGCGCGCTGCAGACCAATCGCCGCACGCCGCTCGCGACGCTCGAGACGGGGCGCGCGGCCCCGATTCTGATCCACGGCGACGCGGCGTTCTCGGCGCAAGGCGTCGTGGCCGAGGTCCTCAACTTACAGGCGCTCGAGGGCTACGCGACCGGCGGCACGCTGCATATCATCTCGAACAATCAAGTCGGCTTCACGACCGATCCGCGCGATGCGCGCTCGACCCGCTACGCTTCGGACCTCGCCAAAGGGTTCGACGTCCCGATCGTCCACGTCAACGCCGACGACGTGGACGCGTGCATGGCGGCAACCCACCTCGCGGTCGACTTCCGCCGCCGCTTCGGGCACGACGTGATCATCGATCTGATCGGCTACCGCCGCTTCGGCCACAACGAAACCGACGAGCCGGCCTACACGCAACCGGATATGTACGAGCGGATCAAAACCCATCCGACCGTGCGCGAGCTCTACGCGCAGAAGCTGATCGCGCAGGGTATTTCGACCGCCGACGACGCGAACGCCATGCTGGCCGAAACGACCGCGCGAATCGCGGCCGCCCACGAACGCGTGAAGAGCGGCACGTGGCATGCGGGCGCCGCCCAGCCGGCAAACGGCGACGCCGATGCAGCGGCCCCCATGACCAGCGTCGAGCGGGCGCGGCTCGAGGCATGGAACGACGAACTGGTCGTCGTGCCGGGCGCCTTCACCGTTCATCCGAAGCTCGCACGCCAGCTCGAACGCCGCAAGCAAGCCTTCGCGAGCGAAGGCGAACTCGACTGGGGGTTGGGTGAGTCGCTCGCCTTCGCTTCGCTGCTTTCCGAAGGAACGCCGATCCGGCTGACCGGCCAAGATACGCAGCGCGGCACGTTCTCGCACCGTCACCTCGTCTTCCACGACGCGAAGACGAACGCCGGCTACGCTCCGATCCAGCACCTCTCCGATTCCCGCGCGAGCATCGAGATCTACAACAGCCCGCTCTCCGAGTACGCGTGCCTGGGATTCGAGTACGGCTACGCGGTCGAGACGCCCGAGGCGCTGGTGCTCTGGGAAGCGCAGTTCGGCGACTTCAACAACGGCGCGCAGATCATCATCGATCAGTTCATCTCGGCCGGGCAAGCGAAATGGGGAGAGACCTCGCGGCTCGTACTGCTTCTTCCGCACGGCTACGAAGGCGCGGGCCCCGAACACTCGAGTGCCCGCATCGAGCGTTTCCTGCAGCTCTCGGCCGAGGGCAACGTGCACGTCGCGAACTGCTCGACGCCCTCGCAATACTTTCATCTGCTGCGGCTCCAGGCGCGCCAGCCGCGCCCGTTGCCGCTCGTGATCTTCACTCCCAAGAGTCTCTTGCGCCTGAAGGCCGCGGCCGGCTACGTGCACGAGCTCACGGGCGGCACGTTCCGGCCGGTCATCGACGATCCGCGCTTCGGCGGCGACCGGGGCGCGATCGAGCGCGTGCTGCTCTGCTCGGGCAAGATCTACTACGACCTCATCACCCACCCGAACTACGAAAAGATGACGAAGACCGCGATCGTGCGCGTCGAGCTGCTCTCGCCGCTGCCGATCGGCGAGATCGTCGCGACGCTCGAGAGCTATCCGAACCTCAAGCGCGTCATCTGGGTGCAAGAGGAGCCGATGAACATGGGCGCGCGCGCTCACGTGCGGCGCCGGATCGTCAAGCGGTTACCGCACGGCGTCGGCGAGGTCGAGTACGTGGGGCGTCCGTATCGCG
>Ga0302325_10008852_pt1 | contig 22079 bp, 18 predicted proteins | sample Palsa_T0_2_FD_201948 | JGI IMG/M metagenome (GOLD analysis project Ga0302325, IMG submission 201948) | Peat permafrost microbial communities from Stordalen Mire near Abisko, Sweden - Palsa_T0_2 | ecosystem: Environmental > Terrestrial > Soil > Palsa > Peat permafrost | place: Sweden: Abisko...
CAGGGCTCATGCACGGCTACGGTGTCTCACAGCCCGTGGGCGGCAGCGGCAAGCTCAGCGAAGCCCTGGTCCGGTGCATCGAGCATTACGGCGGCGAAGTGCGCTGCAACGCCGAGGTTCGCAAGGTGCTGACCTCGGACGGCCGCGCGGTCGGCCTCGAGCTGGTCTCGGGCGAGCAGTTCAAGGCCAGGGACGCCGTGATCGGCGCGCTGCATCCGCACGTGCTGCGGCGGTTTGTCGATGGCGTACCCGAACGGGTGCTGGCGCGCGCGGAGCGCACGACGCTGGCCGCCTTCAGCATCATGGTCAGCCATTACGATCTCAAGCAGCAGATCAAATACCGTGCCGGCGAGGAAGTCGGGCGCGCGATCATGCTCGAATTCATGGCCAGCGACAGCATGAGCGACATGCTCGATGATTTCGACGCGCTCAAGCGCGGCCGCATTTCCGAGCGCGTGCTCGGCGCCGGCGGCGATGAGAGCATCAACGATCCGAGCCGGGTCCCGCCCGGCTGCGGCTTGTTCCACGGCATCACCTTCGCCCCCTACAATCTCGAACAGGGCGGCGCGGCGCGCTGGGACGAGATCCGCGAAGAAATGGGGGATCGCAGCCTGCGCCATTACCAGCGGTTCGTGAGCAATCTGACCAGCGACAACATCGTCCACCGCAGCATCGTCACGCCGCTGGATCATGCCCGCAACCTGCCCACCAGCATGGTGGGCGGGGATGTGCATGGGGTCGCGCCGTATTTCTACCAGATGGCCGGACACCGGCCGACCCCGGATCTGGCGCAATACACGGTGCCGGGCGTCGAGCGCCTGTATCTGGTGGGGCCGTTCCTGCATCCGGGCGGTGGCGTCTACGGCGCGGGCCGCGGCACCGCCATACGCATGTTCGATGACCTGAAGCTCAACTTCGAGAAAGTCGCCGCCGCCAAGGTCAGCTGAGCGCTCCCCTTCAGCGCAGGGTGACCAGCTCCTCGGCGCTGGTCGGATGAATCGCGACCGTATCGTCGAAGTCGCGCTTGGTGGCGCCCATGCGCAAGGCCACCGCAAAGCCCTGCAGCATTTCGTCGGCGCCGTCGCCGATCACATGGATGCCGATGATTTTCTGTTGCGGCCCCATGGTGACCAGCTTCATGGCCGTGCGCGGCTTGCGTCCCGTGAACACGTGGTACATGGGTATGAAGTTGGTCTGATACACCTGCACCGCCTCACCATAGCGGCGGCGCGCGTCCTCTTCGCTGAGGCCCACGGTGCCGATGGGCGGATGGCTGAACACCACCGTGGGAACATTCTCGTAGTCGAGTTTACGATCGCTCTGGCCGCCGAACAGCCGGTCGGACAAGCGCCTTCCGGCCGCAATGGCCACCGGCGTGAGCCCGGCGTGCTGGGTCACATCGCCTATGGCATACAGGTGCTCGAGGCTGGTGCGCTGGAACTCGTCGGTGATCACATGCCCGCCGGCGTCGCGTTGTACTGCGAGCTCATCCAGGCCCATGCCGATGGTGGCCGGAGTGCGTCCCACGGCCCAGACCACGCTGTCGAACGGGCCCAGCACGCGCCCGTCCTTGACGTGCAGCTCGAGCCCGCCGGCGGCGTTGCGTTCGAGCGCCCTGGGCACCGCGTGGGTCACGACGTCCATGCCGTCGTCGCGCATGACCTGCATGAGCGTCTCGCCCAGCATGGAATCGAAATGCCGCACGATGCACTCGCGCCGCAATACCACTGTGGTCTGCGATCCCAGGGCGGCGAAAATGCCGCTGAGTTCGGCGGCGATGTAGCCGGCGCCGACCACCGCCACCCGCGCCGGGCGCTCGGCCAGCTCGAAGAAGCCGTCGGAGGTGATGCCCAGAGTCGTGCCTGGCAGCTGCGGCATCATGGCGCGGCCGCCGGTGGCCAGCACGATGGCGCCGGCGGAAAACTGACGCTCCCCGACCTGCACCGACTGCGCCGACAACAGCTGCGCGTGTCCGCGCACCAGGTCGACCTTGCGAAGATCGAGGTTGCGCGCATAAATGTCGTTCAGTCGCGTGATGAACGCGTCCCGCTGGGCCTTGAGCCGGCCCCAGTCGTGGCGCCATAGCGTCAGTTCGAAGCCGTAGTCGGTGGCATCGTGCAGGGCGTGTCCGATCTGCCCGGCATTCCACATAACCTTCTTTGGCACGCAGCCTACATTGACGCAGGTGCCCCCCAGGCGATGCATTTCGATCAGCAGGGCGCGGGCACCATAGTCGGCCGCGCGCTGCGCGCAGGCCAGGCCGCCGCTGCCGCCGCCGATCACGATCAGATCGTAGTCAAAAGCCATGCCGTATCCCTGGGGTGCGACCCCTGTAACTTTTGTCGATGTTACACCGCGAACTACTGGCTAAAATGAGCGCTCCTGGAACAAAGGTGGATCAGATGGCGCCAGCCTCGAACGACAACCCGCTACTGCAGGACACGGCCTTGCCGCGCTTCGACGCCATCGCGCCCGAGCAGATCGAGCCCGCCATCTCGCGGCTGATCGCCGAGCAGCGCGCGCGCGTGGCGCAGATCGAGGCCCAGTCCGAGCCCAGCTTCAAGAGCGTGGTGGAGCCGCTCGAAGAGCTGCAGCACCGCCTGAGTCGCGTGTGGTCGCCGGTCGGGCACCTGAATGCGGTGATGAATTCCGAAGCGCTGCGCGCGGCCTATAACGCCTGCCTGCCGCTGCTGTCGGAATATCACACCGATCTGGCGCAGAGCGAACGGCTGTATCGCGCCTATGCCCACGTGGCCCAGAACGAGGCGAACGCGCTGGACGGCGTGCAGCGCGAGGTCATCGAGCACGCGCTGCGGGAATTTCGCCTTGCCGGGGTCGCGCTGGATGCGCCGCGCAAGGCGCGCTTCAAGGCCGTCATGATGGAGCTGTCGCGGCTGTCGGCGAAGTTCGAAGAGAATGTGCTCGACGCCACCAATGCCTGGTCGCATCAGGTGCGTGATCGCGGCCAGCTGGCGGGAATCAACGACGGCATTCTCGAGCAGGCGCAGCGCCGCGCGGCCGAGCAGGGCGCCGAAGGCTGGCTGTTCGGACTGGATCAGCCGACCTATGTCTCGGTGGTCACCGATGCCGAGTCCGCGCCGCTACGCCATGCCTTCTACGAGGCCTGGACCACCCGCGCTTCGGACCGCGGTCCCGGCGCCGGCAAGTACGACAATACCGCGGTCATGGAGGACATACTGCGGCTGCGTCATGAGGCCGCACGGCTGCTGGACTTCAGCAGCTTTGCCGAGTATGCGCTGGCCAATCGCATGGCCCGCACGGTGCCGGAAGTCACGGACTTCCTGCGCGAGCTGGTGCGTGCGGCCAAGCCGGCCGCCGCCGCCGAACTGGCCGAGCTCGAGCAGTTCGCGGGCCGCAAGCTCGAGGCCTGGGACATCACCTTCTACTCCGAGCGCCTGCAGCAGAGCCGCTATTCAGTGTCGCAGGAAGAGCTGCGCGACTATCTGCCGCTGCCGCGCGTGCTGACGGGACTGTTCGAGGTGGCCGAGAAGCTGTTCGATGTGCGCATCCGGGAACGCAGCGGCGTGCCGGTGTGGCATGCCGATGCGCGCTATTTCGAAGTGCAGGCGCCCTCCGGCGCGCCCCTGGCGAGCTTCTACCTCGATGCCTACGCGCGGCCGCACAAGCGCAGCGGCGCCTGGATGGACGATTGCATCGGCCGCAAGGCGCTCAACGGCCAGACCATACTGCCGGTGGCCTATCTGGTGTGCAATTCGCTGCCGCCCTCGGGCGATCGGCCGGCACTGCTCACGCACGATGACGTCGTGACCTTGTTCCATGAATTCGGTCACGGGCTGCACCACATGCTGACCCGGGTCAACTACCCGAGCCTTGCCGGCATCAACGGCGTTGCCTGGGACGCCGTGGAGCTGCCCAGTCAGTTCATGGAGAACTACGCCTGGCAGCGCGACGTATTGAACCGCATCTCGGCGCACGTGCGCACCGGTGAGCCGATTGCGGCGGAAAAGCAGCGGCAGCTGATCGCCACCCGCAGCTTTCAGGCCGGTCTGCAGACTTTGCGGCAGGTGGAGTTCGCGTTGTTCGATATGCGCGTGCACGCGGAATACGATCCGGCGCGCGGCGGCCGCGTGTACCAGACGTTGGGCGAAGTGCGGCGTGAGGTGGCCGTGCTGCAGCTGCCCGAATGGAATCGCTATCCGCACAACTTCGGCCACATCTTCGCCGGTGGCTATGCCGCCGGCTATTACAGCTACAAGTGGGCCGAAGTGCTGGCGGCCGATGCGTTCGGCGCCTTCGTCGAGCACGGGGCCTTCGATCGCACCACCGCGCGGCGTTTCCTGGACAGCATTCTCGCGCGCGGCGGCAGTCGCGATGCGCTCGAGTCGTTCGTCGAATTTCGCGGCCGCAAACCCGAGGTCGCAGCCTTGTTGCGCCAGTACGGCATCGCCGCCTGAAGAGCGGGGTGATTTGACAGCAACAACCGGCGTGCGTCCGCTCTGCGATCGGAACAAGCTGGATCCATGAGCTTTCAGATCACAGGTTTGCCGGCCGCGACGTTCGCGCCCCTGTTTGCGTTATCGGATCAGGAGCTGGCAGCGCGCGAGGCGGTGCGAATGATTGCGGATCGGCAACCCGGCTTTCCGTGCCGCGTGAGCCTGCGCGATGCCGAACCCGGCGAGAGCGTGCTGCTGCTCAATTACGAACACCTGCCGGTGGCGAGCCCGTATCGCGCGCGGCACGCGATATTCGTGCGCGCGAATGCGGTTGACGCACAGCTTGGTGTCGACCAAATCCCGCAATCGCTGCAGATCCGATTGCTGTCGCTGCGGGCCTATGACGGGTCCGGCATGATGCTTGATGCCGATGTCGTGCCGGGATCCGAACTCGCACCCGCCATCCATCGCATGCTGGAGCGGCGCGCGATTTCGTACCTGCACGTGCACAACGCCAAGCCCGGGTGCTTCGCGGCGCGCGTGGAACGCGTGGAACGCGTGGAACGCGTCTAGCGCCGCTACAATCCGCTCCACGATTTGCACCAGCCCGCGGCCTTGACCAGCTTGCCCGGAAACAGCGTGCACGGTCCCTGCTCGGCGCCGTCGGCGCCGCCATAGACCGAGCAGTTGGAGCACAGCGCGCCCGGGGAGGCGTCTTTGGCGCGCTTGGCGTCCGCCACGTATTCCAATGCTTTGGCCGCAGGGTCGTTCTCGCTGAGCAGCGGTGCCTCGGCCGCGAGCGCGACCGGTGCCAGCGACAGACCGAGCGCGAGCCTGCGCAGCAGGGTGCGGCGGCCGGGATGTGCAATGTCACTCATGGCGATGTTCTCCGTGCGAGAGTCTAGCCCAAGCCGAGCCCGGCGTAGCCCAGCAGCGTCAGCACACCGAGTACCGCATACACCAGCGCCGCCGCCACGCGGATGGATCTGAGCGAGACCACGCGCGTGAGCCGGTGGGCCAGCAGCACCGTGGGCACATTGACCAGCATCATGCCGATGGTGGTGCCGGCAACCACCGCGATCAGATTGTGATATTTGGCGGCCAGCGCCATGGCGACGATCTGAGTCTTGTCGCCCATTTCGGCCATGAAAAAGCAGGTCAGCGTCAGCACGAAGGCGCCATAGCCGTCGCGTGCTTTGGGCGCCTCCTCCGCCTTGTCTGGGATCAGCACCCAGGCCGCCAGCACCAGGAACGAGATACCGAGTATCCAGCGCAGCAGCTGCGGGTTCAGCAGGGAGCCGGCCCATTGACCCAGCAGCGCGGCCAGCAGGTGATTGGCCAGGGTCGCCGCCAGAATGCCCAGAATGACCGGCACCGGCCGGCGCAACTGGGTCGCCAGGATCAGTGCCAGCAGCTGGGTACGATCGCCGAGTTCCCCGAGTGCAATCGAGGCAATGGAGATCAGAAATACTTCCATGCCCGATGCTACGTGGCCTCATCGCGCAGCGCCAAGCGATAGCCGACGCCGGTTTCGGTCAGCAGCCAGTGCGGCCGCGACGGGTCGGGTTCGAGCTTAGCGCGCAATTGTTTCATGTAGACGCGCAGATAATGGGTGTGCTCGGTGCTGCCGGGCCCCCAGACCTGCTGCAGCAGCACGCGATGCGTGACCACCAGGCCCACATGCTGCGCCAGCACCTCGAGCAGGCGGTATTCGATCGGTGTCAGACGCAGCTCCCGGCCGGCGTCGGTGCGCGCCGTGCGCGCCTTCAGATCGATGCGCCACGGACCTATGCTCAGCACAGCTCCGGCTGCGCCGGCACTGGCGCTATGGCGCAGCGCCACCTGTACGCGCGCGCTGAGTTCACGCGCCCCGAACGGCTTGCTGATGTAGTCGTCGGCGCCGGCTTCGAGTGCCGCGACCTTGTCGGCCTCGGCGCTGCGCGCCGACAGCACGATGATGGGCACGCGCGACCAGGCACGCACCCCGGTGATCACCTGCATGCCATCGCCGTCGGGCAGCCCCAGGTCCACGATCACCAGATCGGGTTTGTGGGTGCGGGCCGAGCTTAATCCGAGCGCGGCGGTGTCGGCTTCGACGATGCGAAACTGCTCGAGCCCGAGCAGCGTACGCAGCACGCGCCGGATCTGCGGATCGTCCTCCACGATCAATATGGCGCGGCTGGCGAGCGTCATCGCGGCATATCGTCCGGATCGGCAGCGGGCGCCGGCTCGGTGGATTGCGGCACGCTGAAACGGAACGCGGCGCCGTGAGGAGCGCGGTTCTCGGCCCAGATGCGGCCATTGTGCAGCCGGACAATGGTGCGGCAGATCGCGAGCCCCAGGCCGATGCCGCCGGCCGCGCTCTCGGGCGCGCCACGCTGGAATTTCTCGAACAGTATCTCCGGATCGCTGCCCGGCAGACCCGGACCGTCGTCCTCGACACTGACCTCGATCTGCCGCCTCAATGCATGTGCGCTGATACGGATCTCGCTGCCCGCGGGCGTGTACTTGCTGGCATTGTCGAGCAAGTTTTCCAACACCTGCTCGATCAGGCGTCCGTCCACGTGCAGCAACGGCAGCGTCTCGGGCAGGTCGATGCGCACGCGGTGCCAACGCAGCCGCGCCTCCAGCCGGTGCAATACCGAGCCCACCAGTTCACCGAGTTCATACTGTTCGAAGCGCGGCTGAATGGCGCCGGTTTCGAGGCGCACCAGATCGAGCAGCGTGGTGATGCGCTCGCTCATGTGCATCGCCTCCTCGCTGACCGAGTTCGCGAGCGCGCGGCGGTCGGCACCGCTCAGGGCATCGAGATTGCCTGCCAGCGTCGCCGCGCCGCCGGCAATGGTGGCCAGGGGCGTGCGCAGATCGTGCGAGATCGAGGCCAGCAGGGCGTTGCGTATGGCTTCGGTCTCGGCGCGCACCTCAGCCGCCTGCGCATGGGCGGCGAAATCGGCGCGCTCGAGCGCCAGTCCGATCTGGGCGGCGAAGGTCTCGAGCAGCCGGAACTGTTCGGGCAGCGTCACCCGCCGGGCATTGCGCGGCAGTAACGCCAGCACCCCGAACACGCGCTCGCCGCCGGCGAGCGGCAGATGCAATCCGGCGCCGCCGCTCAAGGTGTCGGTACCGAGCCCCGCGGGCTTGTTGTGATCGAACACCCACTGTGCGACCCCAAGATCGGCGCCGGTATAGGACTCGTCGCGCGGCGGCGCGTGCGGATAGACCATGCCGCCGTGCTCATCCGGGAACAGCACCACCGAGCGGCTGGCAAACACCTGGCTGACATGACTGGCGGCGACGCTGGCCATCTCGTCGCGGCCGCGCGTCTGTGCCAGCTGTCGCGTCATGGCGTACAGCAGTGCCGTGCGGCGCTCGCGATGTCCGGCCACGCGCGCCTGCAGGCGCACGCTGGCGTTGAGATTGCCGATGATCAGCGCCACACTGAGCATGATCGCGAAGGTCAGCAGGTACTGAACATCGCTGACTGCGAATGAGTAGCGCGGCGGCACGAACATGAAGTCGAACGCCAGCACGCCCAGCACCGAGCTCAGTACCGCGGCGCGCCGCCCGCCATAGACGGCCACCAGCGCGCTGCTGAGCAGATACACCATGACCATGTTGGCCTGCGCCAGCTGCGGAAAAAATTTGTACAGCAGCGAGCACAGCGCCGTGGCGCCCAGCGTTGCGATCACTGCCAGCACATAGCGCGGCCAGCGCCGCTGCTCCAGAGCCGCCGGCGCCACGCTGCTGTCGTCGGCCGGACTGGGGAGCGCTCGTTGCTGCCCATCGTGGCCGCCGATCACGAGCACGTCGATATCGCGTCGTGCGGACAGCACCTGTAGAGTGGTCGAGGGCCGCAACAGGCGCCGCCAGCGCGAGCGATTCGGTACCCCGATCAGCAGACGCGTGACATTGCGTGTGCGTGCGTACTCGAGCAATTCCGCGGCCGCCGAGGAGCCGCCGAGAGTAATGGCTTCGGCGCCCAGCGATGCGGCCAGCCGCAGAATCGCGATGCGCCGATTGCGTTCGGCCTGCGACAGGCGGATCAGATCCGGCGTCTCCACGTACACCACCAGCCACTCGGCGTTCAGGCCGTCGGCCAGGCGTTTGCCGGCACGCACCAGGCGCTCCGCCTGGGCATCGGGACCCACCGCGACCAGCAGCCGCTCGCGCGCGGCCCAGGCGCCGCGCACCGACTTCTCGTTGCGGTATTCGCGCATGGCCTGATCGACACGGTCGGCGGTCTTGCGCAGCGCCAGCTCGCGCAGCGCGATCAGATTGCCCTTGCGGAAGAAGTTGTCGAGCGCGAGCTGCGCCTGATCGCTGACGTAAACGCGGCCTTCGCGCAGACGCTGCAGCAGATCATCCGGCGGCAGATCCACCAGCTTGACCTCGTCGGCCGAGTCGAACACGCGATCGGGAACGGTCTCGAGCTGGCGCACGCCGGTGATCTGTGCCACCACGTCGCTCAGGGACTCCAGATGCTGCACATTGACGGTGGTGTAGACGTCGATGCCGGCGTCGAGCAGCTCCTCGATATCCTGCCAGCGCTTCTGATGCCGTGGCGGCGGCTCTCCGCCGCTGATGTTGGTATGCGCGAGTTCGTCGACCAGCAGCAGTTGCGGCTTGCGCGCCAGCGCCGCATCGAGATTGAACTCGCGCCGCATGCCGGTGCCGAATGTCATCATCAGCGGCGGCAGCTGTTCGAGCCCGGCGAGCAGGCGCTCGGTTTCCTCGCGGCCATGCAGCTCGACATAGCCGACTACGACATCGCGACCCTCACTGCGATGCCGCTGCGCGGCTTCCAGCATTGCATAGCTCTTGCCGACGCCGGCGTTGGCGCCAAAGAAGATGGTCAGGCGGCCGCGCAGCGCGCGTACCGCTGAAGCATGCACCTGCGCCAGCAGTTGATCCGGATCGGGCCGGTTATCGTTCATCTAGCGCTAGGTTGAGCTCCAGGACGTTAACGCGAGGCTCGCCGAAAACGCCCCATTGACGCAAGCGCGTATGTGCCGCGATCAGGCGGCGCACTGTTTGAGCCGGCAATCCGCGCGCGCGGGCCACGCGCTGCAGCTGGTATTCAGCCGCCGCCGGGCTGATCTGCGGATCCAGGCCGCTGCCCGATGCCGTGACCAGATCGACCGGAATGGCCTGCTTGTTGTCCGGGTCGGCCTGCTGCAGCGTGGCGATGCGCGCCTTCACGGCATCGATTTGCGCCGGATTGGTGGGCCCGAGATTCGAGCCGCCCGAACTCAGGCCGTTGTAGGGTTGCGGCGAGGTTGCCGACGGCCGCGGCCAGAAATACTGAGGCTTATCAAAAGGCTGGCCGAGCAGCTCCGAGCCCACCAGCGTGTCGCCGTGGCGGATCAGCGAGCCGCCGGCGGCGCGCGCGCAGCACAGCGCGGCAATGCCAGTGACCGCGAACGGATAGATCAGCCCGGTCAGCAGCGTGAACAACAGCAGGCTCAGCGCGGATTGCAGCAGCAGTTTTGCCATGGTGTGCCCGCCTCAGACCCAGTGCGCCGCTGCCAGCAGCAGGTCGATGAGCTTGATGCCGATGAACGGCACGATCAGGCCACCCAGGCCATAGATCAACAGATTACGCCGCAGCAGCGCATCGGCGCCCACCGGGCGATAACGTACCCCGCGCAGCGCCAGCGGAATCAGCGCGATGATGATCAAAGCGTTGAATATCACCGCCGACAGAATGGCGCTGTTCGGGCTGGCCAGATGCATGATGTTGAGGGTGTTGAGCGCCGGGTAAGTGCTGGCGAACGCCGCCGGGATGATGGCGAAATATTTGGCGACGTCGTTGGCGATACTGAAGGTGGTCAGCGCGCCGCGCGTGATCAGCATCTGCTTGCCGACCTCGACCACCTCGATGAGCTTGGTCGGGTTGGAGTCGAGGTCGACCATGTTGCCGGCCTCTTTGGCGGCCTGCGTGCCGGTATTCATGGCCACGGCCACGTCGGCCTGCGCCAGTGCCGGCGCATCGTTGGTGCCGTCGCCGCACATGGCCACCAGCCGGCCCAGCTGCTGCTGCTGGCGGATCAGTGCCAGCTTCATTTCGGGCGTGGCCTCGGCCAGGAAGTCGTCGACACCGGCCTCGGCGGCGATGGCCGCAGCGGTGAGTTTGTTATCGCCGGTGATCATGACGGTGCGAATGCCCATGCGGCGCAGCTCCGCGAAGCGCTCGCGAATGCCGCCCTTGACGATGTCCTTGAGTTCCACCACGCCCAGCGCGCGCGCGCCTTCGGCCACCACCAATGGTGTGGCGCCCTGGCGCGCCACGCTTTCCACCGCCCGCTGCACCTCGGGCGGCAGCGCGCTGCCTTGCCCGATCAGCCAGCGCTCGACCGCATCGGCCGCGCCTTTGCGAATTTTGCCGCCCTCGAAATCCACGCCGCTCATGCGCGTCTGCGCGCTGAACGGGATGAACTGTGCCGCCAACGCAGTCAGGTCGCGGCCACGCAGGCCGTGCTGCTGCTTGGCCAGCACCACAATGGATCGTCCCTCCGGCGTCTCGTCCGCCAGCGACGACAGCTGGGCCGCATCGGCCAATTCCTCGATGCTGACGCCGGGCGCGGCGATGAAGCGCGATGCCAGGCGGTTGCCCAGCGTGATGGTGCCGGTCTTATCCAGCAGCAGCACGTCGACGTCGCCCGCGGCTTCGACCGCACGTCCCGAAGTCGCGATGACGTTGGCCTGGATCATGCGGTCCATGCCGGCAATACCGATTGCCGACAGCAGGCCGCCGATGGTGGTGGGAATCAGGCACACCAGCAGTGCCACCAGTACCGTGATCGAAATCGGCGTGCCGTGACCGGCGGTGGCAACGCTGTAGAGCGAGAACGGCAGCAGCGTCGCCGTGGTCTTCAGAAAGATCAGAGTCAGGCCGGCCAGCAGAATCGCCAGCGCAATCTCGTTGGGAGTACGGGCGCGCTTGGCGTTTTCGACCATGGCGATCATGCGATCGATGAAGGCCTCGCCCGGATTGGCACTGATGCGCACGTGCAAAGTATCGGACAGCAGACGGGTGCCGCCGGTCACGGCCGAGCGATCGCCGCCGGCCTCGCGGATCACGGGCGCCGACTCGCCGGTGATCGCGCTTTCGTCGACCGAGGCCGTACCCCAGATCACCTCACCATCGCCTGGGATGGTGTCGCCGGCTTCAACCAGCACGATATCGCCGCGTCGCAGTGCGCTCGAGGCCACGGTCGCATAGGTTTGATCGGTGCGGCCGTTGGGAAAGCGGCGCGCCATCACGTCGCGTTTGCTCGATCGCAGCGAGGCCGCCTGCGCCTTGCCGCGCCCTTCGGCCAGGCTCTCGGCGAAATTGGCGAACAGCAGCGTGGCCCACAGCCACAGCGCGATCGCGAGCACAAAACCCGGACGTCCCTCCTGCACCAGGCCGCCGCCGAGCTGGATCAACCACAGCGCCGTGATCAGTACGCTGCCCACCAGCACCACGAACATGACCGGATTGCGCCACTGAACCCAGGGGGCAAGCTTGAGGAATGAATCCTTGATCGCCTGCCTGACCAACGGCGGATCGAACAATGGACGCGCGGCCGCGATAGTGCTCATGGAGGTACTCGCTTCAGCGCCCGTGGAACTGCAGCTCTTCGACGATCGGACCGAGCGCCAGCGCCGGAAAAAACGCCAGCGCGCCGACCACGATCACGGTCGCCGCCAGCAGCACCACGAACAGCGGCGTGTGCGTGGCCAGTGTGCCGGCGCCCGAAGGCACGCGCTTCTTGGCCGCGAGACTGCCGGCGATCGCCAGCACCGGCACCATGAGCCAGAAGCGCGACACCCACATGACTACGCCCAGAGCCGTGTTGTAGAACGGGGTATTGGCGGACAGGCCCGCAAAGGCGCTGCCGTTGTTGTTGGCGGCTGAAGAGAAGGCATACAGGATCTCTGAGAATCCATGCGCGCCCGGGTTGGCGATGCCGGCAACGCCGGCAGCACATGCCACCGCGACCGCCGTGCCCACCAAGGCGAAGAACGGCGGGATCAGAATGATCAGCGAGGCCATCTTCATCTCGAAGGCTTCGAGCTTCTTGCCCAGATATTCCGGCGTGCGCCCGACCATGAGCCCGGCAATGAATACCGCGACGATGGCGAACACCAGCATGCCGTACAGACCCGAGCCGACGCCGCCGAACACCACCTCTCCGAGCTGCATGAGCCACATCGGTATCAGTCCGCCCAGCGGCGTGAAAGAGTCATGCATGGCGTCGACCGAGCCGTTCGAGGCTGCGGTGGTGGCGGTGGCCCACAAGGCCGAATCGGCCACGCCGAAGCGGGTCTCCTTACCCTCCATGTTGCCGCCCGATTGCAGCGATGAAGACTGCTGCGCCACCGCTTGCGGGTAGGCGGCATTGCCGCGGCCTTCGGCCCAGGCAGTCAGAGCCAGCAATGGCACGAACAACAGCAGCATGGTTGCCAACAGGGCCACGCCCTGGCGCCGGTCGCCGACCATGAGCCCGAAGCTCACGCACAATGCGGCCGGGATCAGCAGTATGGCCAGGGTCTCGAAAAAATTACTGAGCGGCGTGGGGTTTTCCAATGGATGCGCCGAGTTGGCGTTGAAGAATCCGCCGCCGTTGGTGCCGAGCTGCTTGATCGCGATCTGACTGGCGGCGGGCCCGAGCGGAATGGTCTGAGTGTCGATGCGAACACTCGTGGTCTGCGCGTTGCCCTGAGCGTCCTTGACCGCGTTGCCGGCGGCGTCGGTGACCGGCTCGTCGACCGAGATGGGATTGATCAGCGCCGCGCTCTGGTAGGGCTGAAAACTCTGCACCACACCCTGGCCCGCCAGGATCACGGCCAGAATCAACGACAGCGGCAACAATACGTACAGCGTGGCGCGCGTCAGATCCACCCAGAAATTGCCGATCTGCTGTGCGGCTTTGAGTGTGAAGCCGCGACTCATGGCCACCAGCACGGCGATGCCGGTGGCGGCGGACAGAAAATTCTGCACCCCCAGGCCGGTCATCTGCGTCAGGTAGCTCATGGTGGATTCGCCGCCATAGCCCTGCCAGTTGGTATTGCTCGCAAAGCTCACTGCGGTATTGAATGCAGAATCGCTCGAGACTGCACTCAGGTGCTGAGGGTTCCACGGCAGCCAGGCCTGCGCGCGCTGCAGCCCATACAGCAGCAGCGCGCCGAGAAAATTGAACAGCAGCATGGCGAGGGCGTATTGCTGCCAGCCCATCTGCGCTTCCGGGTCGATGTGGCACAGGCGATACAGCCCGCGCTCGACCGGCGCCAGCACCCGCACTGCGGTGCTGCGGCCTTCGAACACGGCGGCCATGTAGGCGCCCATCGGTATGCTCAATAGCAACAGCACGACCAGGAACAGCGCCAGTTGCCACCATCCATTGCTGCTCATCAGAATTTCTCCGCTTTGAGCATGGCGTAGACCAGGTAGCCGAACAGCGCCGTGGTCAGGATCAGGGCAATCCAATAGAGCGCGCTCATGGGCGACTCAACAGCCGTTCGCATAGCACTATGCCGCCCCACGTCAGCAGCGCCAGTACCAGCATCAGACCGATGAACCAAAGATCCATGGCGCCTCCGGGCCGTAGGAGCGCAAATGCTGGTCGTCAGCACGTAAAAAAGCCGTATGGATTTGCCGCCGGCAGCTAGCTTTGACATATGGCGGGGCGATGGGAACTGTGCACCGCGTCGTTGGTGGCGCCCGGATACTTGCCCTAGACTCTGGTGCAATGACGGCCTTTCCACCTGAGCAATTGCGGCCGGCGATAGACGGTGGCGTAGACATGGGCGGCATCCGCCGCAGCGACTTCGACATCACGAACACCGTGCGTGTCAGTTCGCCGCAGGAGGTCCTGCGCGCCACCGAGCAGTTGCTGGTCACGGCCTGGCCGCACATCGTGCTCGCGCCCGTGGAACGGGCGTTCAGCGATTTCGATGCGTTGTTTGCCGGCCGCATGCCCGGTTATGCCGGCGTCGATACGGTCTATCACGACCGCCAGCACACACTCGATGTCACCTTGGCGATGGCGCGGCTGCTGGTCGGCTATGAGCGTCAGGTCGATGCGCTCTGGAAGCTCACCGCCGATCGCGCCGTGGTCGGCGTAATCCTGGCATTGTTTCACGACGTCGGTTATCTACGGCGCAGCAGCGACCGCGAGCAGGCCAATGGCGCCGAGTTCACGCGCAGCCATGTCAGCCGCGGGGCCGAGTTCCTGCAGCACTATCTGCCGCAGCTGGACCTGCCGGAATGGGCTGAAGTCGCCGCGCAGATCATTCATTTCACCGGCTACGAACGGCCGTTCAATCAGATCGTAACCAACGATCCGCGCGACGTGCGTCTGGGTCATCTGCTCGGCACCGCCGATATGATCGCGCAGCTGGCGGACCGCTGTTATCTCGAGAAATGCCGCGATCGGCTGTACCCGGAATTCGTATTGGGCGGTCTTGCGCTATCGGCCGGTGGCGACGGGCCCGCGGTGCGCTACGCCTCGGGTCTGGACCTGCTGCGACAGACGCCGGGGTTCGTTTCCAACACCCGCACCACGCGCCTGGACCGGGATTTCGATCGCGCCTACCGCTATTTGGAAATTCTGTTTGAGGGACGCAATCCCTATATCGAATCTATCGATCGCAATATGCAGTATCTCGAGCAGGTGCTGCGCAGCGAGAGCTGGCGCATGCTGCGCCGGAATCCGCCGCTGCATGCCGCCGATCCGCAGACCCTTGGCCGGGTACGCAGTTTGATGCTGGGTTATTTCAAGAAGGCCTGGTTGCAGGATTGACGGCCCGCGGGGCGCGCAGCGCCAGCGCACTCGGAGCGGCTACCGCGCGGACATAACGGGCGTGAATTTCGCCCAGTTGCGGCCACACCACGGCGGCGCCGGCCAGCTCCACCCCCGTCAAAGCCTCGCCCAATACCTCGAGCGTGAGCGCTGCCAGCGCAGCGCCCGAAATTGGTGCGTAACTCAAATGCCAGGGCTCGGGCTGAACGCCGCCGCGATCCCGGTCATACGGCCGGAAGAAGCCAAAGTCTTCCGCATGCTGCGACAGCCAGCGATCGAGCTTTGCAAACACGCCGCCGGCAGCGTACTCGGCCGGCAGCAGCTGGGGCTGCTGACCGCTGGCCAGGGCGCCGGCGTCAAAAACATCGATTTCCGTGCCCCAATGGTGGCGGCTGGCGCCGGGCAGGGCCGACCAGTAGAGAATGGCGCGCACCAGCTCGGGTTCGGTCATAAGCGCCCGATCCAGGGCCACGCCCTGCCGGTCGAGCAGCTCGCGCCGGCCCAGGAACTTGCCGTTCCATATGGCCAGCTGGCGGCCGAAATCGCGGAAACTCGAGGCCGCCTCCAGCTGCAGTCCGTCCAATGCGGCCGCGGCACGCAAGGCCAGAAAGGCACTTGCGGCGTCCGGCTGCAGCGTACAGCGCAGCCCTGGGAGCTCGCGTACGTGCGCTTGCGTACGTCCGGTCAGCTGCTGGGGATCTAGAACCGACATCGCCTGTAGCCGTAGGGCCGTACATACGGCATGATTCCTAGTATGCGCGGCCCACAATTTAAATATGTAATGCTGGTTCTGTGTGTCGTATTCCTCGGGATAGCGGCACTGCTGGATTATCTGGTCCGCCGCTACGATTTGCCGACCGAGATCCAGGAGCTTTCAGGCGCCTGTGCAGCGGTCGCGGTCATGCTGCCGAGCTTCTGGTTCTGGCGCCAGCGGCGCAACCGCCTGGACGGCACGGTGCTCGGATTGATCGGCGCCGCGCAGCAGATCAGCCGCGGTGAATTCCATCAGGCACTGGTCAGCACCCGCCGCGATAAGCTCGGCGAGCTCGAGCTGGCGTTTGAGAATATGCGCCAGGCCCTGCGCACCACCACCTTCACGCGCAACTATCTGCACAGCGTGCTCAACAGCATGACCGACGCGGTGTTTGTCACCACGCCGGAAGGCATCGTGCGCATTGCCAACGAGGCGGCCTACGGCCTGACCGGTTTCAATGAGAGCGAGCTGATCGGCAAGGACATCGTCACGCTGCTCGAGCCCTCGGACAAGGGCGACGCCGATCCGCTGCAGGTGGCGTGTGAAGCCGGCGAGACGGTGCTGCGTACTCATTCGGGCCAGACCATCCCGGTGTCGTTCGTCGGCTCGACCATCGCCACCGATGATCCTCAGTTCGAGGGCGAGATCTTCGTCGCGCGCGACATCACCGAACGCAAACGCGCCGAGCGCCGCATTCGCTACCTGGCGCGTTACGACGCGCTGACCAAGATTCCCAACCGCATGCAGTTCCAGCACCTGCTGCAGCAGGCGATTGCGCGCTCGCGCCGCGGCGGTCACGGCGTGGCGATGCTGTACATCGACATGGACCGTTTCAAAGAGGTCAACGATACCTTTGGTCACGCCTCGGGCGATCGCGTGCTCGAAGTGCTGACCGAACGCCTGACGCAGGTACTCAACAGCGAGGCGGTACTGGGACGGCTGGCCGGAGATGAGTTCGCGTTGTTTGTCGATGGCATCAGCCAGGAGTCCGACGAGGCGAGCGGGCCGGTCGCGCAGCTGGCGCGCACGGTATTGCATGCCGCCGGCGAAGCCTTTCACATCCATCAGCAGGAAGTATTCCTGACGGTCAGCATCGGCATAGCCCTGTGTCCGCGCGATGCCGAGAACGTCATCGATCTGATCCGCAATGCCGATGCGGCCATGTACTATTCCAAGCAGAACGGCGGCAACACCTACGCCTTCTATTCACCCGAGATGAACGCCGCAGCGGTGGAGCGGCTCATGCTCAAGAGCAAACTGCGCCGCGCCATCGATCGCGACGAATTCGTGGTGCGCTACCAGCCCAAGGTGGATCTGCGCGACGGCCGCGTGGTCGGCGCCGAGGCGCTGCTGCGTTGGCGCCTGCCCGGCCATGGCGACATTCCACCCTCGCAGTTCATCCCGATAGCCGAAGAGAACAATCTGATCAGCGCCATCGGTGAATGGGTGCTCGAGCGGGTGTGCATGGACTTTCGCGCTCTGCGGCGGCACATCGCCGATCCCGGACGCATCTCGTTGAATCTCTCGCTCAAGCAGCTCAAGCAGGCGAGCTTCATTCTCAACTGCCGTTCGGTGTTCGAACGCCATGCGGTGCCGACGCGCAACTTCGAGCTCGAGATTACCGAGACCACACTGATGGCCGACCCGCGGCGCACCGTGCAGATGCTCAATCAGCTGCATGACATGGGGCTGCATCTGTCGATCGATGACTTCGGCACCGGCTATTCGTCGCTGTCAGCGCTGCAGCAATTTCCGATCGGCACGCTCAAGATCGATCAGTCGTTCGTACGCGACTCGGCCGACGATCCGGCCGACGCCGTACTGGTGCGCACCATCATCGACATGGGACACAGCTTGGGCATGGAAGTGGTGGCCGAGGGAGTCGAGTCGGTGCGCCAGCTCGAGTTCCTATGCAACAGCCGCTGCAATATCGCGCAGGGACAGCTGTTCGGCGAGGCACGCAGCATCGATGAGCTGCTGCAGCTGCTGCTGACGCAACAGGGCGGACGTGCGGCCTTCGCGAATCTGCTGCCGGTAGCGCCCGTGACCCTGCGGCCCGTGTCGGCCTGAAGGAGCCTTGATCTATCGGCTCGACGCCGCGCCCGCTCGCTCTGCCGGTGCGTTGCGCTGGCTGCTGCGCTCGCTGCCCGTGGTACTGCTGCTCGCCTGGCTGCTGATTGCGGTCTGGATGTCGCTCAAGCGCCTGCCGCCGGGTTTGCATATCGCCGGACAATGGCAGGCCCTGCCGGAGGGCTCGCCGCGCTTCCTGCATGATCTGAGCGCCGCCGATGCCAACGGTGCGTCGCTGCTCGAACAGCACATCGACTCCGAACTGCTCAGCATGATCGCGCAGGCACGTCAGCTGGTGCTGCTCGATACCGGCCTGTTCGGCGACCTGCCGGCCGCCGGCCCTCGCGCCTCGCGCCTGCGAGCCGCACTGCCGATCGCCGCCGGCGTGGTGGACGCATTGTTGCGCGCCAAGTCCCAGCACCCGGAACTGTCGGTGCTGGTACTGACCGATCCGTCCACGCAGCAGATGGATGGCGCGCAGCGATTGCTCGAACGCCTGTCCGCGGCCGGCGTTGAAGTGCTGGCCGTCGATGTGGCCCGGTTGCGTTCCCCGGATCCGGCCTTTGCGGCGTTCTGGGACATTTGTTGCCGTTGGTGGACCCCGGCGGCGTCATCGCCTGACTGGCCTAATCCGCTCGGCGTGGGTCCGGCCGGCGTGTCGCTGCAGCAATGGGGCGAGCTGCGGGGCTATCAGCGCAGTCATCGCCAGCTGTTGATCGCCGATGATGGGGCTGGCGGTGTCGCTGCGCTGATCTATTCGCGTCCGCTGCACGCCGAGGCCGGCATTCATTCGGCGACCGCCCTGAAGATTGCCGGCGGCGCGCTCGAGCCGCTGATCGAATCCGAGTTCGCGCTCGCGCAGTTCTCGGGCTGGAGCGACGGTGGCGCCATGCAGGCGCGTTCACAGCGCCTGCTCGAGCAGCAGCGCCGCGTGGCCGTGCCCGGCAGCGACACCGGCGCGCGCGCGCGCGTGGTGACCGAAGGGGCGATCGGCGCGGCGCTGGTCGCGCGCATCGATGCCACCGTCAAGGGTGAACACATTGCGATCGCGGCCCTGTACCTGTCGCAGCGCGAACTGGTGCGGGCAGTGCTTGATGCCGCACGACGCGGCGTGGGGGTGCGGCTGCTGCTGGATCCGGGCAAGGACGGCTACGGCTTTGAACGCTCAGGCATTCCCAATCGCGAGGTGGCCTCCGAGCTGGTCGCCGCCAGCGACGGCGCGGTGCGTGTGCGCTGGTATCGAACTCACGGCGAGCAATTCAGTCCCGGGTTCGTGCTGGTGCACACTGAGTCGCGGAATTGGTTGTTGGTCGGAACCGCCGAGCTCAGCCGGCGCGATCTCGGTGACTTCAATCTGGCCGCCGCGGCCATCGTCGATATGCCCGCCGATGCCGCGGCCGGCACGCAGGCGCTAAGCTGGTTCGATATGCTGTGGTTCAACCGCGCCTCCACCGGCACCGAATACAGCACCGACGCCGATGTCTATGCCGATGCTTCGCAGCTGCGCTACTGGCAGTACCGCTTGTTCGAGGCCACCGGCACGTCATTTGATTGAGCTGATGGCGCATTATGTGCTCTGATCCGCCTTTGGCCCAATGAGGAGCGCGCGTGAAAATAGGAATGATCGGCCTCGGCCGCATGGGTTCAAACATGGTGCGCCGCCTCGCCAAGGCCGGCCATAGCTGCGTGGTGTATGACAGCAATGCCGCGGCCGCGCGCGCGCTGGCTGAAGTCGGCGCCACGGCCGCGACCTCGGCGGCCGATCTGGTCGCGAAACTGCCCTCGCCGCGCATCGTCTGGATCATGATTCCCGCCGGCGCGGTCGATGCATTTCTCGAGACGCTGCACCCGGTGCTGCGCGCCGGGGATATCGTCATCGACGGCGGCAACTCTCACTATGTGGATGACATCCGGCGAGCGCAGCATCTCGCGCCTCAAGGTGTGCGTTACCTGGACGTCGGCACCAGCGGCGGCGTGCTGGGCCTGGAGCGCGGCTACTGCCTCATGATCGGCGGCGATGCGCAAGCCGTGCAGCTGCTCGATCCGGTGTTTGCGGCACTGGCCTCGGATGATGCGCCGGCCGGCAGCACCGGCAGCACGGCGGCGCGCGGCTATCTGCATGTCGGCCCGAGCGGGGCCGGGCACTTCGTCAAGATGATTCACAACGGTATCGAGTACGGCCTCATGGCGGCCTATGCCGAAGGGTTCAACGTGCTGCATCGGGTCAGCGCCGCGGCCGTGGAGGCGGTGATCGATGCCGAGACCGCGCCAGTCAAGCAGCTCACCCATGGCTTCGAGTTCAAGCTAGATCAGATCTCCGAACTCTGGCGTCACGGCAGCGTCGTAAGTTCCTGGCTGCTGGATCTGCTGGCCGGGCAGCTGGCGTCGAACCCGTCACTGGAGCATTTCGCGGGCCATGTGGCCGACTCGGGTGAAGGCCGATGGACCGTGCAGGTGGCAGTGGATGCCGGCGTGCCGGTGCCGGTGCTGGCCACGGCGCTGTTTGCGCGCTTCAGCTCACGCGGAGAGGCTGAGTTCGCCAATCGCATGCTCTCGGCCATGCGCCTGGGCTTCGGCGGACATCAGGAAAAATCCGCGCCCGCCGTCGGGTAGAGGCCATCGTGGAATCCCCCCGTCACTCGGATGCGTTCGTTTTCTTCGGCGCCACCGGCGATCTGGCTTACAAACAGATTTTTCCGGCGCTGCAGGCGCTGGTGCGCCGTGGTCATCTGGATGCGCCGATCGTCGGTGTCGGCCGCTCCGGCTGGAGCAACGAGCAACTGATCGAGCGCGCGCGCGCATCGATCAAGGAGCACGGCACCTACGACGACAAGGCGTTCGCCAAACTGGCCTCGCTGATGCGCTACGTCGACGGCGACTATCGCGAGGCCGCGACCTTCACGCACCTGCGTGAGGCCATGGGCGGCGCCAGCGCGCCGTTGCATTACCTGGCGATTCCGCCGAGCGTGTTCGCGACCGTGATTGGCGGACTGGCCGCCGCCGACTGCGCCAACAACGCCCGCGTGGTGCTCGAGAAGCCCTTCGGCCGCGATCTTAAATCCGCGCGCGAGCTCAATGCGATTCTGCAGCAGCATTTCCCCGAAGAGTCGATCTTCCGAATCGACCACTATCTGGGAAAGGAGCCGGTGCAGAACATCCTCTACACGCGCTTCAGCAATGCCTTCCTCGAGCCGATCTGGAACCGCACCCACATTCGCAGCGTGCAGATCACCATGGCGGAGGATTTCGACGTGCTCGGCCGCGGTGCGTTTTACGAGGAGGCCGGCGCGATCCGCGACGTGATCCAGAATCATCTGCTGCAGGTACTCAGCAACGTGATCATGGACGCGCCGCTGCAGAGTTCCTCCAACGCGCTGCGCGATGAGAAATCGCGCGTGCTGCGCGCCATCCGGCCGCTGGATGCACAGAGCGTGGTGCGCGGCCAGTACCAGGGCTACAAAAACGCGCCCGGCGTGGCCGACAATTCCACCGTGGAGACCTATGCCGCGGTACGGCTGTTCGTCGACAGCTGGCGCTGGGCCGATGTGCCGTTTTACATCCGCGCCGGCAAATGCATGCCGGTCACCTCGACCGAAGTCGTGGTCGAGTTTCGCCGCCCGCCGCGCGAAGTATTCGGTGAACTGGTGCCCTGCATGTCGAGCCATCTGCGCCTGCGGCTCAGTCCCGACGTCGTGATCGCGCTGGGCATGCGGGTGAAAGTCGCCGGCGAACGCATGGCCGGCGAAGACGTCGAGCTCATCGTCACGCGCCAGCCCGGCGAGGCCATGACCCCGTACGAGCGGCTGCTCGGCGATGCCCTGCGCGGCGATCTGGGTCTATTCGGCCGTCAGGATTCAATCGAGGCGCAATGGGCTATCGTCGATCCGGTGCTGGGCGACAGCACGCCGGTGTACGAATATCCGTGCGGCACCTGGGGTCCGCACGAGGCCGCGCGCCTGGTCGAAGGTGACGACAGCTGGATCGATCCGCAGCATTGAGCTGACCGCCGGCCTCAACGCTGCTCCGCGGGCGGCGGCGGCGGCGGCGGCGGCG
>Ga0302325_10008853_pt1 | contig 22076 bp, 20 predicted proteins | sample Palsa_T0_2_FD_201948 | JGI IMG/M metagenome (GOLD analysis project Ga0302325, IMG submission 201948) | Peat permafrost microbial communities from Stordalen Mire near Abisko, Sweden - Palsa_T0_2 | ecosystem: Environmental > Terrestrial > Soil > Palsa > Peat permafrost | place: Sweden: Abisko...
ACGCATCCTGGACCTGATCGCCGAGGGAAAGACCAACCGTCAAATCGGCCAGACAATGTTCCTGTCGGAAAAGACGGTGAAGAACTACGTCTCGAACTTGCTGGCCAAGTTGGGCATGGAGCGGCGCACAGAGGCGGCGGTCTTGGCCGCACGTCTCGACGAGCGGCGACATAACGACCCTCCGAGGTGAGGGCCATAGGTGACGGGCGGTTCAGCCAGGACAGCCCGTGGCGCCGGCATCAGTGACGTTCGGCCCTAGTGGACACCCGGCTCCGGGTCCGACCATGGTGGTATGACATCGCGACGAGACGGCGTGGACGAACTGTCCCGTGCGGACTGCATGTGCCATCTCCGCTCCGCGCACATCGGAAGGCTGGCTGTCTCCATGGAGGCGTTGCCGGTGATCGAGCCAGTCAATTTTGCCGTCGTGGATGGGAACATCATCATTCGGACCACGGCCCGAACGAGGTTCGCGGCCGCAGCCACCGACGCCGTCGTGGCGTTCGAGGTCGATGGCGTCGACCCGGTTCATCCCGGCGGTTGGAGTGTGCTCGTCCAGGGCGTGGCCGAAAAGGTGACCGACCCGCCCGAGTCCGGTTGGCTCCAACAGGTTCCCGGGGCGTCCTGGCCAGTGGTCGACACGCAGTTTCTGTGTATCTCAACCCGGGTCCTTTCTGGCCGCGGCGATACCACTGTTGCGGCGGCACGATGACGCCGCCCGGGTATGGGCTGGCCTTGAACAGCGGCATGGAACGCGTCGTCCGCGTCCCATGACCGCCTTCCTGTCTACCGAGGTGCCGAGCGGGCTGGACTGCGACGTGATTGCCGCTGACGGGTCGGTGGTGCACATCCGACCCATTCGGCCCGACGACGGGGATCGGCTCGTTGCCTTCCACCAGCATCTGTCGGCGGAAACGGTGTACCGGCGGTTCTTCAGCTGCCACCCCCACTTGTCGACCGCCGAGGTGAAGCACTTCACCGATGTGGATTACCACGACCGCCTTGCCCTGGTGGCGGAACGCGACGGTGGGCTGATCGCAGTGGCCCGTTACGACGCCATCGGTGGCACCAGAGATGCCGAGGTTGCCCTCGTGGTCAGTGACGCCGATCAGGGTCGGGGTCTCGGGACCTTGCTCCTCGAGCATCTCGCGGCGGCGGCTCGGACCCGTGGGGTTGGTCGTTTCGTGGCCGAGACATTGGCAACCAACACCGGCATGCTCGACGTGTTCGGCCGCGTCGGTTTCGCGCTGCAGCGGACTTGTGACTCGGGGGTCGTCCACATCGAGTTCCCCATTGAGCCGACCGAGGCATTCCTCCGGGCGGTCGAGGACCGTGGACACTGCGCCGACCGCCGATCCATCGACGCCCTCCTGCGTCCCGCCTCTGTCGCCGTCGTCGGTGCCAGCGCACGCCCCGGCGGGGTGGGCCACGCCATCGTCGCCAATATCGTCGCCGGCGGATTCGCGGGCGCAGTCTTCCCGGTCAATCGCCGCGCCGAAGCCGTGGCGGGCCGAACCGGGTTCGCCCGCCTGGCCGATATCGCCGCCCCGGTGGACCTTGTTGTCTCAGCGGTGGGACCGCAGGACACGATAGGCCTGGTCGCCGAAGCGGCCCGTCTTGGGGCCCGGGGGCTCGTGGTCGTCTCAGCCGGATTCGCCGAGGCGGGCCCTGAGGGTGCCGACGCGCAGCAGCGGCTGGTCACCGAAGCCCACCGTCACGGCCTGCGGGTGGTCGGCCCGAATTGCCTGGGCCTGGCCAACACCGATCGCTCGGTGGCGCTCAACGCCACATTTTCCCCCGTGGCGCCGGTACCGGGACCGACTGGGCTTTTTTCCCAGTCCGGAGCGGTCGGCATCGTGGCCCTCCAACAGGCGGCCCAGATCGGCCTCGGCATCTCGAGCTTTGTGTCAGGCGGCAACAAGGCCGATGTAAGCGGGAACGACCTACTCGAATTCTGGGCCGACGACCCCGCCACCGAGGTCGTGTGCCTGTACCTGGAGTCATTCGGCAATCCCCGGCGCTTCGCTCGCGTGGCGCGGCGACTGGGACGCACCAAGCCGATCGTGGCCATCAAGAGCGGCCGCAGCGACGCCGGCCGGCGGGCCGCCACGTCGCACACCGCGGCGGCCGCCAGTTCCGACGTGGCGGTTGACGCGCTTTTCGCCCGTTCCGGCGTGATCCGGGTGGCGACGCTGACTGAACTGTTCGACACCGTCCTGGTCCTGGCCGACCAACCCCTCCCCGCCGGTAATCAGGTCGCCGTGGTCGGTAACTCGGGTGGTCCCGGGATCCTGGCGGCCGACGCCTGCAGCCTCGTCGGCTTGGAGCTGCCGGTGCTCGGGTCCGAGACCCAATCGGCCCTGCGGTCGTTCCTGGCTCCCACTGCTGCTGTTGCCAACCCGGTGGACCTCCTGGCCAGCGCCAACGGCGAGCTCTACCAACGGGCATTGGAGTTGGTGCTGGCGGACCCGGCGGTCGACGCCGTGATCGCCGTCTACACCGCACCGCTCGTGTCGGACCCCGACGACATCGCGGCCGCCGTGGCGGCCGCGGCCGGGGGGACGACCAAACCGGTTGTCGCCTGCTTCCTCGGCACCACCACCGCGCCGACCGCCCTGGGCAGCCCGGCTGAGGGCGGACGCCGGGTGCCGTGTCTCCCGTTCCCGGAACGGGCTGCACAGGCGTTGGCCCGGGCTTGCGCTTACCGCCGTTGGCGCGACCAGCCCGAGGGTGTCGAGCCCCCCCTGGAGGGGGTCGACCGGGAAGCCGCCCGGGCCTTGGTGGCCGCGGCGCTGGCTCGCCCGGGCGGAGGTGGCTGGCTCGACGCCCCGGAAGTGTGGGCACTGTTGCGGGCCTACGGGTTCGGGGTCGTCGACATCCGTCCAGTTACCTCGGCCGACCAGGCTGTCGCCGCCGCCATTGCCCTCGGCTTCCCCGTCGCCCTCAAATCAGCGTCGGGCCGGATCGTCCACAAGTCCGATGTGGGCGGCGTGCACCTCAACCTTGGCGATGCGGCCGCGGTGGACGCTGCCTTCGTGGTCATGGCCCAGGCGCTCGGTGCGCGTATGGACGGGGCGATCGTCCAGCCCATGGCGGCAATGGCGGCCGGGGTGGAAACAATCGTCGGCGTGGTCAATGACGCGTCATTTGGTCCGCTCGTGATGTTCGGCCTCGGAGGCGTAACGACCGACCTGCTGGGCGACCGGGAGTTCCGCAGCGCCCCCCTCACTGACATCGAGGCAGCGGAACTGGTGCGGTCCTTACGAAGCTCACCGTTGCTCACCGGTTTCCGGGGGGCGCCCCCGGTGGACCTCGCCGCTCTCGAACAGGTGGTCTTGCGCGCCGGTCGACTGGCGCACGACGTGCCGGAACTGGCGGAGCTGGATCTCAACCCGGTCATTGCCGGCCCTGCCGGGGCCCTCATACTCGACGCCAAGGTTCGCTTGGTCGTACCGCCACCGCATCGCGACCCTTGGCTTCGCCAGTTGCACTGAGCAACTGGCGCGCATAGCAACTGGCGCGGATAGAGCCGAAGGTCACCTGCTAGATGTGACCTTGGCATCTAGCAGGCGTGAGGGTCAGGGCGCACGATTGACAAAACGGTCGAACCGAAAAAAGGGAGTACGTCATGCAACGAAAGGCCTTCGATTTCATAGCCAGTGCAGGGGGTGCGCTCCTGGTGGTGGTGTTGCTGGTGGCGGCGGTCCTCTTGATGTGGGGCTCCAGCTTCGCCAACTCCAATGTCCACAACCAGCTGGCTCAGCAGGCCATCGTCTTTCCCACCAAGGCCGCTTTTGCCCAGGCAAAGCCGGGCACCGAAGTCACCCCGAGCATGGAGCCGTACCTCCTCAAGTACGCCGGGAAGCCCCTGACCACCGGAGCCCAAGCCGAGGCCTATGCCGACCACTTCATCTCCGTGCATCTGAGCGAGATGCCCTACGGCGGCATTTATTCCAAGGTGAGCGCAGCCTCCCGGGCCAACCCAACCAACGCCGCGTTGGCCGCCGAGGTCCAGACATCGTTCCAGGGGACGACACTGCGGGGACTCTTGCTTGAGGCGTACGCCTTCTCCGAATTCGGATTGATCGCGTTCTGGGCTTCGATCGCGGCATTCGCATCCGCAGCCATCATGGCGCTCCTCGTTGGCCTCGGCTTCTGGCATGCCCGCCACACCCAGGCGAACGTACGGCTCGCGCTGCACACCGACGTGACACGCACAATCGCCGCCTAAGACAGCGAGTCGGAGAAATCGGAGGCGCCCAAGCGAACAGCTTGGGCGCCTCTTCGCGCGCTGGCGCTGACAAGAAACCTGGGGCCGTGGGTTCCTATCGCCGATGCAATCTAAATCGGCGACCGACGCTCGATTTCGCTTGATACGGACATAGTTACGTTCTGTGTAACGGACAATTCATCGGCTCGGCACGCGAACGGCTTTCGCCGGGTACTACGGTCACGTCGGCAATTCGTTGGCGACACGCTGATCGTCATCCACAACATGGTCGCCCCGGACCCCGGTGACTTCTTAGCCGTTCAACAATGAGCGGAGGAGGCAACACCATGGCGCTACCCGCCCTAGGTGGCGACGCGCAGTTTGGCCGGGAAGCGGAGTTTGGCCGGGCAGCGTTGGCGGACGTGTCGCGATGACGGCGCCGTTCAGCCACCCCGAGCCCCACCCCGGCGGCGCTGTGCGGACGGACATGTGGGTTGTGGTGGCGGAGTTCACGGGAGCGGGAACGCCCAACCCGTTTGTGGTCGCCGACCTCGAGACCCTCATCGCCGAGTTGGCGTTTTGGCGGCCGTCGGGCCTGTGGAGCGACGACCGTTACGCCGTGCAGTTGCAGATCGCCGCTCCCAGCCACTATCAGGCACTGCAAGCGGCGTTGGCCTGCCACCGCCAGGCGCTGCGGGTCGTCGGTTTTGCCCCTTCGATCCTGCATCGCGTCGAGGTCTTCAAGGCCGAGGAACTCGAACGTGATTGGGCGGTCGTCGAGCAGCCGGAGAACGATGTGGGGTCGGGGGTGCACTGCCCGCCGGTGTATCTAGCCACCCGCGCCCTGCTCGCCGCGGTCACGTCGGCCGACGTCGCCCGCGCCGTGGATGACTTCGTGGTCGCGATCGGCGCCCGGGTCGAGCTGGGCCCGTCCCGGCACCTTGACGGTACGACCGATGTCGATCTGGTGGGTGACGGTGGAGCTCTGCGCCACGCCAGCGCCGAGGCGTTCAGCGTGTCTGGCCTGCTGCTGGAGCAGGCGCTGCCCAACTTGGTGGTCGACGCCCGCCGGGCACTGAGCCGTGTCCGAATCAAACAGTCGCCCGCGACGCCCGACGGCTCCCCGGTAGGCGACAGAAGGTGAGCGCCGGCGTGGGCGGAGTCGGCTCAAGGCGTGGCGGGCGTCGCCCACCAATTGCGGCAGCGCCTGCTCGATAATCAGGCCTGGCACCGACAGGGTTTCGGCGCGGGCATCCCGCGGCGAGCGGCCGCTGTTCGATCGAACAAGAACGGGTCATCGATGCCTCCGAAGAACGGGGCGGCCATCGGCTACCCGACCGTTCGCATGGCATCGCGACGCCATCGTGCCCAGCACCGCCTGATGGTTTCCACCGCTGGGGGGCATGCGTGTCAAACCAGGTGTAGTCTCCTTCTCGACACGACTGACATCCCCATCCGTGTCGGAGGTGACCCAGAAGCTTTTGGGCGCCCCGGGGGGACCATTGCCCCGGACCCTGGCATTGCAAGGCTCATCAGATCAGAGACGCCTTGTTCGGGCCGGACGACCATACGGTTGTCGCCCAATTCGGGCTCGACGCCTCCCTACTCGGGAGAAGCACGTCTTGTCCACCTTCAATACTTCGCGACCCATCCCGCCGACGTTGTGCCTCATTTTGGCCCCGACGCCAGGTAGCGTCGTGGTGCGGCCGAGCGGGGTCCTCGACGAACACGGCTCGGGCCGATTGGGCCGGATCCTCGACGATCTGCTGGCCGGCCAACCCCACTTGGCGGTCACCGTCGACTTGACACGGGTGGATCGCTGCGACGTGGGAGCCGCCGAAATGCTCGAGGCGGCCGTCGTCGCCGCCGAACAGGCTGGCGGAACAATGTCGCTGAGATGCTCAAATTATGAATTCGAGGCCGTCCGGACGACTCGCGCCCGGCGCGACCACCCGGCCGGGAGCGCCCTAACCCGATTCCGCCCCAGGAACGACGGGCGGTCAATTCGGACCACGCCGAGTAATCGAGAAACGTCGAGCACCGCCCAGCCGACAATCTCTTGGTTCTCGAGCGCCAAAAACTCGTCGGGCGACGGGCTCCTTTAACACCGGCCGCCATGCCGGCGCAGGGCGGCGACATCGGGTTTGATCGGAGCTATCACCGAGTAGCACCCGAAGGCATAAACCGACCCCGAGCGTGCGCCCGATCAGCGTCGAGCTTCGATGGCGTAACGGTTCCGCCCGGCGCCCTTGGCCGCGTACATAGAGGAGTCAGCGTCACAAAGGATTCTCTTGGCGGATCGGCTTGGATTGTCGAACATGGCGACGCCGACTGATGCGGTCACGCCATACGTGGGGTCCTCGGAGCCGGAGTTGCCGCGGATCGCCGTCACCAAGCCGGCCGCGAGGCGGCCTGCCAGCGCGCGGTCGACATGATTGACGATGACGGCGAACTCGTCGCCGCCCAGGCGGCCAATGGTGTCGGTCCTGCGGAGTTGGCGCAAGATGTTGGCCGTCGACATGATGGCCAGGTCGCCGCTGTCGTGGCCGTGGGTGTCGTTGACGGCTTTGAGGCCGTCGAGGTCGATGACGATGAGGGCGCCGTCGGGCCCGTAGCGAGCCACGTGGGCGATGTGGCGGTCCAGGGCCTCCTGGAATCCTCGGCGGTTGAGCAGGCCGGTGAGTGGGTCGTGCGTCGAGAGGTGTTGGAGCTCTGCCTCGATGCGCTTGAGCTCTGAGATGTCGAGGTAATGGATCAGGATGTGATCGACGCGGCCGTCGCTGTCGTGGACCGCGACGGCGCTGACGGCGCACCAGAGGGTGCGACCCGTAGCGTGCCGGTAGCGCCTTTCGTCGCGGAAGTGCCCGACGGTGTTGTCGGCGACATCGGAAATGGCAAGGCGGGTGCCCTCTGCATCATCGGGGTGGCTGATTTCGGCCGGGGTCGTTGCTTGCAGCTCCTCGGCGCTGTAACCGACCATTTCGCATAAGGCAGGGTTGACGCGCACGAACCGGCCGTCCATGCCGACCTGCGCAATCCCCACCGGCGCCTGGTCGAAGGCGGCCCTCCAGCGTTGCTCGGCTGCGGTCAGGGCCCGTTCGCGCTCTTTTAGAGGGCCGACATTTCGTAACAGGACCAGGATCTCGGTCGGGTCCCCGCCCCCGACGGCGGGGACGGGGACCACGTCGAGGAGGTTGTCGACTCCGGTGAGATGAGAGTGGAACTCGGTGGAGGTGGCTTCGCCGTCGAACGCCGAGCGGCAGATATTCTCGAGGAATGTGCTGTCCTCAATGGCCACGAGCTCGTCGAAGTGGCGGCCGACCATGTCCGCGCTGCTGAGGCCGCGAGGGGTGAGCCCGGCTCCGGCGGCGATGACTGCGTGCATCTGGCGGTCGTATACGATCGCCACGGTGTCGGGCAGATGTTCGATCAGGGTCCGGTAGCGCGCTTCACTGCGGGCCACAGCCTCTTCGTGAGCATGGCGCTGCGTCATGTCGGACACGAGGTCGATCGAGCCGTGGAAGGCGCCGTCGTCGTCGATGATCGGCGCAGCGTTGAACGAAGTCCACACCGCTGTGCCGTCGGGGCGAACGAACCGGGAATCGCCCGACTCGGCGATGCCCTTCCGGCGTCGCTCCGCGCCGCTCAGGGCAGCCGCCCGACCCTCGGGGTCGGTGTATTCCAACGTCGAGCGGCCCAGGAGCTCTTCCGCCGGTACGCCCAGCAGTTCGCCCATTTGGGCGTTGGCGAAGGTGATCCTCTGGTCCGCATCGGCGACGCAGATGCCTTCTGCCGCCAGGTCGACTATGCGCCGATAGGCAGTCGCTGTTTCCGCCAGCGCTGCGGCAGTGGCGAGCTGTTGGGTGATGTCGCGGGCGGAGGAGAGGACCTCGAGGTCGCCCTCTGGCCCCTCGATCAGTTGCGCCCGAGATTCGACCCAAAGGTAGCTTCCGTCGATCCGCGCCAGGCGACACGTCACCGACGCGGCCTGGCCCGACGGCAGGCCGGGCAACGTCCACAGAACTGTCTCGTCATCGGGATGGCACAACCCGGCGGCCGGTCGTCCCACCAGCGAGTCGGGTGTGAAGCCCAGAATCCGGCGAACTGACAATGACACGAAGCGGATGATTCCGTCTGTCCCGCTGCGTATGACCAGGTCGGTGGTGTTGTCGCTCAGGAGCCGCAACTCGTGCTCGGAGCGGGCCAGGAGTCGATGCTGGCGGCTCACCCGCAGCGCAGCGCGGCACCGCACCTCCAACTCGACCATCTTGAACGGTTTCACCAGATAGTCGTGGGCACCTGCGTCGATGCCCGCCACGATGTCCTGGGACTCGCCCATGCCTGTCACCATCACGATCGGAATCGATGCTGTCAACGGGTCAGAGGCCAAGGCCAAGATAACCTCGATCCCGTTGAGGTCGGGGAGCCTGCGGTCGCAGATGATCACCTCGGGCAGCGCGGCCGCAGCCAGCGCCAAACCCTCACGTCCGGAGCACGCCTGCGAGACCCTCCACCCGCTGTGCTGTAATGACATCGCGTCCCACTGGCGCGAGACCTCGTCGTCGTCGATGATGAGGACGTGACCCGCGCCACGCTGGGTATCGGCGCCTTCGATCGCCGTCACCGTCCCGGCTGGCCGTGGAGGATTCCGCCCTTACAGCCAGATCCAACTGGGGATCCGCGGGTCGTGCCGAAGAATGGCCTGATTTCGACCGCATCCATAATCGGGTCGCCGGGCCAGGTCATCACGTGTTACATCGACCGCAGACGACGGTTTCTGTAGCGCCAATAGCCCGACTCCGGGGCAAAAGGTTTGTTTTCCCAGGAAAGAGGCCATGACGACTGGCGTCACAAACAATTCATCGGCTCGACATGCGCTACACTTATTCAGGTACTACCATTCTTGCAATAGCGCTCTCGAGCGCTCCCAGATGGTGTCGCCCCGGTCCCCGGTGGATGCCCGGCCCGCTCAAGCAATGAGCGGAGGAGGCAACGATGGCGTCGATCGCGACCGGAAGACTGGACGCACATAGGCGTCGCTCAGGCAGGGCAGGCGCATTGAAATGACGGCAGCATTCGCTGTCCCCGAGCCGTCGTCCACAACGGACGTCGGGTTCGATACATGGTTTGCCGTTCTCGAGTTCGGCCAGTCCTTTCGGAGCGGCCCGATTCGGTTTGAGGACGTCCACATGCTGGTCGAGGAGCTCGCCGGGTGGCACCCCTCGGCTATCGTGAGCGACGAACGGTACGCGATCCAAATGCAGATATCGGCATCCGGCCATCATCATGTTCTCAGGGCGGCCTTGGCCAGCCATGACCGGGCGGTCCAGGAAGTCGGGTTCCGTCCGTTGACCCTGCTTCGCGCCGAGGTTCTTTCGAGCGAGGAGATGGAACGCACCTCGGGGGTCATCCAACAGGCTGACATCGTCACGGCGTCGAGGGACGGATCCGTCACGCATTGCGCCGAGGTGTACGCCGCGACCCGGAGCCTGTTGGCGGCTACTACGGAAGCTGAGGTGGCCAACAGTGTCGATCAGTTTGTCGCCGCCATCGGCGCCCGGGTGGAGCCGGGCGCCCCACGCCATCTGCCCGGCACGACCGACGTCAGCCTCAAGATGGTCGGCGGCCCAGCGCGCCACGCTTCAGCTGAGGCGCTCAGCGTAGCAGGGCTCGTCCTGGAACAGTCGTTGCCCAGCCTGGTCGTCGACGCTCGACGGGCACTTGCCCGGCTCGAAGGACTGCGGCTTCAGTCCTCGGCCGCGGCGGCGCCGAGCGACGACGAGAACAGGGGCGACGATCGATGGCCGAATCCATCTTGACGGCGCATCAGAACGACTCTGATGCCGAGGCGTCTACCACCTTCCGAAGGGCTTAGGAAGCAACTTCTGAGCTTCGGTGGTTCTCGGGGATCGCCATCTTTCCCTTTCGGTTGCATCGGGCTGGGCGGTGTACTATCTCCCCAGAGCCGTGGGGCACGCCCCGCGGTGTCGGCTCTGGTCCGAACGTCGGCAGAGTCCGTCAGCGTTGCTCCGGACCCCGGTGGCGCACTCGAAACCCGCCAAAAAGGGAGTTCGAATGTGGCCGCATCGCTCGCGATACCAGGGCTCGTGAGAATGAACCGTGGGTGAACAGACCGTGGCAGAACAGTGCCCAGTGTTCGTGTCCGGCGTTGGGCACACCCGCGAACGTCTCGATCACCATCAATCGTCCATGGCGAGTTCGGATGCAGTCTGAACGACCGCGCCTCGTTGCATGACGAGCGCTCTAGTTGCGAAACAAGGGTCCGACAAGTCCGACAAGACGGTTCATACGGACGACGTGGCCGGCCAAGCGGTCAGGCGGGTCGTGCTCATCGATCCGCGTCAGGAGCGACGCTCCGTCATGAACTTCCTGGTCGAGCGATCCCGGCGTCTGGCGGTCGTCGGATTGGCCGGGACCTTGGACGAGGCCGAGACGCAGATCCGAGCCGAGCAGGCCGACATCGCCGTCGTGGAGATCCAGATGCCCGTGGCAGAAGGCCTTGTCACCATTGGTGCCCTACGTGCGCAGTTTCCCGACCTTCGGATCATTGTGTGCTCGTTTCATGACGATCCGGGTACCCGTGAATCGGCTCGGATGCACGGAGCCGATGGCTATCTGACCAAACCTCTCAGGGTCGAAGACCTCCTCGCTCTGATTGACGGCGCCCTCACCGACCAGCCCGGACGCCCTCAGCAAGAGGCTGTTGCGCCATGACGATCGCGGCGGAGGTCAATCATGAGTTCGGACACCGCGAGCCATACCGCCGCAACATGGTCACGATAGGTCGGCGCTCGTTGAGTCACACCGTGGTCGAGTCAGACGCCATGAGTTCCGACGCCATGACTCTTGTCACTGATCCCACTCGCGCCGGCGCGATGCCCGAAGTTGACTATTTCGCCACCCACTACGGCCTGGCCGTCTCACTGGCCCGTCGATACTCGTCGCGCGGCATGTCCGAAGGTTCCTTCGACGACCTCAAGCAGGTGTCGCTGCTCGGGTTGATCCATGCCGTCAAGCGGTTCGATACCGAACGTGGCGTGCCGTTTACCGCGTTCGCAACGACCACGATCATCGGCGAGCTAAAGCATTACCTGCGGGACCATTCCTGGGTGGTCCGCCCTCCCCGACGGATCCAAGACCTTTTCCTACATAGCCGGGAGGCGATCGCGGAGCTGACTCAGGAGTTGGGACGGCCCCCGACGCTCGCTGAAGTCGGCCGACGGGTAAACGCCTCGGCTGGTGACGTCGAAGAGGCACTTGAGGCGGGCGGGCTTCGTCGGCTCGCTTCCCTCGATGCGGCCTCGGGTGAGCACGAATACCCGCTGGTCGAATGCGTTCAGGTCGTGGACCGCGGCATGAATAGCGTGGAAGACCGATTGGCGCTGCGCTGGCTCCTGTCCCGTCTCCCGGAACGGGAACGTCGCATCATCTGGTTCCACTACATCGACGGCATGACCCAGCACGAAATCGCCGAGCAGATGAGCATCAGCCAGGCCCATGTGCAACGGTTGTTGGTCCGAAGCCTCGATCATATGCGGGCGCTCAGCCAAGCGTCCTGAATGCCGGTGGGGCGTTTTACAGTGAGTCTGGCAGGGAACGGATTCTGCGGCCCGTGATCTTGTCGGGCCGGACCTGGAACCAACGTTGGCGGCCGCCCGGTGCCCAGGTGTTGAGGGAGAGTTGCCTGAGGCGTTCCGAAGTAGCGTCGATGGTGTCGCCGATGTCATAGGCGAGGCCTTGCAGGAGGACGCTCCACCCGGACTGCGTTTCGGGATGGATCTGGTCGACCTCGAAGGCCACGACGGTCATGGACGCCTGGTTGAGGGCGGTGCCCTCGGCGGTCCGGAATAAGATCGTGTCGCCATCCAGGGCGTAGTTGACCGGCAATATCTCGGGTCGGCCATCGACCAGCAGACCCACTCGTCCTATCGACGCCGTGGCCAACAGGTTGAGGCACTCGGAGCGAGGGAGCTCTTCGATGCTCGGGATCAGGTGCTGCTTCACATCGGGATTGGTCATCGAGAATCTCCTTTTGGCCAGGCGGTGGCGTTGGACGGGATGGTCTTCACGGGGTCACGACGACCTTGAGCGCCCCGGTGTCGCCTGCCCGGGCAAAGGTGTCGTACGCCGCGTCGAAGGCGTCCATCGTGAATTGGTGGGTAACGAAGCGTCCGACGTCGAGCTGATGATCGAGCAGGCGTAGCAGCGTCGGCGTGGAGTAGGTGTCGACCAGCCCGGTGGTGATGGTGACGTCCCTGGACCAGAGCTCCTCGAGATGCAAGGTGGCCGGAAGACCATGGACACCGATGTTGGCGACATGCCCGCACGGGCGCACGAGCGTGGTGGCCAGCTCGAAGGTGGCGGGCAGGCCGACCGCCTCGATGGCGACGTCGGCACCCGAGCCGCCGGTCAGAGCCCGGATGACCTCGAGCGGATCCTGGCGGCTGTTGTTGACCGTTACATCGGCGCCAAACTGCTTGGCCGCATCGAGGCGACTGTCGGCCAGGTCAATGGCGACGATGTGGCTCGGGCTGAATAGGAGGGCGCCCATGATGGCGGACAGGCCGACGGGGCCGGCGCCAACCACGGCGACGACGTCGCCTGGCTGGACCCGGCCGTTGAGGACGCCGACCTCGTAGCCGGTGGGGAGTATGTCGGCCATCATCAAGATGTGCTCGTCGGCCACACCATCGGGCACCGGGTAGGTGGAGGTGTCGGCGAAGGGGACACGGACGTACTCGGCCTGAGTGCCATCGATGAGGTGGCCGAGGATCCAGCCGCCCCCGCCGCCGCACTGGCCGTAGCGGCTCTGGCGGCAGTATCGGCACGTGCCGCAGGCGGTGATGCATGACACCAGGACCCGGTCGCCTGGATGAACATTCTTTACCGCCGAACCAACCGTTTCGACGGTGCCCACCGCCTCGTGGCCCAGAATGCGGCCCTCAGTGACCTTGGGGACGTCGCCCTTCAGGATGTGGAGGTCGGATCCGCAGATGGTCGTGGCGTCCACGCGGACGATCGCGTCGGTGTCGTCGATGAGTACCGGCTTGGGGACTTCTTCCCAGGCTTTTTGGCCGGGACCGTGATAGACGAGGGCGTGCATGAATGCTCCTTTTGTGCGACCGCAGACGTCGAGCCCGTACGGGACGACAAACCGCGACGCGGCCGTCCTGTCCGAACCAGGCTCTCCTCGGTACTGCTGCTCATCGGCGCGACCGGGGTCTGGAGCAACGCTGCCGGAGGCTGCTCGATACGTGGGAGCAGGGTCCGACACGGTCGGCGTATTCGCCGTGTCTGGAGCCCACCATACACCGTGGGGCCAAACAAGCGTGCTGTCAGGACGCGCCAAAACGTGCCAGTGATGCTGCGCTCTCGCATCAGTAACAACTCAGCACGAACCAGTAACAACTCAGCACGAACCAGACCTTGGTCCGCTCCGGACGGCAGAGGCCTGCCCAAACCGTCGCCGCGGGTGGCGCGACGGTTTGGCAATTCAGGCTTCGCTGCTTAGGCGGCGCTGCTGGGCCGCTGCAGGGCGGCCAACTCGGCCAGCACCTCTTCCAACGTGATCCCGGCTCGATCGGGCGGTGCCGAATAGGCGGGAGCAACCGCCTCGGGCTCGGGCTCGGCAACCGCCTCCGGCTCGGGCTCGGGCTCTTCGTACACCGGGGCTGCCGCAGCCGGCTCATCCTGCCACGCCTGTCGGGCCGGCCGGGCCGGTGCTCCCGCGTCGGGCAGGTTGCGCCATGCCTCGCGGCCGCGCCCGCTGTTGTCGTCCACCTCGCGCCACGCCTCGGGGGAAGGTGCGGCCATCCCCGGAGCCGGGGCCGGGGCCGGCCCAGCCGTAGGGGCAGATGCAGTGGCCTGACGGAACGGGGCGGCGGCGGCGTACCAGCGGCCCGGGTCACCTTCCTCGGGGGCGGCCGGGGCGGCTCCGGTGCCGGCTTCGGCCTTGGCCGACTTCTGGCTCGGGCTGTACTGGTAGTTGGTGATGAGGCTCACGGCCAGCACGGCAATCCCGGCTGCGATGTACACGATGGTCAGGGCCTTGTCGCTCTTGGTAAAACTCAGGGCGAAAGGTGACGCGATGAGCAGGACCACGGCTAGGTAGTCAGCCGCCGAGTGGACCTTGAAGGGCACTACCTTGATGACGCCCAAGGGGTACTTGGTGAGCAGGCTCACCACCAGGACGACGGCGCCGATCACAACACCGGCCGCGACAGCCTTGTCGGAGGCGTGAATGAGCAGCGCCACCAGGATCAGGGTGATCCCGACGGCGTAGTCGGCCACGGCGTGGAGCCATGCCGGAAGAAGTCGCACGAGCGACATGTTGTCTCCTCCTTTGTCAACGTGGAGAACATGAGATGTTCGGTGCCACAGGCATGCTTGGATGTGCACACCTACTCTAGGTTTCTAGCACATTTCCTGCTGCTGGCCTTGGGTCCGGCGTTAGGTCAGGACAGGCGCGATGCGGCCTGTCACCTGCTCCAGCCAGTGCTCCTGCGCGCTGACCGGCCATACCGTCCAACTGGCGGGCGTCTGGCCTGACTGAAATCCCCGTTCGATCCGCAGGCGTTGCGAGCCAGACGCCAGCAGGCCTCGCAGCTCATCGCCCGCCACGTCACGGCGATGGATCTCTACACCGCAGGCGTCGTGCACGCCGACGTACCAGAACGCAGCGTTGTCGAGCGCGGCCGCCGGCAGTTGTTCGCGGTCCAGGTCGATGGCGACCCGCCAGGCGTGGACACCGTCCGCCCAATCGGCCGCGGTAGGAGGGTTCGGCGGCTCGTGTCCCTGCCACGTGTAGTCCTGGACCACGCGGTGGCGGAAGCTGAGACCCGCGTACGCCTCGTAGTCGGCCACCCTGCGTTGAGGCCCGCAGCCGAACGGCCCGTCATGGGGGGCGGAGAAAAAGCGTCGGACCTGGTCTCGGCTGTCGGCATCGCGTCGGTGCCACGCCCGCTCCACCGGAGCCTCTTCGACATGGTCGTCCCAGTGCTTGCGCCGGTACTGACGGGAGTACTCATGCCAGAGGAGCACCTCCGGGGGATGAAACAGGTCGTAGCCCCAGGTGAAGGCGCGCACGGTGAGCATGATTTCCTCGCCGTGGAAGTACACGCCCGGGTCGTACGGGACCTCGTCCACCAACGATCCAGGGGCGAACAGAAAATGTCCGGAAATGAAGCGAGCTCGCAGCGGCCGGGTCACCGACCGCCCGTCGGCAACAAAACCCGGCTTGAACAATGCGATGCCGTCTTCGGTGAAATAGTCGAAGTCGATTCGCGTGGGCTCGTCCGACAGTTCGTCGTCCGCCGCTCCGGGGACATACATCGGGCAGTACGTCGTCAGGATCGGCTTGTCGCTCGGGCACGCTGCGGCGTAGCCGATGAGCTTGGCGTCCCAGTCCCGGGCGAATCGGTGGTGGCTGTCAATTTGGAGGAAGTGCTCCTCGCCTGCCCACAGGCTCATGATCGCGGCCCGGGCCCAGCAGGCCCCTTTTGCCTCCCGCCAGTCGACATCGAGGACCCGGAACCGCCGAGAGTCGGCGAATCGAGCGGGCATCGCCTCGTCGTCGCCGTGCTGCCAGCAGATGCCGAAGCGGAGCTGGTCGGGCCAGCGAGCCTGGGCCAGGCACGACTCGATGGTGGGCACCAGTTCAGGATCGCGGTACGAGGCAATGGAGATGAAGATCGTCATCCAAGCGGCCCCGCCCCCGCCGCCCTCGCCGGTCGGGGCGGGCCCGCGGCCAATCGCTCGATGACCTGGCGCATCGATTCGGCGGTGTGCAACGGCATGCCCCAGCGGGTCTCCAACCACCAGGTGCTGCCCGCCTCGGCCCACGAACCGACGGTGGCCGCGGCGGCAACGGGATCGTCGGCCGGCGTCTCGCCTTCGGCGATGACGTCCAGGTCAGGCCGGGCACCGCGCTCGGTCAACCACGCCCGCATGGCGGCGACGTCGTCGGGGCCGCCGGTACGGCCGTCCAGTTGGTACTGCGGTATCACCCCGTCGCAGCGTAGGACCCGGCGCATCGACCGGGGCCGGGGCCAGGCGCCCACGACCCAGATGGGGAGGCGCTCCTGTACCGGTCGGGCCGCGCCCACAATGGTGTCGAGCTCGCAGTGATAGGAGTAGTGGCGGCCCGCGAAGTCCGATCCGCCGGCCCACAACTGCCGGATCAGGTCGATCCCTTCGTCCAGCTGCTCCGCCCGCTCCTGCAGCCCCGTCGACTCACCCGTGTCGGGTAGTTCCGGGGCAACGGCGCCCAAGCCGACAGCCAAGATGGCCCGTCCCGACGACAGCTGATCGAGGGTGACGACCTGGCTCGCCACCTTCCACGGTCGTCGCCAGGGCAGCGGCGTCAGCATGGTGCCCAGCCGGATGCGGCTGGTCCGCGCCGCCATGGCGGCCAGCAGCGACCAGGCGTCGACGCCGTACGCCGCTTCCCACACGAAGACGCCGTCCCACCCGCCCTGTTCGGCCTGGACCGCCTGCTCCAGCTGCTCGCTCGCGGTCCCGCCGGGAAGAACCATCCCATAGCGCATGGCGATGCTCCGTCTCGTTCACGTTTTCTCGGGAGAGCACATTAGGACCTGTGCCCCGGTGGCGAGATCTGCGCCGCAAATTCACTCGGCGGCAACGCGGCGTGCGCATTCGGGAAGAATGGCTCGGCACCTTGGGTGCAAGAATGCGGCCATGCCGATCGGAGAGACCGACCAACGCCCGTGGGGGACTTATACCGTGCTGGACGACGCCGCGGGTCACAAGGTGAAGCGCATCACCGTGTCACCGGGGCAGCGGCTCAGCTACCAGCTCCATGATCGCCGCGCCGAGCACTGGTTCGTGGTGGCGGGCGAGGGCCTGGTCACCCTGGACGGGGCGGGTGTGGCGGTGGCGGCGGGCGACGCCATCGATGTGCCGCGGGGCACGGCGCATCGGATCCACAACACCGGCTCACTTGAGCTGATCTTCGTCGAGGTGCAGCACGGTGAGTACTTCGGCGAGGACGACATCACCCGCCTGGACGACGACTACGGCCGCAGCGCCTCCCCCGTCTGAGGGGCGGGGCCGGGATAGCCGGCTTCGATGGCCCGCCATTGCAGGCGGTCGAGAATGTCGCCTAGTTCGCCGCTCAGGCGCCCGTCCCCTCGGGCCAGCGCGAGCAACTGGTCGCGCACTGCTGGCTCGACGGCAATGGGTTCCACCAGCCGAGCGTAACCCCGAACCGGCCATGCTCAATCCAGCGTGCTCAATCCAGCGTGCTCAATCCAGCGTGCTCAATCCACCAGCGCGTCGGCCACCGAGGAGGCCCACGCCCGGGGGAGGCTGACACCGGGCGTGGCGCAGATCTGCTCGGCCGTGGATGGACGCTGATCGAGTAGGCGCAGCAACCCGGCCGGGGTAACGAGCAGCTCGGCCGGTTGGTTGAGGGCGGCGGCCGCCTGGTCGACCACCTCGGTCACTGCTGCGGCCCGACGGCCGGTGAGCCCGGGCGCGTGGGTCACACAGTGGGCGCACACGCCGAGCCGCCGGGCCGCCAGACCTCGGAGCGGTTCGGTGCAATGCGGGCACTCCGCCCCCGCCTGCCGGTGCTCGCCGCGGCTTACCGGCTTGGCCGGGGCGGGGGAGCGGGGACGTGCCGGTTGCGCGTCACCGGAGCGGCGGGAGAACTGGTCGAGGTAGGGGCAGGGTCGATTGGGCCACCCCCGAGGGCTGGTGCCGGGCCAGGTGATGTAAAGGTCCCGGCGAGCCCGGGTCATGGCGACGTGCAGCAGCCGTTCTTCCTCCGCTTCGGAGTCTGGCGTGATGGCGTAGCTGGCCGGGATGGCGCCGTCGTTGGCCGCCACGATGAACACCACGTCCCATTCCAGGCCCTTGGCCCGGTGCATGGTGGCCAGGGTCACCCCCGCTCCTCGGGACACATGGGTCCGTCCGGCCATGCCGTCGAGCCACGCCAACATCGTGGCCGCGTCGGCCCGCGACGCTTCGGGCCACGCTGTGACCAACTCGAGCAGGGCCTGGTGGGTCTCCCACCGCGCCCGGGCCGCGCCCTGGCCAGGTGGGGGAGCGTCGCGGTCGAACCCGGCACCAGCCAGGACCGATTCCAACAGCGCCAGCCCCGGCTGATCCGCCCCGCCCTGGCGAACGCCGGCCAGCACCGCCATCACCTCGGCCCGCTCGAAGAATGTGGTGTCCTCGGCTGCCACCGCCGCGATGTCACTCTGGGCGAACGCCGCCTCGAAACGGGCCTGGATCGAGTTGAACCGGTACAGCACCGCCACCTCCGACGCCGGCGTGCCCGCGGCCATGGCTCGGGCCGCCTGGGCCACCACCCAGGCCGTCTCGGCCCCCTCGTCGGTGAAGCGCCTGACCCGGGGCGCCGGACCGGCCGGGCAGGTGGCGATCAGGGGCCGGGTCCGCCCATCGGCCGCGATCCGGTTGGCCCAGTCGAGGATCTGGGGTGTCGAGCGGTAGTTGCGGGTCAGCTGGAACACCTGGGCTCCGGGATGGTGGCGGGCGAAGTCGTTCAGGTAGGTCGGCTCGGCACCCTTCCACGAGTAGATGGCTTGCCGGGGGTCGCCCACCACGCACACGTCGTCACGGCCCCCCAACACGGCGTCGAGCAGGTGCTGCTGGGCCGGGTCGGTGTCCTGGTACTCGTCGACGGTCACATAGGCCCAGCGCCGCCGCACCCGCTCGGCCACCTCGGCGTCACCCAGCAACAACTCGGCCGCCACCTCCAGCAGGTCGGCGAAGTCGACGACGCCGCGCTGCGATTTCAGGTGGGAAAAGGCGGTCCATGCCGCCACCACCGTCGCTGCCGCTACCGCAGGGTGGCGGTCGGCCTTGGCCGCCGCGGTCTCATAGTCGTCAATGGCCACCAGCCGGCTGCGAGCCCACGCCACCTCCTCGACCACCTCGCGCACCGCCGTCTGATCGGGCTGGCCGGTCGCCACCGCCCGTAGGGCGTCGCGCCACAGGCCCCATGTGTCCCTGGCTACCTGAGGCGAGGCGCCCGGGCGGCCCGAGCGGGGCCAGAACTGTCCTGCGATCCGCAGGCCGGCGGCGTGGAATGTGCGGGCCTCGACCGAACCGACACCCAACTTGCCCAGGCGGTCCGCCAGTTCGGTCGCCGCCTTGCGCGAGTGGGTGATGGCCAGGGCGGTGCGGGGGTCGACCGCGCCCGAGATCACGGCGTGGGCGATCCGGTAGGTGACGGTGCGGGTCTTTCCCGTGCCCGCCCCCGCCACGATGCACACCGGCCCCCGCACGGCGAGCGCGGCCGCCCGTTGTTCAGGGTCCAGATCATCGAGGAACGTCATCACCGACCAGCCTTGCATCCGGGTGCGACGGTCTGGTTTCCCTGGCGCCCCGGGGCATTCTGTGTCGCCTGAGCGTTCTGTGTCGCCTGAATGCTCCTATTTGCATCAAATCGACATCAGAACCCTCAGACGACACAAAAACCATCCCGGAGCCCGGGCCCCCTTAGGTGTGTTTCTGCAGGGCGGCCCACAGGGCGGATTCCGCCTCCGGTACCAGTTCGCCCCAGCGGGCGTCGGGCGGGATTCCCAGAGTGCCCATGGCCCGCCGGGCTTCCAGCTTGCCCGCTCCCGGAATGGCCTGGGCAATGCACACCACCTTGATGGTCCCGACCCGGCCGTCGTGCTCCTCGGCGTCACGCAGTTCGGGCAGGCGCATGTCGCCCGCTTCGATCTCGGCGATCAGCCATTCCCGGTGCGAGGTCAGGCTCCTGGCCGCAACAAAGGCAGCGGTGTCCACCATCGGACAGTATCGCCACCACACCCGCCGGGTCGCCCCGACGGCGCGCCAGCCGCGACAATCGGCCGGTGACCCATGCCGCGGGGACCGTTGGTCCCACCCCTACCCGACCGGCTTTTGTTCGCCCCGCGGTGCCGGGCGACGAGGCGTTGCTGGGCGAATTGCGTGAGCATGCCTTCGCCCAGCTAGGACCGTCGCGGGGCGGCGCCATGTACCTGGAGCGCCACGCCGTCTCGTTGCCGGCCCTCCAGGAGGACTGGACCGGCGCCATCCGGCGGGTGTGGCTGGGCGGCCTGGACGGCGCGGTCGCGGGCTACGTGCTGGCCGCGGTGGCGCCGACGGCCTCAGGAGGATCGGTCGGGGTGATCGAGGCGATCTTTGTGGAGCCTGCCGCCCGTTTGTGCGGGATCGGCGAGGCCATGATGTCGGTGGCCATCGACTGGATGGGTTCCCTGGGCTGCGTCGGCGTCGAGGCCACCGCCTTGCCCGGGGAACGGGGCACCAAAAACTTCTTCGAGGAACACGGCTTGAAGGCTCGCCTGCTCACCGTCTACCGCGCTCTGGGTGACGACGAACCCTCATGAACAACGGCGGGGGCCGCGTCAAACCGGGGTCGCGCCAGGCCCGTCGTCGTGCTCGGGCTCGGTTTGGGCATCCAATCTGGTGACCACCGCGTCAGGTGAGGCCAGGAGCTGGGCGATTGCCCCGGGCTTGAAGCCGCGGGCCATGAGGCGCAGCACGTCCCGGTCGACCTCACCCGGTGGCTCGGCGGGCGGCTCCCATTGGTTGAGCAGGGCCTGCACCTGGGGCGTCTTGCGCAGCCGTTCCAAGCAACGCCGCCTCGTCGGCCCGACGGCACCGATGGGGATCCCCAGGACCTCTGCCATGTCGGCGTACGAAATGGGAGGTGTCGCGGACAAAAGTCGTAGGACCTCCTGACAGCCCCGGGGGAGCGACTGGAACCCTGCCCGGAGGGCCTGCAGCATGGCGTCAGACTGCGACGAAGCGTCGCTTGGTCCCCGGTGCGGGGAGGCGAGCGGGGAGGCGAGCGGTGGCCGTGACTGCACGAGGGCGATCGCCGCGCTTCGGGCTGTCGTAACCACCCAGCCGGGCAGGCATTCGGGTTGGCGAATCGACCCCAGACTGTCGAAGAGCCGCAGGAGCGTTGCCACCATTATGTCCTCCCGATCAGACGTCGAAAGATCGAAATCGGCGGTGGCACGCCAGATCAACCTGGCCATGCTCTCGACCAGGGACCGCGTCGCCATCATGTCCCCATCTCGGGCCGCATTGACCACGTCGGTGAACGACCCGATGCCCGTCGGAGCGGCGGTTGGTGTGAGCCGCTCGGAATCAGTCACCTGGCTTTCCAGGTAGCGTGCCCGCGCTTCGGACGGCGTCCTGGCCCGGAGGTTCACGGCCCCCGCGGTGCCGAGCGAAGAGCTCTCGATGAGTTGTTCAATCGTCGGTCGTTCAGTCATGTTGTTTCCTCGGCCGATGTCCCAGTCGGTACATTCGTGCCTCGATTGCCCCAATCGTCAGGCCCGTTATCTCCGCGATCTCGCTATGGGTGTAGCCCATGTCCCGGAGAACGACGATCTCGCCGGTCTTGGTCGGGAGCTGGCGCAATTCCTCCAGCACGCTCGCCGTGAGGTCAACCTGCGCTGCCGGATCGGCCAGGTTGCCTCGGTCGTCGGTTGAGCACGCCTGGTCCGCACCCGCCAAGGCCTTGGACCACCGCTCGTCGCTGCGGAGGTGCCGCCGGTACACATTCGGGAATCGCAAGATGCAACACCCGGTGAAGTAGGTCGTCAACGAGGCGCCCAAGGTCGGGTCCCACCGACCGGGGATCAGGACGTCGTCTCGGAAACCGCCGAGAGCCTCGCCCAGCGTTTCGATCGCCAGCTCCTCCGCCACGTCGAGTGGAATTGATGGTCCCATGCGTGAGCATCGGGCCTTGGTGAACATCTGGCCACTATGGATCCACGCCCGAAGGACCTGATAGCCGTAGTTGAACAGCGCGGCGGCGAAGACGTCCCAGTCCTTCCCCGCGAACCCGCCTCGG
>Ga0302325_10008854_pt1 | contig 22075 bp, 18 predicted proteins | sample Palsa_T0_2_FD_201948 | JGI IMG/M metagenome (GOLD analysis project Ga0302325, IMG submission 201948) | Peat permafrost microbial communities from Stordalen Mire near Abisko, Sweden - Palsa_T0_2 | ecosystem: Environmental > Terrestrial > Soil > Palsa > Peat permafrost | place: Sweden: Abisko...
GAACACCGCGAACACCGGCGGCTTCCGCCGGGCGAGGACGATCCGGCCGCCGTCGGCGGTGGCCATCGTGCGGGCCAGCGCGAGCCCGAGGCCGGTTCCCTCCGGCCGCCCGCTGACCGACCGCTCGAAGATCCTGGACACCAGCTCGGCCGGCACCCCGGCGCCCTCGTCCTCGACCTCGATCACGACCGAGCTCGCCGACTGCGAGCGGCGGATGGTCACCGTCCCCTGGCCGTGCATCAGCGCGTTGTCGAGCAGGGTCGCGATGACCTGGGCAAGTCCGCCCGGGGTGACGTAGGCCTGCAGCCGGGAGTCCCCGATCAGCACGATCTTCCTGCCAACCCGCCGGAACGCGGGCTCCCACTCCGTGATCTGCTGCAGCACGATCCGGTCGACGCTGATCTTGCCCGCGGAGCCGGCCCCCACCCGGCGCGCGGGCGAGAGCAGCTGGCTGACCACGTCGGCCAGCCGCTCGGCCTGGGCCAGCGCGGCCGTGCCCTCCTCCCGCACCGCGTCCGCGTCATCGGCCGAGGCGATCATCTCCTCAAGCCGCATCGACAGCGCGGTCAGCGGCGTGCGGAGCTGGTGCGAGGCGTCAATGGCGAGCTCTCGGTCCGCCGTCAGCAGCGTGGTAACCCGGCGGGAGGCGCTGTCGAGGCCGTCCGCGACCTGGTCAAGCTCGGTGACGCCGTACCGGCGCCCGACCGGGCGAGGGTCGCCGGCGCCGAGCCGCCCGGCCGCCTCGGCCAGTTCCTCCACCGGCCGGGCCGCCCGCCGGGCCACCGCCCCGGACAGCGCCACCGCCGCGGCGATCGCGGCGGCCAGCAGCGGCAGGCCGAGCGCGAGCATGAAATGGTCCCGGTCAGCGGCGACGACCAGCAACGGAACGGCTGCCACGAGCGCGGCGATCACGGCCACGGCCGACGTGAACAGCCAGAGCCGCCCGCGCATCAGTAGCTATTCATCAGTCGCCGCGCTCAAACCGGAACCCGACCCCGCGGACGGTCGTGATGAAGCGCGGGTGGTGGGCGTCGTCGCCGAGTTTCCTGCGCAGCCAGGAGATGTGCATGTCGAGCGTCTTAGTCGAGGTCCACCACTTCGCGTCCCAGACCTCGCGCATGATCTGCTCGCGGGTGACCACCTTCCCGGCGTCCCGCAGCAGGATCCAGAGCAGGTCGAACTCCTTGGTGGTGAGGTCGAGCTCGACGTCGCCGTGCCAGGCTCGCCTGGCCTCCGCGTCCACCCGGACCTCGCCGACCGTCCCTGGCACCTCGGCCGTCGTCCCCCGGCGCAGCAGCGCGCGGACCCGGGCCAGCAGCTCCGCCAGCCGGAACGGCTTGGTCACGTAGTCGTCGGCGCCCGCGTCGAGGCCGACCACGGTGTCCACCTCGTCCGCCCGCGCGGTGAGGATGAGCACCGGCACCGCGTTTCCCTCGGCCCGGACCCGGCGGCACACCTCGAGGCCGTCCAGCTCGGGCAGGCCGATGTCGAGCAGGATGAGGTCAATGCCGTCCGACAGCGCCCGCCCGAGCGTCGTCGGGCCGTCCTCGGTCACCTCCACCTGATAGCCCTCCCGGCGCAGCGCGCGGGAGAGCGGCTCGGAGATGGAGGTGTCGTCCTCGGCCAGCAGAACTCGGGTCATAGGTAAATAGTAAAGCCACGGTAAAAAAGTTGCACCAGTGACGCGCGTTGGAGTGCCGAATCCCGTCAGACTCGACGTTAGACCGGGCTGATCGCATGCCGGCGGCGGATCGCGGGGCGGTGCTTGCCGCGCGCAGCGGCGAAACGCCGGACGAGCTCGCCCGCGAGTTCCTCCGGCTGCACGATGTCGTCGATGACGAGCTCGGACGCGAGCCGGACGATGTCGATGTCGGCGTCGTACTCGGCCCGCAGCCGGGCGGTCTCGGCCGCCCGCTCGTCCTCGGGCAGCCGCGCCAGCTTGGCCGCGTAGACGGCGTTGACGGCGGCCTCGGCCCCCATCACCGCGATTTTCGCGGTCGGCAGGGCCAGCGTGGCGTCCGGCTCGAACCCCGGGCCCGCCATCGCGTAGAGGCCGGCCCCGTAGGCCTTGCGGACCACCACGCAGATCCTGGGCACGGTCGCCTGCGACATCGCGCTGATCATCCGGGCGCCGTGCCTGATGATTCCCTGCCGCTCGACCGCGGTGCCGACCATAAACCCGGGCACGTCGGCCAGGAAGAGCAGCGGCAGGCCGAACGCGTCGCAGATTTCGACGAACCGGGCGGCCTTGTCGGCCGAGTCGACGAAGAGCACCCCGCCCTTGTGGAGCGGGTTGTTGGCGACGACCCCGATCACCTCGCCGCCCAGCCGGGCGAACCCGACCGTGACCTCGCGGGCCCAGAGCGCGTGGACCTCGAAGAACGAATCCGGATCGACCAGCGCGCGGATGAACTTCCGCATATCGAACGCCTGCCGCTCGCTCTCCGGCACCAGCTGGCCGAGGTCGGCGCCCCGCCCGGCGTCGATCGCCGCCAACGGACCCCGCGGCGGGGCCGATTCCCAGTTCGAGGGGAGGTAGGAGAGGTAGCGCCGAACGGCCGCGAGCGCCTCTTCCTCGGTCTTGGCCAGATAGTGCCCGCTGCCGGAGACCGAGCAGTGCATCCGGGCGCCGCCGAGCTCCTCCAGGGTGGTCTTCTCGCCCACCACCATCTCGACCATCCGCGGGCTGCCGAGGTACATCGACGCGTTGCCCTCGACCATCGCCACGAAGTCGCAGAACGCCGGTATGTAGGCGCCGCCCGCCGCCGAGGGGCCGAACAGCGCGCAGACCTGCGGGATCACGCCGGACGCGCGCACCTGGGTGTGGAAGATGCGCCCCGCGCCCCGGCGGCCGGGGAACATCTGGACCTGGTCGGTGATCCGGGCGCCGGCCGAGTCCACCAGGTAGATCATCGGGATGCCGAGGTCCAGGGCCTTCTCGATGATCCTGATGATCTTCTCTACGGTCCGCGCGCCCCACGATCCGGCCTTCACCGTCGAGTCATTGGCCATGATCGCCACCGGCCTGCCGTCGAGGGCGGCGGTCCCGGTGACCACGCCGTCGGCCGGCAGCCCGTCCGCCAGCACGTTGGCGAAGCGCCCGTCCTCGGTGAACGATCCCGCGTCGGCCACCAGCGCGATCCGGTCCCTGGCGAACAACTTCCCGCTCGCGGCGGCCGACTGGTGGTACTTGGCCGCCCCGCCGCGCTCGACCCGCTGCCTGAGCGCTCCGACGTCGGGCAGCGAGGAATCCGCAGTCTCAGTCACACTTGCGGAGCGTACCGCGTCGGTCAGCGCGGATCCGGGCGCCGGTCATCGGGAGCGCTCGTCGCGGCGCGCAGCCGCTCGTCCTCGACCAGCTGGAACAGCGTGGCCGAGACCCGTTCGACGTGCGGGACCTGGCGCAGGACGATCTCGGCGTGCTCGCCCGCCGACTCCACCACCAGCGTCCCGCAGCCCAGCAGCCGGTCCAGCGGTGACTTGCGGAACGAGACGTCGGTGATCCGCGAGAGCGGGATGTCGCTGCCGTTGCGGGCGACGACGCCGGTCCGCAGCCGCATCCGCCTGGTCGTCAGCTCATACCGCGTGGTGCGCCACTTGAGCAGCGGATACGTCAGCCACCACATGAGCAGCACGATCGCCAGCCCGGCCGCCGCCAGCCGTTCGATCGCCGCATACCGGCCGCCCGGGATCAGCACCTCGCCCACCAGCAGCGCGGCCACGATCACGAACGCGGTCGCGACCGGTCCTGCCAGCGTCTTCCAGTGCGGGTGCAGAGCCTCGACGGACTTCTCGCCCACCGCCAGCGATCGGTCACCGCTCATACCTGACATCGTAAGACTTCCGAGTCCTCGTCAGAGCGGGTAGATTGAATCTATGTAGATACGATCTACATAGATGGAGGCTACATGTCTTCAGGATTCGTCGGCAGGAAGACGGAACTCGCCCTGCTGAACCGGCGTCTGGCCCGCGTGGCCGCGAACGGCGACGGCACCGCGCTTGTCATCCGAGGGCGAAGGCAGGTCGGCAAGTCGCGACTTGCCCAGGAGTTCTGCAACACCGCCGATGTGCCGTACCTGTTCTACACGGCCACCAAGGGCGCATCCCCGGTCGAGGCGATCACCGCGTTCTTCGCCGAACTGGCCGAGTCCAGCCTGCCCCGCGACCGCGCGCTAATCCCGACCGATCAGGTGAGCAGCTGGCCGGACGCCTTTCGCGTGCTCGCATCCGTGCTGCCCGAGTCGCCGGTCGTTATCGTCCTCGATGAGTTGCCCTGGCTGGCCGAGCAGGACGACATCTTCGACGGCGCGTTGCAGACCGCGTGGGATCGACTGCTGTCCCGACGCCCCGTCCTGCTCCTGCTGCTCGGCAGCGACCTGCACATGATGGAGCGGCTGACCGCCTACGACCGCCCGTTCTTCGGCCGAGCCGACAACCTGCTGCTCGGACCGCTCAACCCGGCCGAGGTCGGCGACGCCCTCGGCCTCGCGGCGGCCGCCGCGATCGATGCCTTCCTGCTCTCGGGCGGACTGCCCGGCATCCTTCGCGCCTGGCCGCGCGAGGTTCCGGCGCTTGAGTTCGCCGAGGGCGAGTGCGCGGACCCGGCGTCACCCTTGTTCGGAGTGCCCGAGTCGGCTCTGCTGGCCGAGTTCCCCGCCCCGGACACCGCGCGCCGCGTGCTCGAGGCGGTCGGCGACGGTAACCGCACGCACGCCAACATCGCCGCCGAGGCCGGCAGCCGGGTCGGCGCTGTCCCGTCGGGGACTCTCTCCCCCGTGCTGCACCGACTGGTCGAGGAGAAGCACGTCCTCGCGATCGACGAACCGCTGGCAACCACGCCGGGCAAGCCAGCGCTCTACCGGGTCGCCGACAGCAACCTGCGGTTCTACCTGGGAGTCGGCCGCACTGCGCACACCCTGAGCAGGCGCGGGCGGGCCGAGGCGGCCGCGGCGCTGATCCGCCGTCGCTGGGCGACCTGGCGCGGGCGCGCCGTCGAGCCGATCATCCGCGAGGCGCTGTCCCGCGCTGCCCCCGACCTACCCTGGCCTGAGGCCGCAGTCGTCGGAGGCTGGTGGAACCGGGCGTTCGACCCGGAGGTCGACTTGATCGGCGCCGACCGCGCGCCGGTGGCCAGGACGCTGTTTTACGTGGGGTCCGTTAAGTGGCTTGACCGTCCTTTTGGCGATCACGATCTGGCCGAGCTCAGGCGCGCGGCCGCCCAGGTTCCCGGGTTCGATCCGGGCGGCACGGCGCTGATCGCGGCGTCGGCAGCGGGCTTCAGCAACGCTGCCGCTGACGGCCTCGCCCTGACCTGGCGACCGGCCGATATCGTCGCCGCATTCACCTAGGCCGGATCGTTAACGCAGGTGGACAACGTCGCCGGCCGAGACCGCGGTCGCTGACGCCGCGTCGGGCGGGCGGACCAGGAGGCGCCCGCCCGCGTCGACGTCCTCGGCCCGGCCCGCCAGCACCCGGCCGGCCGGGAGCTCGACCCGGACCTGGCGGCCGAGGGTCGCGCAGTCCGCCCGGTACTGCGCCAGCAGCCCGGAACTGACCGGATCGGGATCCGCGCTGAAGCCCAGGTACCAGCGTTCGAGCGAGCGCAGGATCTCGGCCAGCAGCGCCTCGCGGCCGACGTCGGCCCCCTCGACCAGCAGCGACGTCGCGGGCAGGCCGGTCGGCGACACCGGCAGCGCCTTTTCCGACGTGGCGACGTTCAGCCCGACGCCGATCACCACCGCGTCCCCGTCCGGGGACTGCTCGGCCAGGATGCCGGCCAGCTTCCGGTCGCCCACCAGGACGTCATTCGGCCATTTGAGCCTCGCCGCGACCCCGGCCGCCGACCGCACCCCGGCCGCGACCGCCACCCCGGTCAGCAGCGGCAGCCAGCCCCGGGCCGAAGGCGGCACCGAGGCCGGCCGCAACAGCACCGAGAACGTGAGCGACGCGCCGGGCTGGCTCACCCACGTCCGGCCCGCGCGCCCCCGGCCCGCGGTCTGCTCCTCGGCCACCAGCACCTGCCCCTCCGGGCCGCCGCGGGCGAGCAGGTCCGCGTTGGTGGAGCCGGTGCTCGCGACGACCCGCACCGACGTCCACAATCCGGTCGGGCGGGCCGGGCCGGCCGCGTCGCCCGCCAGGGCCACGCGGAGTTTGTCCGCTCGCCACGGCGGGCGGGCCGACCCGGCGCCCATCAGTCGCCGATGGCGATGCGGAGGCGGCGGAAGCCCTTGCCCTTGTTCTCTACCTTCACCACCGACATCCGCCCGACGGCGGCGGTGGACGCCACGTGCGTCCCGCCGTCGGCCTGCTGGTCGAGGCCGACGATGTCGACGATCCGGACTTCCTCGACGTCGTCCGGCACCAGGTTGGTCGCGGTGCGGATGATGTCGGGGATCTCGAACGCCTCGGCCCGCGGCAGCGACCTCACCACGATCTTCCTGTCGCTGCGCAGCTCCGCGTTGCAGGCCTCCTCGACCGTCTCCTTGAACCCCGGCGGCACCGCCTCCAGGTTGAAGTCCATCCGGGCGGTCAGCACATCCATGTTGCCGCCGGTGACCAGCGCGCCGAAGTCGCGGAAGACCACCCCGCAGAGCACGTGCAACCCGGAGTGGGTGCGCATCAGCGCCGTCCGCCGGTCGTCTTCGACCGCCCCGCGGACGGAGCTGCCGACGGCGGGCAGCGGGTCGCCTTCCAGCGGTACCAGCAGCAGCTCGCCGTCGTCCTTGCGCGCGTCCACGATCCGGGTCTGCACGCCGCCCCAGAGCAGCGTGCCGTGGTCCGGCGGCTGCCCGCCGCCGCCCGGGTAGAAGGCGGACCGGTCGAGCACGATCCCGTCCGGTCCCGCCGCCACCACCACCGCGTCCCACTCGCGCAGCGTCTGGTCGTCAAGTTCAAGCCGATGCGTCGTCGCCATGGTTCCGCAGCCTACTGCCGCGGAACCATGGCGCAGCGCCCCCCTGGCCTACCCTCCTTAGCCCTCTGCGGTCTGGGCCTGCGCGGCCCGGGCCGACGCCGCCTGGACCACCGCGACCTGAACCCGCGAGGCCCGGATGTGGACCAGAGCGAGCACGACGCCGACTGCCGCCAGCCCCGCCAGCGCGATCGACACCGTGAGGTACGCGTGCGCCGAGGACAACGCGAACACGCTCGGCCCGTGCGCGCCGCCGACGGCCCTGGCCGCCGCGGCGGGCAGCCGACCGGCCAGGTTCAGGTACAGGGTGCCGAACGTGGCGATCCCGACCACGATCCCGAGCTGGTTCACGGTCACGACCACGCCGCTGGCGTCGGCCGCGAGCGCCACCGGCACCCGCGAGAGCACCCGCGTCATCAGCACACCGAACGCCCCGGCCATGCCGCCGCCGGCCACCGCCAGCGCGACGTACAGCCAGGGACCGGGGGCGCCCCCGGAGCGGACAAGCAGCCCCGACCAGAGCAGGCCTACCGCCGTCAGCACGAAGCCGGCCACGGCCAGCCTCTCGTGGTAGCGGGCGGGCAGCCGCCGCCAGTTGAGGCTCACCAGCGCGAACGCCACCCCGCAGGGGACGAACGTCAGCCCCGCCCGCAGGGGCGACTCCCCCAGCGCGTCCTGCAGCTCAAGCGCCAGCGAGAACAGCCAGCCGCCGAAGATCGCCATCGTGGCGAAGAGACCGCCGAGCCCGGCCTTCATCCCCGGCAGCCCGAGCAGCGAGCGCGGCAGGATCGGCTGCCCGCCCCGGCCGGCCACCCGGTGCTCGACCAGGCCGAGCAGGCCGAACAGCAGCACCGAAGCGCCCAGCAGGGCCCAGCCCCAGGCCGGCCAGCCGAGCGGCTGCCCCAGGACCAGCGGCAGCACCAGCGCGAGCACGGCCGGGGTGAGCACCGCCAGGCCGGGCAGGTCGAGCGAGCGCTGCCGGTCGCGCTGACCCTGCTTGGGCAGCAGCTTGGCGCAGGCGAGCACGGCCAGCCCGACCGGCACGTTGACCAGGAAGACCGGCCGCCACGAGCTGCCGAAGAGGTTCGCGCTGACCAGCAGCCCGCCGAGCACCTGCCCGAGGACGGCGCCACCGGAGATGATCGTCGCGTACAGGGTCATCGCCCGCGCCCGCGGCCCGGGCGCGGTGTAGGTGCGCTGGATCAGGCTCAGCACCTGGGGGATCATCGCCGCGGCGCCCGCCCCCTGCAGGAACCGGAGCGCGACCAGCGTCCCGGCCGACGGGGCGAGCCCGCAGCCGAGCGAGGCGAGCGTGAACAGGGCGATGCCGGCCAGGAACATCCGCCGGTGACCGAGAATGTCGCCCAGCCGGGCGCCGGTGATCAGCAGCACCGCGTAGGCGATGGTGTAGCCGGCCACGATCAGCTGCAGCCCCGAACCCGTGGTGTGCAGGCTCGAGTGGATCGCGGGGACCGCGACGTTGACGATGTTGACGTCGATGATGGCCATCAGCTGGCCGGTGAGCACGACCGCGAGCACCACGGCAGGCGACGTGGCGCGGCCGGCCCGGCGGCCGCTGGTGACGGCCGGCTCAAGACGCGCACTGGTTTGTGTCATGGACCCAGCTTGCCGTCAGTCTTATGCTGGTACCAGGAGCCTGGTTATCCTGGTACTAACACCACCTGGCAGGGTTAAGAACCAGGGAGCAGAATGAGGACGTGAGCATGGCGACTTTGAACGGCACCGCCCCCAACGGCACCGCCCCCAACGGCACCGCGAGCGTGGCCAGCGCGCGCCGCACCGAGCTGGCGGCGTTCCTCCGCAGCCGGCGGGAGCGCATCCAGCCCGAGGACGTCGGCCTGCCCCCCGGCGCCCGCCGCCGCACGGCCGGACTGCGGCGGGAGGAGCTCGCCCAGCTGGCCGGGGTCGGCGTCACCTGGTACACCTGGCTCGAGCAGGGCCGCAAGATCAACGCGAGCGTCCAGGTGCTCGACGCGATCGCGACCACGCTCCGGCTGGACGCCACCGAACGCGCCCACCTGTTCCGCCTCGCGGACCTGCCCGGCGCCACCGGGCCCGCCGACTGCGTCGACTGCCCGGTGCCGTCGGAGGTCCAGCAGGTGGTCGACGCGATCCCGCTCCCGGCCGTGATCCTGACCGAGCGGTTCGACCTGCTGGCCTGGAACAAGGTCTACGAGTCGATCTTCCCCGGCGTCACCTCGGCCCCGCCCGGCGAGCGCAACACGCTGCTCGTGAACCTGGCGGCGCCGGGCTGCTGCAGCCCGGTCGAGGATCCCGACTCGCACTGCGGCGTGCTGGTCGCGCAGCTGCGGGCGGCCTACGGCCGGCACGTCGGCGACCCGGCCTGGACGCACTTCATCCGCCGCCTGGAGGCGCTCAGCCCGACGTTCGCCGCCGCCTGGGCCGCCCACGACGTGTCCAGGCCGACTACCTACACCAAGAAGTTCCGGCATCCGGGCGTCGGCCCGATCACGACCACCACGACCAGCTTCGCGGTCAACGCCGTCCCCGGCGCCCGCCTGGTCGTCTACACCCCCGACGACGAGCAGAGCAGGAAGGCCATCGCCCGGCTGGCCGCGGGCGACGAGCTGACCGCCCGCTACCCCTGCTGGTCCAAGCACTATCCCGAACGGTCCCAGCCGACTCCGGCCGCTCTATGACCCGTCAGCCGGTGTTCTGCAGGCCGGCCGCCACCCCGCTGATCGTCAGCAGCAGCAGCCGCTCGAGCGCGGCCCGCTCGCCGGGGTCGACGTCGTCCGCCCGCAGCGCCGTCAGCGCCCGCAGCTGCAGATACGAGAGCGCGTCGACGTAGGGGTCGCGCAGCACGATCGCGCGGGCCAGTACCTGGCGGTCGGCCACCGGCAGGTCGTGCTCGGTGATCGCGAGCACCAGCCGGCGGGTCAGGTCGTACTCGGCCAGCACCCGCGCGGTCAGGTCGGGCCTGCCGCCGAGGTCCAGGTACCTGGACGCGATTGCGCGGTCGGTCTTGGCCAGCGACATCTCGGCGTTGTCGATCAGGGTGGCGAGCAGCGGCCACTCCTTGTACGCGCGGCGCAGCTCGGCCATCCCCTCATCAGGAAGGTCGCCGTCGGAGTCGCCCGCCTCGAGGCCGGCCCACGCCGCCGCCGCGAGGCCGCTGCCGAGCCCGTACCAGCCGGGGAGGTTCAGCCGGGTCTGCGACCAGGCGAACACCCACGGGATGGCGCGCAGGTCCTCCAGGCCGAGCGGCCCGCCGCCGTGACCGCGCCGCGACGGCCGCGAGCCGATCCGCAGCCCGCCGATCTCCTCCAGCGGGCTGACCTTCGCGAACCACCCGGCGAAGCCGTCGGCCTCCGCCAGCCCGCGGAAGGCCGACTTCGCGGCCACGTCGATCGACCCGGCGAGCGCGCGGAACTCGGCCGCGGCGGCGGCGTTCCGCTCGCCCAGGGACGGCGACGAGGCGAGCAGCACGGCCGAGGTCAGCTGCTCCATGTGCCGCAGGCCGATCGAGTGCCGGCCGTAGCGGGCGAAGATCACCTCGCCCTGCTCGGTCACCTTCAGCCGCCCGGCCACCGACCCGGGCGCCTGCGCGAGCACCGCCCGGCCGGCCGGGCCGCCGCCGCGGCCGATGGCGCCGCCCCGGCCGTGGAAGAGAGTCAGCGCGACATCGTGGGCGGCCGCCCAGGCCGCCAGCTCCGCCTGCGCCTCGAACAGCCGCAGGGTGGCCGAGGCCGGGCCGAGCTCCTTGGCCGAGTCCGAGTAGCCGAGCATGACCTCCAGCCGCCGGCCGTTGTCGGCCAGCCGCTCGCGCACCGGGGCGAGCTCGAGCATGCCGGTCAGCACCGACGGCGCCGCCGCCAGGTCGTCGCCCGACTCGAACAGCGGCACCACGTCGAGGACCGGCCCGCCGCCGTCCGGGAACGCGAACCCGGCCAGCTCGTACACCGCCGCCACGTCGGAGGCGGCGGTGGTGAACGAGATCACGTACCGGTGGCAGGCGGCGAACCCGAACCGGCGTTGGATCCACCCGATCACCCGGATCGTCTCAAGCACCTCGAGCGTCATCGGGGAAAGCTCCCCGCCCGCCCGCAGCTCCGCCAGCGCGCGGGCGTGCACCGCCGAATGCTGTCGCACCTCGAGCGAGGCGAGGTGGAACCCGAACGTCTCCGCCTGCCAGATCAGGTGCTGCAGCTCGCCGTAGGCCTGCCGGGCCGCCCCCGCGTCCGCTAGCGACGCTTGCACCAGCCGCAGGTCGGCTACGAACTCGGCCGGCGAGCCGTAGTCGAGATCGGCGTTCCTGGTCCTGGTGGCGGTCAGCCGCTCGGCCGCGTAGAGCAGGTAGGCCCGGTAGGGCTCGCCCGGGGACCGGGCGGTGATCTCGGCCAGCAGCTCCGGGTGCGCCGCCGAGGCGGCCGCGAGCGCCCGCCGGAGCGCGTCCGACGGGGGCGCGGCGCGCTCGTCCACGGTCAGCGCCCGGCCGATCCGGCCGCAGGCGGCCTCGAGCGCCCGCAGCGCGTGCTCGGCCTGGATCACCGCCGCCTCGCGGGTGACCGCGGCGGTCACGGTCGGGTTCCCGTCCCGGTCACCGCCCACCCAGGACCCGAACCGCAGGAACGGCGGCACCGGCGAGGCCGCCGCCCCGCTGGCCGGGCCGAGCAGCACCTGGTCGAGCGCCCGGTAGACGCTGGGCACGAGCCGGAACAGCGTCTCGTCGAACGCCGTCATCACCGTCCGGACCTCGTCCAGCGGGGTCATCCCGGCCACCCTGAGCTGCGCGGTCCGCCACAGCAGGTCGATCTCCTCGCGCAGCCGCCGACGCAGCTCGGCGCCGCGGGACGACGTCCCGGTGCCGGTCTCCACCTCGCGCGCGAGGTCGTCGTCGACCGAGGCGAGGAGCCCGCCGATGCGGCGCAGCGAGGCGACGACCGCCCGGCGGCGCGCCTCGGTCGGATGCGCGGTGAACACCGGGTGCACGACCAGCTCGCCCAGCAGCGCGTCCAGGTGGCCGCGGCCGCTCTCGGCCGTGATCCGCTCGGCCGCGTCGGCCAGCGACTCGCGCGGCGGCGTGTCGCCCGAGTCGCGGTGCCGCAGGGTGCGCACCCGCTGCTGCTCTTCGGCCAGGTTGACGAGGTGAAAGTAGACCGTGAAGGCGCCCGCGACCTGCTCCGCCCGGTCTCGTGACCAGGACCCGACGAGCGCGGCGATCGCGTCGGCGGCCTCCGCCGCCGTCGCCGACGAGCGGTCGGGCACCCGCCGGGCGTCGATCACCGCGTGCCGCAGCCGCTCGACGTCCGCCAGCAGGCCCGCGCCGCCGGACTCGCTGATCACCTCGCCGAGGAGGTCACCCAGCAGCCGGACATCGCGGCGCATGCGCTCGGGCAGCTCGGCTGAGTCTCTGATTCGGTCATTAGTGGCCATGTTCACGGGATGAGAGTAACCGCCAGATGATGACCCCAACCGTCCGCCAGGTTAACCTTTCCCCCATGACCGCAGCTGACACGATCCCTGGCGACTTGCCTGACCCGCATACGACCGCGGGGAAGATCGCGGATCTCGAGCGCAGGAGGCACGAGGCGGTGCACGCGGGGTCGCTCGCCGCGATCGAGAAGCAGCACGCCAAGGGGAAGCTGACCGCCCGCGAGCGGATCGCCCTGCTGCTCGACGAGGGGTCCTTCACCGAGTTCGACGAGCTGGCCCGGCACCGCGCGCACGACTTCGGGATCGACCGCAACCGCCCCTACGGCGACGGCGTCGTCACCGGCACCGGCACCGTCGACGGGCGGCCGGTCGCGGTCTACAGCCACGACTTCACCGTGTTCGGCGGCAGCCTGGGCGAGGTCTACGGCGAGAAGATCGTCAAGGTCATGGACCACGCGATGAAGACCGGCTGCCCCATCATCGGGATCAACGACGGCGGCGGCGCCCGCATCCAGGAGGGCGTCGCCGCCCTCGGCCTGTTCGCCGAGATCTTCTTCCGCAACACCCGCGCCTCCGGCGTCATCCCCCAGATCAGCCTCATCATGGGCCCGGCCGCCGGCGGCGCCGTCTACTCCCCCGCCATCACCGACTTCACCCTCATGGTCGAGGGCACCAGCCACATGTTCATCACCGGCCCCGACGTCATCAAGACCGTCACCGGCGAGGACGTCACCATGGAGGACCTCGGCGGCGCCCGGACCCACGCCGCCAGGTCCGGCGTCGCCCACTACCAGGCCGCCGACGAGCAGGACTGCATCGACTTCGCCCGCCTCCTGCTGTCCTACCTCCCCTCCAACAACCTCGACGAGCCCCCCGCCCTCCCGGCCGCCCCCGACTACGCGATCACCGCCTCCGACCAGGAGCTCGACGCGCTCATCCCCGACTCCCCGAACCAGCCCTACGACATCCACCGCGTCATCGAGACGGTCCTGGACCAGGACACCCTCTGCGAGGTGCACGCCGCGTTCGCCCCCAACATCGTCGTCGGCTTCGGCCGCGTCGCCGGCGCGCCCGTCGGCGTGGTCGCCAACCAGCCGACGCACCTCGCCGGCTGCCTCGACATCGACGCCTCCGAGAAAGCCGCCCGATTCGTCCGGACCTGCGACGCATTCTCAATACCAATCCTCACCTTCGTCGACGTCCCCGGCTTCCTGCCCGGCGTCACCCAGGAGTGGGCCGGCATTATCCGCCGCGGCGCCAAGCTCCTCTACGCCTACGCCGAGGCCACCGTCCCCAAGATCACCGTCATCACCCGCAAGGCCTACGGCGGCGCCTACGACGTCATGGGCTCCAAGCACCTCGGCGGCGACGTCAACCTCGCCTGGCCCACCGCCCAGATCGCCGTCATGGGCGCCCAGGGCGCCGTCGGCATCCTCTACCGCCGCGAGCTCGCCGCCGCCGCCGACCCCGACGCCCTCCGCCAGCAGAAGACCACCGAGTACCAGGACACCCTGGCCAACCCCTACGTCGCCGCCGAACGCGGCTACCTCGACGCCGTCATCCGCCCCGCCGAAACCCGCACCGCCATCACCCGCGCCCTCACCAGCCTGCGCACCAAACGCGAAACACTCCCACCCAAGAAGCACGGCAACATCCCGCTATGACCCGGCCGGGGCAACGCACAGTGAGCGCAATCACCACCGGTGACCATTCGGAAGGCGTCCGCCGGCAATCCCAAGCCAAGTGGCACGCGCACGGTCCAAACTGCCCTAGAGTCATAAGACGATGAGCGAATTCGCCGCCCCGATGCCCGTCCTCGCCAGATACGCAGTCATGGTTGATGTCGGCTATATCTACGCGGCCGCAGGCGAGTTGCTATTCGGCACTAGCGCCCGCCGGGATTACCGGGTCGACGCGGTCGGCCTCATCCAGGCGGTTACCAAACACGCCGACGAGCTGTTCCGGGGCGAGCTGCTCCGGGTCTACTGGTACGACGCCGCCCGCGACCGGGTGCCGACCATCGATCAGCGCGTCGTCGCCCAGATGGCGTGGGTCAAGCTCCGCCTCGGCAACCTCAACGCGCGCGGGCAGCAGAAGGGCGTCGACGCCAACATCCGTTCCGACATCGAGGCGCTCGCCCGGCACCGCGCGATCACCGACGCGGTGCTGATCGCGGGCGACGAGGACATGGTGCCGGCCGTCGAGGCCGCCCAGGCGTACGGCGCCCGCATCCACCTGTGGGGCATCGAGCCGCCCTACGGCACCAACCAGGCCGAGCGCCTGGTCTGGGAGTCGGACACGGTTGACGTGCTCGACTCCGCGTTCGTCCGCCCGTACTTCACCAGGAACCCGGCCGCCGAGCCGCAGCCGCGGCCGGATGTCCAGGCCACCGTGCCGTCGCCCGCCCAGCTGTTCGGCGAACGCCACCCGCGCCCGCCGGTGCAGCTCAGCCGGAACCCGCACATCACCCAGACCGGGGGGCTGCCCCGGCTCGGCCCGGACCGCCGGAACGTCGAGGAGGCGGGCGAGCACGTCGCCCACAAGTGGATCCTCACCCGCGGCGCCGACAACATCAGGGACCTGCTGCCGGGCCCGATCCTGCCCCCCGTCATCGACAAGGAACTGCTGGTCGAGGCGGAGAAGGAGCTCGGCCAGTCGCTGCGCCCCTATCAGGAGGCGCGCGAGTGGCTCAGGGACGCTTTCTGGGCCCGGGTGCACCGCGAGTTTGGCATTGGAGTGGGAAAGTCCCGTGGCTGAAGAGCAGGGTCAAGGTCAACGTCATTCGCAGCTCGAACGGACCGAGGTGACCGCGGGCGCGCCCTACTTGCGCGTGGTCCGTGGCGACGCCACCGCGGAGGAGATCGCCGCGCTCGTCGCGACCCTCACCGCCGTGGCCGCCGCCCGGTCCGCTGCCGCGGGGCCGTCCGGGCCGCAGCCGGCCGCCCCCAACTGGAACTCCCGGGCCCGGCTGCTGCGGTCGCCGGTGCACCCGGCCGCCGGGGGCTGGCGCCGGTCGGCGCTTCCCTAGCGCTCCCGCTGTCGTTACCGTTCCCTCATGACCGAGCGCTGGTGCGACGTCGCGCACCTCGGGCACGCGGAACTGCTGACCCCGGCCCCGGAAGCGAGCCTGGAGTACTTCACCGCGCTGCTCGGGCTCACCGTCGCGGCCGAGGGCGACGGGTCGTGGTACCTGCGTGGATATGGCGACTACGAGCCGTACAGCCTGAAGCTGACCGCCTCCGATCACACCGGGCTCGGGCACCCCGTCCGCATTTACTACGAAACGTCAAAGTACGCCCCGCCGGCCGCGGAGCGGCCGGCGATGAAGTCCAACCATCAGCGGTACGCCGGCCGGGGCGCTAGCGTGCGGCGGCTCGAGCACGTCAACCTGATGGCGGGCGACGTCCGGGCCTGCCGGGAGTTCTGGGCGGACGGGTTCGGGCTGCGGACGTTCGAGATCATCAGGCAAGCCGACGGATCCGAGGACGGAGCCTGGCTGTCGGCGACCGTCCAGGGCCATGAGGTGATCTACGTGCGGGACTACCTGGGCGGCGCCGCCCGACTGCACCACCTGGCGTTCTGGGTCGATTCCAGGGAGGACGTGCTGCGCGCGGCCGACCTGATGAACGACGCGGGCGTGCCGATCGAGGCCGGCCCGTCCCGGCACATCCCGATCCAGGGTTCTACCTGTACACCAGGGAACCGGGCGGGAACCGGATCGAGATCTGCTCCGGCGGGTACCTCGGCTTCGACCCGGACGACGAGCCGGTCGTGTGGACGCCGGCCGAGTACGCCGCCAAGCCCGGCTGGGGGGCCCGGCTGCCGTCGACGTTCCGGCACTACGGCACGCCGCCCGTCGGCGCGCCCGAGGAGTCCGTCACGTCGGGCTGGCCCGCGCCCGCCTGACCCACTTCCCTGATGGGTTAGCCCGACGGTAGCGTGCTCGTCATGGCGGACTTCGGCGGCTACCAGACCGAGATTTACTTCGCCGGCCTGAGCGGGGTCGTGCCGGACTTCCCGATGGACTTCGCGGGCTGGGAGACCAGGGCGGCGCACGCGCTGCCGCCCTCGGTGCTGTCCTACGTGGCCGGCGGGTCGGGCGACGAGGCCACCCAGCGGGCGAACGTCACCGCGTTCGCGCGCTGGGGGCTGATGCCGCGGATGTTCGTGGGCGCCGCCAAACGGGACCTGTCGGTGCGGCTGTTCGGCCTGACGCTGCCGTCGCCGCTGTTCATGGCGCCGATCGGCGTGGTCGGGCTGTGCTGCCAGGATGGCCACGGCGACCTCGCGACCGCGCGGGCGGCGGCGGCCACCGGCGTGCCGATGGTCGCCTCCACCCTGACCGTCGACCCGATGGAAGAGGTGGCGGCCGCGTTCGGCGACACCCCGGGCTTCTTCCAGCTCTACACCCCGACCGACAGGGAACTGGCCGAGAGCCTGGTCAGGCGGGCGGAGGCGGCCGGGTTCAAGGGCATCGTGGTCACGCTCGACACCTGGGTCACCGGCTGGCGCCCGCGCGACCTCGCCGTCAGCAACTTCCCCCAGCTGCGCGGTCACTGCCTGGCGAACTACTTCACCGACCCGGTCTTCCGCAAGCTGCTCGGCCAGGACCCCGAGCAGGATCTCGGGGCGGCCATCCTAAAGTGGGCCCAGCTGTTCGGCAACCCGCTCACCTGGGACGACCTGCCGTGGCTGCGGTCGATCAGCACGCTGCCGCTGATCGTCAAGGGCATCGGCCACCCGGACGACGCCCGGCGCGCTCTCGACGCCGGGGTGGACGGCATCTACTGCTCCAACCACGGCGGGCGGCAGGCCAACGGCGGGCTGCCCGCCCTGGACATGCTGCCTGGCGTCGTCGAGGCGGCCGGGGACGCCCCGGTGCTGTTCGACTCCGGCGTCCGGTCCGGCGCCGACGTCATCAAGGCGCTCGCCCTCGGCGCCACCGCGGTCGGCGTCGGCCGCCCGTACGCCTACGGCCTGGCCATCGGCGGCGTCGCGGGCGTCACCCACGTGCTGCGCTCGATCCTGGCCGAGGCGGACCTGATCATGGCCGTCGACGGCTATCCGACGCTGGCCGACCTCACCCCCGACGCCCTCCGCCCGGTCGGATAGAACCCGGTGGGATCCCCCGCGAGCCAAAGCGCGCGCCGCTGTCGGCGGACTGACGAGGGAAGGAGCGAAGCGACTGACCGAGGAGGGAGCAGGCAGCGGCCTCAAGCGCGCGGCGGCGAGCGGGGAACAACTGCATGAAGATCACAGTGGCCGGGGCCGGGGCGATGGGATGCCGATTCGGCGCGGCGCTGTTCGAAGCCGGCCACCAGGTCACGCTGCTCGACGGGTGGCGAGAGCACGTGACCGCGATCAACGAGGCCGGCCTGCGGGTGACGGACGAGACGGGCACCCGGACGCTGCCGATGACCGCCGTCCTTTTTCCAGACCCGCCCCACCAGGCCCAGGACCCCGCCCGCGTCACCCCCGGCGCTGCCCACCCCGTTCCCGCGTCACTCCGCCCGGCTGCGCGTCCAGCCCAGCCGCCCGTCGCCGATAACCACCCAGGCGACCTCGTCATCGTGTTCGCCAAGGCGACGGCGACCGCAGCCGTGGCCGCCGCCGCGAATGCGGCCGGCGCGATCGGGCCGTCCACCCTGGTCCTCACGCTGCAGAACGGCCTCGGCAACATCGAGGCGCTGCTCGCCCACGTGCCCGCCGCCCGACTGCTGGCCGGCACGACCACGCTTGGCACCGAACTGCTGGGGCCGGGGCATATCCGGGCCCTCGGGACCGGCGAGACCGTGCTCGGCCCGCTGCCCGGCGCGGCTGGCGGCCCGACCGCAACCGACGGGGCGGGCGCATTCGGCGACGTCGCGACCGAGGCGGCCGAGCGGATCGCGTTCGCGCTGGCGGAGGCCGGCATCTCGGTCCGCGTGGCGCGGAACGCCCTCGAGGCGATCTGGGCCAAGGTCGCGTTCAACTGCGTGATGAACAGCCTCTGCTCGATCGCCTCCATCCCGGTCTCCGCGCTCGCCCGCTACGACGGGTTCGACGTGCTCGCCGGGTCCGTCCTCGACGAGGTCGCGGCCGTCGCCCGGGCCGAGGGGGTGACCGTGGACACGGGGGCGGCGCTACGCGTGATGCAGGCGCAGTTCGACCCGTCCGCCTCCGGCGACCACCTCGCGTCAATGCTGCAGGACCTGATGAACGGCCGCCCGACCGAGATCGCGCAGCTCAACGGCGCGATCGCGGCGCGCGCGGCCGCCCGGGGCATCGCCGCGCCGGTGAACGCGACCGTCAGCCGGCTGATCGGGCTGCTGGAAGCGACCTGGACCAGCCGGGTGAACCGCGTTCACCCGGAGACGCTCTAGCTGCCGGCCGCGGGGGCCGCCATCACGCCGGGCCGGCCGGCCGCGGCGCCGCCGTTGGCGGCCGGGTCAGGCGGGCGACGGCCGGGGAGGCTGAAGCGCATGATCGTGCCCCCGCCGGGGGCTGGATCCGCCGTTACCTCGCCGCCGTGGCCGAGCGCGATCTCGCGGACGACGGCCAGGCCGAGCCCGGCCCCGGGGGCGGCCCGGGACGACGTGGCCCGGTAGAACCGGTCGAAGATGAACGGCAGGTCGTCCGGATCGATGCCGGGGCCGTGGTCGCGCACGATGAGCTCGCCGTCGGCCAGCCGGACCTGGATCGGCCCCTCGGGGGGGCCGAACTTGGCCGCGTTGTCGAGCAGGTTCTTGACCGCCACCCGCAGCCGGTCGGCGCTGCCGTCGACCGTGCAGGGGGAGAGATCGGCGTCGAACTCGGTCTTGGGCCAGTCCCGCCGGGCCGCGTCAAGCGCGTCGGACGCGACCGCGTCGAACCGGACCTGCGACCGCTCCTTCTGCAGCGGCTCCCCCCGGGCCAGGTCGGTCACGCTGACCACCAGGCGGCTGAGCTCCTCGACCTGGTCAGCGACCCGGGCCAGGATCTCGGTCCGCTCGGCGGCGGGCATCTCCGGGTGCTCGAGCAGCAGGTCGGCGTTGATCCGGAGGCTGGCGAGCGGGGTCCGCAGCTCGTGGCTGGCGTCGCTGACCAGCCGTCGCTGCGCGTCGAGCGACCGCTGCAGCGCGCCCAGCATGGCGTTGAACGACATCGCGAGCCGGCCGAGCTCGTCCCGGCGCCGCACTTCGACCCGCCTGCCCGGGTCACCGGTCAGCGTGACCTCCTCGGCCACGCCGGCCAGCCGGCCGACCGGCGCGAGCCCGGCCCGGGCCACTGCCCAGCCGAGCAGGGTGGCCGAGAGCACGCCGACCACGCTCAGCACCGCCAGCATCGTGCCGATACTCGAGACCTCCTGATCGGTCGTGGTCACCGCCTCGGCCACCTGGATGGCGAGGCCGGGGCCGATCTGCTCGGTCAACACCATCGCCCTGACGTCGTTGATCCGGGCGAACGAGTAGAACGCGTCCTGCTTGCCCGCCGCCACCTCGATGGCAGCCGCGCTCGGCGCGAGCAGCTGCAGGTCGCCGGGCGGGGCCCAGACCTCGCCGTCGGACGTGACGACCTGGGTGTAAGTGAGGTTCGCGAACCCGCCGCTCGAGTGCGGCGGCACCCAGCCGGCCGGTATGTGGCCGTGGTACTGCTGTGCCTGGCGCACGACGCTGTCGGCCCGCCCGGCCACCTCCTGGCGCACCTGGTTCTGCAGGTCGGTGCGGATCGCCAGGAACGCGACGGCCGTGATCGCGAGCGCGACCGCGGCCACCGCGCCGCCCGCGACGAGGATGAAGCGCGCCTTCAGCGTGAGCCGGATCCTCATTGGGCGGCCCGCAGCACGTAACCCACGCCGCGCACGTTGTGCACCAGCCGCGGCCGTCCCTCGGCCTCGAGCTTGCGGCGCAGGAAGGCGACGAACACCTGCAGCGCGTTGGAGGCGGGCGCCTCGCCGTAGCCCCACACCCGGTCCATGATCACGTCGTAGCCGAGCACCTGCTCGGCGTTGCGGACCAGCAGCTCGAGCAGGGCGAACTCGATCCTGGTGAAGCTGAGCTCGACGTCGCCCCGACGGACCGTCCGGGCGGTCAGGTCGAGGGTCAGGTCGGCGTAGCCGAGCACGTCGCGGGGCGGCTGGGCGCGTCGCAGCAGCGCGTTCATCCGGGCCACCAGCTCGCGCAGCGCGAACGGCTTGACCAGGTAGTCGTCGGCCCCCGCGTCCAGGCCGGCCACCCGGTCGTCGACCGTGTCCCGCGCGGTCAGCACCAGCACCGGCGTGCCGTCGCCGCGGTCGCGCAGGGCCCGGCAGGCGCCGAGCCCGTCCAGCATCGGCATCAGCACGTCGAGGATGATCAGGTCGACCGGCGACCGGGCGACCGACTTCAGCGCCTCCGCCCCGTTGACCGCGGTCGCGACCTCGTAGCCGGCGTACCCGAGGGCACGGCGGAGCGAGTCGCGCACGTCCGCGTCATCGTCCACGACCAGCACCCTTGTCTCCATGTGAACGAGTTAACCTGAAGAGCTTTAGAGTTTCTTTAGAGTTCGCTGAAGTCGTTTACATTTTCATCATTCTTTAACACTGACTGGCCAAGCTGCCTGGCATGGAGCACCCAAGCAGCCCGCCCGACCCGACCGCCGGACCAGCGATCTGGCTGGTCAGGCACGGCGAGTCGACCTGGAACGTCGCGGGCCTTGCGCAGGGGCACAGCGATCTGGCGGAGTTGACGGACCGCGGGCTCGACCAGGCGGCGGACGCCGCGCGGCAGTTCCGCGACCGCCCGATCCGCGCGATCTACGCCAGCGATCTGCGCCGCGCGCGGCAGACCGCCGCCGCCTTCGCGGTCGCGCTCGGGCTGCCGGTCCACGCCGACGCCCGGCTGCGCGAGCGGTCGCTGGGCGTGCTCGAGGGCGGCCCCTCGGCCTCGATCGGCCCGTCCGCGACCGGCCTTGACGGCGGCCGGGTGGCCGATCCGGACGCGCGGCCGACCGGCGGCGAGTCCGTCCGCGACCTGTACCGGCGGGCGGCCAAGTTCGTCGACGAACTCGCGGCCACGGCCGCTGACGACGCCGCGGGGGACGTCGTCGTCGTCGCCCACGGCGGCACGGTGCGGGTCCTGAAGGCGTACCTTCGCGGCATTTCACCTGATCAGATGGCCTGGGATCCGGTCGGGAACGCCGCCGTGGTGCGGATCGGCGACTTCCGCGCGGGCCTGCCGGGCGACCTCCGGCCGCGCGCCGCCGCACCCGTCCCCCAGCAGCTCTTACCCAGCCGACCCCCGGCAACTGTTCCACCACTCTCAAGGAGGCACCGATGATCGAGACCGCGCTAACCCTGCCCGTCCGGGCGGCCAAGCCCCGCACCGCCGGCCTCACGATGGTGATCGACGGCGGCGTGCCGCTCGGCCTGTTCACCGACCAGATCGAGCTCGGCGCGGAGTACATCGACTACGTCAAGTTCGGCTGGGGCACCTCGATCGTCACCAACTGCCTGCGCCAGAAGATCGATGTGCTCGCCCGGCACGGGATCGGCTTCTACTTCGGCGGCACGCTGTTCGAGAAGTTCGCGCTGCAGGGGCAGTTCGAGGACTTCCGGCGGTTCTGCCAGGACTACGGCGCCACCCACGTCGAGGCGTCCAACGGCACGATCGACATGTCCAACTCGGAGAAGGCCGGTTACATCCGTAAACTCGCGGGCGACTTCGAGGTCGTGTCCGAGGTCGGCTTCAAGGACTCCGGCAAGTCGGAGATGCAGCCGCCGAGCGAGTGGATCGCCGCGATCGCCGAGGA
>Ga0302325_10008855_pt1 | contig 22075 bp, 22 predicted proteins | sample Palsa_T0_2_FD_201948 | JGI IMG/M metagenome (GOLD analysis project Ga0302325, IMG submission 201948) | Peat permafrost microbial communities from Stordalen Mire near Abisko, Sweden - Palsa_T0_2 | ecosystem: Environmental > Terrestrial > Soil > Palsa > Peat permafrost | place: Sweden: Abisko...
GATCGGAGACCACGGCGGCCATCGCGCCAATTCGGTACGTCCCGAGCATCCGCCACTGCGCTCTTGAGACTTCACATCGTCGCCCGTGCAGCCATGAGCAGGGAACTTCCGCTTCCGTTGATCGCCGACGTAGAGCAGCAGCTCATCGGCGACGGATCCGCCGGCCGAGACGCCTCCAGATTCGTGAAAGTAGTCATGGCCTGTCGGCCACCCGCGGGATTTTGAAATCGGGGTTGCGTTGGTGGCCGTTTCGGGCCTTGGGGACGATGATGTCGCGGCCGTGCGCCGACGCCGTGCTGCTCCTTGGTGCCCGCGAGCCCGCGTGAAAGTAAGGCGTAGGAGCCTGTGCCGGAACCCCGGACTGTTGCCATCAGAGCACGCGCCACAGCATCGCTTGAGAACGCGAGGCTCCTGCGGACGGCGATCTCAGTGATCGAGCAAAGGAGGCAGAGATGGAACGGATCGTTGAGCGCCCGGGCGCGCTTGACGTGCACAAGGCCAGCGTCACGGCATGCGTCTGAGTCTGGGCCGACCGGGACCTGGTCAAGGAGATCGCGGAGTTCAAAACGACCGTGTGAGGGCTCCTGGCGTTGCGTGACTGGGTGGAGGCGCTCGGGGTGCGGAAGGTCGCGATGGAGGCCACCGGCGTGTACTGGAAGCCGGTCTGGGCGGTGTTGGAGGACAGCTTCGAGCTGACGCTCGTCAACGCCCGGCACGTCAAAGCCGTCCCAGGGACGCAAGACCGACATCAAGGACGCCCAGTGGCTCTGTCAGCTTCTGGAAGCGGGGCTGCTGCGCGCGAGCTTTGTGCCGCCCAAGCCGATCCGGATCCTGCGCAACCTCACCCGGTATCGCAAGGCGCAGATCCAGGACCGCTCGCGCGAGGCGGCGCGGCTGCACAAGATGCTCGAGGACGCCGGGATCAAACTCTCAAGCGTCGCGACCGACATCATCGGCAAGTCCGGACGCGACATGCTCGATGCCCTGGTCGCGGGCACCACCGACCCCGTCGTGCTCGCTGACCTCGCGCGCGGGCTGTTGCGCAAGAAGATCCCCGCGCTGCAAGAAGCGCTGGAAGGCCGGTTCGGGGCAGAGCACTCGCTGATCGTGTCCCAGATACTCGCGCACATCGACTTCCTCGACGAATCGATCGATCGCCTCTCACAGGAGATCGAGCAGCGCATCGCCCCGTTCGCAGCCCAGCGCGACCTGTTGATGAGCATCCCCGGCGTGCGTCAGCGCACCGCCGAGGTCCTGATCTCAGAGATCGGGGTCGACATGAGCATCTTCGCGACCCCCAAGCACCTCGCGTCGTGGGCGAAGATGAGCCCCGGGAACGATGAGTCAGCCGGTAAACGCCGGTCCGGGAAGACCGGGAAGGGCAACAAGTGGCTCAGAGCGACTCTGACCGAAGCCGCGCTGGCTGCCGGCAGGACCAAACACTCCTACCTCGCCGCCCAATATCAACGTCTGCGCGGCCGCCGGGGACACAATCGTGCCGTCACCGCGGTCGGGCACTCCATCCTCACCGCGATCTGGCACATGCTCGGAACCGGTGAGCTCTACAACGACCCCGGCAACGACTACTTCACCCGCCAGAACCCCGACCGCCTCACCAGACGCCTCGTCTGACAGCTCGAAGCCCTCGGCCACAACGTCATCCTCGAAGCTCAACCGACACCCATCTGACCGGGGATTTCGCCACAGGAGCCACCACCCGCGGCGGTCCAAGCGCTTCTGCTTCTCGTCCGTCGGCCGGTCGCGTCAGCTCGGATCTGGCTAGCGCCCGCGCGTGCCTCCTGGCAAGGGACTCACCAGCGCCACGGCGCCCTAGAACTGGGTGCGGCGCAGCGGCATCAACTGGCATTGCAGGATGTCGGAGGCGAGGGGACCGCCTGCGGCACCGGGGGGGCCGCTCCCACGGGCGGTGGGGTGTCTCTGAGCCGGCGGGCAGAACTTGGTCTGACCGTAGGCCGCGCCCGCGCTGGCGGGACGGCGTTTGGCTACTCCATGTCGGTCTGTAAAGCGCGAGGCGCAGGCCGCGCACGAGCAGATCATGCAGTGGGAGCTCGACCGCTACCTGCAGCTGTTCTGAGCGCGGCCGGGCGCGTCGTTCAGCGGCCGTCGAGCGCGGCGTCGATCGCGCGCAGCTCGGCATCCAGCGTGCCGCGTCCCGGGCCGTTGTCGAGCGCCCGCCGGCTGTCGGCGACCAGCGCGCGGACCCGATCGATCCCGTCCGGCGCCACCGGTGCATCGCTGTCGAGCCGCTTCGCGAGCGCGAGCATCGCGGCCTCGCGCTGGAGCACCGCGGCGTACTGACCCCGACGGCGCGCGCGCCCGTCGGCGACGAGCTGACGCAGCTCGCAGGCGAGGGCCCCGCGCGACCGACGCTCCCGGTAGGTCTGCTCACCGCGGCCCCGGCGGCGGGTGACCCGCCCCGCAGAGCCGTGCAGCGGGTCGCGGTCGCTGTCTCGCCGTGGATGGATCCGAACCCTGCTCGCATTGTCGATCGTCTGCATCGCGGTCTCCCGGTCTCGTGGGTGCTGGCTTCCCAACCAGACTCCCGCGCAGCAGCGATCCGCACAGTCGGCCCGTTGACCGATCGTGCGGAGGACACGGCCGTCAGCCGATCGGACGACGCGGTCAGCTGACGTCGATGCGCGCGTGCATGCCAAGCCGGAAGCAGCCGTGGAGTCGCGGCACCGCGGGAATCGCCTCGCCGCCGAAGGTCTCGCTCATCAGACCGACAAATCGACGATCCCGTTCGCGGCCAAGCGCTCGTCCGAAGCCGGCATCGCGGACGCTTCCTGCGTCGCCATGGGGATCGTTGGCTTGGCGACCCGGTAATGGCGAAAGCACTCGCCGGCGACTTGCTCGCTTTCCGCGCAAACCGCGTCTGCTGGCGAGTCGCGGTGGAGTTGCGTTGAAACCGAATGCAGGTCTCGGCCGGTATGAAGGTCGACCGCTTGGCTGGACGCTTTATCACTGGGCTAGCACTTGGGCGTGTGGCCCCAGACGATCTGGGCGAGTGCTGTGGAGCGGGCAGTAACGATCCGGCCTGGTGGTTGCAGGAAGACCGCAGCAGCGGCGTACAAAGCCGGTAGATCCGGCCGGAGTGTCCTAAAGTCGACGGTGCAGGAGGGGCTGGCGTTGCTCTGGGCTTGACGGGGGTCCGTACCGCGCCACACCGAGCCGCGTGATCGTCCCGTGCGGGTACCGACCGACGTTTCCTCGACGCGAGGGCTTGACCTTGACCTTGGGGGAAGCCGCAGACTTGTGCGGCAACTTTCATGTCGATGAGGAGCGAGCGCGTGGATCAGATGAGCATCGGAGAGTTCGCCAGCCGCTCGCGGCTGTCCGCGAAGGCGCTGCGGCTCTATGACGAGCAGGGTCTGCTGCCGCCGGCACGGGTGGATGAGGACTCTGGCTACCGCTTCTACGAGCCCGGCCAGCTCAAGCACGCGCGCCTGATCGCGGCGCTGCGCGAACTGCAGGTCCCGCTGGTGGAGATCAAGGCGATCCTGCCGCTCGAGTCGCTTCAGGCGGCGGAGCGTCTCCGCGAGATCTGGGCCGCGACCGAGACCAAGCACACCTCCCGTCGCGCGCTCGCTGCCTACCTGATCGACCAGCTGAGCGGAAAGGGGTCCGTCATGTACCAGGTCAAGACGAGAGAGATACCCGAGCGCAGCCTGCTGTGCGTGAAGCGAACTGTCACCGGCGAGAAGGCGGCGTGGGCATTCGGTAAGGAGTTCATCGCCCTCCTCCGGCACTACAAGTTCCCGCAGATCGAGGGACGCGCCGGCGCGTTCTTCCAGATCTTCTGGGGTGAGGTCAGCGAGGACAGCGATGGTCCGATCGAGTGGTGCCGTCCCGTCCCACCAGACCAGGCGGAAGCGCTCGCCGCGCGCTGTCCGGAGCTGACCCTTCGGACCGAGCCCGCCCACGGCGAGGCGTTCGTACCGATCGGCGACGGGCAGCTCGACGGCGCCGGCTGGCACGTGGGCTCACGATCGTTGGAGGCGTGGAGCGACCAGCAACAGCACAACGTCGACATACGCCTGGCCAGCCTGGGTTTGCGAATCACCTACCTCCCCAGCGAAGTGGGACAGGACACCTACCAGGACTTCGCGATCCCGTTTACCGGTCAGGTACGCGGGTGACGGCGGTCGTCGATGTTCTGACTTCGTGCGGACGTGGGTCGTGTGACTGGTGGAGCTCGATGACCTCGAGGTGCGCCGTCCGACGCTGAGGACGTGTACATGAAGCTGACAGCAAACGACCAACAAGGGAGCCTCACGTGATCCTCATTCCATTCCTCGTCCGTATGTACCGGTCTTGGCGCCGCCGCCGTGCGGCCCGTCAGGCAAACGGCTGACAATGTTCCTGCTTCTCGAATACCTGCTCCGTCTGTGGCGCGAACACCAGGCTCACGCCACAGACGACACCGATCTGGGTTTGCGGATCACCTCTCTCCCCCGCGAAGTGGCGCGGGATAGCTACCAAGACTTCGCGGTCCCGTACAACGGTCGGCCACGCGCATGACGGCGATCGTCGAAGCCGAGTCGTTGACCAAGCGCTTCGGTGAGGTCACGGCGGTCACGGATCTGTCATTTGCGCTGGAGGCTGGAACGATCACGGGCTTTCTCGGACCGAACGGCGCCGGTAAGACGACGACGCTGCGGATGATCCTGGGGCTGGTGGCGCCGACGAGTGGACGGACACTGGTGTTCGATCATCCCTACGCGCAGTTGCCGGGTGCGGCGTTGCGGATTGGTGCCGTGCTCGAGGCGACCGATTTCCATCCCGGCCGTTCGGGCCGCGATCACCTGCGGATGCTCGGGCGCGCCGTCGAGGTTCCCGATTCGCGGGCGGATGAGGTGCTGCGGCTGGTGGAGCTCAAAAGTGCGGCGCGGCGGCGGGTGAAGGGGTATTCGCTGGGGATGCGCCAGCGGCTCGGGCTCGCGGCGGCACTGCTCGGCGACCCAGAGCTTTTGATCCTCGACGAGCCGGCGAACGGGCTTGACCCGGAGGGCGTCCGCTGGCTGCGTGACTTCCTGCGCGCCCTGGCCTCGGAGCGCCGCACCGTACTGGTCTCAAGCCACGTGCTGGCGGAGGTCGCGCAGACCGTCGATCAGGTGTTGATCATCAGCCGCGGACGGCTCGTGGTCGAGTCCCCGCTGGCAGAACTGACCGCCCGCGCCGGCGGCGCAGTCCGCGTCCGTGCCGCCGATCTATCGATGCTCGCGAGCGCTCTGCGCGCAGAGGATTTACAAGTGACGACCGGTACCGACCATTCACTGCTCGTGCAAGGCGCACCGAGTAAGCGGATCGGCGAGATCGCATTCGCCGCCGGCGTCCCGGTCCACGAGCTGGCGGCCGACGGTGGTTCGCTGGAGGACATCTTCCTACAACTGACCACCGAGACGACGGAGGCACCGGCATGATCGCGCAGACCAAGGCCGAGCTGCTGAAGATCCGCACCACCCGAACCACGATCGCCCTGATCCTCGGGATGATCGCGCTGATCCTGATTTTCACGCTGCTGGACGGGCTGCTCAGCCACCCGAGCGGCCTCATGGGCAAGGAAAACCAGCGCACGCTGCTGAGCGTAAGCAGTCTCACCGGCGTGTTCGCAGCCCTGGCCGGGATACTGCTCGTGACCAGCGAGTACCGCTACGGCACGATCCGCCCAACCATCCTGTTCAACCCCGTGCGCTCACACGTCCTGGCCGCCAAGGTCCTCGCCGGCGCGTTGGCCGGGATCGTGTTCGGGGTTCTCGGGGAGGCGATCGGCTGGGCGATCGGCACTGCGGTCCTCGACGCACGCGGCATCACGATCGTCCTCAACAGCAGCGATGTTCTGCTGCTCGCGCTCGGGGGGCTCGCCGGCGTAGCGCTGTGGGGCGCGATCGGCGCCGCCCTCGGCGCGATCATCCACAACCAGGTCGGTGCTGTCATCACCCTGCTCGCCTGGGGTTTCGTCGTCAACAACCTCCTACTCGGCCTCGTGCCTTCCGTTGGGCGGTTCATGCCGACACACGCCTCGGACGCGATGATGGGCCTTAAAGGCCATCACCTACTCTCGCCCGAAGCTGGCGCCGTCATCCTGATCGCCTGGGCCGGCGCATTGGCGGTCCTCGGCATCGCCTTTACTGCACGCCGCGACATCAACTAGCGCCCAGACCCGCGCGAACACGAACGCAGGTGTAGACCCGCACTTCGCAAGGGTCGCGCTCGTCGCCAATCTCGAGACTTCGGAGATGGAGGCACGGAGTCCGCACCGCGCCACTAGTGGTCTCCGCCGAGATTGGCGTCTAATGCTCACCGACTGAGTGGGACCGGGCGGGCGAGGGCAACCGCAACTAGTGCGGCGGCCAGGGCACCTGTCGATCGCCGAGACGGTAGGCCACTCGTCCCTCAACGATGTGCAGCGCGTCGCGGACGCGCTCCTCTGGACGTCCGCTGTCGGGCGCGTGGACCCATTGCTTTGTGCAGATCGTCCCGAACTCCCAAACGTGGTTCTTCAAGGCCGCGACGCGCTCGCAGATCTCGTCAATCTCCGCCACGGTGAAGTTGCGCTGTTGGACGGGCTCCTTCACGTTCCGTGCCGACACCCGAACTCGCGCCGCAGTCGGCGCTTTGAAGTCCTCGCGGGTCCAACGGGCGATGAGCCAATCGCCGTGCATGATCCGGTTCCGCTCCTCGATCTCCTCGTTGACGCGCTTACGCAGCAGCCTCTCGATCGCCTGCTCATCCTGATCAAGCTCGCCGACCGCGCGACAGATCGCAAAGAACGGATCGGCAACCTGTTGAGCCATCAGTGATCCGAGCACGAGCTGGGCAGCGTCGCGCTTCTGCTCATCCGCGATGTGGACGGCGATGATCTCCCGCATCCCAGCGACCAGGAGCGAGAACTCGACCGTGTAGCGGCCAATAGCGCGGTAGGCGTCATCGCGTTGCTCGCGAGCGTCCACAAGGGCGACGACAGCAGGCGGCTCGCTCATGCCGAAGGAGCTTACGGAGCGGACCGGCCGCGCTCGACATGACTGCTTTCACTTCGGCGACGTCGCAGGCTGAACGATCGCAACAGCGAGGTCGAAACGACGCGGGCTGGAGTCGAGCCGCGACCAGCTTCGTCGCGATCTGATCGCCTGCGCATCGGCCCGGTTACGCGCGTCGGGACGACGGTCCAACGATGTCGCGCTCGGCGTGCCCCGCGTCGTGCGACGGTTCGCCCAGTTCAACTTCGGACTGAACCCCGTGCACGGTCGCCGAGCGGACTTCGCGGAGGTACGCCACGAGCAGCGACGCCAGCTCGCTGGACTGCGCCCGCCATCACGTCTCTCTGTCTGGGGCTGGCTCGTAGCCGGACCGCGAGGCGGTGTAGAAGTCCGGCTCGAACGCTCGCGTCGCGGCATTGACGGACGCGAATCCGTCGAGATCTGGGAACAACCATCGCTCGCTATATCCAAAGACGGGCTCCCACCGATCGATCAGATCGCGCTTCAAGTCGCTAGTCACAGCGATGGCGACCAGTCCCGGTCCGAGCTCAGACGGCTCGCGCTCATCGCCACAGTCGAGGTCGATGGCACCTTCGGACGGCTGATACGCCAGCGAGCCCCAGGACCGGGGCTCTACCCCGGGGCCACACGAGGACCGACGCTTGCGCCGGCATACGAGGAGAGAGGCTCCATGGCCGCCAGAAGTGCATACCCGGCCCCTGATGAAAGGACAGCTCGGCTTCGATCGTCTTCTGACGGAACGCCTGCTTGGCCTGGGACAGGTCGAGGCCGATCACAACACCACAGTCGTCGAGATGTTCACGGCAGGCGAACCATAGGGCAATGAGGCAGCTCAAGGAGAAGTCGATCAGTCTCGTGGCGGCCCCGTGGTGTTGGAGCAAACCCAGAACTTCTAGATCTGAGCGACGGCGTCCAGCGACTTCCCCGTGCCCGTCGAGGCGAGCGTGGTCAACCAGTTCACGCTCGTAGTCCGCGACGAACGATTCAAGCGTCCCGGGGTTCCTCACAGCCGCGTGGAAAATCGGGCTGTCGCGAAACCGGCGCGCGCCGCCGCTCTGTAGCAGCCAGCCCTTGGATTGCCCACGCCACGCCTCGGGCTGGCCCGTGCGCCAAGTGGTTCGCTGGACGACGCGGATGAATTCAGCGAGCGTCTCCGGTGCCCACATTTGGCCCCAGCCATCAAGGTCCACGACGTCCAAGTCGATCTCGCCGTCCCGGCTACTGATGTCGTGAAAAGGCCGCTTGCCAAGGTGCCGAAGTTCCATATCGAGCCGAGTCTATGGGCCGACCGAGCACGACCTCGAACCTGGACCGCCCGTGACGGCTTACGTCACCGAGCGTCGCTCCCGCTCTGCGATGACTTCAGCGACCTTGCCTCGTCGCTCGCTAGGCGACGTGCGCTGAGCGTCGACTAACGGTCAGGTGATCGTTGCTCCTGCTTTGGCGACACCGCCGTGGGAGATGATGACGTGGTGCGTAGCTCCCTGAAGACTCTGCCGACGTGGATCTGGCTCGTCGAGGCCGTTGGGATCGGGCTCATGGCTGTCGCCGGTCTGACCAATGACTACATACAGGCTCTTGGCTTAGCCCTAGGCACCGCGCTGTCGCTGGCCCTGCCGGTTGGGCTCATGCAACACGTTCTTGAGGAGCGGCTGGGGCTGAAGATCGAGAAGGTTGTGTCCGAGTCGATTGCCGCGGCCGCCGAGCGCCGGCTGTCGGGTCCACCCGTTCCGCTCGTTCCTGAGGATCTCGACCTCTGGCCGTTTGCCGCCCGAGCCGAGCGCTCGCCGGACTCCTGTATTCGCCTGCGGTTGGCGTCTACGAGCTCAACGATGAGCTCGAGCCAACCGCCTGAGGTCATGATCGTTGTTACGGACCCGATCGATCGCACGTTCAGTAGGGATCAGAAGCTCCAAAGCGTCGTGAGTGCCGAGGTCATCGATTGGGTTTGGCCCGACGACTTCACGAGTGGTGACATTCGAACGGGCGCGCATACAGTCGAGTTCTTCGTTGCACCGATGTCTGCAGGCCCTGCGAGGCGCTTCGGGCTTGCAGCAACTGTCAAGTTCGACTATCCAGCGGTGGCTTAGGCACGTCCACTGTGATTTTGACGGCGCACGTCGACAGAGTCGACGCTAGAGAGCTCCGCGCGCGGGTGTGCGACGGGCGCCTTAGCGCTCGACTGGCCTGCGTCCTCGGTGCGAGTCGCGGACGAGAGCTTTCGCCCGCTTCTGAGGAGAAACGGCGCGAGCGCTTTGGCGGCCAAGCGATCGTCCGCGTCGCCGGTGCCTGACGATCCCTCTGCCGCGACGGATGAAAGTCAAGGGCGGCGGGGATGTTTCTTGGGGCACCTGTCGATGGGGTCGCTTCGAGGTCCGCCTCGGTGGGTGGCTCTGTCGGGGCGGCTGGTCGGCTGCGAGGTCGCACGTAGCGGCAATCGCGCCCAGCGGTCAGCCGCCGGAGTTGTCGGCGGGGTCGGCGGGAGCTAGGTTGTGGTTCGGGCGCGAGTGACTGACGTAGCGAAGCGCAGACGTCAGGAGCTTTGAGTCTGCCGCGCGGCTTGCCCTTCGAGGGCCTATCGATATGCGCGCTCCGGTGTCTGGCTCGCGCCCGCTTTTCTTGGTGCGGCAGCCTGCCAGTCTCCGACCATTCGCGTGTAGGACGCTTCGGCTTGTTCGGCGAGCTGGCGTTCGGCTTGGCGCATCGCCTGGTTGGTGGAGTAGATCCCCGCGGCGGACGGGTCACGGCGTTAGGCGCCGGCGATCAGCTCGAGCTTGCGTAGCTTCTTGGCCGTCAGCGACGGCTGGGCGTGGGCGTAGTGCTGATCGCGGGTCAACAGACACCAGAACAGGCAGGCGAGCTTGCGCGCGGCGGCGACGGTCGCGATGTCCGAGCCACGACGCGCGCGGACGCGTTGGTGAAACGCGCGCAGCGGGCCGGGCTGTCTGACCACGCTGTGGGTCGCTTCGACCAGCGCCCACCGCGCCTGCGGGGATCCTTGCTGAGAGATCCGACCGGTCCGCGCGGGCTTGAGAGCCTGACTGGCGGACCTTCGGGTCCAGGCCGAGGTAGGCGACCAGCTTGCGGGAGGTGGGGAACCGGCGGATATCGCCGATCGCCGTGAGAAACGTCGCGGCGCAGATCAGGTTGACCCCGGGCACGCTGAGCAGAATCCGGGTATCGGCCGACCACAGGATGTCGCGGGCGATCAACCGCTCGACCTCGGCGACCTCGGCGTCCAGGAACTCGATCTGGCGCATCGCCGCCTCGACCGTCTCGCACTCCTCCACCGGCAGCTCCAGGCCGCGCAGCCAGTTACGCCCGGCCTTGCCGAACATGTCGGAGTGCGGGCAGCGGCCGACCAGCCGGCGCATCAACACAGCGTGCACCTCGTTCTTGGCTCGCGACCTTCCCCGGACCAGCTGCTCACGGCGCGAGAGCCGCCGGCGCAACACGCGGGTGCGCTCATCCGGCATCCAGATCGGATCAAGCTCACCAGCCCACAACAACCGCGCCAACGTCCGCGCGTCCAACCGATCGGTCTTCGCGCGCGCGTGCGCGATCCCGGTATCCCCAGGACTCACGACCAGCACACTGGCGACGTGGGGCTCGAGGATCCGCACGATCTCCCACGCACTACCAGTCATCTCCAACACCACCCGGTCACTGTCCAGCAGGCTGTCAGCTAACGCCTGCAGGCCCTCCGGGGTGCTCGGCACCCGGCCAACCGACCGAACCTTCCCGGCCTCGCAGACCGCGACCTCACAGAACTCCAGATGCGCGTCCAACCCCACCGCACGACTCACCAGAACCTCCCTTGATCAGACAACGGAAGACGAGGAGAACGAACAGGGCAAACGACACAGACGGATACGCGCTCGAAGCGCAACCGGGCAAGTCGCAGGGGCGGCCACCGAAAGCTCGGGCTCGCAGCCCACGCGGCAAAACGGCCTGCCCCATCGCGTTCTCCCAAGGCCCCTGTCCCAGTGAACCGGACCCTAAGCCCGACCCCGGACAGCAACCTCAAAAAGCATTTTCATGCCCCGAAAGCGCGAGCCGGCGGAACGACGGACCGACGGACGCTCCCGCGGCACCGCGGAGGCTTCCTGCGTCGCCAACGCGCTCGTCCGCCCCGGAAGAGGGAAGGAATCGTCGGGCAACGTGGCCGGCCACGCGTGCGTCTGGCGGGCTTGAGGTTTGTGGCGGCCGGCCGGCGGGCGCGAAGCGGGCTGACGGCCGTCGGGTGCGCGACGGCTCAGAGCGTGCCGGTGCAGGTCGCTGACCCGGCTGTGACTGTCACCGGGTCGCCTGCGGCGCTTTCGGGCGCGTCAAGGTAGATGTCGGCGTACCCGGACGAGTCCGACGCGACCCCCAGCGAGGACGACCAATGCTCGGCAACCAGCAGCCAGACCGCATACTCACGCTCATCGCGCCGGCCGCCGAGCCAGACGCCATGCCCAGCCGCGGAATTCGATGTTCAACACGTCCTCTTGGCCCACGTGGCCGTCGAGCCAGGTGATCCGCAGCTCGCCGTCGCGGTCGACGAGGAAGCGCAGTCGACAAGGATCAAGCCGAGGACCGCTCGCGAAGACGACGACGCGACCGTCCGGGTCGTTCGCGCGCCCGCTCTATCCCTGCTGAGCGCCACTTTTGTCAGCGCGCTCGGAACATCAAGAGCCCACGGGTACCACCTGCGGGTACGACCAGCACCGAGCCGAACCGCAGTGTCCGGCGCACGAACGAGCCGCTTCGCTCCCGCATCGATCGCCTTCGCCGATGAGGTTGACGCGACCTAACCAGCCGCCGTCGCGCGTCGGGCGCGGCGCGACCACGAACCTCACGTGCTTCCTGACGGTGAACACCCGCTCCGCCCGACCCCGAGGCCACCCTGCGACTCCGTCGCGCTGGTCCCGGTTGTGGTCGCTGGTCGTCAGCCGGCCTTACTGATCACGTCCCTCATCTCGTCGGCGGTAAAGGCGCGCAGTGTGGTCGTGCGGATGCTGCCCTGGCCAGCGACGGCCAGCAGAGCGGCGGCGAGTGTTTGATCGTCGGGCGCCTCCACCACGCTGACGATGTCGTGAGCACCGAGGGTCCAATAGATGCTCGTAAATTCGACGCCCATCGACCGCATCTGGCTCTCAGCCGCCTCATAGCGATCGACGCTGTCCTTGAAGTTCTGGACACCTTGATCGGTCCAGTCGATCAATGCGATGTAGGTAGCCATGGCCACCCTCCGTTCCAGTTCGTGCCTCGGCGGACCCCACTTCTGCCCGCTCAGCCTTGATTGTTTGTCCCGATCGTCAGGGGCCCGAGTCGCTCAGCCTCGCGCCGGTCGCGACCGTGGTTCGCGCACCGATCCCTGGTTCTCCTTGCGCATCCACCGCGCCATCAGCCGCGGCAGATCCATGCCAAGCTTCTCTCCGACGCCGCCCACCACCAGCGCGGCGCCGAGCCGGTGGGCGAGACCAAGGTCGTCCCGTTCGGCTGTGCTCACGGAGCTGATGTGATGCTTCTGAGAGGTCGCCCGGTCCCGCAGTGTTCGTCGCACCGCCGTCGGCGCCGGTCGTGACATCGCTGGCCATGTCCGTCCACCTCCCTCGTGGTGTTGGGCGAGCCTACGCCGGTTCTCCTGCCCCGGTCAAGGCCAGCATCGCGCTCACGCTGAGCGCGACAAGCAATCGGCACGCGGCGGCGCATCCCTTGTCGGCGCCGCAACCGGGCATCACGCCAGCCCGCGCCAGCCGTTGAGTCGTGCGGAGAGCAGAGGCGTCGACGAGAGTGCCGGACGGACTGGTCTCCTCGCCTTGTGCTTGGCACGGGAGAACCAGCGGCTGCGTGGGGGCGTCATGCCGCGGATGGCTGTGTCGCGAGAGACTCCTGACGTCCCACGGCGGGTGTGCCCGCGACTCAGAGCGGCGCGCGCCGCTGGATACGAGCGTGCCGCAATGGAGGTTACGGGCGGTTTGGCTCTGTGTGAGACAGAACCATCGGGTAGAGCGAGTCAGCCAGAAAGCGGCGATCGAGGTGTGACCGATTGGCGTCTGTCCGCCCGGTATACGACGGGCTGCCGTCCACGCCACCCCACGTCCAGTAGACGTCGGCGCGATCGGCGACAACCTGGAAGGGTCCTTGCCGACTGTGGATGTTGAGCCATCGCCCGTCGACGTCGCGCCCGTTCAGCCTTGCGCGGCCAATCGTCCCGGACCCGAGTTGCGTCCAGTAGACATGCGTGCCCGTAACCGCGAGGCCTTGGGGGCAGCTCTTGGCGCCAAGTGAGATCAAGCGCTCCTCGACGTGGTTGCCGTCAAGATCCGCGCGTCCGATCGTGTTGGCATCGCAACGGCTGAAGTAGAGGTAGGTGCCATCGGACGCCAGGCCGTCGGCGACAACGCCCTCTTGCTCCGGGGTCAGATCGATGAAGTGACGCTGGAGGTGTGATCCGTCGAGCGCCACCCGCCCGATCGCATCCTGGTCGTCCCAGTAGACGTAGCCATGGACCGCGATCACGCTACCTGCCGACGTCAGACCCCCGACCACGCGACGAACATGCTCACCGTTGAGCGACGCCCGCATGATCGCGCCGCGACCCCGAGGTCCACGTTCAGTACTCCAGTACACGTATGGTCCGCCGACCGCGATTCCGAACACGCTCGCGCTTCCAAGCTTGACCACCTGTGTGCTGACCTTCGGCGCCGACAGGTTCAGCTCGTCGATCGCGTACGTTGCTGGGCTGACCGCGGTCTCGTAGTACAGCGCCCTCGCTGGCTGGGCCAACGTCGATGACGCCGCCGACCCAGCAGACAACAGCACCACTGCGCTGGCAACAATCGCTGCGACACCCACCACCGCGCAAACGCGCCACACCGCCAACCGCAACTGCGGCATCTCCACCACTCAAGCATTCTATTCTGTCAGACAGGCCGCGGTCCACCGCGGCCTCCGACACCCCGACTGGCACTGGCGGATTCGTCGTCGCCATCCCGATCGTCCGGTCGTGCGGCACCCTGATCACGGAAGCGATCGTCCGCGGGAGCGCGCTTTCCCCGCGTTGCGAGACTGACGCGTGCGGCTACTGAATACCCGTGTCGGTCGTGAAGCAGGCGCCGGTTTGCGGCCAGTGGAGGGTCGCCCCGGAGTTGTCGGTGGGTCCGTCGTGGCGGTGATCAGGTTCTGGCTTGCAAGGGCGACTTGTTCCCGACGGACCAGTTGTGCCCGAACGGGTCGCGGAAGCCGCCCTGACGGTGAACCGTCCCGGGGAAGTGGTGGTGGTCCTCAATCGGGGACCCCAAGGTGGCGCCGGCCGCGAGCGCGCGTCGGATCAGGTCGTCGGGGTTATCCACGAACAGCTCGACACGGACGCTGGTGGCGCGGACGACCTGCGGGCTGTTCTCTGTTGGGTTTTGCGGGTTGGCTTCGTGCAGGAAGAATGGAGCGTCGTGCACTTGTAGCCCGGCGACGCTGCCGAGGTTCCACAGCTCGGTGGCGCCGAGCGCGGTGCGATACCAGGAGATCGCGGTCTCGGCGTCGGGGACGATCAGCATGAGCGAGAGGTGCGCATCCGTGGATCGGCCGGATGCGTGCAGCGCCGGACCGGATGCACCGCCCCACTCCTCGGGCGCTACATCGGCGATGGACTGCGTGAAGCCCCAGTGATGGCCACCGAGATCCTCGACGGCGTACTGGCGCTCTCCGTATGGAAAGTCGCGCGGTTTCTCCAGGATCTTCGCCCCGCGCTCGCGCGCACGTTCGTAGTGCGCCCGGACGTCGGGAACGCGTACCAACAGCGAGTGTGCTCCGGCCAGCGCCTTCGAGGTGCGTGGCTCGGTGACCACCACCGCGCCGCCGTTCAGCCACAACTGCGCACGATGATCTCCGGCTTGCCAGCGAACCTGGAAGCCGAACGTGTCGCACAGCCACCCGATTGCCTCCCCGATGTCCTCGTAGACGAGCACGGGGATCACGGTCGACGGTGGCATCGTCCGATTGAAGCCATCGCCACCCGGCGTGTCCTCGGTTGCCGCCACGGCCCTAATATTTACACTGTTGTCAAGCTTCGAGGATCGATCCGCCCGCGCTGACGCTCAGCACAACGCCCGGCGGCTCCTGGACGCCGCAGCCGAGCTGCTCGCCGCCGATCCGCTCGTCAGCCTTGAGCAGGTCGCGGCGCACGCTCGCGTCTCAAGAACGACCCTCTACCACCACTTCCCCAGCCGCGACGCGCTGCTCGACGCGCTCACCGACAGGTCAGTCACCGAGGTCTGTGCAGCACTGGAGTCGGCCCGTCCGACCGAGGGAGCCGCTGCCGAGGCAATGGATCGGGCACTGAAGAGCACGTGGCAGGTGGTCGGCCGCTACCGCGGTCTGGTGTCGATCAACCCGCGGCGGCTGGGACGCGATGAGCTGCGTCGCCGACTCGAGCCCGCCCTAGAGCCAGTCCGTTCGCTCATCGTCCGCGGCCAACGCAGCGGAGCGTTCGACCCCGAACTCGCGCCTGACTGGCTGCTCGGACTCCTCACCGACATGATCCACGCCGCCAGCGCGCACGTCAGCGCCGGCAGCATGGACGCGCCGACCGCCGAACGGGCCCTGCTACGCAGCGCATCCGCGGTCCTCAACGCCCATAGCTGAGCCTGAAGGCTGACATGCCAACGCAGATGCCCAGCCATCAGGAAAGCAGGACGCGACCCTCGCCTCTTCGCCCGGGCCTATGTTCTTCGGCAATGCAGGTGGAGCAGTTCACCACCGTGGGGCTCAGGCATGTCGATCGCTACATGCAGCGACTGCAGGAAGCCGTCGACAAAGGCGAGATCGGGACAGCCGTCGTTGCTCCGGTCTTCTCGTCTCCCTAGAGCGCCGTCGTCACGACCCTACCCGCTCACTTCGCACTCGAACTCATCGGCGGCCGTAAGCGCCACCGGCCCCTGAAGGCGCACAAGAGGTCCCGTCCAATCTATTTCCGACGCAGTTGCATTGTGTCGGCGAGGCGCCGGCGCTGCCGGTGCGTATCAGCGCGGAGACGATCAGGCACGTGTCTGAACGGTGAGGATCCCGCGCAGGACGATGTCGAGCATGTTGTCGATGTGCTCGGGGAGCGAGAACGGCTCGGGGTCCGCGGAGATCCAGCGCAGCACGGTCGAGAAGTATCCGGGTCGATATCCGGCTGGCTGGACGTCCTGGAGGAACTCGACGCACTCCACCCAGACATCGTCGTTCCCGGCCACGGGCCCGTGGGCGGCCGTGAAATCCTGCGGCACACGGCCGACTACCTCGGGTTCGTGCGCGACGTCGCCGCAGCCGCCCACGCTCGGCAACTCACCGCCCTACAAGCCGCCCACGAGGTCGAGCTCGGGCCCTACTCGACGCTCACCGACAGCGAGCGGATCGTCGGAAACCTCGAACGCGCGTTTGCAGAGCTGCGCGGATTGCAGCGCGGCAGCCCAATCGATCACCCGGCCACGTTCGCTGAAATGGTGACCTTCAACGGGGGAAAAAGCTCTACGCTGCCTCGCGTAACCGGCATGTGCAGAGTCAATCGGACCTCAACGAGGCCCTGTCGACGCTGATCCGTCTTACCGAGCATCGCGGCCGTTTCGCTGCGTGATGGGTAGCGGCCTTGGCGACGCCCATCCAACAGATCCCCCCGTGGTCGTTCCGTTGCGGCTGGTCGTCCAGCGGTCCTTCGCAACGTTGGCGGCTTTGACGCCGCCGGAAAGTGGGAGTAGTCTGGCGCCGATGGTTGCGTTTCGCGCGCACCGGCGGGATCGGGCTGCCGCGTGCTGTTCTCCGAGCCGGCGCGAACCGAGCGACGACGCTCCCTCGCTCACGCTCGCTGCGATTCGAGCGGCTGTGTGCGTGGCAGTCGTGGTCGCCGTGGGACTAGCGTGTTCAGCGACCGCTTCGGCGCATGCCCCACAGGCCTTCGCGACGTCCTACAAGACTGCGTGCTGCTACAAGATCCTCGCCAGCGGTAGTGTGACACTCAGGCAGAATTACGGGATGGATCCCAGCAACGGCGTGATCGGCACCGAGGAGTTCATTTCGAGTTGGACCGAGACGACGCTCGTCGAGTACATCGAGGCTAACCGCACTCCCGACTTGGAGCCCGCGGAAACCCCATCCGGCCACTTCGCGCCTGTCGCTTATGAGAAGTCCCAATGGCGCAGCGAGGCCGACGAGAACAACCAGATTGCCGGCCCCGGACCTTACCCGCTGACCCCCTGTGATCAGAGCTACTCGCGCAAGCCCCGCCTCGCCTACAACACATCGTTCTATGACATCGATGTCGTGAGCCAGTCTGGATATCCCAACGTGCGCAAGGCCTTCAAAGGTCACCGATATGCGCTCCAGATCGCTGGTGGAGACACCCCGGGAATCGCGCCCTGCGGGGAATACGGCGAGATCGCCGAGGGTCTGGAACCACCCCCCGGACCGAACAACTCCGTGGACGAGGCAGACCAGCCGTTCGGCCCGTTCACCTATTACGTGACGCTACCCCCACGCAACGACCTGCGCCACGCCAAAGGCGCAAGCAATGAGTTCGAAACAAGCTACGACCACATCTTGAACTTCACCGCATGCCTGGATCACGCCCCTACGATGTGCACAGGTGACGGCGGCTACGGCATGCATACGACAGCGGAGGCCACCCACTTCTTCTTGAAGTTCAATTGGTTCCCGCGCTCCGAGCTTCAGCACCAGATCGACAACATCAAGAATCAGACGTAGTTCAGGCACCAGTGACACGGACCCGCTGCGGGGCTCCAGCCCGGAACCTCGCGCTCGCCTCCGCCCCAATTCCGCGCGCGCGTTCGCCCCGATGGGCAGGAAAAGCCAGGCTGCCGAAGGCGGACGATGCCTACGCATCGACATGGTTCGCCACGGTGTGCGGAGCGCCCTGCTTTCGGCGACCGCGTTCCGATGAGTGTCCGCGGAGGACTGCTGTCAGCGACGGGCCGACCGATCCCGGCGCCCTGCATCCGCTGCCCTGCCCGCGGCGCCGGCGGGCCCCCACGAGGGGGCGGCTTTCCGCGAGGTCCCGATGGTCCCAGGGGGAGGCGTTCGCTTCGATCATGTCGCCTATCACCGCGGCCGCGAGCAGGCGCACGAAGAATGGGTTCCGCCCGTCACCTCCCGACACGAGCGCGCGAACCCCGGGTCAGGTGCCCGATCGAACTCGGCCGCCGGCACGCTCGCCACCCCTGAGTCCGTGAGTGAGGCCGGGGACTCCAGACGCGCGTCGGGGCTGAGCTCGAGTTCGCCAAGCAGGGCCCGGTGTGGCCGATCGTCATCGGCCCGGCCAGCAGCCGCTCCCGCCGCGAACCGCGACTCGCCCGCATCACGGCTCGAGCAACTGGCGAACGACACCGTACCGAAACGCACGCTCGAGCGTCATTGCGCATGTAGGAGGGTGAATCCTCGCTGGCGAAGGTCCTATCGTCAGCTCCGGAGGTTGGGCGAACCGGACTCGAGCACGGGCGACACGTTTGAGCGGGAGGAAAGGGCTTCGAATGCGTCGGTGGCGGCGGGCGCTCCGCCCGTCGCCGTGTACCCGGCGGCGACGCGGCGAGCTCCGTCTTGCTTGGTCATCGCGATCCGGATCTGTTTGCGTAGCCGCTCCGGGTTCAGCTTCTGGGCGGGCAGTCTCGTGCCGGCGTCCGCGATCTCGACCCTGCGAGCGACTTCCAGCTGATCTCGCCCGAAGGGTACGACGCAGACCGGAACGCCTGAGGCGAGCGCCTTCTGCGTGGCTCCCGCCCCACCGCGCGTAACTGCGCAGACCGCATGGGAGAGCAGTGGAGCGTGCGGGATGAAGCGCTCGACGCGAGCATTCGCTGGCACATCACCGGTGAGTTCTGTTGCCGGCATCGTTGCCACCACTTCGAGGTCTTCATGGGCGAGCGCATCGAGCGCAGTCCGGACGAGACGCCCGTCGTCCTGGAACTCGGATGAGGTGGTCACGAGAACGAGCGGCCTCGCGAGCTCATTGAGCCATGCCGGAGGATCGGTGGGCGGCTCCCAGCAGCATGGGCCGACCATCCGGACCGAGGGCGGCCAATCGGAGCGGGGGTATTCGAACGGTTCTGCCGTCATGTAGAGCAGCAAGGGGGCGACGCTGAACATCTCGTCGGTTGTGGCGAACGGCCGAACCCCGACAGCCTCCCGGGTCGCATTGAGGGCCGGGAAGCATGCCCGCTTGAGCGTGCCCACGAGCACCGGACAAAGGAGCCGGTCGCGAGCTCGACCGGGAGTCCCGGCGGCGGGCTTGAGGCCCGGACCGAACGGCGGGACGTCTCGCGAGGTCATCGCCAGTGGGAACGGAAACCACTGCGCCCACGGCCCGCCCCAGCTCTCGGCCACCGCCGTGGCTCCCCACGTCATGCAGTCGACGAGGATCGCGTCGGGTTGCTCTGTGTCGATCGCCGCTCGGAGGTCTGCGACCTCGTGCGGGGAGCGCTTGCCGAAGGTGGCCATGCCTCGCTTCAACTTCGCCGGCGGCGTGCCGGCCAGGTAGTCGTCGTGTTCGATGGCCTCGATCGCGGGCGCGATTGGCGCCGCGTCGAATCCACGGTCAGACATCAGTTGCACCTCTGAGGCGAGCGTCCGGACCGCGATGCGGTGACCACGATCGGCCAGCTCGTCGAGGATCGGGACGAGCGGATACAGGTGCCCGCGCGCGGGAGATGTGTAGGCCAGAATCTTCATTGGTCCTCTCCTAGGAGACGCGTGATGGTCAGAATCAGCGTGGCGCGAACCTCGGCTCGTGGAAGCTCGAGGTCGTGCGTGAGAATCCACCACGCCTGGACGTCGCAGACTGCGATCAGCGCCGCGTGAAGGCGCCGGCGCTCGGATGGGCGGGCGGCCTTGAGCCACGCGCCGAACGCGAGCTCCACCCACTCGTAGTGAAACTGGCGAGCGCGGCGGCCGAGATCCGCCAGCGATCCATCCAAGTCGAGGTTCGAGCTGCGCATGGCTCGTCCGCCACGGATCTCGTAGTGCTCAAGCAGGTTGTCCACGGCACCGGCGATGTCGTTGGTCGGAACGCTCAGCCGCTGCTTCTCCACTTCCTCGACCGCGCGCAGCACCACGCGCTCCAGCAGACGGTCCTTGGACCCGAAATGACGGAGCAGCGTCTGCTTGGTCACGCCGGCAGCGCGGGCGATCGCCTCGAGCGACGCGTGCTCCCAAGGCCCCGCGAGGAACGCCTCGTCGGCCGCAGCGAGCAGCGCCTCACGCGTCTGCTCCTCCGCCTGCGCACGCGCGACCTTCACGTATCCCCGCGCCGGTCCCATATTCACATTACCAACGGTAACTCCAATAGCGGATCAAGTCAACTCGACACGCCACGGTGAGTTCAACCTCGACGTCTCTGCCGTCAAGTCATAATCGCGGTCATGCCTCTGTACGCAGCAATGTTCGAAGACATCGACCGCATGGACGCGGCCGCCTGGGCCAGCTGGCTCACGGACGACGCGCGGTTCCGCTTCGGAAACGGCGACGAGACCACAACGCGCGACGCAGCGCGCCAGGGCCTGGCCGACTTCTACAGCCTGATCGCCGGGGTCAGTCACCGAATGCTCGACCACTGGGAGAATGGGGCAACCACGATCGTGCGATCCGACGTCACCTACATCCGCAAAGACCGGGCCACGGTCACCGTCCCGATCGTGACCATCTACCACGAGCGCGACGACGGCAAGATCGACGACTACCGCGTCTACGGGGACGTCGCCCCCGTGTTCGCCTGAGCCGGAGAGGAGAACGCGATGAGCAGCAGGATCGTCGGCAACCACCACATCACACTGTCGACTGGCGGCGCCCAGGAGGACTGGGACTTCCACACGCAGGCGCTCGGACTGCGGCCGGTCAAGAAGACGATGCTCTACGACGGCGCCGAGCCGGTCTACCACCTGTACTACGCCAACGCCGACATCGACGCGGGGTCGATCCTGACGTCGTTCCCGATGCGCCAGCAGGGCAAGATCGGCCGCCGGGGCTCCAACCAGGTCAAGGAGATCGGCCTCTCGATCGACGACGGTTCGATCGACTACTGGGCCAACCGGCTCGATGAGCTGGGCTTCGCGACCGAGCACACCGAGGCGCTTGGCACCAAGCGCCTGCGCTTCGCCCACCCGTGCGGGATTCCATACACGCTGGTCGGCACGAGCGGCGATAACCGCCGCGGCTACGGCGAGGGCGGCGTCCCATCCGAGCACGGAATCAAGGGCGCCTATGCGCCGGTGATCTCTGTCATCGACCCCGAGGAGATGGTCATGTACCTCGAGACGGGCCTCGAAGCCAAGAAGGTCGACGAGGACGGCCCGCACCAGGCGTTCGAGGTGGCCGGCGGGTTCGGCGGCCGCGTGGAGCTCGTCCACGAGCCCGAACTGCGGCCGGGGACGTGGCACTTCGCCGAGGGCACGCCGCACCACTGGGCGTGGGACGTCGTCGACGAGGACAACCAGATGGGGCTCAAGGGCTTCATCGAGGGGCTCGGCTACACCGACGTGACCGAGCAGAAGGATCGCGGCTACTTTCTGTCGTGCTACAACCGCACGCCCGGTGGCGCGCTGTTCGAGTACGCGTTCACGCCCGCCGATCGCGGCTTCCTGATCGACGAGCCCGAGGACCAGCTCGGCACGACGGTCCAGATCCCGCCGCCGTTCGCGCACCTGGCGCAAGAGATGCTCGACTACCTCGAGCCCATCGAAGACCGCCGCTGACGATGTTGACCACACACGTCGGCAGCCTCCCGCGGCCCCAGGAGGTCGTCGACGTCGTGTTCGCTCAGGACGACGGCCGCACGGTCGACGACGCCGAGTTCGAGCGCGTCGTGGGCGCGGCGGTCGCCGACCGAGTCGCGCACCAGGTCGATGCCGGGATCGACCTCGTCAGCGACGGCGAGATGAGCAAGATCGGCTACGCGACATACGTGCGCCACCGCCTGTCCGGGTTCGAGCTCGACGACATCCCGCGCGCGACGCCGGCCGACCTCGACGCGTTCCCCCGATTCCGCGACCGGCAAGTCCAATCCGGCGCCGGCCCGAAGTACAAGC
>Ga0302325_10008857_pt1 | contig 22072 bp, 17 predicted proteins | sample Palsa_T0_2_FD_201948 | JGI IMG/M metagenome (GOLD analysis project Ga0302325, IMG submission 201948) | Peat permafrost microbial communities from Stordalen Mire near Abisko, Sweden - Palsa_T0_2 | ecosystem: Environmental > Terrestrial > Soil > Palsa > Peat permafrost | place: Sweden: Abisko...
CGAGCCGATCTTTCGCTTGGAACGGGGGGGTGGCGCCAATCTGGTGAATCAAGGCCTGGGAATCAGCTCGAGCCAGGCATTATCTGTTGAGGCTAGTCGAGCAAGCCTGGAGTATCTACGTGTGGCCGATCATGCCCTGATGAGCCCTACATTCTGGTGAGTTCTTTTCCACTCCCTTTTTTCGGTCACGTTTCCGATCCATTATCATTCCTTGATCATCCCCGCTAAAGATCCATTTTCTCACCCATAGGATCATCGTGTTCTATCCCATGAACGCCATGATAACAATATTCGGAACCACCCTTCTGGACCCTCCGGAACCCCAGGCCGAACACGACATGAAGCTCCTCGGGTTCACGGCGGATTTGATCACGTGGATTCGGAGTCAACGGTACATCCCCATTGACAACTTGGATATCTCGCGGATGGATAGTTTCGTTTCCGAGGTCATACGACTTGGCAAGTGCGCGATTGCTGCCGCGAGAAGGGAGCGGGATGACATAGATATCATTTACGACTCGACGTGAACAAACACGTCTAGCGTCTTTCCGTTGCAATGTGGGTTTAGAGGTAGAATATGGTTAGAAAGAGATTAGATCTAACGGATTTCAATTTCCAGAGCTGAGACCTAGGTTTCATCTAATGAGTAACACGGTAGAAATCGTGGGCTGCAACACTTTTTTATGGGGAACCACAAAGTCTTTTTGGCGTAACGAAAGGGATGGGACGCTTATATAGCTCAAGGAGATAGATTATGAATCATAGAGGTGTGTGCTGGCGAATGAATTTACTTTTTCCCTGTGTACACATGGAGAGCAGCAGATATCTTCCAAGAATGAAATTGAAAAATTTGAGGAGAAACTACGAAAACTATTACTAAGGATAATGGGAAGCTAGGTATAGGATATTGTAATATCGCCTCAACTATTCTGCCCACCACCGGACTACGAATACCAAGATTGCAATAACCTCTGAAAATGGACCGACTCCAGGCCTATATATACCTCTTAAAAATCTATAACGAGATAATTAATCATTTTCTTATAAACAGGAAGAAGAAGAAGAAGAAAAGAAACCCTAGAGAAGGAAGGGAACATGGAAAGAAGACGGGAAGAAAATCAATCAAATACACGGCATTGCGACTGCGCGATCTAGGTCTAAATCCAGAGGAAGGACGAGATCCGCGAGCAGGAGCAGGGCCAGAACCCGAACGGAAGTGGCCACCTTGTTGATTTTGATGACTACACGAGATGAGTTGAATGATCAATACCGAACGTGAAGTGCTTAGAGAAAAGATTAGAATGTTTATGTTGATGGTAGTTGAGACATATTGCCTTGATCAAGATGATTGCAACGAGAAGTGGATGGTGAGAGGGTCGAATTATCAATCTTTGGTGATTGAGAGCTTGTAAGAAGCTGAAAAGATAAGAACAGGGTGTGTGAGTTGATGTGAGAACGCAAAGGGAAGCCAAAGCAGAACAAGGAGGACATATAACAAATTTTACGATTTCTGGTTCGCTGGCTTAGCCTTCCTGGGCCTCTACTAGTGATACAACTCCCATGTTAACCTCCGTCCGCTAGTCGTATAACCTAATAACAAACAGATATGCATCCTCGAGGACACCTCCCAAACTCAGCCCAGCAACGAAGAGAGATGCATCCGTGAATCTCTCTCAGATTCATCCCGTCGCTCCGATCGAAAGCTAAATCGCAAAGGCGGAAGCTGAACGGGGTTCGGCAGAGATCTAGGCAGATGTACGCGAGATTTGGAGTCACAACCTTCTATTGGAGACACCGAGAGCTGTTTCTCGGACTGAGATACTAGAGGTGAAGACGCTGCTAGGCCGTAGAGTTTTGTATTACTGGAAAACTGCGAGGAAGAGTCGTAGGCTTCTGCGTCGGAGAAGAAGTTGTTCGGTCGGAAGGAAAGAGTGGGTAAACTTGGTCGTCGGCTATCGCGATTGAACAGATTGAGGGGGGGAAGCTTAATCCCAGGTGAGGAAGCCAGGCGTGGAGATATTGAAAAGGCGGAACTATTATCTGAGACTAGCGAAGGGGTACCATCAACTGACTCTGCTCTTGAAGCCTTAGAGACTGCGGGAGAAGGAAGAGGTCCGTCAGGACTATGCCGAGAGGGGAAGCCCGAAGGCGTGAGGTTGAAGGGACGACTAAGAGGCCTTGCGAATGATAGCGGTTGAGCACGCTCATCAAAGGTGTTAGCATGCTGTGAGGATGTTCTTCGTCGGAGGACGAGGCGTCGACGACGATTCATAGAACCATTCCACCAATTCTTGACCGCATTGTCGCTTCGACCATGGAGTCTACGAGCAATCTCGGACCATCGTTTCCCCATTTCTCCTACCATACGTTCAATCTGTAAACCTTCTTCGGGGGTGATAGGTTCATGATTCAGTGTTGGCTTGAGGTTTTGGTGGTATCGCTCCCGGCATTGCTTAGGGGAGCGAGAACCGATGAGCTGGGCTATTCGGACCCAATTCAAGGCTCCTTGGGTGTGAACAAGGCGTTCGAGATAAGCATCCTCTGCTTGAGACCAAGGTCCTCGTCGGTGAGACACACCATCAGTGCTATAATGACTTGGAAGCGATACATGGGATATGGATGGAGCAGGACAAGTGTTCATGAACTCATACGCTTTATGACCGCTAGAGATCGATTCTGGAAGCGGGACTTGGTTGTAATTCTCAGATTGAGTCATACAGTTGGAAATAGTGTTCAGTATGGGAGATTTGGATTGTGAGAACTCGATGGTATTGTCGACGCTTTGGTGGTAAGCACGTCCAGAGTGTTGGTGTTGTGATAAAAGTGCACCGTTGGGTGACGCTACAACAGTCAAGCATTTGCCAGTAAGATCGGGAGATTCGCGCCGAAAAACTTGCTGTTCCATGGCGAAACACAGGGATCGCGGGATTTGATGGACTCTTTGCCACAACTTGAGAAGAACTTGAAGAGCCTTGCAATCTCTTTGCTGATGATTGAGAGCTACTTGAAAGGCTATGTTCCAAAGGCTCGACTCAACACCAGATTCCAGTTTAGATCCAAGCCAAAAGACACCCCTCGTCAAACTATGTTTGTGTTTGCCTATATATTCTCGTATTGCTTTTGTCTTTCCGAAACTGGAAATGTAACCTAGCGGGAATGCAAGCAATCCCCGAGTCTGGTAGGGCTCTGGCTCTGGCATGCCGTCCGCGCTCGGATCGAAGTCGACAGTGGCATGATGCTGCTGCTTTTCTCTGTAGGTGTGGTGGTATTGTGACTCTTCTTGATGTTGAGGATTCGACGATATGTCCCCGGTTGGGAAGTGAGAAGAGCTGCTACTGTATCCAGAAGGGTTTCCGAACAGACCTCTATCGTTGTTGTTGTCGTCGCCATCGTCACTATCGTCACCTGTGCTTGACTCAAAGTCAATAATTGGGTGATCTTTTGGCCGAGGGAATGGTAATTTCCATGAGGATTTTTTCAAGCCATTTTGGTAATGGGTCCCGATGTGCCTCATCCTCTGTTCCCAAGTTTGAAAGAGCCGTCCACAGAAACCACATTCGCGAGGCCAGTCACTGTACACTGCGTAACTCCAAGCTTTTGTTTTTTCGACCATATCCCGCCGGTTATGCTCGACCTCAAGATGCTTGCAAAGATGGTCTTTCCTCCCGAATGTTTTCCCCCTTTCCCTGGCACACATGCATTGCAAGTAATGTGTTCTGGCGTCGCCAAGCATAGAGAACGGGAGGGAACAAAATGCACACATAGGGTTCCCTTCAAGGTCTATGTTGGGCATGTTGCACTGAAGACACATGAAACGCTCCTGTGGCCAGTGGCCTTCTTTCCTTTCATGTCTTTTCCAGTCCACTTGGGAGTCAGATGAATAGTGACATTCTGGAAAGGTGCATTGATATATTTTGAACGCCGTAGGAGGATGAGTCGTGTCCACTTCCGTTGCCAGGACATCTTCAGAGTCATATTTTGGTTGATTAGGCGTAAAGGGAATCTCGGATCCACTCTTAATTTGGCACGCAGAATCTGTGGTATTCGAAAACGAAAATGAAGCCGTAAAAGGCATCTCAGATCGTACGATGTCGTCGGGGTCTGTGCTCAGACTATTGAGTGAGGTCTCCTTGTCGAGCAACTGCTTGACTTGGCTGAGCAGACTTTCAGCTTGCTGTCTAAGTAATGCGGTGCTCTTTCGATTTGATCGCAGCGCAACTGTCTCGGCTTTCCTTGGTTGAACTTTGGGCTTCTTCCTAGAGATCAGATTGTTGCTGAAGGTTGAGTGACTATTGCCGTCGTGTCGTCGCTTCCGGGGACTTGTCTTTCCTGGAACCAAAGTTGGCGAGAACTGATTTGGAGCAGTCAGCTCCGAGAGAAACCCGAATGTGGATGAGGTAGACGAGAGATCAGGAAAGTCTCCATAAGTTGTGGAAGGGATTGTCATGGAGTCCAATTGCCAAGATGAACCATTGCGGCCCTCGAAGGAAACTGTCGACAGGGGATCCAGACCAGCAGACTGATATCCTGCCACTGCGTATTTCTGCGGATCAGACAAGTTATCCCAGCCGAATGTTGCTCTGCTTTCCACTATGGGGTATTGGCCGGGATGCTCTAATGTTGTAATAGAGTCTGTCGGTAGTAGAGACTTCCAGTTCGAAGAATTCAGGGTGTTGTTCAAAATGAGTGCTTCTTCGTTTTGCAAATTTTGCAGATCGACCGTTGAAGGGATGGAAGGCTGAGCGTACGTTGCCATAATCTGCGCGTCCTGGCAGTTTCCACTATGGGGCGTCATCACTTGGCCACGGTCCATAGCCGCGCTGACCATTGGCCAATTTGCACAAAATTCTTCCATAAGTAAGAAATAATAGAATTGGTGTGTCGACGGCTGACAAGTATTAATCCGACCTAAAAGTTTTGATGAAAATGGAAACGTGATTTTAGGGAGAACGTCGCGGGGCCAGCTTTATCTTTGATTGCACGACTGAGATAGATGAGAAAAAAACCGTTGGTCATCGTCGAGGGGAGAGGCCACGGGCAACGGGCAACCAATTATCTTAAGAGAATTTGGATGGCCTGACTGAATCCGCAAAAGCGTTCTAGACGTCGTAGGCATGTGGCTGCGGGCGACCAATTATCTTGGGGCGGCATAGATGATCCACAACAGCGTTCTTAACGTCGCGGACATGTGGCTGCGGGCGACCAATTACTTTAAGACGGCATGCATGACTTGAGTGAGAGACGGAAAAAAGCGTTCAAACGTTCGGGCGCAGGGCTTCGGGCGACCAATTGCCTTGAGAGGCATAGGATCCCTTGGATGACGAAAATTATTTGTGGCTTGCAAACGAAGCGTCGAGGGAGGCGAGAAGTGTCAAGGCAGCAATTCCATTGGGAAGTATCATGCAAGCCACAGAAAAAGGAACCGCCATTATGTCGAATGAAAAAACTGGACTGGGCGAAAAGTTGTCTAGAGCAGAGTCGGAACCAGTCATGTGTTGGGGCCACGGCCGCTGTTCGTACATGGAAACCAGATTGCCCATGTTTCTGTTCGGTTTCCAAAGTTGGTATCGTCCGCCACAGAGCCGAAACTAGATTGCTGGGGCTGCTACTAAGGCCGAAGACACCTGTGCCGAGTTCCAGCTATTGCAATGCTTAAAGTATTTTAATTTGAATTAATGGAAACGTCACATATTCGTATTCTTGCTATGACTAAAAACACAACCATTTTGTTTATTCCTCGCTTACAATAAAGTAAGCGAGGCTCGACAAAGATAGAATGCATAGCTCCGGCTAAATCTCTCGTTCCGCAACACTTTGATATTGGATTCACGAGGACCTTAATTGGCTTAGTCTTTTAAAAGTTGTTCTCAGTGTCGTAGCATTTTGAATGAGCACTTCAATTCTTAACAAATCTTTTAAAAGAAATATCGTTAAGATAAACGTCTCTATATCTGAAGAAAAAGAACATCTTCTATTCATTTTTCAGGTAGTTTATGCAAGTTTCATTTCTGATTCTTATGCTGAAGTTTCCAGTGGGGCAACAACCTCTGTTGTGGGCTCCGTCCTGTTTCCCCTTCCAACCCCGAACCGCAACCGCAATCCCTTCAACAACAGTCAAACCTGGCATTCGGCCTCCAAGATCAGCTTACACGGGCTGTAGTACCTAGATCTGGTTTATTTTATCTACTAGGGCTGGGAGATGTTAGGAAAATGCCAATAATCAGTCTACTTCCACTTCCGAAGATAGCAAATAATGCAAGGCGAAGAACTCCAGAGGCCACTAACCGATATATCACTGTCTGAAAGCATTTGTTGTTCGGGGAGATGGATTAACGAGGTTGGAGAATGGTATCAAGGAGCCAAGGGCAAAGGTGATAGAAATACTAGATTCCTTCTCCACCAGTGTGGCAGACCAGAACATAGGCATCCGTCTGGTTGAGACTAAACGCTCTCCATATTGGTTAATTTGGTTCAATCTACATGGAGCACAACGCAATAGAATTCAGAATCTATTTCTCATTGGTATCAAGGTCCTCTCTCGCAGAAGCTTCCCTAGATGGCCGAGTAATAGCAAGTCTCGAGAGCAAGAACTACCTAACACGTGATGATAGACATCCTTGGCGCAATCAAGAGATGAGAGGTTGTATGAGTAACAAATAGTCATTCTTACATATCCCAACGTCTGGATTGAATATTCTGTACCTGTAAGGATAATTCTGTCCCTCTGCATGAGAAAGAGGTCTAAATGAGTAACCGCTTAGAACAGCAAAAGTTGAGCGTTGCTGCAGAGGTGGCTCAGAATTCGAACCATTTTGACAAAAAATACTCATCTATTAGATAGACTCACTCAATTAATCAATGGGATTTGTTCTCGATGTTGGTTGATGGCGATTCTCTATAAGTTCAGGGCCATTTTCGTCTTCACAATGAAAACTTAAGAAGCAAAGTTGAACTTGAGCTTATCATTTAATAATTCAGATTGGAAGCCAAATTTGCTCCAATATGAATATTCAACACTTAAAAGACCGAATCAATGCGCAAATCTCTTTGCAGGTGATTCCAAAAGACCCTCTTGACTTCAACAAAGGTTTCAAGGTTGCTGTAGAGACTCCGATTGGGATCTCAAAACTAGTCCAACCTCCTTTCGGCTCAAAAGATGAGTACGACTCGCCTTCAGATCCGTCACAGAGCAAGAAGAGTCACAATACGATTCATGTGCGTCTAATTCGGCGCCCTTCTGAGTCTCTCCTAATTCAAGTGGAAAGCCTACGCCATTGTTTCAACAGCCCCGAAGAAGTTCAGAATGAAGCCTTGAAGGAACACCAAAACTTTGCAATCGCAGCCGAAAACGTACACAAGCTTCACAACCAGCCTCAGCCTCCCACAAGTCCGAATGGAGAAGATTTCATACCAGAGCCAAAGCCACAAGTTCCGTTCCATCAAGTTGAGCCAAACACTCCTGGTGCAGGCCTTGCACCTGACTCAGAAATTCCCTGGTTGGGTGTGACAGTGGAACCTAAAGGACCAAGAGGGGACGCTTCAAATCTCGTACCAACTCTTCCTGGGAAGACATACAGCAATGCAGATACCGAAGGGAATCAAGCGCCGCCCTTTTCAGAGCTCACGGGGAAGGGGGGGCCAAAGGGACCACGGCCCGGACAGCCGACTTTTCCGAAACCGGGACCAAAGCCCGATCACAGTCCCCCCGAAAAGCCGAACCCGAAGCCCCCGCAGCCGAAGCCCCCGCAGTAAATCCTGAGTAATTTGAAAGTCAACTCCCGCAGTACGTTTGACCCATGGCTTCTGGGTACTTCTTGTGCAGCGATGAAGAAGTTGAGAGAACGTAGAGTAGATGTTGGTTCTGTATTACTGGTCAGTGTTTGTTGGCAATGACAGCCAGGCTGGGGAAAGGTTTGAATAGAACGGGTAGGATCCACTTTAATATGCGATGAGTATTACATAGATTAGAATTAGTCAGCCAAAACGATGATTTGAATTTGCGTTGTTGTTTATTGAACTTCGCGAAAAGGGGTATCATTGCATCACGTGACCAGTACAACCGGTTTCTCCTCACGTTCATTTTTTTAAATATAAATTTCGAAGCTTGGTAAGCAATTTACGAGATGGAATAAAAGTTCCTTTTGAGACATGAACTACCTTCTCCTGAGCTGAAAAGGCAAGATGGTGTTATGATCGGTACCTGGTAGCATTCTCCACGAGCCAATTCGCGCTAAATTAGCGCCGTGCGATCTCTCAACCTCATCTCCTATTTCCAGCTTCCATCATTTACATCCTTTCCATCCACTTTGCTCCAACAGCATCTTACACTCGACCGCAGCCAATGCTCTTGAATGCAAAAGTTTCGCTTCACATGTTGCCACGAGGCCAACTTGACGTCACTCATGATGACGAGATCAGTAACATTAATCATCCCACAACAGACACAATCTTGAAGAGGAGAAAATCGAATCTTGCGATTCTTTCAGGATCTAAGGTACGGCAGATTTCGACCGTTGATCCAGAGGATGATCACCCAGTTAAAGATCCCAGTTTCAATCTCACCTGCCAATACCCATTCGCACATGGTAATAGCTCTCAAGGGCAAACTCCGAGTGCAAAGTATAAACACCAAAGCTCACAACGCAAAACGACGTGCAAACAACCATCCCAAAGTCCTTCTAAACACAAAACCCCAAAGCTTAAATCCATCACCCGCCAATCTAGCACCTGTCTATGCTCTAATCAACGCGGTACAGAGACAGAAACCTGATACGTCTTTCCCGCCTCAAAGTCCCTTAAATATGCTCCAGGCACAATATTTCCTGCGATCTTCACAACCACCTCCTCAACATCTTGGCGCCTAATGTCGAGCACGAATCTCGCGCCACGGAAGAGGCGCGTGACCTTAATGCTGTTCCATGCTGAAGGCAATTGTGGGTTAACGCGCAGACCGTGCACGTCACCGCGGAGACCACAGAGACCTTCAACGAAGCAGCGATAGACCCAAGGCATGGTGCCAGTGTTGAAGAGATGGCTGGAACGACCTGCTGTGCGTGGAAACTCGTGGTATGCACCACGATAATAATTGGGAATGTAGACCGGAAGCTGACCACGTTGAATGTAATCTTCTTCCGATGGGCCAGGGAGCATCTGGCGAAGCAGCTTGTAGGCGCGATCGTGTTCACCGATCGTGTACAAGCTGTAGATGTAGAAGACGGCTGCGTGATTGTACACCGAGCCGTTCTCTGCTGAGCCAGGGTACTTCTGCGTCACGCGTCCCACATCTTCACGCATCTTTTGGAAAGGAGGCGCGAACATGGTGACGCCGTATGGTGTACCGAGCTGCTTCTCGATCTGTGGGATGATCTTGGCTCGTTGTTCGGGGCTCGCTGCTCCGCTGAGGATGGACCAAACTTGTGGGTTGAGCCAGATACGGCCTTCAGTGTCCTTTTGGGTGCCGAAGACCACATTGTCGTCTGTGATGCCACGTGCAAACCATTCGCCATCCCAGAGGTGGCTGTTGGCAGCCTCGTTGACTGCCGTCACACCAGCGCGATACTTTGCAGCAAGCTTGGTCTCGCCCTGTTGATCGCAGATTTTAGCCCACAACTTCAGGGCAAATCCAGTGGCCACTGTCAACCAGCCCGAAACGCCTTTGCCTTTGTATCCAACCATATTCATCGGGTCACACCAATCCCCCTCTTTGATGTAGCTGAGACCACGCTCGTCGCGCGCAGAAATCAACCAGTCCATAGCTTGACAAAATCCAGAAAACACAGTGTTGGTGGATCCATCGGCTCTCTTCACCTCCTCATGCAGCAGAGCGTAATCGCCAGTTTCAGCAAGATATGCTTCCAATGTCACCGGCAACCACACACAATGGTCGGTATGCGGCACTTGGTTTATGTACTTCAATTCTGCACCTTCGGCCAGGAGAATCCCGTCTGGCATATTCCCGCTTGCCTCTTGCTGGGAGAGAGCTATGATGAAAGCCTTGCGGGTAACCTCCGGCTTGATGAAGCTCATTCCCATATTGTCCTGCAGGTAGTTCCTGGTTTGAGGATCGGTGGTCAATCGATTCACATCGCCGTGGTAGTACACCTGGCGAGGTAGCCAATTATTGACAAAGTTGTCAAGGTGCTTGTCCGGAGTTTCGATGTGGAGACATCCCCGTCCTTGCTCCATGTACCACGCATAATCATGCTGTGATTTGGCGAAAGCTTCCTCGCTGAGATACTTCTTGCGCATAGAACGGATCTCAAGGTCATCAACAGCTGGGCCGAACAGGAAGCGATATATACGCTGGTCGTTTGCTTCCAACGACATGCGGTACTGCACGGCGGCTAGTGGGACTTCGTAGCGCGCATCTCCCCTCAGCAGATCTCGCGCCATCAACGCGGATGGGGCGTGTAGACCACCCTCCCCTTCGAATGCATGCTGCATACACTCCCAGGCGGTGGGCGGCGTCTCACAGAGGAAGAAAGTTTTATCCTTGAGGGACTTGTTCTTGAAGTAGTCTTGAGCTTTCTGGTACGGGGTGACGCTGCTAGCGACCACTCCTCCCAAGTCTTCACGGTACTCTGCGGACTGGTTCATCCAAGACATGTTCCCAATAGGGAAGTAGGGGTACACACTGATCTTGCGGGAGCGACCAGAGAGGTTATTGACCTTGATGGTCCACAATTCTGCTACATCATTGGTAGGGAGGCTCAAGGTCAATTCTACCCGGATTCCGAGATGCTCCACGGTCCACTGAATGTCGCTTTTGCCAACAGAGAAAACGAAGCGGCTGACGGGAGTGCGGCACGGCTCGTAAGGTGCGGAGAATATTTCGCCAGACTCTTCATCCTTTACATAGACGAAGCGTCCTGGATGATGAGCATAGTACGCCTGCTCGGGTTGCATGAAGGTTTTGGCTTCGATGTTGGGAGCATGGGCGTACTTGGCCGGCTCGGGCTGCATGAACTGCGCGGTTGCGTAGCCACGGCAGGTGACTTGGATCATCATCTTTTGATTCCACAAGAATCCATCAGCCTTTGGCATGGCTGTTGGACTGGTCAGTTCATATCGGTCGCCGTTCAATGTTGGGCGGAGGAGAGGAATTAGATTGGCATCTGGAACGTTCAATTCACAGCGATGGCCAGTCGAGCCATTGGAGGTAACGGAAGCACTTCGATTTTGTCGATTTGATCCATTGGAGGCAGTTTGATTGTGTCCATTAGGGGTGGAAGCAATGGAGCTATTGGTGCCAACCTGGGCATTTTGAGTGAGGCCCTCCATTATGAATCAATGGATCGATAGCAGTCAATTCAGACTATTATGGTGCGCAGAGAAAGAGAAAGTTGGTCTTTTAACATTGCTCAGTGGGTTTAGTTTTCTCGACCAAAAGGTCTGAGTGAATTATGAAAAGGGAAAGAAAGTGCGCAAAGAGCAATATCCGGAGCTCTCGCGCTGCGAGGCCGGAGGAGGAGCTGCCTAAATACAAGCGGTGAGGCAATCACGTGGCTGGTAGCGAATGCGAATGGAAGCAGAATGGAAAGAACCCCTGACGCCAGGATCTACGGCCGCGGCGCATTGGTGGACGTTGCTGCTTATTCCTCAACGCCCTCTCGTATGGAAATCACGCATTGCATGAGGGTTCAGCACCCGCCGTTATCCAGCATCTCAGATCCGAAGGCCTCTGATGTGATCCATTGCCACACGTGCAATGAAATTGCTCAAAAATGCCGTTCAGCTGCTGTACGACGAAGTCATAGATCCACAAATTCAGGGAATGGCCTCAGCCTGAAAAGAGAAGTCAGGGAGGGCGGTTATTGCTTCGTCCAGTCATATTTTATAACATCTTGGCGCATACAGTAAGCTCCCAACCCGCCACCTTCCCCTGTCAGACCCGCAGCCTCCGGGAGACAGGCATATACTTATAGATACGGCAGCTCAACAATTTTCCGCGATCAGATTTCTCTCTGTTTTTGACTCTCGCCTCAGCAGTTGCATTTTAGTGATGGCACTTGAGAAGAAAGTTGAGGCTTCGAAATGTCACATTTCAGTGAAACTTCACCTCGCACATGACCTCGCATTTAAGACGAATCTCGTTCAATTCCCAGTACAATTGATCAGAGGCTCTTTATCTTTCTTGGATCAATTAAGCATTGGACTCACCGCTCTAAACCTTCAGACCCGAAGTCGAGGTTGAGCGACCTGCCTCTCGTTCCGATGCAGGCTTGAAACACTTCCCCATCTTTCTGCACCCAATCAATTACGTTACAAACTTTCGTTAAAAGCTCACAAATCAATCGATTCGATCTTTTGCTTTTGCTTAACGAACAACAGCTTACCCAATGCGGAGTTTATGTAAGTCTGTGGGGGCAATCAACCATCTCAGACTTCAGCCAGCAAGTGCATTCCCTCCGACTTCAATGCCGGCTGGCCCCTCCACCAGCCCTCTCAACAGTGAGCCAAAGTTCTATAATCCCTCATACACTACGATCGTTTCACCAAAATTCCAAAAGTCTCCTAATCTCTCATCTCACACACCTCAGTTCTGCTTGCGTCAACACTGAATCCCTTCTTGCACACTCAGACACCGGGTGAAGTCAATTGGGACGCGATAGTAGAGAACCATGTGGCTGAAGAGCTGTCCTCTGATTCCTGCGCCACGGACTACTAGATGCAAGTGTAGAAATGCTGCACCCAAGACAGAATCGGAGATATGGTGACATTAGTCTACTTACTGGCTCGAACCAGTGGAGAGGGTTGGAATGGTGCGAGGGCCTATTGCGGGGCGAGGGGACGTTGAGGTTGACCAAAGATGGGGGGCCGTGGCCTATTAGTTCGTGGCATATTAAGGTACTTATCTCTTAAGTAGAAAGTTCTTTTTTGATGAGAAGAAATGGTGGGTTTGATGTCAGTTGACCTTATGGTCGTGGATGGGACAGTGGACTTGGAATATTGCTACATGGCCCTGCTTTGCGAGAGATCTCGCTGTCCTTATCAAACTCCCAAGGGTGGGCATTGGACATCGATGTCTGTTCATCTTCGGTATGTGTGGCTTCTTTCTAGATCTACGAGGGATCCTGGCCATCAAGACTGACAATAACTGGTAGTCAGGATATTTCGCTGCTCATTCCTCATACCTTTTTCAGTCAGTCACGTACCACAATTTCTCGTGAATGAGTTCCTATGGTATTATAGAAGATTCATTCCACTTATTGAATCAAAAGCGTTGCCTTCAGCTCATTGCATGTTCTAAATTCAATTTTGATTGCTCAACTAAGTAAGAAAGGGAAGTCACGTGGCACCCAAGACTCAAAATCATTCTGTGGTTCTGGATGACTGGTTGCGATGACATTGCTTCAATTGCTCGGGTATGACTAGGAATACCTCTAAATCATAGCATACGCATACCAATCGAAAGGATGTATGTTGAGTTACATGATTCAGTAAGGAACCAAATACTCATCCCACCTAACTTTCTCTTCCTGAATCAAAATTATGATCAGAGGAAGTCATAACAACCTCTTCATCTTATTCATGACAAAAGACGACGGTGTAGCATATATTTAGATAACTTATCCAACAGCATCAGAAACGTCCCCAAAAGATATGCCAACAGACGTTGATATTCCACAATTCCCCTCTCAAGCTATTTGCCATGTATCAAACACAAATAAAAATTGTTGACGACTGCAAATATTCATCAGAATCGCCTATGTCAAAGCCTGATAACAGGAGGTACAGTCTCTACACGATAACATGTCGTGCGCCATGCTCTCATCTCCTTCCTATCCTCGGCCGCGAACAAATGGTTCCCAGAGAAATGACAGAGACCCTCGACTCGCACCTAGCATTTGTCTTGACCTCAAAACTCCCCTTACAATCTACATGCAGGAATGAGACTGTCAAATATTGCAGGCAACCCTTGAAATTAAGTTTCCCCAACGATTGGAAAGAGAAGACTAAGCCGCCAGGTCTCTCGAGCTCCTTCGTCCCCAACCTCGTTCAGTTTTTGAGGCCCTGGTCGACGAGCAAACGAAATACTGATACTGAACCAAGAAATATAGATGATTCTCACTGGGTAGTCGTCCCGGCGTTTAAACCGTTGTTGAAATGGAAATGCGTAAGTTCTTCCCTCCACTTTCGTTCATTTCTCTTCCTCATTTCTCGGGACTAACATGAAAGTGTGAATGTGAATTCATCAACGAAGCAGTGGAAGGCGAAGATGAAGATGCACTGTTTTGCGAGGGAGATTATTTGAGATTTAGGGAGTTCAAGCTGGATGGTATTGGTGATAAAGTCGAAATTTGTGGACACGGTAGGTGTGAAGATTGTGTGGTATTGGTGGGCGGTGGAAAGTAAGAGTTGGAGCAGTTTAGATGTAGTGAAATTTGCTGAGCTCTAAATCGAGAACCATGGTCAATAATTTACAGATATTTCTATGCTCCTATTCCGGGTCACTGAGGGAAGAGGATAGAAAGGGTTGAGGAGGTGTATGCGCACGTGACTGGCGACAGGAAGCTTGATCTGACCTCGTTATGTTCACTAAGATTATTATTATTTTGGTTCTCATTTTATGGTCAGAGTGAGTCTTGATTATACCAATCACTGCATGGTCTATCATCTTTCTTGAGTGACGCTACGTCGAGACATGTTGGCCGGATGTTCAACTGACGCGGCATTCCAAGCTTCGGTGCACAGTTAATATGACGATTGCGTCACGTCCCCATCGGAAGAGACAGCAGCTGCAGTTTCAGACGATTGAAGAGTTGAAATGCAACAAATTACAACAGAGTACCACAGTATTGCTGTTGTATGCGGCATGAGTTGCGGTAACAGCACCCACATCTAAAAGATGCTTGACTCACCACCACACATCCAACAGCAAACAAGAGTCCAGCATTGTTCGAACTCACACAAGATTTGAGCCAAAGATGACGAGAACCAGCAAGAATTTTGATGCAGCTGGAGCTATCTCTGAACACGCCCAAACTTCAGGGGAAGGTGTCATCTGCGCAGCAGAATGCAGATGAACACTCCCACGATCCCCAGCACCACCCAGGTTCATAATTCCATCCAGCATTATGCTGAGCATCAAAAGCAGAGATTTGGCTCCTGATAAAACGTGGATAATGTCCAAACTTGTCTACTTACTGCACACAAACTTCGATGAATGAGTGGTTTTCAGGTATGTGGGGTCGCAAAGTGGACAGAAACCAGCCCCCTGTTCGGTCCTAAATTGAAATAATGCAAGCTTCGAAGTGATGTTCTCTGGGAATTAAATGCGGGAACTGTGCTGGCAGCTATCAAGAAGAGAGGTTCATGGTGATGTAGAAGAGGATAGTACTTATGAGCTTTCTGCTGCGCCAGATTTTGCTGAAAGAGCATCAGTCGTACTTTCCGTGCATCTTGCAACTGTGAATGGTGAACTTAACAGCTGGTCGTTCTTCTCCAATGACCTGCAACAAATAAACGGCGATTATCGCTATGTTTGCCTGCTTTTGCATTCAGACTCACAGTGACGATATGATGTGAAAATTGCGGGCTATAAGACAGAGATGAGGAGTGCAATGCTCTTTTGGCTTTGGATTTCACAAAAACACAAGAAATAGCCGGGTTTTCGAAGTTGAGCCTCTTCACAATGCCCGAAACAGTCAAATACATTCGTCAAGATGCACCAGGGCGACGTCGAGCTGTAGACAATTCCTCACTTTTCAGGATCAATGCTCCCAAGTACATTTATGCGAGCTTCATACCGATCCGGACCGTCCCAAACGAGAGAACCGCCTCTAGCAACGTAGCACAGCGTGCAGACACTTCGGATCAGGTCTCGGACCGCACTTTATATGCGTCTGATTCCAATATGTCAGCAGAAAGTCTATCGCTATATGACTTCTCAGAGCTCAGACGTTCACATGAGCGGAATTATTCCCGTTTCAGTGCTTCGTCAGGTTCTGTAAGAGCCTCATATCATGACATGGAGGGAAACCCTAGTGTCGGGTATGCTTTCCTTAGTCTGTTAAAGGCTATTGGGAGACTGCCTGGAAAGTTGCTTTTGCGCGAGTCGCGCTCAATCGTGGAAGGGGAGCTCACGATCTCACCAGGTTTTCGGAGACGCCACAGAGAGAGAAGAGAGCTCACGCCTGCAGAGGAGAGAGAAGCCGCACAACGAGCCAGAGATCATTGGATATGTGTAAGTCTCTTCGAGAAAGGCGTTGTTTTCAATGACTTTGCTAATAAAACAAGCACGAATGCAAGACAAACGGCTTGACCACCGTGAATTTGGAGGCAAGACGGTTGTGTAGACGGGTCGCTTGCCGCCATAATCATACTGGCTGTGAAGACTGTCCAAGCCGTGGAAACAACATGTATGAAGAGCTGCTGGAGCATTTTAAGGATGAGGTTCGGAATGAACCACGAGAGAGGAATCCTCGTCGTTAAGTAAAGTCCTGTCATATACCAATAATGAGCTAGTATTGTGGAATAATTGAATTGCGATGATTTCAAAACATGTAGCAGCACATATGCTTTTGAGATAGAAAGAAAAGTTGATAGGGAACGAATGAGCATCTGAAGTGCGACTTTGGATCATACGAACATAACGGGAGAGTCTAATTCCAATAGCAGACCTGAAGAATGGGAGGAAAATCAGCATCTCCATTCCTGTTTGTGTGCCCATCCCGTCATCGTGGCGTCATTCTCTGACGATGTTTCCTACCATGACAGCCGTTTGCTATGAAGTCATCTTTGAATCCATAGCTGTCAAGAGTTACTCAATCTATGCCAACGAATGGTTCCCTTGGCGCCCATATGACTCGAGCCAAAGCTGGATATCACTATTTAGACGACCATCAAGCTTCCTCAGAATGAGACACCCAAATTAAAATATTAGATCCACTCAAAGAAGGTCAGAAAATATCAACATCGAAGAGCAACAATATGCCATCCCCACTTTCTTTCTTCGTAGCTGGTTCCGAGAACAGTTCCTCTGCAGGTTCTAGCGATACGATGGAGAGCTCAGAACAGCATCTTTCCAGCTCTGCCGGATCATCGAATTCATCTATCGATCAACATTCATTGTCGAGTTCGCTGACATACGTAGATGCGACTGAACTGCAAAATAGCGAAGCGCCAACAACTTGGAGCGAGGGAGGCATGCTGATGAACAGTCTCACGAGCTCAGGCGGTGAAGCAATCGAACTCTTTGCCCAAACTATCTCCGACGGTCAAGTGCCATGGGCATTTTATGTCGATGATGAAGCGTATACCCTCTATCTCGTCAACCGTCGCCATCCTCAAAGCCAAGAAATCGAGGACGAAGAAGATCAGGGTAACCAGAATCCAGAAGGAGATGAAGGAGTGGAAACAAACACAAACGGGACATACAGAGATTATGGAAGGTCGTCAGGTAGACCTGGAGATGTGAGAGAAAGAATGCTTCCGAGGCGCGGTGCAGTGGATTATCAGTTCGCGCGGAGAGGGGAAATGTCTTAAAGTCTCTCAAAGCTGAGAAGGAACTCAAGTATTGGGGGCTTACTTGACATTGCTCTGATAAGACATCGCGTAGATTTTTTTGAATGACAGCATTAGCTGAATTTCCAAATGATATGAGATTAAGATTACGAGCTTTAGTAATGGCTTCCCGCGTGAAATGACCGCCATTCAGATTGAGCACACTTGCTGCTGACTTCCTACGATATAAGTTCCCAATCACGAAGCTCGGGCGCGAAGTTGATTAGAGGGAGAATACATGGGTCACTGGACGTATGAGCTATGGTCCGTAGTACTTACCATCAGGCAAGAATTTGGGTATCATCTGATATTACTCGTCAGCAGAGTGCTCGCCGTTTAAGTTTCCAGGACCGGGCGCTTCTGCCTCCCCCACATGCTCTTCATCCTCTTCTTCTTCGCTCCCCTCCCGACTTCTCTTTTCCTCTTTCTTATACTTGCCCCGCGTGCCACCCCTATACTTCAATGGCTTCAAGAACCCGTCTACGTGAACAGCACCATCCATCTCCTCGTCACTTGGTAGTATATAATCATCTAGCTTGTCGTTCGGGATCTGATGACCACGTCGTAAATGTCTCTTCAGCTTGCCAATGCCATTGAAGCCCCGAGTCTTTCTCGGACAGTCTTGGATCGGACAGAAGCATGTCTGTTTTAGGGTCGCTTGGCCCAGCTGGAATGGCCGTTTTGATTTTGCCTTACGTTTCTTCCCCCAGGCATCCGACTGAGAGGACGAGTCATCTACATAACTCTCTGAGCTTTCCGTGGTCTCCTCATCGCCAAAGTCTGGAATCGCTTGCGGTCGGTAATGTGTAAGCACATCACTATCTTTCACAGAAAATGGTCTCTCAACTATACTTCTCATAATCATGCTCTCTCCAAACAGATTCGCACACCGCTGAGTCGCTCGTGCAATCACATCTGGCGGAAATCCGACCAAAGCAGCTGCGCCGAGAACTTCACTCCAGTCGCGAGGCCGAATTCTCCCTTTTCGGGCTTGCTCCTTTTCTTCCTCCGTGGCGATCCTAGCCGGTGATTTTCCAGTCCTTCTTGGCTCGGGTGTCTCGGGTGTTTCTCGAGGCGGTGCAAAAGCGGGAAGGGGCTTCTTCTGAATCCGAGCAATCCGGATCAGGTACTCATGCTGTGACTCTCCTTCAAGTCGTTCATAGACTTTCTGGGGTCGTCCAAGATGGGTCTTTTTGGCTCGAAATAGATCAGCCTCGTCAATTGGCGCTGCTTGGCTTTTCGAGCGATCGGTTAGATTTGCAAACTTTCGAGGTCTACCCTTGGGTCTTTTTACAGTTGATGTAGACTCTTCGGCTGCCGAGGTTTCCACGGGCGTGTCCTCGTCGATACTTTCCTCCAAAAGCGAGTATTGTAGGCATGTCCTTCGGGCGTGATGCAGCGCCATGAGCATTTCATCCAATTTGGAAAGTGTATGTCGAATCGAGGGACGCAGAAGTTCTCGAGATCTATCATCGTCCGCAGACACTACTGGCTTCAATAACTTTTCGAGCTGTGGAGGTTCAGAAGCCTCTTTTATGAACGGTTCAAGCAATTCCTCCTGCCTCTGCCCAGACTCCGGTAGCTCTCCAGCACTCCCACCCTCTTCCGCTCCAGCACCGGCTTCTCCATTTTCTACCGAAACCTCTTCATCCTCATGAGCCACAAACATGGTAATCTCCTCATGAGCGCCCGCCTCTTCTCTAGCCATGAAATTCTCCTTCGCAATCCTCAACGTAGTCCCCACGAGAACCTCCTCCAACACCCCACTGGGCATCTCCATCTCGTACTCTGCTCTCCGAAAAGTATATGCCTCATCCTTATCCTCCGGCCCAACCTTCTCACCCTCTCTCGGGACATCCTCGGGTCGCAACGGCCACGCGGTCCAGTATCTAGGGGGTTCCCAAATCCTGTCTTCTTCCGGCAGATGTGCAAATTCTTCTTCGACTTTCACTCTGCCATTGCGCACATCATGTGCGCGTTTCTTGAGATTATAGGCATTGTAGAGATGAATAGAGAGGTCGGCATCTTGGAGGGTGTCGAGAGAAGCGGCGAGGCCGCGTTCTTGAAAGGTGAGGGAGGCCCATGTTGAAGGTGCGCCAACCCAACGGTTTGGTCGCGTAGGGGAGTGGCTTAAGGAATCGGAATCGGAGTTGGAGTTGGGGACTGCGCGGTCGAGATTCGGGTCATCGTTTGAGGGGGATGGAGAGAAGGACATTGTGCCGCCGTTGTGGTGGATTTCTGTTGTGGCTTGAAGGGTTGCAAGGCTGGTAGTTTCTTGAGGTGGGGACAAGGCTGAACTACGCGAGTTTAGGTTTGAGATGATGGAGCGAGGGGTATCACGTGAATTGAAGGGGTTTCGTCGAGATTGCCCTTCACTCCGAATTGCGCCGATGTCTAGGTAAACAAGAGGCCGCATAAGCAGGTGCAAATTTGAAGAATAAAAGCTATATCTGATGAGTGTAGTTGTTGAAATCTGGCGAGATCCCCCCAACCCCTCCCGAATTAGCAGCTCGCATGTGCAAATATCTCTATAATACTCTAACGAATCTTAGTGAAAGACCTTCCAAGCCCTCTCAAGGAAAAAAACAAAATAAGAAGGCAAAAGAAGTCTGTAATTTTAGGGGCCTCGGGCGGTTTCTCCAGATCATGTCACAGGTGTTTTGAAAACACCTGTCACGTGGACAATTTTCCTCGCCAGTCACCTGGCGTAACAAAAAGCTTCGCCCTTGACAAGTCAAATCTGACGTTTAATCATTTTGATATTCCTGGAGATAGCAGCTCAGCTTGTATAATGTGTAGCTCGCGGTGGTGACGCTGACCCGCCTTTAAGTATGGAACCTATGCCTATTCTCCCCTTCTAGCCTCGGCTACTATACCAAACTAATATAAGATCATGACCTTCTTCCTCAAATTGATTAACAGATGATGCAGTAGAAGCATCGCATCATTCGCATCCTTCGTGGAGGAAACTATAAAGGTCTCCCTTGAATCCCTCCCTCCGCCCGGTCTCTGTAGGTCTATCAAAACAACCGCCGACTCCCTGGAGGGGCCTAGGCGCTATAAACAATGTCGGCCTACAACCGCACCACTCTCCGCAGTCCGGCTCCTCAATCAATGTGTACAAGAGCTTCTCCAGCCGGGTCCAGAACAGCTCCTCAGCCCTTATCCCAACCAGCTCACAAAAAGCAAAAGCCGTTCTGGCGCCGCAATTTTGATCGCAAGAAATCCGACCCTCCAAACTCCGACTCTGCAGTCGCTGATGTCTCCACGCCATCAGGCTCTCCTCGTTGTGACCTGGAGCCTGGAGCCTTAGGTGAAGCAATCGTCGATACTAATGCCACAGAGGAACTTCCCGAATACCCAAGAGGGAGTAACCCTCCCCAAATCAAAGTTGAGTACAAGGATATGGGAAGCTACTCGCCTGATGATGCTTATGTCACCGATGATGAGAATTCTCTTCGAGTAATGTACAATGATCGATCCTTTCGAGAGGCGCTTGGTGAGCGGCGGCAAGATCGGTTTCAGGATTTCCGGCGGCGAAGGAAGGAATGGTTGGCTGACCGTAAGGAGAAGGAGAGTAACTGGCTTGCGAAGCTGCTAAAGATGAACGCGCGTATGACCGACACGCTAATTGTCTGAGGTTGAATGAGGCTGATCTGTTGAATAGACACTATCTAAGTTAGCGAAACCTATTCGAACTCGACGGCTATTGGAAGGTCTCCTACGTCGAAGCACGCGGGCGTGCATGTTGAGAGGGAGAGGGAGTCGAGGAGTTGCGTGATTCTCATTTTGGCTGGAGTTTCAGAGTAGGAGTACGGCAGTTTTCAAAGCAGAGATATGGGAAAGGGGTTGTGAGTCAGATTAGGATTGGGATTGGTACAACCAAGAAGACGCCGCTTGGGAGCATGATGACGAAGAATATAGAGCTGTTACCTTCAATGGATTGCCCCGCCCATGCATGCTACTGGTGATTCTCTAGAACAGCTAGAAGCAAAATAATACTGTTGAAGCCAGACTTGAATTACCTCAAAATATCTCATTAATGCTTACATCTGTCGTATTTCCTTGCCCCTCATCTCCGGTCTTTCAACTTCGAGTTCATCCCTCAACACCGCGAACAATGCGTCCGACGTAAGCAGACTCAAGCCCAGACTCCACACCAAAGTGATAGCGTAGAAAAAATTCGCATTGCCACTTCCGGCGTAGATCCATAGATAATAGAACGCTGGACCGAGCAGTGTTGCGTAGAGAATCGTCGAGGATGCCAAGAAGGTATATCTCATCAAGGGGAACACATGTCGGTAGAGCGGCAGCATGGCCAGGAAGAGTGAAGTGTCAGAGATGGACGGATAAGGTTTGAAGATAGCAAAGATCCCGAGGAGAAGAGTGAGGACGAATAAAGGTTGGCGACGTAGTCGAATGGTCAGACCGGCGACATAAGACGATAGATGGATCCAGAAAACGCCTAGGAAGAAGTTCCGGAAAGAATCAAACATCTCAATGAAAAAGTACCACCATAAGCCAACGTTTGGCGTTAAGTCCGGTAGCAGAAGTTGGACGCCGTAAG
>Ga0302325_10008859_pt1 | contig 22071 bp, 23 predicted proteins | sample Palsa_T0_2_FD_201948 | JGI IMG/M metagenome (GOLD analysis project Ga0302325, IMG submission 201948) | Peat permafrost microbial communities from Stordalen Mire near Abisko, Sweden - Palsa_T0_2 | ecosystem: Environmental > Terrestrial > Soil > Palsa > Peat permafrost | place: Sweden: Abisko...
TGGTGGTGAGCCTGGTCAACGCGCTGCGGGCATTGCCGACGTTGGGCGTGCTGCTGCTTGCCGTGCTGCTGTGGGGGCTCGGTCTGGTGCCGCCGATCGTTGCGCTGATGCTGCTCGGCATCCCGCCGTTGCTGGCCGGAACGTACGCGGGGATCGCGGCCGTCGATCGCACGGTGGTCGACGCCGCGCGTTCGATGGGCATGACCGAGCTGCGGGTGCTGCTGCGGGTGGAGGTGCCCAATGCGCTGCCGCTGATCGTGGGCGGGTTACGGACGGCGACGCTGCAGGTGGTCGCCACCGCGACGGTGGCGGCCTACGCCAGCCTCGGCGGGCTGGGTCGATACCTGATCGACGGCATCAAGGTGCGCCAGTTCCACATCGCGCTGGTCGGCGCGCTGATGGTGGCCTTATTGGCCTTGATCCTCGACGGTGTGCTGGCCTTCGCGGTGTGGGCGTCGGCGCCCGGGACCGGACGACTGCGCCGAAGCCCACACGTTCAGGCATCGATATCTGCCGAGCCGTCGCCTAACGTAGACCCGTGAGCCCAGCCCCTTCAGACGCGACGAGCGGTTCTTGGTCAGCGATGTTCACCTGGCGCGCAGAGGACGCCAGGCGCATGGAGTCGGTGCGAGTGCAGTTGTCCGGCAAGCGAATCAAAGCCAATGGCCGCATCGTGGCCGCCGCCACCGACACCAATCCGGCGTTCGCCGCCTACTACGACCTGCTGACAGATGAAACCGGCGCGACCAAGCGACTCGGGATGACCGTGACGTCGGCTGAGCGGGAACGCCAGCTTGTCGTCGCCCGCGACAACGAGAACATGTGGTTGGTCACCGACCACCGGGGCGACTCCCGCTCGGCTTACGACGGCGCGCTGGATGTCGACGTGATCTTCAGCCCGTTCTTCAACGCCCTTCCGATCCGCCGACTCGGTTTGACCGAGCGGGCCGACACCGTCACGGTGCCGACGATCTATGTCAGCTTGCCGGAGATATCCATCACCTCGGCGCCGGTCAGTTACAGCAGTTCGGCGGCGGGGGAAGGCGAGGGAATCAAGGTGCACTCGCCGGTGTCGGACACTGTTCTCACGGTCGACGCCAACGGGTTCATCGTGGACTATCCCAGCTTGGCAGTGCGGATCTGATCACCCCGCCGGCGCGCCCGGCGGCCGCAAGTTCGCGGCGCCAATTCTCCGCACCGACGAACACGGTGACGATCTCCGGCCGGGAGAAACTGTCGTAGCGGGTGCGCGCGGCGTGCCCACTCTCTACGAGATCGGCTACAGAGTCGTTGTGTGCCAACGACTCCCGGGCCTGGCTAAGTAGCTCAATGGCCCGGTCGACTCGCGGCAGCAGCTGACTCCCGTTGGCCTCGCACATGGCCCGCACCAGGTCCGGGGCGCTGCCCGCGACGCGGGTGCCGTCCCGGAACGACCCGGCGGCCAGGGCGAACGCCAGCGGCACCTCCGCGGCGGTGACAGCCAACGCTTCGGCGAGCAGATGCGGAAGATGCGAAATCGCGGCCGCGGCGGCGTCGTGCTCGTCGGATCTGGCGGGGACCGCGACCGACCCGCAGTCCAGGGCGAGTTGCAGCACCGTCGACCACACCGCTGGATCGACGTGGTCGTCCACGCTGATCACCCACGGCGCGCCGGTGAACAGCCGGGCATCACCGGCCGCCCAGCCCGAGTGCGCGGTCCCGGTCATCGGGTGGCCCCCGACGAAGCGGGCTTGCAGGCCTGCCGCGGTGACCGCGTCGAGCACTGCGCCTTTGACGCTGGTGACGTCGGTGAGCGGACACTCCGGCGCCGTCTGGCCGATATGGCTGAGCAGGCCGGGCAACGCGGGCATCGGCACGGCGAGAACGATCAGCGCGCCGAGGTCAGCGGCGCGGGTCAACGCCTCGGTGAGGTCGGTGGTGGCGTCGAATCCGTCGAACCGGGCGGCCTGGGTCCCTTCGACCGAGCGGTTGTAGCCGAAGGCTTGGCGGCCGGAGGCCACCGCGGCACGCAACAGTGAGCCGCCGATCAGCCCCAGGCCCAGCACGCAGACCGGTGTCTTGATTACAGGACGAGCCACCCGTCAAGGTTGACATATTCGCCGGGCGAGCGGCCGTTCTATGGCGCGGGGCGCTCCCCCCAATGGGATGGTCGAGCACGGGGCACGTGCTGGTCAAGGGACTCCGGCGCGACTAGCGTAGGCGTCGATGAGCGCACAACGGGCATCCGCACAGGCGGACACACCAGATGGATTCGGTGTGGCCGTGGTGCGTGAGGACGGTAAATGGCGTTGTTCGGCAATGCCGCCCAAAGCGCTGGCGACTTTGGGGGCCGCCGAGACCGAACTGCGTGAGTTACGTAGCGCCGGAGCAGTTTTCGGGCTTCTCGACATCGACGACGAGTTCTTCGTAATTGTCCGGCCCGCGCCGGCGGGAACCCGGCTGTTGCTGTCGGATGCGACAGCGGCACTGGACTACGACATCGCCGCCGAAGTGCTGGACAACCTCGACGCCGACATCGATCCTGAGGATCTCGAGGATGCCGACCCATTCGGCGAGGGCGACCTGGCGTTGCTGTCTGACGTCGGGCTACCCGAGGCGGTGCTGAGCGTCATCCTGGACGAAACCGATCTGTACGCCGACGAGCAGCTTGGCCGCATCGCCCGGGAGATGGGCTTCGCCGACGAACTGTCGGCGGTGCTCGACAAGCTCGGTCGTTGACTGCTAGCTCTGTTCGGTGAGTTCCGACGACCACCTGATCCGCGCGGCGCTGGCGGTTGCCGCGACCGCGGGTCCCCGCGATGTTCCGATCGGTGCGGTGGTCGTCGCCGCCGACGGGACCGAATTGGCCCGCGCAGTCAACGCCCGCGAAGAACTGGGGGATCCGACTGCGCATGCCGAGATCCTGGCCATGCGGGCGGCAGCGAAAGTGCTCGGCGACGGGTGGCGGCTGACCGGAGCGACGCTGGCGGTCACCGTCGAGCCGTGCACGATGTGCGCAGGTGCGCTGGTGATGGCGCGGATCGACCGCCTGGTGTTCGGGGCCTGGGAGCCGAAGACGGGCGCGGTGGGCTCGCTGTGGGATGTCGTCCGCGACCGCCGGCTCAATCACCGGCCCGAGGTCACCGGTGGGGTGCTGGCCGACGAGTGCGCCGGTCTGCTGGAGGCGTTCTTCGCCCGGCAGCGATTGGGATAGCAGGGCAGGCGTTGGGTAAGCTCACCGGCGGTGGCGTGTCCGAGCGGCCTAAGGAGCACGCCTCGAAAGCGTGTGACGGGTAACCCCCGTCCGAGGGTTCAAATCCCTCCGCCACCGCCAAGGCTTTACACCTGTTTGTGCAGGCCACAGCGCTTTTGCGCTTCATCTGAGGGGCTCTTCGATGCTCGGCAGCGGGCCCGACACGAGTGGATCGCTAGTGGTCCGCGTCGTGGCCGCGAGGAAGCCCACCAGACGACGGTGGTGACCTACCACGCCTCGCCCGTCCGGTCGCGGACGGTGAAGGTGTGCCTTGTCTGCCTCAAGGTCTCGGCGGACCTCGATGCCGAGCACGGTTAATCGGATCGGTTGTCGTCCAGAACATCGGTCGACAACTGGGGGCGGGGACGGGCCCCTCACTTTTCCCTTTGAAGCCCGTCCTTGCCGATCACCAGTGGCAGTTCGCCAGCTCCTGGGCGATGCCGTCCAGTGTGTCTCCCGCGCCGCGCCAGAATGCATTGGGTGCTGCTGCCGCCCCTGGGCATCGGTTTCCGGCGTTGTCGGCCCAGCGGTCGCGGGTGCGGTTGCGCCGCAACAGGAACCCCTTACGTCGGGCTTCGCGGCGCAGCCGGTTCTCCAACGTCTCGTGCTCGCGCTGTTAAAGATTCATGGTCCGGAATTTAGCCCCGAAACTATCCGGCACAGGGGCTCAGGTGCCGCCGCGATCTCCGGAGATCCCCGGCATCGGTCAGGGCCCGCCTTTCCAGTGGTCGATGCGGTGGTGGTCGGGGGTGAAGCCGTTTTGCACGCCCCAGAGCACGGCTTGGGTGCGGCTATCGACGTTGATCTTGCGGTAGATACTGCGGATGTAGGACTTCACGGTGTTGGGGCTCAGATAGGTCAGCCGAGCGACGTCGGCGTTGTTCTTTCCCTGCGTGATCAGGGCTAAGACTTCTGATTCGCGGTCGCTGAGTCCTTCGGTGCGCCCGGGCCAGTCCAGGCCTAGGGCGCTGCGTGCTCGTGGGGCGGGTTCGCTGATCACCACTTCCCCGGCGTGGACGGCTTCGAGGGCTGCGACGAGTTCTCGCGCAGGCAGGGTCTTGGAGAGGTAGCCGTGGGCCCCGTGCTGGCGGGCGCTGGCGATCAGGTCGGGGTGAAAGTTCCAGGTGTAGACCACAACGCGGTGGGCACGGGGGTTGGTGATCAACGTGGCGATCTCATGGTCGTCGGTTTCGGGTTGGGCAAACGAGTCGTACAACGCGATATCGACGGGGTCTTTGACGCCCATGCTTGCGTCGAGTTCGGCGACCACAATCCGGTCGCGGTAGTTGTCGAACATGTTGGCCACCCCCTTGACCACCACGTCGTAGTCGTCCACGAGTGCGACGGTGACGGGGCGCTTCGTTGCAGACGACATCGTGCGAATTTACCTCCTCAGGGGTGTAGTCGAACCCCCCTAAGGGGTGTTGCATCGTTTCATGCGTCGAACAGGTTCGACGCTTCAACGAGAGGAATTACGACATGATGACTAGTTTGGCGGCAACCGAGATTTTGGCCCGCTCCACGACCGTGACCAGCGTCGGCTGGATCGGTTATATCGTGATCGGTGCCCTGGCGGGCTGGCTCGCATCGCTGATCATGAAGACCCGGGAAGGTCTGCTGCTCGATATCGTGATCGGCGTGGTCGGCGCGCTGGTGGGCGGATTTCTGCTGAGCTTCGTTGTCGACACCGCTCACGGGGGCTGGTGGTTCACCTTGTTCGCCGCGACCTTCGGAGCGGTGATTCTGCTAGCACTGAGGCGCATGGTCGGCGGCGCAGGTAGGCGTACGGGCGGCCCTAGGGTTCGGTAAGCCTGCTGTGAGACTGCTAACAAGCGCTTGCAATAGCTAGCGTCGTTCATGACTCTAGAGTCCACGGCATACCCGCGAACTGCGGGACTTCCCTCAGTTCGACCGCCCGAAGGCGCGCCACCACATGAGGCCTGGGTAGCCGTGGACTCGACGAGAGGGAACTAGATATGTCAGAGAACAACAGCGGTCCCATCAACGCGGTCCTGGGCGTGGTCGAGGGTGCCGTCGGCATCGTCAAGCAGCTGATCGGCATCATCTTCCGCCGTGGTGACTTACAGGAAGAGGGCCAAGCCCAGCAGGACAAGGCCGCCGCGCAGCGCAAGGTCGCTGGCAAGGAAGCCGAAGCCGAGAAGGCGCGTGCCGAAGCCAAGGTTCAAGAGAAGCGCCAAAAGGGTGCGCGTCAGTCGTAACGGCTAACCGTTCGACCGGAGATGCTGCCAAGCCCTAAAGCGTCACCGAATCCCAGCCCTCGGAGCCGATCGCTTCGCGATGCCGAGGCGGGAGCGCAAAGGCCGAGTTCAAACGGCCCGCACCTAGCGACACGTGGGCACCGGGTTCTGGATCGATGCGACTCCGTCCGGGACACGGTGGGGGAGACTCAGCGCAAGGTGAACCCGCACAGGCTGATGCAACACTTGCGTCGGACTTAATTGCATCCGGCACTATAACGCAACCGGTAGAGACAGTTATTGCCGTGCTGCAAGCACACCGCGATGGAGCGTCGATAAACGCTGCCGCCAAGGCCTCGGCGATCAACTACAGGACGGCGCAGCGGATCATGCAGGCAGTCGAAGAGCACCGGCACGCGCAACTCGTATCACCGGGCTGAGGGTGTCGGTCTACTCAGATCCGTCGGCGCGCTCAACCTCAACCCGGTAAACCCGGAGTGCCCGGCTGTCCCGGAGAGCAGCAACCGAGTATCGACATCGCTGGGTCAACCGAGTCCGCAGGGTTTACCGGGTTGCGAACAGCTCCCAGCTACGAGCCGGGTTGCAGTGGGGTCGCCGTCATCGAACTTCATGCGGTCGGCGGTCCACCATGTGCGCCGTCGTCGCCCGGTGGCCGCGCTTTGGCCACAATCTGGCCGCAGTTGCAGTTAACTTGTGTGACTTGCCGTGACGGGTTTCAGCAGCTAGCGAGCTTTTTTGAGCCCTGATCAGGTAGCTGAATAGGTTTCAAATCCCACCGCCACCGCCAAAGCTCGAAGATCTGATGCGGTGCGTCGGGTCCGCTAGTCTTCGATGTGCGTCGGCGGGTTGAAATAGGCGATCCCCAAGGGGTTTTGGCCGGGGCCCATCATTTGACAATGCGTTCGGTTGTAGACCTCCTGGGTGTACTGCGTGACGCAGCGTTGCCAGCTGCCGTCATCCTGGACGGGTCCGTCGCACATCTTCTCAACGAGTCCTCCGCCGTACTGGCACCCGGCGCTGGCCGGCGGCGCCGCGGTGACCAGCGCACCGGTCGTCAGCGCGGCGCCCACGGCTCCGACGATGTATTGCTTCATTGGATCTCTCTTTCTCATCGTCGCTGGCCAAGATGGTAGCGCGCATGTGACAGGTGTTTGCTGCGATTGACACGCTCGATCTCCATCGCGGGCGGAGCATCCTGCGCGGCGGGGATTGTCGACGAAATCGACCTGCAGGTGAACCCGGTGATCCTCGGATCGGGTGAGCGGTTGCTCGACGGTTTCGATGCGGGTGAGCCTGCGCTTGGACTCGTCCGGGTGCTCGACGCGGCGGGCGTGGCGCACCTGCGCTACCGGGTTATTCGGTGAACTCAGGCAATTTCCGCCGCTAGTATCCGTGGCGTGAAACGCGCGTCGCTCCTCGTGGTCGGGTCTGTGTTGGTCATGGGCGCTGTACCCCCGGCCCACGCTGACGACGATGACACCGCGTATCTGAGCGCTATCCAATCGGTGAGTGTTCCCGCCAACAGTCCTGCGGCGGCAACCTCTTACGGTCGGGGGTTGTGCCAGCGGATCGCCGGAACGGATTTCGATCCGCTCGTCGGCGCGGTCCACCAGGACAACGTGTCAGCCGGCGTCACCATGCATCAGTCCGCGCTCATCATCGGCGCCGCCATCTCGAATTACTGCATCGACAACGTCGCGCGGTTGCCGAAAACCCTGAACTACTAGTCGCTCAGTTGTCGCCGTGCAGTCCGTCGCGGATGTTTTGTAGATCGGTGTTGATGCCCTGCAGATCACCCTCGATGGCTTGGAGATTGGACTGCGAAGTCTGCAGGGTCTGCTTCATCTTGTCGGAGCCCGCCGTCGCGAACTGCGGACAGTAGGTGACGACGGCGGCAGAGGCGAATTCGGCACTTTGATCCGCATCCCACACAGTCGACCGCTGCACAAAGTGCGCGGCCTCGGCGAGGTCGGGTTGGCGCCCCAGGAAGTCGCATACCGCGTGCCCCTGGGTTGTGACGTAGTCATGGCTGGGCGCCGGAACGCCCTCGTGCTGCAGCACCTCGACCAGTGCCTTGTCGGCGATGTCCTGAGGCGTCGGGGTAGCGACCGTCGGAGCGGGCAGTATCGCAGCCGGCGGCTGAGGATGCTCATCGGACTGCGGGATCACCGTCGGCTGGCTCGGGGGATGGCGGTAATGGAATGCGAGCGTCGCCACAAGCACCGCGGCAACGGTGAGGAGAGACAGTGGGATCGCGGCGCGAAGGGCGAAGCGCCCCAGGGCACCGGGGCGGCGGCGGTGAGTCCGGTGTCTGTCGGCGACAAGGACTGTCGTGCGTGCCTTGACTGCCGTGGGTACCGCAGGCGCCGGGCGGTGCCCGAGGCGCTCGTCGAGGAGATCGTCGAGCTGGCGACTGGACAACTCGTCACCGTGCTCGCGGAAGAAGCGGCGCTCCATGGCGAGCCGCCGCAATTCGGAGTCGATCGTCTCCCGATCGCGCATGTCCATGAGCTTAGGACTACTTGGCGCGGCCGGCTCGAAGCAATGTGAATACTGCGCAACAAGGCTCATCGTCGGGCACAGTTGAGCGATTACTACTCGCCTACTCTCGAGCGCGCTGTTCGTCGGCGCATCGATCACGCTGCTGTCGATGTCGTCGGTTCCGGTAGCGCGGGCAGACGATCCGGACGACCCGTTGACGGCGCTGATGATGGGCGGGACGGCGATGCCGACGCCCAGCGAGTATTGGCAAGACACGATCGTCACGGACTACATCGACACCGCGACCGGTGACTCCTACACGCCGCTGGTCGTTCCCACACCGGAGTCGGCGGCCAGCACGTCACTGCCGGACGGCCTCGCCCAACTACAGACTGCGATGAGTCAGCAGCCCGCGAACCTGCCGTACCTCGTCGAGGGCTATTCACAGAGCGCCCAAATCGCGGTCGACGAGAAAATCGACCTGATACAGGCCGGGTCGCCGCCGCCCGACGTCACCTTCCTGCTGCTCGGGTCCGGCAACCGTCCCGACGGTGGATTCTTGGAACGGTTCTCCGGTCTGGTGATTCCCGGCGCGACGGGCTTCGACTTCAACGGTGCCGAGCCGACCGATGCGGGCATCACCACCATCGACATCGCCAATCAATACGACGCGGTCGCCGACTTCCCGCAGTATCCGATCAACGTGGTGGCCGATCTCAACTCGCTGCTGGGTTTCGTCTACGCGCACGCCGCCTACGGCAACGGGCCGCTGCCTGAGGCGGTTCCAGCGATCTGGCCGCCGTCGGACCCGCTGTCGGGCCCCTACGTCGACGACTATGTGCTTGGCTCCACCGAGATCGTCAAACAGGTCGACGGCGACACCACGTTCTACTTCATCCCCACCACCGACCTGCCGCTGCTCGACCCGCTCCACAGCCTCGGTGTGCCTGAACCCGTGCTCAACATCTTCCAGCCCGCGCTGCAGGTCATCGTCGAAGCCGGCTACGACCGGTCCGTCCCGTTCGGCGATCCCACACCGGCCGAGCTGATTCCGTCCATCGACCCGGTGACGTTCAGCCTCGAATTCGAGAATGCCGTCGTCCAAGGCGCGAACAACGCCTTCGAACTGTTCGGGGCCCAGCTGCCAGGGTTCGACGAGCTGGAAACCTGGTTCGCCTCCGCCGAGGGGTGGTCCGAGCAGGCGATCGGCGTGCCTTACGACCAAATCGTCACCGACCTCGACACCGACGTCAACCCGTTGACCGCATTGATCGACGTGGAAACACCGGTGGGCGCAGGCCTGCAAAACCTGTTGGAAATCACCGGTATACAGCAGGACCTGCTCGACCCGGTGCTCGGACTCGTCGGAACCCTCGGCGGTTTGTTCACTAGTTGAATCGATTCAACGGAATCGGCCGGCCCGGGCTCGCGCCAAGGCTTTAATGGGCTGATGGAATTGATGAGCCCCCTCGACTCGGTGTTTCTGATGACCGAATCGCGCGAGCACCCCATGCACGTCGGCGGGCTGCAGTTGTTCGAGCCACCGGAGGGCGCCGGACCGGATTTCGTCCGCGAAATCCACGACACTCTGGTCGCTAATCGCGAGTTTCAGCCCACCTTCCGCAAGCGGCCCGCGCTGGTGTTCGGTGGACTCCCCAGCGTCGCGTGGACCTACGACGATGCCGGTGACGTCGACGTCGACTATCACGTACGACGCTCGGCGCTGCCGACGCCGGGACGGGTCCGCGAGCTGCTCGAGCTGACCTCACGGTGGCACAGCGGCCTGTTGGACCGGCACCGCCCGCTCTGGGAAGCGCATTTTGTCGAGGGTCTCAACGACGGCCGCTTCGCCCTCTACAGCAAGTTCCACCATTCGCTGATCGACGGGGTCTCGGCGACCAAGCTGATGCAGCGCTCGCTGTCCAAGGATCCCGACAGCACGGAGCTGCATGCGATTTGGGACCTGCCGAAGCGTCACCGTGAGGCCGAACCGTCGAAGCGGCAGTCGCTGACTCAGTTGGCGAAATCCGTTGCGGCTTATGGTCCTTCGACCTGGTCGCTGGCTCGGGCCGCACTGTTGGAGCAACAGCTGACGTTGCCGTTCGCCGCACCGCGCACCATGCTCAACGTGCCCATCGGCGGCGCGCGACGAATCGCCGCGCAGTCGTGGTCGCTGGATCGGCTCAAGGGCGTCAAGGCGGCCGCCGGCGTGAGCTTCAACGATGTCGTACTCGCGATGTGCGCCGGTGCGTTGCGTTACTACCTGCAGGATGAACAGGCGCTGCCCGACACCCCGCTGATCGCGATGGTTCCGGTGAGCATGCGATCGGAGGACCAAGCCGACAGCGGCGGCAACCAGGTCGCCGCCCTGTTGTGCAATCTGGCCACCCACCTGGACGACCCGGCGGAGCGGCTCGAGACCATCAACGCATCGATGCGGGGCAACAAGCAGGTCTTCTCCGAACTGCCTCGGCTGCAGGCGTATGCGTTGTCCGCGTTCCTGATTGCACCGGTGGGACTCGCCGCGGTTCCGGGTTTCGTCTCGGCTGCGCCACCGCCGTTCAACATCGTGATCTCGAACGTGCCTGGCCCGACCGAGCCGTTGTACTGGCATGGTGCCCGGCTCGACGGCAACTACCCGCTGTCGATCGCATTGGACGGGCAGGCGCTGAACATGACCGTCGTCAACAACGCCGGCAACCTCGATTTCGGTCTGGTCGGATGCCGACGCAGCGTGCCGCACCTGCAGCGGTTGCTCACTCACCTGGAGACCTCGCTGAAGGATTTGGAACGCGCGGTCGGTGCCTGACTCCCGTGCCCAAGCTCAGCGCGGGCTTGCTGCTGTACCGGGTGCGCGACGGGGTGGTCGACGTTCTGATCGCCCATCCGGGTGGGCCGTTCTGGGCGCGCAAGGACGACGGCGCCTGGTCGATCCCGAAGGGCGAGTACACCCAAGATGAAGACCCGTGGGTGGCCGCGCAGCGGGAGTTCGAGGAAGAAGTCGGGTTGACCCCGCCCGCCGGCGCGCGGGTTGAGCTCGGCTCGGTCAAGCAGTCCGGCGGCAAGGTCGTCACCGCGTTCGCGGTGCAGGGCGATCTCGACGTCACCGACGCGCGCAGCAACACCTTCGAGCTCGAATGGCCAAGGGGCTCAGGCAAATTGCGGACCTTTCCCGAAGTCGACCGGGTGCAGTGGTTTCCGCTCGCGCAGGCCAGGACCAAGCTACTCAAGAGCCAGAACGGTTTCCTGGATCAACTGATGTCGCGGCCGAGCCTGGCCGGTCTGGCCGAGAACTGATCGAACGGGCGTATCTTCACATTCATGCAAACGCTGCGCACACCCGACGAGCGGTTCACCGGGCTACCCGAATTCCCTTACCCGCCAAGCTATTGCGACGTATCAGACGATGACGGCGGAACGTTGCGGATGGCCTGGGTGGAAGACGGCCCAGCCGACGCCGACCCGGTGCTGATGTTGCACGGCGAGCCGTCGTGGTCCTTCCTGTACCGCAAGATGATCCCGACGCTGGTCGCCGCTGGGCATCGGGTGGTGTGCCCGGACCTGGTCGGTTTCGGCCGCTCCGACAAGCCCAGTCGCATCGAAGACCACAGCTATGCGCGCCACGTCGAATGGGTGCGGGCGTTGGTCTTTGACATCTTGGACCTTCATCGGGTGGCGCTGGTCGGCCAGGACTGGGGCGGGCTGATCGGGTTGCGACTGGCCGCCGAGCACCCCGACCGGTTCAGCAGGATCGTCGTCGCCAATACCGGATTGCCGACCGGTGACATTCCGATGCCGGAGATCTGGTGGCAGTTCCGCACAGCGATCCAGAGTGCACCGTCGATCGACGTCGGCCGGTTCGTGCAGGGCGGCTGTCGCAGACCGGTGAGCGACGAGGTTCGCGCGGCCTACGACGCGCCGTTCCCCGACGACACGTTCTGCGCTGGACCGCGCGCCATGCCCGGGTTGGTGCCCACGTCGCCGGACGATCCCGCGGCGCCGGCCAACCGATCCGCCTGGGCCACGCTGTGCGCGAGCTCGACGCCGATGCTGGTCGCGTTCAGCGACGGCGATCCCATCACCGGTGGGATGGCGCCGATCCTGCAGCGCGAGATGCCGGGTGCGCAGGGCATCGATCATCCGGTGGTGCATGACGCCGGGCACTTCCTGCAAGAGGATGCCGGCGAAGAACTCGCCGGTTACATCGTCAAATTCCTAGGCAGCTGACCCGTCAGCACGACACCTTGATCGTGAAGGTCTCGGCCTTCAACCGGGTCGGGGTTGCCTTGTTGAACCCGAGCGCCGCCCCGGTGATGTGGTAGGTCGGACCGGTCATCGTGACGTGGGCCTCCCCCTGCAGCTGCTGCTCGTAGGAGCCGGTGAAGCCGTCGAGATCGTGCAGGCGGACGAACTCGGCCGTGAGCTTGCCGGCGTTGGACACCATCGCGTTCGCCCCCGACGCGTCGATGCCGGTGTGGATCCGGGTCATCCAGTCGATCGTTTGGCAGCGGACCGAGTACGTGGTGCCGACGTCTTTGCCGTCGATGCTGAGCACTGCGGTGCCTGGGGGCAGCACCCCGGGTCGCGGCGTCGCGGACTTGTCGGAACAGCCGGCGACGGCGCCGATCAGCAGCACGGCCGTGGCGGCGACGCGGAGGTCGATCTTCACAGAGTGAAACCTATCGGCAGGACTGCGCTGCCGCATTCGAATCCGCGGCCGACCATAGCCACCTGCAATTTCTTTGTCACCTGCACAATGCAAATATGACCGCCATGCCAAGCGTCGCCGAGCCGCAGGAGCTATTGCTGCAACTGTTGGATCCGGCCAGCCGGGCTGATCCTTATCCGCTGTACGCGCAATTCCGCGACCGAGGCCCTGTCTTATTGCCGGACGCCAACCTGATGGTCTTTTCGCGGTTCCGCGATTGCGACGAGGCGCTGCGGCATCCGTCGTCGTCTGTCGATCGGCTCAAGTCGACGGTCGCTGAACGCATGCTCGCCGACGGCACGATTCAGCGCCCGCAAGTGCCGCCGATGTTTCTGTTTCTCGATCCGCCTGATCACACCCGTTTGCGCAGACTCGTGAGCAAGGCGTTCGTGCCGAAAGTCGTCAACGAGCTGACGCCGCACATCACCGACCTGGTGGACGGAATGCTGGACCGCGTCGCAGAGCGCGGCCGATTCGACCTCATCGGTGATCTGGCGCATCCGCTGCCCGTGACGGTCATCTGCCGGCTGCTCGGCGTTCCGCTGGACGACGAGGCGGAGTTCAGCCGCGCGTCGGCGCTGCTGGCCGAGGCGCTCGACCCCTTCTTCGCCGTCACCGGCGAGGCGAAGGACGGCATGAATGAACGCATCGCGGCCGGCCAGTGGCTGCGCGAGTACCTGCACGGCCTCATCGACGAACGCCGATCCCGGCCCGGCGACGACCTGATGTCGCGGCTGATCGCCGTCGAGGAGTCCGGCGATCAGCTGACCGAAGAGGAGATCGTCTCGACCTGCAACCTGCTGCTGATCGCCGGTCACGAGACCACCGTGAACCTGATCGCCAATGCCACCCTGGCGATGTTGCGGGAACCGGCCCAGTGGGTGGCGTTGGGCGCGAACGCCGAACGGGTAGCGGCGGTCATCGAAGAAACGCTGCGTTACGACCCGCCCGTGCACCTCGTCGTTCGGATTGCCGCTGACGACATGACAATTGGAGATACCAAGGTAGCCAAGGGTGACAGTATGATGCTCCTGCTGGCCGCGGCCGGACATGACGCGAGCGAGTTCGACAGTCCAGGAATCTTCGATCCGGATCGAAAAGCATTTCGGCACTTGGCTTTCGGAAAGGGCTTGCATTACTGCCTGGGCGCCCCGCTGGCCCGGTTGGAGGCCGCCGTCGCACTGTCCGCAGTCACCGCCCGCTTCCCTGACGCGCGTATCGCCGGGGAGCTGGTCTACAAGCCGAATATCACGCTGCGCGGGTTGGCGACGCTCGACGTCGTGGTCTGACGGCTCGTCGACTTTGTCAATCGCGTGGCTGCGGGGGACCGGTCGGCGTGAGCGCGACGACAGGGATGGTGCGTGACGTCTTGCGCTCGTAGTCGGCGAATCCCGGATAGCGTTCGGCCTGCAGCGCGTACCTCTGATCGCGTTCGTCGCCTTCCAGTTCGGTGGCGTGCACGTCGATGATGTCGTCGCCGACTTCGATCCGGGCATCGTGGTTGGCTTTCAGGTTCCAGTACCAGGCAGGGTTGTCGTCGGCACCGGCCTTGGAGGCGAAGATCAGATACCGGCCGCCGTCGGCCTGATACATCATGATGTTGGTTCGCGGCTGCCCGCTGCGTGCACCGACGGAGTGCAGGATCACCAGCGGCGCACCCTCGAAGTTGCCGCCGACCTGTCCGTGATTCTCCCGAAACTCGTCGATATTTTGTTCGTTGAAGCTCTTTTCGTCACTCATGTGCGCCGCTCCTCCTCCTCGCTGCGCTCGGCATCGTCGCCGGCGCGGCTCATCTCAGCCAGTCTTCCCGGTGGCGCCCAGGCCCGGGACGATATCGCCGAGGCTGAATGTGATCGGGCTGTCGAGTTGCTCATACGTGCATGAGCCCGGCTCCCGGTCGGGCCGCCACCGGTTGAACTGCGCGGTGTGCCGGAACCGCTCACCCTCCATGTGGTCGTAACGGACTTCGACCACCCGCTCCGGCCGCAGCGGGACGAACGACAGGTCTTTGCCGGCGTTCCAGCGGGAGAACTCGTTTTTGCGCGGTGTACGTTCACCCGCCTCGTGGGCCGCCCAATTCCACGGGTGATCATCGAAAGCGGTTACCAGCGACTGTAATTCGGCGAGAAGCCGTCGTCGCGCGGCCATCGGAAATGCGCCGATCACGCCGACCGACGCCAGTGTCCCGTCGTCCTTGTAGAGCCCGAGCAGCAGCGAGCCGATCGCGTCGCCGCCGGATTTGTGCACCCGGTAACCGGCGACCACGCAGTCCGCGGTGCGTTCGTGCTTGATCTTGAACATGACGCGTTTGTCCGGCTGATAGGTGATCGTCAACGGCTTGGCGATGACGCCGTCGAGTCCGGCGCCCTCGAACTCGTCGAACCAGCGCTGCGCCGTGGCCAGATCGGTCGTCGCCGGTGTGACGTGAAAAGACGGTCCCGACTCAGCGAGCGCATCGACCAACGCGGCGCGGCGCTCGGTGAACGGCCGCCGGGTGTAGTCGTCGTCGCCGAGCGCCAGCAAGTCGAAGGCGATGAACGACGCCGGTGTCTTCCCGGCGAGCATTCGCACCCGCGAGTCGGCCGGGTGGATGCGCTGCTGCAGCGCCTCAAAGTCCAGACCGTGATCGGTGGCGATGACGATCTCACCGTCGATCACGCAGCGCGGCGGCAACTCGGCCCGGGCCGCCGCGACCAACTCGGGGAAGTATCTGGTCATCGGTTTCTCATTGCGGCTACCGACCTCCACCTGATCGCCGTCGCGAAAACAGATCGACCGGAAGCCATCCCACTTGGGTTCGTACGACGCCTCAGCGGGGATCGATTTCACCGACTTGGCCAGCATCGGCGAAACCGGCGGCATGACAGGCAAGTCCATCTGCACATTGTGCTGCAACCCTGTGCTGGAATCGGACGATGGCAACGGCTGCGGAAGAGATCGACGTCGACGGGATCGCCGTCCGGCTGACCAATCCGGACAAGGTGTACTTCCCGAAGCTGGGTTCGGCCGGCACCAAGCGACGGCTCGTCGACTACTACCGCGCTGTGGCGAGCGGCCCGATGCTCGCGTCGCTGCGGGATCGTCCGTGCCATCTGCAGCGCTTCCCCGACGGCGTCGACGGCGAAGAGATCTACCAGAAGCGCATTCCGCAGCATCACCCCGATTACCTGGAGACCTGCCGGATCACGTTCCCGTCGGGACGGACCGCCGACGCGCTGCGGGTGACCCATCCGTCCGCCATCGTCTGGGCCGCGCAGATGGGTGCCATCACACTGCACCCGTGGCAGGTCCGCTGCCCGGACACCGACCACCCCGACGAGCTGCGAGTCGACCTGGACCCGCAGCCGGGCACCGCCTTCGCCGAAGCGCGGACCGTCGCCGTCGACGTGCTGCGGCCGCTGCTCGACGAGCTCGGTCTGGTGGGCTACCCCAAGACGTCCGGCGGTCGCGGCGTGCACATCTTCCTGCGAATCAAGACCGACTGGGACTTCACCGCGGTCCGCCGAGCCGGCATCGCGCTGGCTCGCGAGGTCGAACGGCGTGCACCGGATGCGGTGACGACATCGTGGTGGAAAGAAGAGCGTGGCGAACGCATCTTCATCGACTTCAACCAGAACGCCCGCGACCGGACCTTCGCCTCGGCCTACTCGGTGCGGCGCACCGCGATCGCCACCGTGTCGACACCACTAACGTGGGACGAGTTGGCGACCGCCAACCCCGACGACTACACCATCGCAACGGTGCCAGATCTGGTCGCCGGTCGTGGCGACCCGTGGGCCGACATCGACTCGGTCGACCAGTCGATCGCGCCGCTACTGGAGATGGCCGAGGCCGACGCAAAGCGCGGGCTCGGCGATCTGCCGTATCCGCCCAACTACCCCAAGATGCCGGGCGAGCCGAAACGCGTTCAGCCGAGCAAAGATACCGACCGTAAGAAGTAGCGCTCAGAGCTTGGCCGCCACGAACGTCGCGGCCTGGTCTGTCATCCCTGTCTGGCCATACAAATGATGTGCGGCCCAGTTGCTGCCTTCAGAGCAGACGGGGTCCTCGGGAACGCACAGGTCAATCGTCTTGGGGCGGTAGATCGGGTTGATTGCCGGGACCTGGGTGCCGCCGAGCGTCCTCGCGAACGTACTTTCCGGATTGCCGAAAACCGCCACTGCGGCAACATGACCGGCCACCTCTGGCGGCAGTTCTCCGCTGACGATATCGATCACGGCCGCGCCCTGAGAGTAGCCGTCAAGCACGATTTTGGTGTCGGGGCAGTTCGCAACTGTGGATTGGACATGAGCACGCGCATCGCCGGCTCCGGCTGACTCACTCTTGGCGAAATCGCCTGTCGCGGGGTAGTTGACCGCGTAGACGCCGACGGATCGCCCAGGAATTTTCGACCTGAGCGAATCGATGAATGCCTGGCCGACGCTCCCGACGCCGGGAGGTTCGTCGGTGCCGCGAGCAGACACCACCTCGACGTCAGGGCACGAGCCGGCGGAGGCGGGACGAGTGTCGATTTGGGTGCTCAGCACCCAAGCCAGCGTCACCGCAACACCGAGGATGCGGGCGATGTTGCGAGCACTCATCGCTAAGCAGCTGTCAGAGCTTCTGCGCCACGAACGTCGCGGCCTGGTCGGTCGAGCCGGGAACATACTGCAGATGCGGGAGGATGTTCCCGCCCTCGGTGCAGTAAATGTCTTCGGGGAGACAGATGTCGATCGTCTTCGGGCTGTAGCTCGGGTCGATCGCCGGAATCTGGCTATCCGACAACTGCTTCGAGTAGCTGCTCTCCGGGTTTCCGAACAGGGCAACGGCGGCAACACGATTGGCGGCCTGCGGGGGCAGCTGGTGGCTGGTCAGATCCATGACGGCAGCGCCCTGCGAGTATCCCCCCAACACAATTTTAGTTTTCGGGCAGTTCGCGGCCGTGCCTTGGACGTGGCCCACCGCATCGGCGGCACCGGCACGCGCGCTGTTGACGTAGTCGGTGGTCGACGGGTAGTTGACCGGGTAGATGTTGATTGCCTTGCCGGGTAGCTGCGCGGTCAGCGCGTCGATGAAGGCCTGGCCGGTTCCGCCGGGGCCGACCGGCTCACCGGTGCCGCGGGCGAACACCACTTCGGCGTCCGGACATCCATCGGCTGCGGCGACGGACGTACCGGCCGGCGCACTCCACAAGGTCAAAACCAAGAGCGGCGCACTGGCGAACCCGCGGCCGATGTTGCGTGTCGTCATAGCTGAATGCTGCCATCCCGACGAGACGACGGGCCCACCAGGTGAGTTACTCGTCGTCGAGCAACCGCAGTGGATGCAGGCCGTCGACCGCGCCGACGAATGGCGGATGGATGCTGTAGCCCAGCATGCGGCGGAGGTCATAGGACAACGTCCGGGCGATATCCCGGGACACCGAGAGGGTGAAAGCCTCCATCGGTCGCAGCCACGGCTCGCAGTACTGCGCCGTGACGGCCAAGCGGTCGTCGGGGGTGTTGTTTGCGCCGCCGCCGTGCCACAGCGTGCCAACGAAGAACACGCACGACCCGGCAGGCATGACGACCGGCATCGCCTGGTCGTCGGGGCCGGGTCGCCGCTTGCCCCAGCGGTGGCTGCCCGGATACAGCACGGTCGCGCCGTTGTCGGCGGTGAAGTCGTCGATCGCCCAGATCGTCGCGGCGGCCAGTGGCTCACGCGGACGGGGGACCGGATAGAAGCCGTCGTCGTGATGAGCCAACTGGGCGTTTTCTCCAGGCTGAATGTTGATGGCCTGCAAGGCCGAGAGTAGGTAGTTCGGCATGAGCAACCGGTCCAGCGCCGCGAGTACCCGCGGGTGGTCGGCCAACCGATCGCACACCCGTGTTCTGCTCAGCACGCTGTAGATGCGCTGGGTCCGCCGGCCCTCGAACGAGTTGCGTCCGGCATGCCCGAGCCACGGCCGCATGATGTCGCGGATCTGCCGGCAGTCCTCAGAAGTGAGCAGGTTTTCCCAGATGACATAGCCGTCGCGGCTCAGCGCCGCCATGTCGGCCTCGACGATCGCGGGGTCGACCGAGTTGCCGCCAGTCGGCGTCCACTTGTGCCGCAGCGCGAGGTCGCCCCGGAGGTCTTCCAGAGTGGTGACGGAGTCGTCGTCGATAGTCATCTGCGCTCGTCCTTCGCTTTGACCACAGCCTAACTCCGCCAACAAACCCGCCGTCAGCCGTTCAGCGCCCTATCCTGGCGGGGACGGGGGTCGAGCGGCGGAGGGTCGGATGACGGCTTGCCGCTCGTGTGGCACCGAACTCCTCGATGAGGCGCGGTTCTGCCACGGTTGTGGTTCAGCGCTTGCCGCAATCGCTACTCGAGCTGAGTACAAGCAGGTGACGGTGTTGTTCGCCGATGTCGTGCGGTCGATGGATATCGCCGCGGCGGTCGGGACTGAGCGCTTGCGCGAGATCATGACCGAATTGGTCGAATGCTCCTCCCTGGTGGTTCAGCGTTATGGCGGCACCGTCGACAAATTCACCGGTGACGGCATCATGGCGGTGTTCGGCGCACCGGCCGCTCTGGAGGATCACGCTGTGCGGGGGTGTATGGCCGCGCTGGGTATTCAGCAGGAGGGCACCCGGCTGGCGGCGACGGTCGAAGACCGCGACGGTGTCACCCTGCGGCTGCGGGTGGGGCTGAACTCCGGTCAGGTGATTGCGGGTGAGATCGGCTCGGGCGCTTTGGGTTACACCGCGGTTGGTGAGCAGGTGGGGATGGCGCAGCGGATGGAGTCAGTCGCCCCGGCGGGCGGGGTCATGCTCAGCGCGTCGACGGCGCGGCTGGTCGAGGGTGCGGCCATGCTCGGCGAGCGGGAGTTGGTTCGTATCAAAGGTGCTGAGGCGCCGGTGTCGGCCCATCGGCTGTTGGGCATAGCCGAAGAGCCTCGCGGCGCGGGGCGTGCTGAGTCGGATCTGGTGGGTCGGCGTTGGGAGATGTCCGCGGTCGAGGGCTTGCTGGAGCGTGTCATCGATGGCCACGGTTCGGTGCTGGGCGTCGCGGGGCCGCCGGGCATCGGCAAGAGCCGTCTGGTGCGCGAAGCTATGACGACGGCGATCGGCCGGGGCGTGGAGGTGTTCACCGCGTTCAGCGAGTCGCACACCAGCCACGTCCCGTTCCATCTGGTATCACGGCTGCTGCGCGCGGCGACGGGCGTCGAGGGTCTTGACGGGCAGAGCGCTCGCGCGCGTGTGCGCGAGCGTGTTCCCGACGCGGACCCCGAGGATGTGCTGCTGTTCGATGACTTACTGGGTATCGCCGACCCGACGACGCCTTTGCCCGTGATCGATCCCGATGCCCGTCGGCGACGGTTGACAGCACTGCTGAACGCGGCTCTGCTGGCTCGGGAAACTCCGGCGGTCTATGTCGTCGAGGACGCTCATTGGATTGACGAGGTCAGCGAGTCGCTGCTCGCCGAGGTTCTCACTGTGATTCCACAGACGCCGTCGCTGCTGCTTGTGACTTACCGCCCCGAGTATCGGGGCGCATTGAGCCGAGCAGCGGGCGGCCAGACGATAGCTCTTGCGCCGCTGAGTGATTCAGAGACCACGGCTTTGATCACCGCGTTGCTTGGTGCGGATGGCTCGACTGGCGCAGTGGAGCAGAAGATCGCCGAGCGGGCTGCGGGGAATCCGTTCTTCGCCGAGGAGATGGTGCGTGACCTGGCCGAGCGTGGCGTGCTGCGCGGCGAGCCAGGCGCATACCTGTCGGCGGCAGAGGTCGGCGAGGTGAGCGTGCCGATCACGTTGCAGGCGACCATCGCCGCACGCATCGACCGCCTCAATGCACCAGCCAAGCGCACGTTGAGTGCGGCGGCGGTGCTCGGCGCGCGATTCACCCTCGACCTGTTGGCGGCGTTGGGGATTGACGCTGTCGTCGATGATCTGCTGGCTGCGCAGTTCGTCGATCAGGTTCGCTTCACTGGACAACCCGAGTATGTGTTCCACCATCCGCTGATCCGCACGGTGGCCTACGAAGCACAACTCAAATCGGATCGCGCCGAGTTGCACGGGCGCGTGGCGGCCGCGATCGAATCACGCGAGCCCGCAGCGGCCGAGGAGAACGCGGCGCTTATCGCCGAACATCTGGAGGCCGCCGGTGATGGGCACGCGGCCTACGGCTGGCACATGCGTGCGGCAACGTGGGCGACCAACCGCGACATCACCGCGGCGCGGCTGAGTTGGGAACGCGCCCAAACGATCGCCGATGCGTTGCCCACCGACGAGCCAGACCGGGCGGCCATGCGCATCGCCCCGCGCACCATGTTGTGCGGGATCGCCTGGCGAGTCCATATCAATGCGGGTGACCGCTTCGATGAATTGCGTGAGCTGTGCTCATCCTCCGGGGACAATGCATCGCTGGCCATCGCCATGGCGGGGCTGGTGATGGAACACATGCAACAGGGCCGGATGTTCGAGGCGGCCCAATTGGCTTCCGAAGCCATGGCTCTGATCGAGTCGGTCGGCGAACCGACCTTGACGGTAGGACTTTCCTTCGCCGCCATTCAGGCCAAGGCTGAAGTTAGTGAGTGGTGCGACGCTCTGCGGTGGTCGCAGATAGTGATCGATCTGGCCGGCGACGATCCCGGTAGAGGCAATATCATTTATGGGTCTCCATTGGGACTAGCCTTCGCGGTACGGGGTCTTGCCCGGTATTTTCTGGGTCGCACTGGATGGCACGACGATTTGCGGCGCAGCCTGGCCATAGCCCGTAGCGCAGACCCGATGTCCTATGCCACGGTTGTCGCCTACGTGTATTTCGTGGGAATACCGCTTGGCGTGTTGAGACCGGGCGATGACACAGTGCGCGAGATCGAGCACGCGGTGGGCATCGCCGAACGATCCGGCGACGACATTGCCTTGATCTTTACCGGGGTAACGCTGGGCATGACGCTGGTGCACTGCGATACAACTGCGGAGCACGATCGGGGCCGGAAGTTGCTAGCGGAGACCAGCGAAATCTTTGAACGGCGCTCATACAACTTGGGCGAGTTACCGATGCACCACGTGTACTTGGCGCGTGAAAAGGCCAGGCGTGGCGATCACGATGGCGCCATTTCCCTTCTGCGCACCACCGCCGACCACCTCTTCCGCCAGCAACGTCTTCTGGCGTGGGGCATCCCAGCAACCGGTGTTCTGGTGGAAACGCTGCTCGCCCGCGGCGCTGACGATGACGTGGCAGAGGCCGAGGCCGCTATCGAGCGGCTAGCTGTACCGGGCTAGGACGTTGGTAGCAGTGCGTGTCGGCTTGATGTGAAGAGAACCTCCGATTGAGGTGTGGCTTGTCTAAGGCTCATACCTGACCGGAGGTTCTCATGTCTCACCGTAATGCCCGGACTACTTTTCACGGCAGATTGCTGATCGTCGAAAGGTTCCGTGGGGGTTGGCCCAAGGCCCATATCGCTGCGGCAATGGGTGTTT
>Ga0302325_10008860_pt1 | contig 22070 bp, 19 predicted proteins | sample Palsa_T0_2_FD_201948 | JGI IMG/M metagenome (GOLD analysis project Ga0302325, IMG submission 201948) | Peat permafrost microbial communities from Stordalen Mire near Abisko, Sweden - Palsa_T0_2 | ecosystem: Environmental > Terrestrial > Soil > Palsa > Peat permafrost | place: Sweden: Abisko...
GGCGCAGGTGACGTTCGATAAAGGGGCAACCGCCGAACAACGCCAGGCGCTCGGGGAAATCATCGGGCATGTGTTTCCGGTGAAGTGGAAATCACTGCAGATCGCCGAAGGCAATATCGATACCTGGACGTTCGACAAAGACCACGCGCACGCCACACTAAACGGCGGCAAGACGGCAGAGATTAAGTTGGCGCGATTTCAGGGAATGACTGACGAGCCAGTCGTGCTTACGAACGTCAAGTATTGGGGTACGCCGCGCAATGACGGTTTTGTTATGATGCCGAACGAAATCGAAACATACAGGGAGGGACCCAAGCCGTATGAGTTCAAGGGAACAAACGGGTTCATGCTCACATTTGACATGACTTCCAAGGATGTACCCGCAGCCAAGGGATCTTCAATGAACTATTAGTCCAAATCACTTGCATAGGGTGCGTGCGCCGGGAATCTCCCGGCGCTTTTTTCTTCCGAGTGCGACAATTGACACTACCGAAAACCTAGCAAATGAAAACTCTGAATGATAAAGGATGTTCGCGCCAGTCATCAACGTGTCATACTATGGCCCTACGCCAAGGCCCGACACGATGAACAATTTTGAGAGCATGTTTTGACGATTATATTCTTGGCCTTTCTAGCAAGCGTCTACATTCTTGTTTACAGGGGCAGTCGCCCTCCGCAACCCGTCCAAGAACATCCAACCCCACCTAAGCAGGCTGCTGTGGCATCCATCGTCCCCGTTGTTTACGCTTGGCATTTTCTATGGGGCGTTTAATGGGCTTGGTCTGTATTTGCGCGATCACTTCGCAGTACCAAGGCCGCTGTCGATGTGGATCGTTTTGATCGGCGTGATCGCTCCTTGGTGTGTAAGTATCTACTTTGCTTGTAGGGCCGCTCGCGCAGCAAACAAGACATTGAGGGCCATTGGCTCCTGTTGAGCGGCTCATCTATCGCATTACCGCAGTTGATCCTGATGTGGAGATGACCGGCAAGGAGTATGCAACATGTTTTGTGCTCTTCGGCTTTAGCGGAGTTTCCCAGACGGGCAAAAGCCAGCGGCAGCAGCAACCACAAGCGGCCCGCAATGTCGGAGTATTCATCAGCGCGAAATGGAGCTTAACAGCGGTTACAAAACCAATCCCACAGACTTGGAATTCGGAGATCCGCCAAACTACTCTCAGAAATCAAAGGGACCAAGATAGCGGCGCTGCAAAACTGCAGCCAGGTCCACCAGTTTTGCCTCACCGGAGCGGTGGGCAATCTCGGAGAGCCAATCGTACATGGCGGCGCAATTCACCTGCCGGTCGTAGTGAACGGTTGCGAGCATATCGGCGATCCGCTGAAAATTCCTGGCAGAGGCGATCTCGGCCAATCCATAGATCGCATCAAGGCTATCGGATGTGGGCTTTGGCCGATCGATACTCTCAAAAGGCGCCGATTCGCAATTGCCAGGGACGCGAAACAGCTCGTGCACAGGCACTTCGGGGTCGAAGTCGACGACGACATGGATCCTGTTTGCCTCCGAGAAGTTGGCCGCACTGTGCGTGAGGCTGGCATCGACAACCCACGCCTCACCTTCGGACATGTGGAAGACGGAGGCTTCCTCCGCGTGCAGGCATTGCTCATTGGTTTGAAGCGGGATATGCAGACGTGTATGGAGTGGGCGCGCAGGAACCCAATCGCGATGGGGCAAAATGAAGCCCCTGCCCTTGATCGAGAAGATCTGCAGGTGGTTGATGGCCTCCACCCGGAACGTCTCGTGGATGGCGGCCATGAGCATGGGCAAACTGGCTGCCAGCCCGGACTTTGCGGTATCAAGCGGCCCCATTTTGCTGGCCCACACCAGGCATTTGCACCAACTGCCCACCCCGTAGCCGACAGAGGGGTCCATGGGAAAGGATTCGGTAGCTTTGATTTCGGGCGCCAGCCGCTGTGGGTCAATGGACAGACGGCCTACAAGTTGCGTCCCGGAAGTGCAAATAACGCCACCATCGTTCATAGTCACGACCAACCGGGTCCGAGGTACGCGCTCTTCAATTGCTTCGCGCGAGAGAGCAGCGCCGGGTCCGGAGACTGCCCGGCAATTGTGATCAACCAGTCGTACGCTGAAGCGGAGGTTACCTGTCGATCGAAATGCACCAGGCTGAGCAAGTTGAGGGTGGGCGAAAGGTTTTTCTCCGTGACGATGCCAGCGAGCCCGTGAATGGCCTCAAGCTGCCGGGATGTTAGCGGATCACGGTTAACTGTCGTGGGCTGAGGGGCGGCAGAAATACAGGCGCTGTCGCGGAAGAGTTCTGTCAGAGGAATATCTGGAGCAAAATCGAGAATCAGGTGAATCCTCGGGGATTCGTGGAAACACCCTCCACAGTGCGGACGGCTACCGTCGAGGTACCAGACCTCGCCTACTCCCATGTGGTAAACCGAATCGTCCTCGGAGTTTAACGCCTCGCCATTCGTCTGCAATGGTATGTGCAGGCGGGTGAAGGCACGTTCCGATCCCGTCCAATCGCGATGAGGCCGGATGTAACCGCCTCGGGACGCACAAAAAATTCGCACCGAGAGTATCTGCTCGGTGCGAAAGTTGTCGGAAGTGACTTGGTCGAGATAAGGAAATTGCTCGCGCACCTCGTCCTTGATTGGTTCGGCTTTCGGGTGATCACCGGCCCAGAGAGACCGATGAATCCACGGCCCCACAGCATCGTCGCACGAGGAGAGCCGGAGAGACTCCATGATCGGAATCTCCCGGGCCAAGAGGTCGCTGGACAGCGAGATCACGCCCATGCACCTCGCGTTCATCGCGAATCGCCTCGCACACGTATAGGTCTGTCGCGCGTATCCGGAACCAATCGGCAAGAAGGCAAACCACCGCCCCTGCCGACACGCTCATCGCTGCGGCACGAGATGGAATCCTGGGCCGGACAGTTACTCGTCAACTCGAGCGGGCGCGGAACTTCTGGCGCTCTTTTGTCCGTAGTCTTCCGCCACGGTGGCGGTAGGTCCCTCGGTAAGTTCGGCAACGTCACCTACGATTCCCATGGTTGGAGTGTGATAGGACCGATCCTGCGATAGAACATCTTTGGCGGTGGGCTTCATGTTATCTTCCTCCAGAAAAAGTTTGGAAAAACTACAAACCTTACGAGGCGCTCTTCAACGCAAGGCCCTACTCCTCAACCCGAGCCGCTGCACAGGTTTGGGAACTGTTGATTCCGTACTCCTCGGCCACGGCACCGGCTGGTCCGGCGGTTACGTCCGCAACGTCACCTAGGTTCATCATGGTTGGCGAGTGATAGGGCTGATCCTTACACAGAATCCTTTTGGCGTTAAGCTTCATGTTCATCCTCAGAGCTAACCACCCGCACAGCATACAACACCTGGCTGTGGCTGTGTCAACATGAACTTCAAAATCGGGATACTTTCAAAGGCCGCCCTTAAAGGGCCACCTTCAAGTCACTTCCTGGCGCTCAGCATTCGGAGTTATGTGGTCGGGCCGTTGCTCTAAGACGTGTTTGCCCTCGGAAGCTTCGCCTTCGAGCCGCTGTAGCCATATTTCGAGATCGGCCGAGGCCTGAAAGTACTTAAGCCCGATGCTTTTGCCAAAACGCGCTTGCTGTAAGGCAGCTCTCCATTTCCCGAGATCGGCATACCCTCGGCTTACGATTCGCGGCTGTTCCGTAAGTGCGGCATGCCACTTACGGCTGTTTTCCAATCCGTCAATGGTTGCCTGGTCGCCCCCGCCTTTATCCGGCCGTTGCAGAGTCTTCAGCGGAACAACGCCGCGAAAAGCCTGGCGCTGCAAGGCACGATCCAGATCAGGAGTGACCTTAGCCGACCACGGAATCGCAGTCATGAATTCGACTAATGGCCGATACATGAGTGGATGGCGAAACTCAACATCCCCATGCAGGTCGTAATAGAGGGTGTTGATGATGCTGGCGGAACGCATGATCCGCTGCTGCATATAGGCATCACCCACGAAGGAGGCCGCCGGTAACCACCACTTGAATCCACGCTGATCTAGTTTTTTTCGTCTCCGAAATGACTCGGCCGCCCAGGGGATCGGGATCCGTCGGTACTCGAGTGTCTGGGAACGCAGATGCCGGATAGCGGGGCGCAGAGCATAGGTTAAAAATCCGAAGGTCCAAGATCTTTCACCACGAACGGCGTTTGCCCAGGGCGGAATTTCCTTCCAGAGTTGACCCCACTGGCCCCGCAGGAGCAAATCCGCTAAGAAGAAAGGTTCCTGCAGGTCTCCCAAGAAGACCGAGTCTCCTCCTTCGCCGCTAAGAACAATCTTGACCCCGTTGTCGGTTAGTAGCTTGAGATAAGCTTGCTTCTTCGCCGCACGCACGATCCAATCGTTTGGTTGGGCCTGAAAGTCATCTGGCAATAAGGTGAATGGCCTGGCCGAATCTACGTCTACGGAATGCCAGGCGACTGGAACCTCCCGCAGAACCACCTTGATCCATTCCTGCTCGTCCATCGAGTAGGACTGCGGATATATAAATGACACTGCCTCGATTCCGGCACGACGCTGATTCGCGACACAAAGAACATTGGAGGAATCGAGTCCACCTGAAAGTTCGCACCAGGTCTTCTGTCCGATTGAGGGCAGAGCGGCGGTGACCGCTTCGCCGACTAACTGGCGCAGGTGTTCGGCGTAATCTTGTGGGTTGCTGTATCTGAGGCGAGCGATTTCCGCGAGCGTCCACGCATTATGTTTCTGAACCATTCCCGTTCGATATCTGATGCTTTCGCCGGGGAGCAGCCGTTGAATGTCCCTATAAGGGGTTCGATCGCCGAAGTGCTCCCCCCGGGCAAAGTAGTCGGCGATGAACTCCTCATCGAGTTCCCCAGTTCCTACTTCGAGCACGAGGTCATCTAGGCGAGACGAGAAGGTGATGCCCCCGGGCGTCGCCGAATAAAACAACGGAACCAGCCCTAGTTCGTCATGGAAAAGAGCGAGACTTCGGTCCGCGAGATCGTGAACGGCAAGAGCATACTCACCGAGCACGTGGCGGGACAGATCGTTTCCCCAATGTTCATAGGCGCGGGCGAAGATCCCGGCATCGTCGTCTCCCGCCACTTTGCTTCCCACATCCGCGAATCGCGCAACCATGTCAGTTCGGTTGGCAATGTAGCCGCTGTGGAGGATTTGCAAAGACGCGACCTTGTGAGCGTTAGGCAAACTACTGAACCGCAAAGGATGAGCGCTGGAACAATAGCCGAGGAATCGCCTCATAATCACATACGAGCCAGAACTGCGTAGGACCGAACATAATCCTGCTGATCGAAAAGGGCTTTGCCTTGAAATTCAACCCAGGCATGCGCTCCAAACGGGTATCGCAACACCCCGATACAATGTTCCACGGGAATGCCGATCAAGATCAGGAACCGATAAAGCGCCAGAGACCTTGGCAGGCAGTCCTTCGGCGCGGTTTTCATCACAAAGAAATTTTCCGCTTTGGAGAACGCCTGTTGCGCACGAACTAGAAGATCGACCGGGAGTTCACGGTCGCAAGCAGGTTTAGGCATCCGAGAATAATTCTTGTACGTCGCGGGGAACCCTCGCACACGCAGTGTGCACGCGGTGGCACCAAGAGCCCACCAAGCCCGCAGAGCGAGAACCGACTTTCGAATAGGACGGTTATAAACATGTTCAATAGGTCGAAGCGGCTCGATTTGAATAAATCCACGCTCGAGGCAGGTCTTGGTAAAGGCGGATATATCCTTCTTCAGCAAAGCAGTTGGCGCATCGAATTGTTCTTGTAAGACGGCAACCCTCTGCTCAGTCGGTACGGTTAGCAGAAGCTTCCACATCGAAGTTGCTATTTGATCGAATACGACATATTCACCACTCAGGAGATCGAGCAGCACCGCTCTGCCATCGACCACCCGCCAGCGCACCTCGCCCGTGGCGTAATAAGCACACGCCTGAGATGCATTTATAGTCGACTGGCTAGCACCACTGATCATACGCAGCAACCTCGCGCGGGCAAGAACTTATTTATGGCGTCGTCAACTTCCAACAACAACGACTCGGCTCGGTCCCGGATGGTCCTGGGAGATGACAGGCCCAGGCCCTCCAGCCTCGGTATGGTATGCCAGTGTACCTCAGGGGACGGAAACCAAACCATCCCTCTCTATCTAGTATTATTTAGTTCTATCTGTATTATTTAGTGTTATTGGCGTCAAACCGGTGTTGGCAGTCACTCCGCCGTTGAAAAGCCTTGCGCCGAGCATCTGTTAAGCAAAACCTGCTGAATGTCGTTAGCACATGTTATGTCCGATCCGGAAGCTATAGTAAACCGTCTTGTCGAAGGCTTAAGCGAGTTCCCGCACGCTGAACGAAAAAGTAAACTCGCCTTCACCGAAGAACCTCCTCTTGGCAGTAGCCCGTCCACAACTCGGCGGAATGAAAAAATTTTGAAAAGCGAGCGCCATAACCCGAAATTTCCTTTTTGGTGCCAAGAACAGTACCAAAGTGCACAGTACGCCTGTCGAGCCAAAGAAGATGGAGAGCGAGCACGCGGGCTGTCGATCTTTATCGAGTGGCGCTTTGACAAGTGACGACGGCTCCGACAATTTGTCGAAGCTTTCCCGCGTTTGGATACATCCGATAGAACGTGTTGGAAGCTGTAGCCGGTTTTCTGACACGGTGGTGACATCCATAATCGTCTTTTAACGAGCCGGAGAGTCTATGGTACTTTTTCCGCAACCGTCTCAGGGGAATGCACGCAACGCTACGAAGCGTTGCTGCGTGCTGCCAATGCCATCGGCCCATGTTGTAATTGTGATACTGCTGCTGACGTGTTTGCCTTGCACGGCCTCGACCAACCTACTACAATTCTCAACACTTTCGGAGGCTCAAGGCAGCGATCGTCAAGTATAACTCACCCGAGGAAGGAGACGACGGCCACACCGGCGACGATTCCGTTCATCAGCCACGAACAACCATGCAGTTGGAGTCGACTGGTGCCACGACACACCAGCCCGCCGGTGAATATCGAAGTTCTCTCATGAACCGGGGATCGCCCAAACCAAATCGAGTTGCGCCTCCAGGGGCGGAGACGTTACGTCTGTATGAGCAACAGGCCGCCGTCATCTCGGCGATTGCAGATCTGAGGGCTCTCAAACCAAATGCTGGCGCCATCGACCGCGCTACTGACATTTCCCCGGAAACCTTTCTTTCGCGGTATTACGCGGCCAACGAGCCCATATTGTTGGAGGGTTTCGTGCGGAATTGGCCAGCAATTAAAAAATGGTCGCCGGGGTATTTTGCCGAACAGTTCGGAGACGTTGAACTCGATGTGTATCGCGATGGCCACCGCCGAAGCATGCGCATTCGCGACTTTGTCGATGTAATGCAGCGTCAGCCGGAGGCTGGTGAACCCTATCTTGTCGCCCAGTATCGACCGCTTCCGCAGTCTGAGTTGGCCGCTCTCTCGCAAGATTTGCGGTTCGATTCTGCCTTCTTCGACGCAGGCGACGATCAGGCGGTTTTCGGCTTATGGATGGGGCCGGCAAATACCTTAACCCCGCTGCACTACGATCAAAAGAACGTGCTTCTCGCGCAGCTCTATGGGCGTAAAAGGGTCAAGCTTATTTCGCCGCTGGCGACTGACCGGCTTTATTGCCGTAAGCGCGGATATAGCGAAGTGGATCCTGACAAGCCTGATTTCAACCGCTTCCCATTGTTCGAGAGAGTTACTGTATCCACTATCGAGCTGGAAGCGGGCGATGCGCTGTTTCTGCCCTTCGGTTGGTGGCATCACGTTCGATCGCTTTCACCCAGCATTTCGCTGTCGCTCAACAACTTCATCTGGCCGAATTCTTTTGCTGCGGAGAAGTTGTGAGATTTGGTTTGAAATCGATTCCCAGCCACTTGGTTCGCCAGGGCGCATTGGCAGAAAAGTCGGAACATACAAGATGCGTTCTACATGCACTTCTGCTGCTGGGTCGATAGAAACCTCCGGCCCGATTAACAGCACGAGAAGGCTTGCCAGCCTGAATATCTCTTCCGCCATAGATCCGGTCACGTTAGCAATTTTTGCAGTCCGTGCTTGCCATCCCCCACAACAGACAAAATACGGCGTACCCGATCAAAAATCGAACCGCAAACACGACTAAGGACGTGAGGCTCTTGCTCCTCGTACACCGCCAGCGCGGCAATCCGGGACCGTTGGGATCACCCAAGCGCACGAAGTTGGCCCAGTAGCTCATCCATCTGCTCAGCCAAGGCCTTGTCTGCAGGCAGCCTCCGAGGCAAACGTGATCGGCAATCTCTATTGCTTGCTGTGAGGGACGCCCCATATGCTGAGGCACATGGTTGCAACCATGCTTCCGCGAAATGGAGCCAACGTCCGCATCGTGCAGGATTTCCTCGGAGACGCCTCTATTGCTGCTACGCAACGGTACACGCATATCAGCAAGGAGCATCTCATCGGTGTGTTGCGGACATTTCATCCGTCAGCGAGCCTGAAATTGGCTGGCATATTCCGAGGCGACTGATAAGCGCGTTCTCTGCCGGCAGGTTTCCGATTCGGTGAGAGTAGATTCGGTGGCTTTTCCATGCTGGAAGTCCAACCGAAATAGCAATATGGAGGTGATGCTCTTTTCTTCAGGTTTCGACTTGTTTGAGTTATCCAAACCCACACCCCCGCGACGTATATGAGACCGTGGTTCGAGTCAACGCGCCGCCACCATCTCTAGGGTTGCGGCTGGATCGCCCCATCGATGCTGATCTGCGGCGAGTGGCAGTCGGAACTGCCTTTGTCTGCGGTATCTAGTGCCTCCAATATTATTTTCAAGTCGGACCGCGGAGTGCCGGTGCATGTATACGGCCCGAACTTGGTGCATTGACTATTCTTGGCATCTACGGCAAGATGGGCAGCCTCGCAAACACAATAATATGCAGCGGCCACTGAAGCTGGAACGCCGCTAGGGAAAAGGAAATTTAGTTCCTTGAATATTTTGGTGAAGTCCTTTAGCAGGAGGTTACTGTCCTCATCTTGTTTCTTCTCCGACCGACCCGGTACCAGGGCATTTGGTTGCAGGCTGAATCGGGGGAGATTCTCCAACGTCGATATGGTCCTAGCTACGGCCTCGATTTTCTCCGCAGCTGCACGATTGTGGGTTGCCGCTCTCTGTTGTTGGGCTATCGCCCCATCTGTGTTTTTCGCGTTGTAGGGGCCGCATTCGTAGTCATAGCTTCCCGAATTTTGGTTCCCTAGGGCATCCTTCTCACTCGGAAAGAGGGCGTACTCGTTCAGGCCCCAGAGTTTTGCGGACAAGGAGAAAGATAGCCCAGAAAGCGAGTCGCATTCCCTGTCGTCGGTCAAATTAGGCAGGGCCGGGAACCTGCATCCGCCAATCACTCCATATCCTTTGTAATAGTTTCCCGAATTATCGTCGCACCATGGTGCCTCCACCAAGGCGATGCTAATGCCGTAACGGTTGTAGTCGTCCGCATCTCCGAACAAAATCGGACCCGCATTCTGGCCCCCCGTCACGCTCACGGAACTCGAGGAAGTGGCGGTGGCGGGCGTCAGGCCATAGTGCAGCACCGTCCACGTGGCGTACTGGGCCGGTGCTACACTCCCCTCACCTATAGCATTGCCGATTTCTGCTTCGGCTGTGCCTGGGCCGAACTTGCCAGAATACGTGCGCACGTAGTCGGGATCGGGAAGGGAAATAGCGTACCGGGTGATGCTCGTGTCCGTGGGAAAAAGAACCTTCTGGATCGTGCTTGGCGATATCCGACTAGTTGTCTGATAGACGAGTTCATGTTTCCGATGAGGAGCCGGAATTTTTTGATGGGTGTAGCCGCTGAAATCCAAGGCGTAGACATTTTTTTGATAATTGCTAGTGGGGTCGGTTCCATTGGGGAATATGACAAGCTCACCGTCAGGATCCCCAGCTTTATCCATCCAATATTGCATGGAGGCGTTCGTGCCAGACCAGAAGTTGGCAATGTGGGTGACGTCGTAAGGTGCAACCAGGAACAACCGGTCATGGCCCATGGAGTCCGCAGCGACCACAAACTGCCAAGGTCCGCTGACCATGATTTCGAAGTCTTGGGTCTGAGCATGGGAGGGGACAACAGTGAGAACGGCCAAAGAAAAGAGTGCCGCAAGTATTGCTAACGTTTGGTTGGCCACAGGTGAGCGAGTCATCGTTATCATCCTTGAGTGAATTCGATTTAAACCAGACCAAAGGTTGTGAACGCCGCCCAGTAGTACGGGTGAGACATGCCGCTACGTGAGCGCAGGGAAGCTTGGGCCTGCCGAATCGAGTCGGCGACGGAGCGCCCGCCAAGCAGGCTCTGATAAAACAGCTCCATAAACTGTCGGGTGGCGGAAGAGTCCACACTCCAGCGGCTGGCCACGACGTTCGGAACGCCCGCAGCAAGAAAAACGCGGACTAGGCCGTCACCATCGCCACCCTCGCCCGTGGAACCATCTTGCGTTTCGCAGGCGGAGAGCACGGCAAGCCGCAGTCTTGAAATAGGTATCTTCCGCAACTCATCCGCGCTTAGGAAAGAATCCGACAGCAACAGTCCCGAATGGCTTGCGGAAGTCAACGCATGGCCGGCAAAGTGAAACAGCTGTGCATTCGGCAAGCCAGCGGCGATAGCATTGGCAGTGGCCTGGCTGCCCTGCAAAAGGTGGACGTTGGCAAATCCGCTCGCCACGGCATCGGCTTCGGCAAGAGCATCCGGCAACGGGCTGAGGGGCAAATCCAAGTCTGCCGACGGCGACGGGACTGCCGCAATCATGGCAACGGAAGTCGGCGCGATTGAGGCTACAGCTCGCGGATCTCCCCGATAGTAGATTCCGCGCGAGGCGACAATGGAAAATCGATCCGCTAAATAATGGCCTCGCTCGTCGGCCAGTGCCTCAAAGGGTATTCCAGAGAGCTCGTCATCCGCGTCGATGACCAACAGGCGATCGGAGGAAATTCGCTGCTCGATGGGAGCGAACAGAATTCCATACAGATTTCGTGCGTTCCGCTCCACATCGGACTGCTCCGATGTGAAGTCCGAACACAGGGCGCGGAAGCGTTCCACCTGCGCTTGAATTTCTTTCGGGTTGCCGTGAATCCAATTGGACCAGATGCCGCGGTCGTCATACACCCACACAGCTAATCCTTTCGGAAGAGCAGCATAGGTGACAACCATTTCCTTCGTAAGGCTTGGTAGGCGCGAAGCGACCTCATGCACTTGGGAAAGCTCTGGTGAACCTGAGGGTACGGAAGCGACGGCACTCAATTCGGCTCCCCTGAATGACTCCCAGAGTTCGAGGGCTCCCTCTGCATCCCCTTGTAGCAGCAGCTGCTGAACAAGATTGCGGTAGGCGGCGGCTGACTGCTCCACCCACTCAATCCTTGACTTGTCATCATGAAGTGAATGCAGACGCCCGTCGGCAAGCGATACGGCCAAGCGGAGAGCCGAATCGGCTTCCTGAGTATGCCCGGCCTGGGTCTCCGCTTCGCCCAGCGTCGAATAGTAAAGAATGCTGAGGTAGTTTGTGGGATGCTGCGTGATCTCCGGCGCCTTCTGCCGCAAGCGGTCAATCGCGAGCTGCGTTTTGCCCTGGTAGATTTCCACACCCGCAATGCGGGTCTCAGCTTCGAGGCGCGCGATCTGGGTGGACTCGATCTGGGGACTCGCCGAGAACAGCCGGGTTGCCTGTGTATATTCCGTTTCGGCCACCTCCATCTCCGCTAGCTCAACGGCTGCATTGGCCATATGCACGTGAGCCATGGCCCGGAGAAGACTGTCGTCGAACGATTCAGTGAGAGCGACGGCATCGCGCAGTATGGCCATCTGCAAATGCGGCTGCCTGGTTGAGGAAGCAAACTCGTAGCGATCGTAATAGAGGTTGTACCCGCGCATTGCCGGATACACGCCAGCCCAGTAACGTAGCAGAGCTTTTTGAGTCCTGGCCCACGCAGCAGGAAGATCACCGACTGTTCCGGCCAGCAGAGAAAGGTGGTCTTGAGTACGGAGATAAATAGTGCCATAGGCTGCATGTTCGGCCTGCTGGGCTGCGCGCAGGAAGAACTTTTGCACGTCTCCCAGGTTTCCGGAAATCCAAGTGCAGTTCCCGTTCTCGATCAGAAATTGCGCTCGCAACCATGAGTAGGAATATCCTTGCAGACGAGATCCCAACCCAGAGGCGGCCTTAAGGCAGCCCGAACCGTCTTGCGCGTCCTGCGACGCAAACATGTATTCCACTCGTGCTCGCAATGCTCCCGCGTCATTCCTTTCGGACGCAAACAGTCGCCCGGCTTCTGCGGCGTGATTCCTTGCTGCGACGTTGTCACCGGTACCGTTGGCCTTCAACGCTGCAGAAAGATGTTCCACGGCCAACGCAAAATTGGCGGCCGAGCCGGATGCCACTAAGTCCGCTAGCCAACGGTCTCCATGCTTCTGGACTGCAATGTCCGTCAGAATGGCGAGAGAGGTCCGGGCATCCGATGACTGATCCGCGGATTTTTGGCCGGCGGTTGGGTACGCGTTGGGCAGCCAGTCTATGACCGCAACGTTCAGATAATCTTCGACCCGCCGATCGATCTTCTCTCGCACTCCCGAATCACCTGCCCCCGCCGTCGCAATCTCCTCCGGCGTCAGCAGCGGCTCGTTCTCGCTTTTTTCGTGCTGCTTGATTTTTTCCTGGAGTGCGGTCAAGCGACTGCGGGCATCGGTCGACCAATCGCCCTGCGGATCGATGCGCAGATAGTGTTGCCAATCGTCGACGGCCTGCGTGTACAGGAACAATCGTTCGCAGGCCAGGGCGCGGTTGAACAGCGCGATCGGATCGTCCGGCGACTTGGCCAGCGCTTTGCCAAACGATTCAATGGCGTTGCCGTAGTCAATAGGCCTGTCGGCAGATTCGGCGCGCACGAAATATGCCGAGCCTAGGTCAGTGAGCAAGCCCGGCGAATCGGGCAGCGTCTCTAGCGCCTTATCCAACGACTTGATCGCCGAGTCGTAATTGCCAGTGAGCAAGTCGGCGCGAGCTCGCGCTTGCAGCCACACTGGGTCATTAGGGTTCTTTCTCAGGTTTTCACCAATCAGATCCTCGGCCTTTAACAAAGATTGCGGCTTGTCGAAATCCGATCGCTCCGTGCCACGCTGCGCTTGCACCGGTGCATATTTTGCACCGGGGATTCTCACTTCCAACGTCCGATGCTCGCTATAGGCCTGCGCGAGTAATTGTTCAGCGGACGAAGGATGCAAAGCCCGCACTCCGAGCCAAGCAACTACGGCAACGGCGACAATCCCCGCAAACGCGTACGCTGGAGCCGGCCAAGCGAAGACCTCCCTCCACCACGAAGACTTTGGTTGCCGGTCTCGCACACTGTCTCGCAGTGTTGCGGCCATGTTCTTCCGCCATCCGGGTCGGGCACTTTGCAGTGAGGCCAGCAGTGCCTCCTCGCTAGGAGTTGCTTCGTCGGCGATGGTCTCTGCGGCGTTCTTTAGCAGAGGTCCGCAGTGCCCGCATTGTGCCGCATGTTTCATCAGTTCTCTTGTCTGCGCCTCGGGGAGCAGCCCAGCCGTCACTTCCAGCCACTCTGCATCTCCCATGCATTCGGGAGTCGGAGGTGATGGCTTAGGCACTCGCATACGTAAAATCTCGCTGTGCACGAACTTGTGCCTCTGCAGCTTTCGGCTACAGGCTTGGCAAGACTCAACGTGCCGCTGGGCCTCTCCCAGAGCTGGCTCCGAGAGTTGCTCCGATCCGGACACACTCGTCCTCTGCAACGAAACGAGCCTATCCAATTCGTCGCTGTCGAGATGTTTGTCGAATGGCCGTGTCAAAATCTGCTACTCCTTCCAATACGACAATGGCGGACGGAATCCTTTTTCCGCCTGCTATGGCTCAGCCGCGCCCGGCATGTCCGAGTTACCCAGGTGCTCCCGCAGGCAACGAATAAGCCGGAAAATGACGGCCTCCACGCCTTTTGTCGTGAGTTTGATGGTCGCCAAGGCGGCAATTGCCTGGGCGCTCATCCCTTGTCGGTAGTAAAACCAGAAAATAATGCAGTCCCGCGCTTGATTGGTGCCGGCAGCGCAATTCTGCAATTGCTCGTCGACTTCCTTTAGAAAGACCTCGTTTTCGATGGCCTCACTGCCTCCGTAACTGCTGCTTTGCGCTGCAGGGTCGAAGTCTTCCAACAGCTGATCGGTTTCTCCCACGCCGCGCTTCTGCGAATGGAGCGATTTGAAGTGATCGTGAGCGACATGGATCGCAATTGTCTTTATGTATCCCAGTACAGCCGCGTCGGAATGTTGTTCGGCAAACTCGAGCAACAGACGGCATTTATCGGCGCAGAGCTTGAGATAGGTCTCTTGAAGTAAATCGTCGACAAACTGAGCCGGATCCTTTCCCCATTGGCAAGCCGTGCGCTTAATCGAAAGACTGATCGGCCGCTGAAAACGGGCGATAAACTCCTCCCACGCTTCGCCATCATTAGTTTCGGCGCAGGCACGGATCAACTCCAGTACGGACAGAGACGAATGACGCGTCAAGTCGCCCCCTCATCCTTGTGCGCCGAATTGTATATCAAGAGCAGGCTGGCTCTTGTGTTTCTCTCAAACGCTCGTCGAGAACCTGACTCGCGCTACTACCGCTGGTACAAAGGGCAAAAAGGAATTGTGAAGCAGTTGTCGTTTCTGAGGATGTGGGCTTAACGCTACCGCGCGGAGAAAGCTTTAAGTGCTCGGAGCGTAAGAAACGGCGAATCACTGAATCAGGCCGGGGCGAGTAACGACAATGAGCCGACCCTGGACGGTTTCAGCTTGAGCAGCCTGCCCTCGCAACACATTTCGGGCTTTAGTATTCAAGGAGGATTTGTGCGATCTCTTCAGCTTCCAATCATGCGTGCCCCGGTGTTGATATCCAGCCTGTTGCTGACGATCCCGTTACTGCCGCAAGTTGCGGGAGCGCCGGTGCCACCTGTAGCAGCCGCACCACTACCCGCAGCTGCGCCCAAAATTACTTCCGTCGTCGTGTTTCCTCAAGCGACGTCCCAAACCACGTCTCAAGCCGCAACAACGCAGGACTTCGTACTGGAGATCACTGGCACGGGTTTCGCGGGCATAGCGGACATGAGCAGTGTCCATATAGCGGTACTCCCCGCGACGGGCGTCACTCCAACCCCAATCCCGGTGCTATCGCGCTCGCTGGACAATTCAAAAATCCTGGCGCAGTTCACCGCGCCCGCCAATTACGCATTGGAGGAGGTAGCCCTGTCGACGGGTTCTAGCTTCGTTACGTTCGAGACAGGAACGTTGTCTTGCGACTTCAAATCCAAGGTCCAACTGACTCCTCAGATTGTTCCGAAAAAACAGGCCGGGGATAAGTACGGGAACGGCGTGGCCAAGAACTTCCACGCAATCCAGCTTTCCATCGTTAATGAGTGCCCTATGGCGATCGTTGTTCCGTTGGGCGGAATCAGCGTGGTCACGGATCATCAAGCCGAGCAGCCTGTCGACAATGCTTGCACGGAAAAGGGATCTCTTGTCGCATTTTCCCTCGATCACGTCACCAGCATTTTCTCTGCTGACCGAAAATTGACGGGCAGGCGAGCTATCTATTTCAATTCGGTTCAGGCTCTCGCGACAATTGGGAGCGCGGTCGAACCCTTCTTTGCGCACGGCTTCACTCAGGCTGTGGCCATCTTGGGAGGCGGCTTCACCACCGCGTCCAAAGAGCTGCTTGTTGATATGTCGGCCGAACAGCTTCAAAACCTGACATCGCAGAGCTTTGGGTCCACCGAACAGGTCGCGTCGCACGGGTCACTCCAGAAGTTTGTGTTCGTCCGACGAAGTGAGAAGTGTAAGGAAAAACCAATCGAAACCGATTTAAGCACGGGGCAATTTTCTGTGAATTGGGAGTTGTCGCCAGCCTCGGCGGAGGCCCCTAAGACACTGAACGCACCGGCAGCGAAGCCGGCGGCCGCAAAGTGAAAAATCTAGGTCAACGTTACAGCAACCGGTTGGGTGCCGTGGCTGCGAGAAAACACAAGGAAGAGGCTCCGCGGCTCCCAACTGACGCTCTAGCCTCAATTCTGCCACTACTCCGCAGGCGAGCTGGACGAGTGCTGCTTTAATGAAACGCAGAGATCGGCCTTCCTGCAGGAGGCTACAGTGATTTATGCTGTCGGAATTGGGTACCCAAACATGATCGGCATTGATAATTCCTAGTTATCCGTACCGGTTGGAGGCCCTGTTGATGGCTAGAAGGAAGCCTTTCGACTTGGTCGAGAGTGTCCTGAAAACTATCCAACAACTTTTCTCCGTCTCCAGCAACGCCCGCTCGAAGACGCTCTACAAGACGGCTACCACCCGTTCGGTGTGTTTGATGGCTTGAGTAACCCTCCGAGGAAGATGACCACAAACCCGAGGAAGAGTAATCGCGTGCACTTGCATTGAGTGATGCTCTAAAGGCTCCCAAGTTCTGAAGGACGCAAAGCGATTCCAGAAGGCACTGCAGAAAAACAGAACGCATCGTCAATCAGCTTGTGCCGGAGTTCATCACTCAGACGGGTTCTGCATACGTTCTTCCGTCACCTTCGGTCCCCAATCAGCCGCTTCGCAATATATCGCATTAGGAGCGGATCGTGGTTGCAGAAACGAGTCGTGCCACGGCATACGAATGGGGGATCTTTTCTTGCTCTAGCAAAAGCTGACCAAGTTTCACTCTCATGTACGCGACATGCTCGTTCGCGGTCAACATACTAGTGTCTTCATACTTGGCTTCTCTGGCCGAAACTACGATTGAGGAGCAATCCTCGAGCGTTAAGTGATCCATCATAACGGTCTCAAGGTGAGGGAGGCCTCCACGTAACCGAGAGACAATGTGAAATCCATGCGTATCGATGTCACCCCAGTAGATCACGCGACAATTCTGCAACCATGTCAGAGATGCCAGGAGCTGAGCTGCACCTCCACCGCCCCAAATTGAAACTGTATTTGGTAATTCTGGCAACGAGAGAAACGTCATTTTAGTTTCGATAATGATGACTGATATCCCCTTCCAGGAGAAGTTGCGAGCCTCGCTGACCGGAACCGCGATGTCGCTGGCGATCAACCCCAATGAAATGCGGAGGCCTTTATTCAGGACTTTGAAGCGTACGCACGGTTCGTCAGAGCGAAAGCCGTAACGGTCCTCAAACGATTCTCCATTTCTCCTTGATGGCAGTGTGGGAAAGACCTGTTGCAAAAGTAAATCCAGGATCTCCTTGTTTCCTCGATAAACTTTGTGCGTATCTGAACTGGTGCTTCACGCGCATAGATCCCGGGTCGCGGACTTTTCTGTAAATAGCGGCATACCTTCAACAGGTCCGGCCATACATCTCCCCCCGATTCCATGCGGAGAGGGTGTTTGGTGATCCAATCAAGCAACACCGGGCATTCCGACCGAGTGAGTTCCAGATTTGCGAAAGAGCTCAACTTCGCGGCTCTTCCCGACGGCCTTCAGGTAGTCATCCGCGCTCTGGAACCATACTCGCGCGGGAACCTTCTGCTCCCCGGTGAGCCGAAAGCGGCGGATCCTCCATTCGATGAGGTAGCCAAGAGTCCCGTCGGCCAGCGCTTTGATCTCCTGGCTTAGCTGTCGGTGGTCAAGCAATGGCTTCTGCGTTGTGGCGAGCCGGTCTTGGGGGAACTCCGGGTTGGGTCGGCATTGGCCGCATGCAAGCTCCCCCCAAGCTGATTTTGGACAGCGCCCCTTTTGAAATCGGCAGCGGAGATGCCGATCCGAAGAGGCAGTGCCTTGCCCACTGATTGTTTCGCGGCACCCCGTCCAACGGAACTTTTGAATCCCTGAGTCGCCCCGGCTTTTCGTGTCGATAGCGTCGACGATACAATCGACGAATTGAAGCGCCGCGGCGTGACGATTGTTAGCCAGCCGCATGATGTCGCCGCGATGGGTCTTCGAGTCGCCTTCTTTGCAGATCCAGGGGGTAACCTCGTTGAGGTTATCCAATCGATTAGCAATTTGGCCCTGATCCCTCGTCGACTATTTCTCATCCTAAGGAATCTCTGAACAAGTAATCTTCACGGCGAAGCGAGGAGCAGGGACCGGGGTAGCCGGTGGGTCGTTCCCCCCACGTAGTATGCCGTTCGTTTTCTGTCCCCGTCAGGCCGGTTCGGGCGGCTTCGTGCCGTAACTACGCCGCCGTAGCGCACAACAGTCTCTTGCGCACCAGGAACAGATTCACCAGCGCGCAAGTCACAAACAGGGGGTTCGCATTCTTGTCAAGGCGTGTCGATAAGTGCTATGGCGATTTATCACCAGTTGATCGAATCCATTCCACCTTGTGATAGGACGGGTTTGATGCGAGAGGATTAGAAATCCGCAAAATATCCAGAAGACCGCCAAACAGCGTCACCGCCATGGCCGTCGCGAAAGATCCAAATAGAAGGGTACATGCACGCTACCTTCTTGTAGTCGTGGCTCGGTTCCGCAGGGGGCGACGGGCCTTTTTCCTGGCGATTGACTGCGGGCGATGCGACTCGCGAAGTTCAGCCATAAAATCTGCCCTTAGCTTCGGTCCTCCTTCTTTCAGCAACTGAGGCCGGCCCATCAGCCCGGATCCCGGCACGTGCTTTTGCCCCCATGCACTCATCTCCATCAGGAGAGGAAGCAGGTCGATGCCTTTTTCCGTAAGACTGTAAATGGCTTTCTGCTTATGGCTGGGGTCATGAGACTTGACGATGATCCCTAGCTTGACGAGCTTTTGCAGACGATCGGCCAAAATATTCGACGCAATCCTTTCCTGAGAGTCGGTAAGGAGCTGGCGAAAATGCCTTCGGTTCATGAACATGATGTCGCGGACGACGAGCAGGCTCCACTGATCGCCAAACATTTCAACCGTTCGGTTCATAACGCACTCTGACCTGTGATCTTTGCGCACGCTGCCTCCACTGCGGCGGGGTGTTACTTGCACCGACGATTGTACAACTGGTTGCGAATAAGAACCAGTTGTTGTTTGCGGCCTGAGGTCGTCGGGCTTCCCGCCAACTTCTTGCTTTCAGAGGCCGTCGCAGGCAGGGTCTAGAGGGGCATCGGCCTTCTCGTCGGCAGTCTTCTTTTTGGTTGGCAGTCTTCTTTCTGGGTGACAGTCTTCCCGCCGACAAACATAAAGGAAAAGCCAACCAGTTGCTATATACAACCGATTGCATAACGCAACCAGTCTATTCTTTCTCATAGAATCGGGGCGGCCAAAGTCCGGTTTCTTGTAGATGTGCCTCCGGCTTTCCGCAGTCAAGTTGGTGAACGAATTTGATTGCAGATCGCGCCTTTGCGGAATCGCGTTGCACGCCAGTGGGTTATCTCTGCTTACCCTGGCGCCGTGACCGAGGCCGAGGATGGGCGATGTACGACGCAGTGGATGGCACCTCAAATGCTTTGGTACACGCGGTACGCGCAATAGCACGCGCGCTCAAACAGCGAGCACCGCTTCTAACGAGTTCCAGAATGACCACGCATTGCACGAATCAAACCCAGGAGGAGATATGGATCGACTGCAGTTTTTTAAAGCAGCAAGTGTTGTACTTCTTGCATGTGGTTTAGCAAGCGCTCAAACCATCACCACATTTAGTATTCCGGGCGCGGGCACAGGCGCCGGACAGGGCACGGGGGGCTTTGGCATCAACCCGCAGGGGACTGTCGTGGGATCCTACCTCGACGACAACAACGTTTTTCACGGCTTCCAGTGCGTTTCCGGCTGCGGTTCGCTCAGCACCATCACCAAGTATGACGCTCCGGACGCGGGAACAGGGGCAAACCAGGGCACTATCAGTTTCAGCATCAACCTGTTCGGAGTGGTTGTCGGTTACTACATCGATGCAAATAGCGTTGCGCATGGCTTCGCGACTGCTCCTCCGTTCAAGAAATTCACCACTTTGAACGAGCCGGACGCCGGACAAGGCGCTGGACAGGGCACTTTCGCGGGCAACGTCAACTTGGGCGGGGAGATCGCCGGATACTACATTGACGCAAACGGTGTGGCCCACGGCTTCGTCACGGCTCCGCCTTACCGCACCTTCACCTCATACGATCCCGAAGGCTCGGTAAACACGTTTTCCGCAATCGCAAGCGCTCTCAATACAGAAGGGACGGTGACAGGAACTTACTTTGATGCGACCGGCGCGCTCCACGCGTATGTGCGCGCTGCGGACGGCAAGATTGACGAATACAACGTGAATGGCGCGGGCACAGGTTCCGGCCAGGGCACGTCACCGTCGAGCATCGACGACCTGGGAGGGATTGCGGGAAACTACATTGATGCGAGCGGCGTGAATCACGGGTTCCTGCGCCGTCGGTTCGGCGACATCACTACCTTCGACGTTTCGGACGCGGGAACAAGTTCCGGCCAAGGAACCATACCTGAGGGCATCGACCTGTTGGGGGAGATCACAGGACAATACATTGACTCGAACGGCGTGAATCACGGCTTCGTGCGGAGTCCGTCCGGTGCCGTCACCGACTTCGACGCGCCGGGAGCGGGGACGGGCGCTGGCCAGGGCACCCTTCCTGAGACCCCTAACATGTTTGGGGTGATCACCGGACAGTATATTGACGCAAACAATGTACATTACGGCTTCCTGCGGACCCCGTAACCCCGCGCCGGGTAAACAGGCGTCAACAGGATAGGTTGATTGAAACCTTCAGCCGCCGGATCAACCCGGCGGCTTTTCTTGATTCATAAGCATCCATCCGCACGCGCACCTTGATTTCCAGCTCTCCTGCAGATTACGGCAGGAACGCTCCCCCTCTGGCTGTGTTCTAATCGCAGTTCTCGAAACTCCCCTGTGTCCGTGTCCACAAACGAAATTTGCTGGAAGCCCGACTGCCCCAAGCATTTCCCGAACAGCGTGCGTGTTCTCAGGTCTTCGTCATCTCGGAGATTTGGAGGGATACCAATCGCATTCCCCGCTAGATTCCTTCACGCCGGATCCGTCCTGGTCGTTGTCTTTTCCAGAGGCGAGAAAACCTTTGTAAGCGGCGCGGCCTATACGCCGGTGCTGCTTACGGCTCTTCCCAGTCGAGGGCATACACATCGGAAGTTCCAGCATCGCGAAACAGCAAGAGTGACTCGTCGGGAGTGAGAGACAGCGAGGAATCGCTAAAGTGGCCAGTACCCACAAAATTCTTCAAGTCACCCACTGGTTCCGCCTTGCCGTCGCTAAGGCGAATCTTGAGCACGCCACTCGCACCGCGGCCATACAGGGCATAAACATACTGCCCGTCCTTCGAAAAGTTTGGCCAGGCGACCGCGCCCTTCTCTATCTCAGTCCATTTCTGCGTCTGGAAATCGAAGCGGAAAAGTATTGTTTCATCTTCTGACAACCCCAGCATGTAGCGACCGTTCGGTGACCAGCGAGGCGCATACAAGCCTTGTGATCCCGGCAGAGCTGACACTTTGTGAGTCCCCAAATCAAGAATAGAGATATTCGACGCAGCATTCACGGAACTGCCGCCGAAGGCGATCTGACTCCCATCTGGCGACCAGACCGGGTCCCATTCCGAGTTTGCATCGTCGGGCATCAGTGCCCTCGCGCTCCCCCCTTCGGGAGAAACCTCAAAGATCTTGGCAGGCTTGCCTGCGAACATTTCGAAAAATACGATCTCCTTGCCATCCGGCGACCAGCGCGGGTTTACGGCATACCCGGGTGGAACGGTGAGTTGCAATCGTTCGCTCCCGTCAACCCGGCTGCGCCACAGAACGCCTTCGGGATACGAGACATACGCGATCCACTGGCCATCTTTCGAGAAGTCAACGTATTCTGCTGACATGCCTCCGAGAAAGGGTGAGAACTGGCCGGACTTCGCATCATATCGCACCAACTCGCCACGAAATGTTCGACCCACCACGAACAACTTCTTTCCATCCTTGCTGGGCAACGGAGTTTCCAGCGACATCGGACTGAAAGTCAATTGGATCGGTTTTGGTTCAGAGCCGAAGAGACTTCCCTTTCGCGGCAATGCCCAGACTTGGCCGTGTGACACGAAGACATAGTACTTTCCATCTGCCGTCCACTTCCCACAGCACTGCCGCTC
>Ga0302325_10008864_pt1 | contig 22069 bp, 27 predicted proteins | sample Palsa_T0_2_FD_201948 | JGI IMG/M metagenome (GOLD analysis project Ga0302325, IMG submission 201948) | Peat permafrost microbial communities from Stordalen Mire near Abisko, Sweden - Palsa_T0_2 | ecosystem: Environmental > Terrestrial > Soil > Palsa > Peat permafrost | place: Sweden: Abisko...
GGACGGACGCAGTGCCAAGGACATCAGCGATGATGTTGAGAGCGGCGAGATTGAGAGTAATACTCCCTCGTTTGGACTACAAGCTAATGTTTAGTTCCGGAGGAATAGATAAGGTGATTTTCTTATTATCGAAGAGAGATATGTAGCATAATCAACCTTATTGCATTCACGCTGTTTTCTGCTTAGTATGTGATTCTTCTGTCTAAGGCCATGTTGTGAACGCAGAGAGGGCCTTCCAAATCTTCATTCAATACACCAGTGACCTACCTGCCCAAAGCTCGATCTCTGAACGGAAAATCAAAATGGCTATCGCGTTACTGTTCAGATGGTCCGTTGACGTTGTCTAGCAAGCTTGTTTGTGCTTCATAAGATCTGCGCGTAAAAGTTAACTATTAATTTGACGAGAACACGTTCATATGCGTTCGTCCGAGGTGTCATTAAATCTGTTTTCTGTAGTCGTATCCCAGTCGTAGAATCAAAAAGCAGTGGTACATTGAAGGAAATCTACACCCAGGCCTTGCACTTCTAAGTGCCCGTTTTCTCGAGTGATTGATGCGCTAAATGCATCCATGGCGCGGTCACAATATCAAGACATCGAGTTCACAGATAACAGAATGGACATCAACATAGGCAAACCATTATGCAGAATTCTGAATAGTATTTATTCATCTACTCCGATACAGCAACCGCGGCATATCGCCGCCCACACTCCCACTTAAAACTTCAAGAGATGAGGTTTGTCTCCCTTGGAGAGAGAAAACGAAGAGGCAAGATATGCTCTCATATGCGGTGTCTTGGTGATGGTTTGGATGATAGCCTTGTCTACTTCCTTTTGATCCGATGCCCGTCCCTCGGGAACAGCCTTCTTCTGCAAATCAGCGTGGGTCCCTTTGCCAGTGTAGTGTACCTTCTCGCCCTCTCCAAAGAACTCTTGCTCGGTGCTCTTTCCCTTCTTCTCCTTCTTGACCTTGAAGTAGGCCTCGTCGAACTTGTCCAGACTTAGTCCGCTGGGTAACTCGACTTTGGTGCTGGTGGCGATGACATATGCGGGATTGATCCTCCTGAGCGGTACTCCGTTGATTTTGAAGGGTCCGGTTACGAGGATGGTATCATTGATTTGTTTGAGCATGACGACTCGTTTTCCACGGAAGCGCCCTGCAAGGACAATGCAGACGGTGCCGGGCGTCAACTACAGGTGAGCAATGGCCTGGACGGGAGTAGTACGGTAGGACGAAGCTTTGTTGGTCGGGGGGTCTTGCGCGACTTCTTGGGCTGCTTGACGTCGTCTGCGGGATACCATTTGGGCGCACGGCTGGCAGCGTCTGGGACGAGACGGGTTTCGCCGTTCTTTGCTCCGCCGACTGTTTTGGATTTGTGCTGGGCGGACATTCTGTGGGAAGAATGGGCTGTTGAGTCGGGACTTGGTGATGCGGTGGTGGTACGGGCAATATCAGAGATCACTCGCAGCAGTCACTAAGTACTGCCCTAGTCCGCCCCTTAGGGTACGCTCCCGGCGGGTAACCGTCTTGTGGGTGGACTCTCACCCAAACAGTGGAATTGACTTGTCACAAGCAGCCAATCGCCCCCTTATTACGGTGCCGTATTACCACGAAACAATCGACTCGTGGACTCGATCTGCTTAGACTCGACACGATATGGATGAGGAATACGACATCATCGTTCTTGGTACTGCTTCTATGATACTACTCCAGCTTCCATACTGATTACTACTTAGGAACCGGCCTGACTGAATGTATCTTGTCGGGTCTTTTCAGTGTGGAAGGCAAGAAGGTCCTCCACCTTGACCGCAATCAATACTATGGCGGGTAATCTCTTCTCCAGAACGAATGCTAACATCCTTTGCAGAGAAAGTGCCAGCTTGAACTTGACCCAAGTCCCTCTTCACTGCTATCAATTACTTATACGTAGACTTGGGCAAAATTTCGTGAGGGACAGAGTCCTCCTTCCGCCCTTGGCAGAGACCGCGACTGGTCTATTGATGTCATTCCCAAGTTCCTCATGGCCAACGGAGAATTGACAAACATCCTTGTGGTACAGCCACAGCTCTCATCGGACCTGAACATAGCACACGGATGTCACGCGTTACCTCGAATTCAAGCAGATCGCAGGGAGTTACGTCTACCGTGATGGCAGAATAGCCAAAGTCCCCTCCAACGAAATGGAGGTTCCCATCCCTGGCCTCGTAAGCTAATAAAAGGCCGTGAGATCCCCGTTGATGGGGATCTTCGAGAAAAGGAGAATGAAGAAGTTTATGGAATTCATCGGCAATTACAACGAACAAGATCCAACGACTCATCAAGGTTCTACCAGAGTACTAGAACGTCGCTGAGAGTAGGGCTTAATTTGGATAAAGACACGATGGATCAGGTTTATGCCAAGTTCGGCCTTGAGGCTGGGACGAAAGATTTCATTGGCCATGCAATGGCATTATACCTCGACGATGCCTATCTCCACAAACCCGCCCGCGAAGCCTACGAGCGTATCCTCCTGTATGTCAACTCCATGGCCCGCTACGGAAAGTCTCCTTACATCTATCCTCTCTACGGTCTAGGAGAACTGCCCCAAGGTTTCGCCAGGTACCCAGCATCCCAATACATAACAAACAGACGCTGACGACAGATTGTCCGCGATTTTCGGCGGAACGTACATGTTGGATAAGAAAGTCGAGGAGATTGTCTATGAGAATGGTGTTGCCGTGGGAGTCAAAGCCGATGGCGAGATCGCCAGAGCGAAAACAATCATTGGCGATCCTTCTTATTTCCCTGGAAAAGTCCATCGTATCGGGAAAGTTATTCGTGCGATTTGTTTGTTGGCGCACCCGATTCCTAATACGGACAATGCTGATTCCGTGCAACTCATCATTCCCCAAAATCAAGTCGGTCGACGACATGGTATCCCCAATCTCCCTACTCAATTCCCTTGCGTGACCCTTTCCTCATGAGTCACCTTCTTGGTGATTATTCCCCTCAGTTACTGTTACTAGAACTATTGTTTTAACGTACGGACTTCTCTAATTTCTAGATATTTATATCGCAGAAGTTTCTTCCGCGCACAACGTCTGCGCAAAAGACCACTACCTCGCCATCGTCTCCACAATAGTCGAAACCGACAACCCTCACATCGAAATCAAACCCGGTCTCGATCTCCTGGGCCCCATCCTCGACAAGTACTCCCCATCCCACTATCCCTCTCCTCCCAACCTATCCCTCCCCCGTGCCCGCGCCCGTGCCCGTGCCCGTGCCCGTTTCTTATGGTAGGTTTGTGAGTGTGACGGATTTGTATGTTCCAAATGAGGACGGGACGAAAGACCACTGCTACATCTCCAAGAGTTACGACGCAACGAGTCATTTTGAAACTACCACGGATGACGTCAAGGATATTTACCGTCGTATTGTGGGGAAACCACTTGTTGTCAAGGAGAAATTGCGACCCACTCAGGTACCCCGCATCCCTTTTTGCACGCTGTCCTCCCTTCACCGCACCATCCTCCCTGTCGTCATCTACATCCTCCCCTGTACCCGTTTATGTAGCCCTGCCAATGTTTTCGTTCGCGGCGTTAATCGACAGGAGGAGGAACAGAATTCGTTTTCGGTCTGAGCTAGTTTAAGCAAGCATAAGCAGCATGAGATTTAATATGCGTGTGTGTGTTGTTGGTTTTCGATCGATTAAATTATCGTATTAGGATGATGGTTTTATATTCAATGCAATGCTGAGAATTCCAGAGTTATATTAGCACTGGGGTATTTTATTTTCTCTGCTCGTTTTGTGATACTTGGTTGAAAGAGATGTTGTTTGAAGGCTGTGGGGATTGTCGCCATTGAAGTTGACTCGTCTCATCTCGTTGGGGATTTTTGTTTACTTGGAGAGGTATGAATGTGGCGTTGTTATCCTGTGATTCACGGTGCATCTCACTGAGGGGGGCAGCGGAGAATGGAGACATGCGCGAGCCAGTAGGCAAAGGTCACAAGGCACGAGGAGTGTGTCGTGGCATTGAAGCTAAGGGTAGCATGAACTGTGATGGTGGTTCCGCAATTCTATGCTCATTTCGGGCTGTCCGAGTTGATAACCTGATTTGGATCTGACAAGCGTTCAGCAACTGAAGCACAATATCTGCACCAGCGAGTATTACAGCAGCACATGGTTCACACTGTCGGGTGAGATATGAAAAGGGCTCTCCTCCCGATCCAAGCGAAGGCACGCGTGAGACACAGAAATGCACGAGGACTACAAGCAGGCTGACAATTTTGTTATGCGAACATGGCACGAGTTACTTCTGTATCGTAATACTAGAGCGCAACTATACTTCTCAAGACCAGCGACCACCTTAAACCTTGAAACCACGAGAACGACGACGACCACGGGCGCCTAGAATTAGAAAAGCAGGCCAAAAAGATAATACGTTCAAGTTTATGATGATAAGAGCGGAGGTACGGTTTCTTATGCTTATGTGGACCAAAACCTTTCGTCAGCAAGTGTTAAACATGGAGGACATACCGAAATGCTTGACAGCCTCCCGGGAGTTTCTCTTTCCTCTCAACAAGATGGTGTTTGCACCCTTTGGTGCCCTCAAAGCCAATTGATCCAAAGTGATGATCTCACCACCGGCCTTCTCGATCCTCTCACGGGCAGTCTTGGTGACTCTCAAAGCGGCGATGCTCAACTTGGGGACCTCCAACATTCGCGCATCGTCCGTGATAGTTCCTACGACGACGACGGTTTTGTTGGCATTGTCCTTGGAGGACATCTGGCGGCTGATGAAGCTGATGCTGACGGGAGGACGGTTGACGCGAGACTGGAAGAGACGTTTGAGGACGACCTTGTTGAACTTGGAGTCGGTACGACGGGCAAGGAATCGGTACAGCTTCACGAGGAGAAGCAGGTACACGTTCTTCGAGGCAGGGGCCTTGCGGTGGCCCTTGCGGATGTGGTGCCCCTTGGGAAGGTCAATACCCTGCAAGTCAGCTTCATTGCACAGCGTAGGGAAGGGAAGGGGCGGGCGGTGGACAACATACCATTGTGTGGTGGTTGTCGGATGGGTAATTTGGTGATGGGTGAGCGTCGTCAATTCAATTCAACGTGAGAGACAGAAATCAAAGTCACACTTGGAGCCCTCAAATTGCAACCCTAAAGAACATCTCGCCCAACGTAAGCCGATCATCGTTTGGTGAGCATACGCGTACGTACGCTTTCTCGTCGAAAGCTAGCCAGCCAATCTGTCCATTCAACCATGAGCTACGACAGAGCCCTTTCCGTCTTCTCACCAGGTAACAACAACATCTCTGCAATGCCCTCTAACAGCCAGATGGCCACATCTTCCAGGTCGAGTATGCCGGCGAAGCGGTCAAGCGAGGGTCATCCGCTGTATCCCCTGCAATGCACTCGGTCTAACTGTCAGGTCGGCGTGCGAGGCGGCTCAATTGTCGTTCTCGGAGTTGAGAAGAAAACAGCTCTGAAGCTCCAAGACACACGAACAGTCCGCAAAATCGCCCTCCTTGACACCCACGTATGTTGCGCCTTTGCAGGTCTCAACGCCGATGCCCGCATCCTCATTGACCGAGCCCGAGTCGAAGCACAGAGCCATCGTCTCACCGTCGAAGATCCCGTCACCATCGAATACATCACAAAATTCATTGCTGGAGTACAACAGCGGTATACCCAGAGCGGAGGAGTTCGACCATTTGGCATTTCAACTTTGATCATGGGATTTGATCCTGCGGAACAGCATCCAAGATTATACATGACGGAACCGAGTGGGATTTACAGCGCTTGGTATGGTATCCCAGGGACTGTGATTGATGGATAGGAAGGCAAATGCGATTGGAAGAAGTTCGAAGACGGTTAGGGAGTTTCTCGAACGGAATTACAAAGACGACATGTCACGGGATGAAACCATCAAACTCACCATCAAGAGCTTGCTCGAGGTCGTACAGACCGGAGCAAAGAATATTGAAATCGCAATCCTAGAAAAGGGCAAGCCACTTGAGGTAATACTCCGGAAAGCCTAGTTAACGGTAGCTTCTTGACCTTGAGCAGGTGGAGGTTGTGGTGAAGGAGATTGAGGCGGAGAAGGAGGCTGAGGCCGCAAGGAAACGAGCTGGAAGAGGTGCTGCTGCTGCCACTGCTACTGCTGCATCGACAGGAACCGCTGCTGCGGGTACTACTACTGCGGGAATGGATCCAGGAGCGAGTGCTGGAAGTTAGAACATCAATTTATGATAATGCTGACGAATGAATCATAAAACTTGTCCACATTCCATTTCCGTCTTTGAAAATATGCCATTCATAGAGCTACTTCTAGTCTGGGGCCATTTGCCATGTCATCCACACCAATCTTTGAAACGCATCGAAATGGTCAAGCTGTTACTTATCCCCGTTCGAAATAGCATCGGCCGCCGCTGATCGACAAAAATTTCGCTGAAAACGTTCCTGACCAAAAGTCGTTCACCAGCATCATGCCCACAACAAACGGCACCAAATCCCTCGTCCACAAAAGAGAATGCAACATCCACAGAGTAATTCCCCCGAGGCCTCTTTTACTGACAGGTCTAGTGCCGATTCGTAGACCATCAGCCCCCTAATATCACTTCCCTCGCATTTTCCCATACCTCGAATATCAACGAGTCGACGCCTGAGGGACTACTTCTTGCTGTAGGGAGATCGAATGGTGATATAGATCTTTGGTCTCCCTTATATGACTGGGTTCATAAGACTGTATCCCATATTAGAAAGTGTGAGCTTATAGTAGACAATTAGGGGTGGAAAAGACCGGTGTATAGAAGGACTTGCATGGATTCCCTCGCCCGCATATCAAAAACACTCCCCGAACCGTCTCTTCTCAGTCGGTTCCTCGACCTACTTAACAGAATGGGACATCGCCACTGGCCTCCCGAAGAACCATCTCGATTCCAATGCAGGCTTAATATGGTCCCTTGCCCCATCACCCGACGGAACCACCCTTGCCCTAGGCTGTGACGACGGGAGCGTAATCCTAGTCGACGTAGCAGATGGCTCATTCTCCTATTCCCGGGCTCTAGAACGCCAGTCCTCCCGAGTGATGTGTCTCTCGTGGCATCCCGACGGAAGTTTCCTCGTTGGCGGGTGTGGCGATTCCACGATCCGTGCATGGGATGTTCAGCATCCCCATGGCCGAATCCTATCGACCATGAAGGTCGAACAAATCCACAAGAGGGGCAAGAAACGGATGCGCAAAATGGAAACCCTGATTTGGTCGGTCAAAGTGTTGAGTGATGGCACGATTGTGAGCGGTGATTCAACGGGGAGTCTTAAAGTGTGGGAATCGCAGTTTTGGAGTTTGACACAGAGTTTTCAGGTCCATAAAGCGGATATATTATGTCTGGCGATTGAGAATGTACTCTTTCACCGGAAAGAGGTATTGACGGTAGGATGAACGGACGATTTGGTCGGGCGGTGTTGATAGGAAGACGATGCAGTTTCAGAGGTTGGAGGGTGGGAAGTGGGCTCATGTTGGTGGGAAGACATATCATAAACATGATGTTCGTGCAATGAGTTCTTTTGACTCTGCGCAGACCAGGATGATTGTCTCTGGAGGTATCCCGTCCAAGGTTACAGTGGCTAATAATAGGTGTGGATCGAACGTTCTCGGTATTGTCATTTGTCGATTCAGAGGAGAATCTACGAGTTTTGCCTCCTGTTCCACAAGAAAGGGTTGTGAGTCTTGCTGGCAAGGCTAGGATTCTTCTTAACTGGTCGGATAATAAAGTCAAGTTATGGAAGATCGAGGAGATCAATCAGGCTGCCATGGAGGATGAAGACCTCATTGAAAAGCGACATCTACTAGAGATGGTTTTCAATGTACCAACCCCAGGAAAAGATATCTGACAACAGGATGAGGAGAATATCTCCACAGCAGCAATTTCTCCGAACGGGGAATACCTCCTAGTAGCCACATTATCACATTCAAAACTATTCGCATTGGTTCCCGACGAAATGACGGCGAAATTATCAGTAGAAACATTAGGTGAATTCCCTCATGGCGGACGGTTAGCGACGTTCACGCCAACGGGCGATACAATCATCCTCGTAACACCCGATTCCGAAGTCCAAATTCACCCTTTCCTCGACGAAGAAGCACCAACCTCACAATTCTCCTTCAGCGGAGATAGGGGGGGATACATCAACAAACTTGCCGTCTCGCCCGATGGCAAAACATTCGCCATATCTTCGTCTTCATCAGTTGTATTGATACAATCGTTCGATAAGAAGATTCCTCCGCAATCACTTCCTCAACCTAGTTGTGGGATCACGTCTCTGGCGTTTCTTACTCCGACATTAATTGCGATTACGCTGGCTGACCGAAATCGCTTACTGCTCTTTGAATTAAACAAAAATGAGTGGGTTTTGCATCCGTGGTGTAGAGATACGGAAAACATGCCCGCTCAGATCGGCATTACTGTGGATAAATGTCTTGGGACGTTTATTACCGATGACGATGTTTCACGGATATGGTTATGGGGTGCCAACTGGCTTGCCTGGATCAAACTTACTGACGAAATGGAGAGCAACAAGATGGAGATAGATTCGCCTGCGAAGGCGAACGGGGATTCGGAATTGGCTTCCGAGACGACACATTGGATTACATATCGATATCGAGAAGTATTGCTTGTTGATTATTTGAGTAGTACATCAGATACGATTGAGTTGTTGGTGGTGGAGAGACCCCGACACGAGATCCTAGAAGATATCACGGAGCCGCGATTCTATCGCCACGAATACGGTACGTAGTAAAAGTAATATGTAGCATAATAATAACCTGCATCTGCTAAGTAGCTACATTTCCATCTCTCCGACGAAACATATAGCACATTAGACCAGACCCGGTACTATGGAAACCAAACCAGGCCTCTTAATTCTTCATTCGGAGAGTGGAAGCGAAATACCACTAGCTCGTCACCTCGTTTAGTTGCGAGTTAGTAGCTTCCATCTGAAAGCGGTCTTTGCCATGGGCTTGGCGGATAGCATCGGTTCCACAACCGATCGGAATCCGGGTCTGATGATAGGGTGGGAGGTCACGGTCCGGTAGTCCGGTAGCCCGGTCCACTCTGTCACATCGACACACGGAATATAAGAAATTACAGGCACCAAATTAAGTCGTGTTTGTCCGCTCAACCCACCCACGTCTCAAACATAAAATAAATCGCATTTTCTATTCTCTCTCCCGAAAGACCAAAAAACACACTTCCCTTTCAGAATGTCTGTGCCAAAACAGTTGTGTCGATTGACTCGCCTTTCACGCAATGTTCCGCAGTCGATGTCGCGGACGGGGATGGTGCGCCCGAGGTGAGTTTCACATGCTTTCGAGCGGCGGGACGGGTGTTGATGGGTAGGTTGTTTTCTAGTTCGGTTGTGAGACGGTCGGGGACACATTTGCCTTTGACGACGTTTTCGGAGGATGAGGAGGTTATGAGGGAGAGCGGTATCTCGCCGGTATATGGGCCTGAGTTGATTGTGTAGTTGCCCGATGGGCTCAGGAGACGGTGGCGCCGAAGGTGCTTGAAATGGTATATCTCACGGAGGGAGGAGGGGTGCTCATTGCAGGACGAAGCAGAAGTTATGGATCCTACTTTGATCAAGGGACTGTTTGAACAAGGCGTATGTCCTGAGGGGAATGACTGTTGATGGGTAGTTGATGGGAATTGAGATCCCGGCAGAATACGGCGGTTCGGAAGCGTCGTTCACAACAGCAATCATCGCAATCGAAGAACTAGCCAAAGTGGACCCCTCCATCAGCGTCATGGCCGACGTCCACGTATCTCTCCATCCGATTCCCCCGTCTAATCACAGAATACCCTGGTGAACACAGCGTTCAAACAATACGCATCAAAGTTCTTGAAAGATAAATATCTCCCTCAATTGGCCACTGAGAAACTCGGCTCGTTCTGTCTTTCGGAACCGGCTTCTGGATCTGATGCTTTTGCCTTGAAGACAAAGGCGGAGAAAACCGCCGATGGGTATAAACTCAATGGATCCAAGATGTGGGTCACAAATGCTGCGGACGCAGGAATCTTTCTTATCTTTGCCAATTTGGACCCCAGTAAGGGGTATAAAGGCATTACTTGTTTCGTAGCAGAAAAAGAATGGGGCGTCCAAATCGCCAAGAAAGAGAAGAAGGTACAGTCTCCCCTATTAGTTGCCATATTCTCCACCCACCTGCCTCCCGCGTTCCTTGCTCTCATTTCCCTCGCTATGCCCTTTTTGTTCCGTCTAATACAGTAGCTTGGTATCCGCGCCTCGTCAACCTGTCTCCTCCACCTCGACGACCTCCACATCCCCAAAGAAAACCTCCTTGGCGCCGAAGGCGAAGGCTACAAAATCGCCATCCAAGTCCTCAACGAAGGGCGCATCGGCATCGCCGCGCAAATGACCGGCCTAGCAATGGGCTCGTTCGAAAAAGCCATCTCCTACTGTCTTAACGACCGCAAACAGTTCGGCAAGGCGATCGGCGAGTTCCAGGGCATGCAATTCCAGTTTGCGCAGGAGGCGGTCGAGTTGGAGGCTGCGAGGCTGCTTGTTTATAATGCTGCGAGATTGAAGGAGGCGGGGATGCCGTTCGTCAAGGAGGCGGCGTTTGCCAAGTTGTTTGGTACGATGAACAGGGGTTTAGCGATGGGCTAATTGTAGCGAGTCAGGTTGCGCAGAAGGTCAGTGGCGCGAGTATTGAGCAGATGGGTGGAGTGGGCTTCACGAGGGAGTTGGGGATTGAGAAGTATTGGCGGTTTGGTCCCTTAAGATGTCTGTGCTGATTATAGTGATTCGAAGATTGGGGCGATTTATGAGGGAACTAGTAATATCCAGATGGAAACTATTTTCCGAAACCTGAAGAAGCAGTATGGAAGCGGGAACTAAGTGTAAAAGAATGTTCTCTAGTTTTCATGCATATCGTTTATAAAATCAAATAAGGTGTCGAGATGTGTATTTTATGGTTGGGTACAAGTGGAACTATATCAGAATATCTTCTTAATCCATCTTGATTTAAGTGTAGATTCTCGGTCTACTTGAGTGTGTTACATACCCATGGTCGGTTTATGACTGTTCGGTGTAGTTTCTTCCTCTCGTCGTTGAACTTTCGCAATCTGTGATGAAGGATTCTCTAGAAGTCTCATGACAGCGCTCGGCTGGACGGACTCAACACGTAAAGCACCAAAACAGCGAGTAGTGCGAAACCAGGAACACTTTTACATAGCAAATGTAAATTAATGAGCGGGACGTTTTCCCACAATGATAGAAGACAATAGATACCTTCCATAGTAATATTTCACAGTCTCCCCCCGCCACATCCTCCACACTGACACGCCTCCAACCCCAAGCATCAAGCCTGACCTTCCTCCCTCGCCGTCGTCTTTAATCTGCAATCCTCTCATCCAGACCCTTCCCATCCCTGGCCCCAGGACTCTGACTCCGAGCCCGTCGATTCCCCCCTCCACCACGGGCAGCCCCCGCAAATCGAGTCCCCCGATCCGCTTTGGGACCCCGAATGAAGGCAAAGTCAGCGTGGATAGGTTGGTCGAGGATGCTTTTGCCTGCTGCACCTGCGATGGCTGCTTTTGCTTCTTCGAGGGTTGCGTATTCGAGGAGTGCGTATCCCTGGGATTAGCCACCGTCGCAAAAGAGTAAAGGAAACAAGACAGGTGCTGATGTGCAGTTTGGACAGGCGTATGGAAGGGTTATAGGACAGGTACCTTTACATAACCTGTTCGACGGTCGAGGTTCAAGTGTGTTTGCTGTATCTCGCCAAACTCTGCGAAAAAGTCCGTGATGTCCTCCTCAGAAGCTTCCTCATGCACGCCCGTGACCAACACGATCCAGCCCTCAATCGCTACCATCAGCCTGCACCCACACAAACCCAACACAACAAAACAACCGCGCAACACGGGATAGTATAGCAAGTATAAGGTAGGGGAGATACATCTCACGGCCGTCGAATGAGCCGGATTCCCAGCCCCAAGCCGTCCACTTGAATTCCGCTGTCCCAGCTGTCCTTCTCCAGCCCCGTTGCCGAATCCCCGTCCCTTGCGATTTACATTCAGCTGTGCCGCTGCGTCAGCGCTATCGACTTGCATCTCGTCCTCGTCGCGGCCTGGCTCGATATCGATCTCATAGTTTTGGTCGGCCATTTATTGTGTGTGTTTCTCTGCTGGTCGTCGCTGTTCAAAATCCACACAGCAACTTTTCTCAAAAGGGGTGCGTGGGAACCTAACCCTGGGTCACCGCTTCAGTTCCAGCATGTCACGTGTTTAAGCGAGAAGCCGGTCCCCGCTCTGTGTGCTCCACAGTCCAAGGAAGTCGACGACGATGGCGGAAGACGGCTCCATGCCCCGCGTTGGCAAAGTAAGGTATCCCCTGATCTGTAAATAATACTAAGATAAGACACGAACTCTCCTTGGAGAAGTTAGAAGCGTATTTACGCACAGCAGTGCCCGAAATCTCGCTTCCCCTGCACGTCGAACAATTCACCTACGGCCAGGCACATCCTCTTACACAAGTATTTCTTACCCGCAGTCCAATCCAACGTACTTCCTTACAGACAATGCGAACGGCAAATACGTCCTGCGAAAGAAACCTGCCGGGACATTGCTCAGTAAAACGGCGCATGCAATTGAGCGGGAGTATCAGGTCCTCGCTGCTCTCGCGAATACCAATGTTCCTACGCCAAAGGTATATTGTCTATGCGAAGATAACGATGTCCTTGGGACGCCATTTTATGTATCACCCTGGCCCCTGAAGGGTGAGCTAATATATAGATTATGGAGTTCTTGAAGGGACGGATATTCACTGATCCGAGTTTGCCCGAGGTATCTCATTCAGAGCGATTACAACTGTATCCGCCCCCCCCCCTCCCCCCAACATAGCAAGGACGAGAGTAATCCTAGATGGAAAGCAGCGACAACGACGTTGGCAAAGTTACATAAGGTACAGTATAAACAAGTCGGGCTGGAAAAGTTCGGACGAGCAGGAGGATACTATCTCCGCCAAATGAAGACTTTCAAGACTATTTCAGAGGCTCAGGCAAGTACTGAGGATATCAAAACAGGCAAGAAAGTCGGCCATGTTCCACATCAGGATAAACTACTGGAATGGTTTCCGAAGAATTTACCACGGGACAGAACAAGCATCGTGCATGGCGATTATAAACTTGATAATATGGTATATCTTGATCGGGTGAGGGGACTGAGAGGACAGGTTTTTCATCTGACGGAATCGAGAGTTATTGGTTTGCTGGACTGGGAGTTATCGACTATAGGACATCCCTTGTCGGATTTAGCGAATTTGACACAACCGCTGCTGTTATCTGCCGAAGCACAATTCACGGAACCTCATCCCAACGGCCATTTCCCGCCCCTGGAGACAGTGCTACAATGGTACACCACAGAAGCAGGCTGGGATCCAACCCCTGACTTTTCCTTTGCCAATGCGTTTTGTCTATGGCGAACGAGTATTATTTCGCAGGGGATCGCAGCGCGGAATGCGAGAGGACAGGCATCCAGTTCGGAGGCTCAAAAATACGGACAGAAGATGTTTCCCCTGGGAGAATTGGCGTGGAAAACTGTCACGGAGTATGAACAGTCTCACAAACCGTCGTCAAAGGCAAAGTTATAGAAGTCGATGCATATTGGTATAGTAACATTAATAACGTGATGATTCTATCGGAAGTAGCGTTCAGCTCTATCGAACGCGGCACTCGGTTTCCGTTCCCTGCTCTTCTTGATATCCCGCCACTAGGAATTAGCTTCACACATTTCTTCAGAAGGAATACCATCTTCCGCATCGCAACGACCCGTAATGATTCTTCAATTGCCTTCTGTTTCTTCTCAACATACGTACCCCGCGTCCGCTCCTCATAAGTCCCCTTGGGCCTAATCGTGCCCATCATAGGCCTCTTCCTCCCATTCAACAACGTATTCATCTTCTCAGACGGGGGCAGTAAATCCGCTACCCCGAACCTCAGCGCAAGTTTAATCAGATCGGCCTGTCTGCGAAGACTATACTTGGGTGCATGGAATTTTCCTGACCGTGGGTCGCGGGACGGTTTAAACGGATTCTGGAAGGGCAGGAAGACCGTTGGCACGGCTTTCCCAGACGGGAGCTGCGAGTCGGCGAGGACGGGGGTGTGCAGCTGCGAGGGCACGGATTGGAAGTCGTGCAGACGTTTGGCGATGAGGATTGATTTGTCTTCGCGGGAGTAGAGGGTTCGGAGGGAGGGGTCGCGTGGTGGGTAGCGGGTGAAGAAGTTGAGGAGCTTGGGAGGGAGGACGGAGACTAGTCGGCGGGCTTTGGTTATGTCCATTGGACTGTGCGCGGTGGTTGCCCGTCGACGTTCGAAGAGACGGATCTTCAAAGCTCGAAAATGGTCAAAATATTTCAAGGTTGGTTAATTCGCTTTATACCAATTCGATGTATTTAACGTCTTTGTACCCCTGTCAAGTCAGTTGAACTGCCGGTAATATGGCGAATGACTCGCTGGCATCCAGCACATCGCCGAATAAGGTTGCGACACCCTTGGAACCATCACCAGGACTAGCCGTGCTGCTTCCCTTTCGATCGCTATCACCAGTGCATTCCGGCAATGAGCCATGTTCTCTCGTGTCTTCGGCAAAGGATCCATCTATGAGACCCTCGATCTTGACGACCAGCCTCCGCAGCGCCAGTACGACCTCTACCACAGCACCCTGACCCACGACGACCAGCTCAATTCAGGCATCGACTCCCGCCACGAAGCCTACTCCCTGCAAGGCCGACCCGCGACCACACAGAACAACTACAACCAGCGCCATCACGCACGCCATCACACTGCCAACAACTCGGTGTATCGCCCCTTCGAAAGCACGCTGCCGAATCTGAACGAGGAGGAGGCCAATGACGATGTCCCTGGATCGCTCCTGATCGAGGATCACCAGGAGAACAACCATCATCATGAACAGTATTTCGAGCCGTTTGATCCGAGTACACAGGATGCGATGGATAATCTGGAGAGAGGGATGGCTGCGTCGCCGAGACGCGGAGGGAATAGGTCGCCGGATCCGCATGTCTGGCTCGGACTCGTCGATCCCAAGGAGAGGGCACTCTGGAAGTGGGCCAACGTAGAGAACTTGGACGTCTTCCTTCAGCAGGTTTAAATGTCACAGTGTATATGTTCTGATTTGTAGGTATATGGATATTATATTGGAAAGGGCATTTATTGCATTGTTCTTGCGCGTTTCTTGAATTTGGCGTATGATCCCCCCAAAACCCATGCTGATGACAGAACTATTGCGTTTGTCGTGGGTTTCTCAACGTTTCTTCTCGCATGTATAGATTGGTCAAAGATCCGTGGTAGCCATACCTTGCATGAAATCGTCATCCCGCACGGTCTCTCAAAGTACCCCCCCTCTCATGAATCCTAATAACCTCCAGAATCTCCTGGGGAGGATCCTTCGTTCTGTGGTCATTTGCACTGTTCTGGATGGTCAAGTTCCTACAATACGTAGTCGACATCCAACGACTCCGCGAACTCCAAAACTTCTACCACTACCTCCTCGAAATCCAAGACGTTTTCCCCCTTATTACATCAAACTAAACTTAGGTGGACATCCAGACTATTTCCTGGCAAGAGGTCGTCCAGCGGATCATGAAACTGCGCGATTCGAATCCCAATACCGCGCGCAATACACGGAATCGCCACGGACTATTTAGTAAACAACGGATGGACGCACACGATATAGCGAACCGCATCATGCGCAAGGACAATTACTTTATCGCGATGATTAATCGCGATGTCCTTGATTTGACGGTGCCGGTCCCGATCCTCAGGAACAGACCTTTATTCACAAGGACGTTGGAGTGGAATATTAACTTGTGTATCATGAAATACGTCTTTGATGAGCAGGGTCAGATGCGCTCGGTGTTTATCCGAGACACGCACCGACGACTTTTATCCGATGGGTATGTTCCCTACGCCGCAGGTGTAGTGCTAAGAGCAGATTGCGGCGGAGGTTTATTTTCGCGGGGTTTATGAATCTCATTTTTGCGCCGTTTATTGTCATGTATCTGCTCTTACTGTATTTCTTCCGGTACTTTGAGGAGTATCATAAGAATCCGGGGGCCTTGGGATCGCGGCAGTATAAACCGTTTGCGCAGTGGAAGTTCCGCGAATTCAACGAACTGTATCATATCTTTAAAAAGAGATTGGATTTCAGTCATAAATTCGCATCTAAATACATCGACCAATTTCCCAAAGAGAAGACTGCTCAAATATCTAGGTTCGAACTCCCTCCCTCGCTTGTTTTTAGGTCCTAATAATAGTTTCGTGGCATTTGTTTCAGGATCGTTTGCCGCTGTTCTCTTCCTTGTTTCGCTGGTTGATCCGGAACTATTCCTTGGCTTCGAAATCACCAAGGACCGCACCGTGCTATTCTACTTGGGTCTCTTCGGCACAATATTGGCAATCAGCAGAGGAATGATTCCTGAGGAAAACCTCGTTTTCGAACCAGAAGCAATGCTCACTCAAGTCATCGAGTACACGCACTACTGTCCCAGCCACTGGAACGGTCGACTGCACTCTGACGAGGTACATTCACAACACCCCCACAGATTGCTTACAACAGGTCAAACGCGAGTTCAGTGCCCTCTACGATTTGAAGATCACGGTCTTCTTAGAGGAGATCCTAAGTGTTTTGACCACACCGTTTATATTATGGTTCTCGCTCCCCAATTGCAGCGATAAAGTGGTCGATTTCTTCAGGGAGTTTACCGTCCACGTCGATGGAATGGGGTATGTGTGCAGCTTTGCCGTGTTTGACTTTAAACGCCACGGAAAGGTACCCGCCTTACTCGGAGGAGTGTGTTGATTGTAGAATGCGGCAAGACGAGTTAATAGAGATGATCGGACGAATCGAAAGATGGAGCAGTCGATGTTGAATTTCAGGGCCATACACCCTGATTGGATGCCTGGTGGGATCGAAGATGATGATTCCAGTGCGTATGTAAATCAAGTTAACGATCCGCTCCGGTCGGTCAATGCGTTCCGTATGGGAGTGACTTCTCCGCGCAGTCCAAGAAGACCCAGTCAACCGTTCCTAGGATTCGCAGCGACTTCACAGATCGGCCAAAGCGAGAGGAGAGATCATAGTAGTAGGATTAATCTCATGGATAATACTCGTCGGGATACATCTCCTTCTCAACACCAACAAAATCCACTGCACAGTCAAGCGGGTTTCGGTCCGGGGGATCGATCGATGCGACAGATGGCGGATTCGGAGTTGATGAGAGACTTGGAGGAGGGTGATGGACAGAGATATGATAGTGAGCTGGGGGATTCGTTTATCACGCCTAGTCAGGCAGTTCATCAGAATGAGGAGGATGAGGAGGTGGATAAGGGGCATCAGGGAGTTTTGGGGTTGCTTAATCATTTGTATCAGGAGACTGGGACTGGGAAGGGCATTGGGATGTAAATTATACCGAGGCGTTAGAACACAGCAATAGGTCGCACAAGGGAAGTATCTATAAACCAACTAATGCTCGCTTTCTTGCTTTGTAGTTGATACGATATCTGACTATGGGGCTTAACTCGACAGCTTTGCCTCAGATCTCTGCCATTTTGGGATGTGCACTCGGAGCTGGCCGAAAGTGATCAGATCTGCCAATGTGCCCCACATCCACAGACTGCACCCCGCTACTGGCCACGGGTAAGCCTAGCCGACGATGCTGATATGTAACTGTGGGGTATTCTCCATGCAATTCAGCTGCGATTTTATCTCCCTGCGCTTGCAAACAAACACATCATGACAGTCGATGCAAAACCCTTGAAAGTATCACAGTCACTTGTCCATATGCTGATGAGATAGGTCGTCATTGTGGGTGCCGGTCCCTCTGGACTGCTCCTGGGATTACGTCTCGGCAGGGAAAACATCGACGTAACAATCCTGGATCTCGGCCTTGAATTGGATACCAAACCTCGTGCAACACATTATGCTTCCGCCGCAGTCCAAGAACTCAACAAAGCAGGTGTCCTGGACGATATCCGTGCCATGGGATTTACTCCCAGCGGAACATGTTGGCGGAAACTCGACGGGACATATCTCGCCGGTCTCAAGAACGCTGTTGTCCTCGACGATCCAAATCGACCCGTCTGCTTGCCACTTAATAAGCTCGGAAAGATCATCTACACACATATCCTGAAGTATCCTAATATCAAGGTCCTCTGGGGACATGAAGTCACTGGGATTGGACAGGACGATAGTAAAGCTTGGGTTACTTGCAAGACGGCTCAGGGTGAGGAAAAGACTTTTGAGGGGGATTATGTCTGCGGGTGTGATGGTGCCAATAGTAAGGTCCGTCGATGTTTGTTCGGCGAGTGGAATTTCCCTGGAAAGACGTGGGATGAACAGATTGTGGCCACGAATGTAAGCCCCCGTTTCGTGTGAATAATGACTGATTTACAGGTATACTATCCATTCGAGAAATACTATGATGTCGACTCGAACTTTATCATTCACCCAGAGCACTGGTACATGGCGGCCCGCATCTCGAACGATGGCATGTGGCGCGTCTCCTACGGCGAACTCACAGGCCTGTCCTTTGACGAGGTACTCACATCTCTGGGGCTCGCTAACCATGACTAGTTAATTGCGCGCCAACCCATGAAGTACGAAATCATGCTTCCCGGCCATCCCAAACCAGGACAGTACAAACTCGACAACATCTCACCCTACAAAATCCACCAGCGCTGTGCCGAAAAGTTCCGCGCAGGCAGATTCCTTCTCGCTGCCGATGCGGCCCATCTCGTCAACCCGTTCGGTGGTCTCGGGTTAACGGGCGGACTCGTCGACGTGGGCGGTCTGTCTGATTGTCTTGTTGGAATTTCAAAAGGGATCGCTGATCCGAGTATTCTGGATAGATACGACGAGATCAGGAGGGCGATGTGGCATGATATTATCAATGTTGTGTCGAGTGCGAATATTCGACGGTTGAATGATCAGGATCCCGATAAGGCTTTGGAGAATGATGAGTGGTTGAAGGGGTTGGCGGAAGCAGAAAAGAATCCCGAGTTGATGAAGAATAAAGTGCATGTATGTCCTACTCACTTGCCGTGCTAATTTCAGATGATCCGTTCTATTCAGCACGACTTCACTCAATATTACACGTCTCCCAACAAGTCACAGTAGTTAAACACTTCGTATCTATGTTCTATAGATCGGTAGACTAGCGAGCGCGAGATATAAAGGGGAAACGAAGTTAGCCAGTCGAATGTAGTCCCAAATTATGACTGTGAGCTAGATAATCCGCGACAATCTCTGCATTAATTTCAGGATAGAAGTTAAGCAACTTGAATTTGGTCCTTGTTGGAAATGATATCTTATACGTCTCGCCGAGTGTGGACCGGCTTGATGGAGCACATAATGAGATAAGATTTCCCTCTTGGTTGGTGCTACTGCTCGTGGGTTTTATCTGTGCACATGAGCCGCCATGACTGGTTGCTCCGCTGCACTTCCGCTGCATTGGATTTAGCAGTATCGACGTTTGTCCGGCCGGCCAGCCCTATTACGCCGGCTCATCAGATGGATGGCCGTTCCTGAAATTGATCGGCGCACGTGGCTGGCTGGAAAGTCCCGGCATTGTCACGTTTCCAACTTTCTAGGGCTGGCGTTTTGGGACGAGGGCTGTTGTGACTGGCTTATTGTTGCAATCTTGTCTAAAGGCAGCAGCACCGAGTGTCCGACCGCCCATCACCACCACCAACAACACCAGCAGCCCGTGGGAGCCTCAGCAAATGACTTCCTTTGAGAAAACCGTTGTCATTGACGGCAAAGGACACCTCCTCGGTGCGTCTCCCTTCTCCATCTCTGTCTCTGCAAGCACAGCTAACAGCCAGGTCGTCTTGCCTCGACTGTCGCCAAGCAGATCCTCAACGGCCAACATATCGTTGTCGTCCGCTGCGAGGACCTCAACATCTCCGGCGAGTTCTTCAGAAACAAACTCAAGTTCCATGCCTACCTTCGCAAACGCTGCCGTTACAATCCCACTCGTGTACCTACTCCCTTTGCTCTATCTCTCGCGATCAATCGCTGACTTGCAGGGACCATTCCATTTCCGAGCACCATCAAGGATTTTCTACAAGGCCGTCCGTGGCATGATTCCACGCAAGACTAAACGGGGAGAGGCTGCTCTGGAGAGATTGAAGGTGTTTGAAGGAATCCCACCACCATACGACAAACAAAAGAGGATGGTCGTCCCACAGGCATTGAGGGTATTGCGATTGAAACCCGGCCGAAAATACTGCACCGTTGGACGAATCTCCAGCGAGGTATCCTCTTGTCTGGGCAATATCTTACATATAGAACGGCTGGAAATACGAATCAACTGTTGCCAAACTCGAGGAACGCCGTAAGGCAAAATCGGCGGCATACTATGCAAAGAAGAAGGCGCATCTCGCACGGGTCGTGGAGGCCAAGAGTTCGTCGGATGTTACCAAGGAACTTGCCAAGTATGGGTTTTAGAGGCACTTTCTTGTGTAATGAGTATTAGGAATTGGAGTTGTAGGAGATAGCTTCAATGGAGTTGCATCGCCGAAGTTGTGTTAAATCTAATTGCAAAACCGCTGTCTATGAATACTACGCCGTACAAAATTCAATCTATAGGATTCTGTTCAACTACTCGAACTCGACAGTGCCAGGCGGCTTGCTTGTGAAATCGTACAAACATCGATTGACACCCCGGACTTCATTCACGATCTTGTTGGTAACACGCTTCATCCATCCTTGAGGAAACTCAAATACCTAGGATTAGTCAAATATATCATTGGAAATACATCAGCAGTCATGAAATCTACTGTTTCCACTGCTCGGAGAGCCACAAGGTACTCATACGTCCGTTGATCTCCCATGACACCAACTGCCTTGCGATCAATGACCGCCGCCAGGGCTTGACTGATATTCCGGTACAAACCACTCTTCCGTATTTCCGAAATGAAGATGTGGTCGGCTTGTCGGACAATCTCAACCAACTCTGGAGTAACAGCACCGAGAATGCGAATTCCAATTCCTGGGCCAGGAAAAGGGTGACGCCAGACTAGCTCCTCTGGAATCCCGAGAAGTGTTCCCATCGCGCGAACCTCATCTACAGTTAAGCCGCATCTACAGTAGAGAATACCTTTGAACAGTTCACGAAGAGGTTCAATAAGTTTGAGTTTCATGTCCTCGAGCAGTCCGCCAACGTTATGATGTGTCTTGATAGTCTGAGATGGTCCTCGGAAAGAGACACTCTCAATAACATCGGGATACAAAGTCCCTTGAAGAAGCCATTCAATATTTCCTCCGGTCTGCTGATCCAGCTTTTCTGCCTCCCGCTCAAACACCTCAATGAACGTATTCCCAATAATCTTCCTCTTCTTCTCAGGATCCTCCACCCCAGCCAATCGCCCCAAAAACTCCTTCGACGCATCCACGACCGCCAAATTAATCCCCAAAGCACCCGTAAGCGTCTCATGAACCTGTTTCGCCTCATTAAGTCTGAGAAGCCCGTTATCCACCAAAATCGCATGAAACCTCGTCCCAATAGCCTCGTGCATCAACTTCGCCGCAACAGTACTATCAACTCCACCGGACACCGCTCCCACCACCTCTCCATGATCTCCGACGAGTTCTCGAATCCGTTGAATCTCCCGTTGCACAAAGTTCTCCATCTTCCAGTCTTGGCGACATTTACATACTTCGACGGCGAAATTGGTGATGATCTTTGCGCCGAGGGGGGTATGTGTGACTTCAGGGTGGAATTGGATTCCGTACCATGGTTTGGAGGTATGTGCGATGGCGGCCAGGGGGGCAGACGGTGTGTTGCCAATGGTAATGAAACCCTCGGGTGGTGTGAGGAGTTTGTCGCCATGAGACATCCATACTTGGAAATCTTGGGGGAGTGAAGAGAATAAAGCGTCGACGTGAGAACCTGCTGTGTGTTCCACTTTGGAAAGCATTGCGTGACCGTATTCCCTTGACTCGGCTTGAACTGCCTTTGATCCATGGATCCATGCAATTTCCTA
>Ga0302325_10008865_pt1 | contig 22068 bp, 16 predicted proteins | sample Palsa_T0_2_FD_201948 | JGI IMG/M metagenome (GOLD analysis project Ga0302325, IMG submission 201948) | Peat permafrost microbial communities from Stordalen Mire near Abisko, Sweden - Palsa_T0_2 | ecosystem: Environmental > Terrestrial > Soil > Palsa > Peat permafrost | place: Sweden: Abisko...
CGCTGATCGCCAGGGAAGTCATCTGCTCCAAGCCGGTATTCGGGGCCAGTTGCAGGGTGCCACCGTTGACGGTGACGCTGCCGTTGGGGAGCGCGCCGTTGGCCGCAATCACGAGAGTGCCGCCGGTGACGGTCGTGCCGCCGCCGTAGCTGTTGGTGCCGCTGAGCACGACGGTGCCCGCGCTCAGGGCCGTCGCGCTGGGGGCCAGGGTGATTCCGCCAACGCCGCTGATGTTTCCGGGAATTGACAGGACGCTGGCTGTTTGTCCCACGGCGATCGTCACGTTTGAGGGAAGCGAAACCGGCGTAGAGATGGTGTGGCTTCCGTAAAGGACATTGATCTGGGCGGCGGATGATCCGTTGTTCAGCGTGAGGCTGCCGCCCGATCCGGGCGCGAGGGTGTACGAGGAGCTGCTGTAGAAATTGACCGTTCCGGCCGTCCAGTTTGTGCCCAGCGAAACGGTGCTGGGGGCGGAAATGGACGTGTCGAACGTTGCGACGTCGCCGGCGATCGTGGGGACGCCGCCGCTCCAGTTGGAGCTATCGGACCAGTTGCCGCTTCCCGATGCGGTCCAGGTTGTATAGACATTGGCGCTCGGTTTGGCGCCGACGGCCCACAGGGTCGCGTTGTTGATCGCGTAGACGGTTCCATCGGGTCCGATTTCCGTGGGGGTGTAGGCTTCGCCGAGTCCGTTGGTGATATTGACCGACTCGGTGAGCGTGTTGCTGAGGAGGTTCCACCGATACACGTTTCCATCCTCGCTGTTGACCAGAACGGAATCCGTGGCCGGGTCGACGACCGCGGAATTGTCGCACCACTCATGGACGGCATTGGGATAGTTCGCGAGTTTGCTCGCATCCGGGGTGGGTCCGAGGATCGTTTCCACTTCTTTCATTTCCGTCGCGCCGGAGGTGCCATTTAGCGTATTGATCTGTGTCGCGTCGGGATCGAGGACCGCCAGCTCATTCTCGCCGTTGCCGCCACCGTAGCCGGCGTAATAGTTGTACTTGGTCATGATGAGATAACTGCTCGTGCCGTGATAGGATGGGACCATGGATGCGGGGACGATCGAAGCGGTGTCGTCCCAACCAAATCCACCGGGGGTTTTGGTCACGGACAAGTCGGCCGAATAGTGTTCCATCCATCCACGGCTTGTTCCTTCATCGTCAAGGACGCCCATATAAACATCGCCGTCGGGTCCGACGAGGGGCGAGGCCGTGCTTTCGTTGGCCATGATCGCGGGAGTGCCCGACTTCGGATCCATCATCAATACGCTGTTCTGGGGCGTCAGCGTCGCCGCGCTCAGCGCCACCAGCCGTCCCTGGCCATCCTCGCCTGAACTCATTGCCACATAAACCGTGCTTCCGTTGTTGCTCAGCGCCGGCGCGCAATTCGTCTGCACCTGCGTCATCCCCGCGTTCGACCCACCCGCGGTCAATTGGTCCGCCTCGAAAAATGTCCCCACTCCCGTCGAGCTGATCCTCGCGATCCCGCTGGTGATCCCTCCCGGCGCCGAAGGCGCGGTTGTGTATCCAAAGTAAATGTCGCCCTCGGCGTCGGCGGTGATCGGGGTGCTGATGGCCACATCCGAATTGTATGCGGATTCATTGGCCTGGTAGGTTGAAAGCGGTCCGTAGAATGCCAACTGCGTCGGCGTCACCGGTGCTGAGCTGTCGAGCGATCCGCGCTCATATACGGTTCCGCCATTGCCCGCGTAATACATCGTTCCGCCGGAAATGGCCGGTGAATACGGCGGCGTCCAGGAATAACTTCCACCGCTTTGCGGCGGCAGCGTGTAGTCGGTGCTCTGCGACCAGAGCGAAGATCCGGTAGCGCCGTTGAACGCGTTCAATTCAAATCCTCCGCTGGCGCCCGTTTTTACCGGAACGATCACCGTGTTGTCCGAGGTGATGACCGGCGAGCCATAATGGGTGTAGAGGTTGCCTCCGTAGAACTGCGGATCCAAATCCACGGGCGTCTGCCAATGGACGGTGTCCATCGGCTGCGATGCGATCGCGGATAAGGCGGTGTGCTGTGCGTTGCCTCCATAGCCTTCCCAGGTTTGGCCCAGGGCGACGCGGCCCAGTGCGCAGATCAACAAAAATGTGGCGAGCACCCGCATGTTCCCGACTCCTGTGAGATGTGTCCGTTGAAAGCCAGGTACAATGTACTGTATGAATGTGTGAGAATCACGGAAAATACGCTGCTGTTTTCCAACTTAGCGCGATATCGAAATCAGCAACTTATTTCCGCGGTCGGTCATAGTACACCGTCGCCGTCGAACGACGTTTCCTTTGATTGCAGTTGGCGTCGCTTTCGATTCCATCGTCGTCGTAAACCGAGAAGCGAACTTTCCGGGACTGGCAACGGGCCAATCACTTTGGTATTACCTCCGAATGCCCCACGATGAAGTGATTCCCATTCTGGATTTTGGTTCGCAGTATGCGCAGTTGATCGCGCGGCGGGTGCGGGAGAAGGGGGTTTACAGCCAATTGGTCCGGCCGGATTTGCCGGCTGAGGAAGTTAAGGGGCTTAATCCCAAGGGGATTATTCTTTCCGGTGGCCCGAGCAGCGTGTATGAGGCGAATGCGCCGCGGTGCGATCCAAAGATTTTTGATCTGGGGGTGCCGATCCTGGGGATTTGTTACGGGATGCAATTGGGGTGTCAGATTCTCGGGGGAACAGTGAAACCGGCCAAGGCCAGGGAGTATGGGCGCGCGAAATTGCATGGGGTGAAGGATGATCCGTTTGTGCGCGGGTTGCCGGAGGGGACGACGGTTTGGATGAGTCACGGGGATCAGGTGCATGAGTTGGGGGCGGATTTTGTGGCGCTGGCGGCAACGGCGACTTGCCCGTTCGCGGCGGCGCGTCATGCGACAAAAGCGTTTTACGGGGTGCAGTTTCATCCGGAAGTCACGCACACGCCGCACGGGGAGCAAATCTTCCATAATTTCCTTTATGACATCTGCAAATGCTCGGGACGCTGGACGATGGGCAATTTCACCGAGCATGCGGTGGAACAGGTTCGGCGGCAGGTGGGGGATGGAACGGTGATCTGCGGACTGTCTGGCGGGGTGGACAGCTCGGTGGTGGCTGCGCTGCTGCACAAGGCGATCGGCGATCGGCTGGTGTGCATCTTCGTCGATAACGGTTTGCTCCGCAAAAACGAGCGGGAAATGGTGGAAGCCACGTTTCGCGACCATTTCAAAATCAATCTGGTGACGCTGGATGCCAGCGAGCAATTTCTGGCGGCGCTGCACGGAGTGACCGATCCACAGGGAAAGCGCAAGATCATCGGCGCGGAGTTCATCGAAGCGTTCAAGCGCGGGGCAAAGATGATTCACGGGGCGAATTTCCTGGCACAGGGGACGCTGTATCCGGATGTGATCGAAAGCGGACACGGGTACGCCGGCACCGCGGCCAACATCAAATTGCATCACAACGTCGGGGGATTGCCGGAGCAGTTGGGTTTCGAGCTGGTGGAGCCGCTGCGGGATTTGTTCAAGGATGAAGTCCGGCATGTTGGGGAGGTGCTGGGGTTGCCGGAATCGATCGTCTGGCGGCATCCATTTCCGGGTCCGGGACTGGCGGTGCGGATTATCGGCGCGATCACACCGGAATATCTATCGATTGTGCGGGCGGCGGATGAGATCGTGCTGGAAGAGCTGGTCGCGGCTGATTTGTATCGAAAAACCGCGCAGGTGTTTGCGGTCTACCTGCCGATTGCGACGGTGGGGGTCATGGGGGATGCGCGAAGCTACGATGGGGTGATCGCCATCCGGGCGGTCGAGAGCCAGGATTTCATGACCGCGGACTGGGCGAAGATTCCGTTTGACGTGCTGGCGGAGATGAGCAATCGGATTATTAACGAGGTGCGGGGGGTGAACCGGGTGGTGTACGACATCAGTTCGAAGCCACCGGCCACGATTGAGTGGGAATAGGGTCGTGGCCGAGAAAATTGGGGAAATTGCGGCTGATAGGACGATCCTTAAGCAGCCTCCGGCGCGGGGGTTAAAACCGCGCAGATCATGCGCATCTACCCCCCGGCGGCGGCTGGGATTAGGGCAGAGTTGAGAGGGTCGATTTTATTTGCATCGTTGGTTGGCTTTGTTTAGACTCGTGTTGGTTAGGCTCGGCGCAAGAAGTCAGTGCCTGCGTCGGGCCGCCTGCTGATGATAGATATCCGAGGGTTTTAGGCACGGGCGAGATTCACCGAAACTCTTACGTTCGCATGCCTTATGTATCCAACCACTGTGTCGCAAAGTGTTGTGAGCTAAATAGAGGAGAAGCACGTGTTGTTCGATTCCCCCGCTCGGCGAAGCGCTTTGGTTGATCATTCCATAAACGTTCCAACCCATCGTGAAAGCAGGTCGAATATCATGATTCGTCGGAAGAAACTGGCGTGTCTGGGGTTGGCGGCGTCGATGGCGTTGCCATCGGGACTTTCCCGGTTCGGCTTGCTGTTCGCCGACCAGGCGGGCGGAGCGGCGGGGTCCGATGATTCGCCGGCCGGCGGGCCAAGGTCCAATAATGCCGATCTGCTCAAAGAGGGGATCGACCAGTACAACCAGGGACAATATGACCAATCGGTGGCCACGCTTCAGGAAGTGGATATCAAATCGCTGAATGATCAGGATCACCAGACATTGGTCAGCATTTTATCCAGGGCCAACGAAGCCGCCGTCGAGCGGCGGGAAGCCCGTGCGGAGTTGATCAACGGGGACGAGGCTCGAAAGGCCAACCACATCGTCGATGCGGAGCAGCATTATAATGCGGTCCTGAACAACCCGCGCGCCGATGCTCAGAGCCGGCAAAGCGCCCAGGCGCAGCTTGCGCAATTGGCGGACTCACAGAAATCCGAGTCGGCGGACGGCAAAGCGGCTTACCGGCAGGCGGTCGATGAATACCGCAAGGGATTGTGGAAACAGTCCCGCGCGGATTTCATCATCGCGGAGCAATTGGGATACACGGGTGGATTCCTTCAGGCGAGCCCGTCGGAATATTTGCGCAAACTGGACCAAGGCGAACAGAAATATCGGCCGCACGACAATCCGGAAGGGCAGGCGGCGTATGACCGCGCCCGCCAGGAGTATCGCTCGGGAGATATGGCCGCGGCCCGCGCGGATTTCATCAAGGCCCGCGACCTGGGGTTCCAGCCAAACTACCTTGAGGGGCTTTCACCTTCACAATACCTGGCGCGGATGGATGAGAATACCGCTGCGCCCCCGCAGCCGGCGGCGGATTCCAATATTTCCGGCACGGCGGATGTTTCCGCGCAAACCGTCGCCCTGGCGGATGATACTTCCACCGATTCGACGCAATCGACGGCGCCGCCGTCGAATTCGGCCGCGTCGGGCCAGACGCAGCTTGAGCATCAGGCGGAGATCGATCGTCTTGCGGAGCAGCAGAAGATTTTCAAGGCGCAGGGCGATGTCGATATGGGCAAGAAGGCCGAGGACGCCGGCAATGACGCCGAGGCGCTGAGCAGATATACCGAAGCGGTGGACTTGGATCCGACGAATTCGGCGGCGGTGCAGGGCCGGGATCGGCTGCTGGCGAAAATGGGACGCGCGCCGAATCAGGGGGGCGTGACCCTGACGCGAACCGAGGTGCAGATCAAGCAGGCCATGCAGGCGATCAACTATAAGTTCGGCACCGCGATCGATCAGGCGCACCGCGACACCGAAGCCAGTTCATTCGCCGATGCGGAGAACGATATAGCGACCGCGCAGGCGGCGCGGGATGAGGATCCGACGATTTTCAATTCGGACGATTTGCGTCAGATGGACAGTCAGATTCAGCAGGCGACGCTTCAATTGCGGCAGGCGCGGGCGGCGTACGAACGGACGACCCAGCGCGAGAAGGCGGCGACAGCGGCGGAAAGCGAAGTGCGCACGGAGAGGCTGGAGGACATCCGCAGACAGAAGGCGGTGACCGCGTATATCCGGCTGTCCCGCGCCCAGATCGAACAACAGAATTACTCGGCCGCGCTGGGAGTGCTGGACCAGATTCTGGCGATCGATCCGCAGAACGATTACGCCCTGGGGATTCGGCAGTTTGTTGAAGACAAAGCGATTATCCAGGAACAACGCAACTATCGCGAAGAGTTTGACTATAACCTCGAGCGGTCGCTCAACCAGGCGGATGAGGCCCAGATTCCGTATGGGGATATCTTTCGTTTTCCGGAGAACTGGCCGGACGTGGCGACGATGCGCGACACGGAGAGGCTCAACAGCAATGTCAGCAAGGAAGATCAGGCGGTTCAGGCGCTCCTGGATCACCGGCTCCCGCGGGTTGAATTGCCCAATATCGCGTTCAGCGACGCGATCGATTATCTCCGGGATGTCACGGGCGCCAATATCCTCGTGAACTGGAAGGCCCTGGAAGCGGACAGCATCGACAAGACGACCACGACGGTCACGGTCGCGCTGCATGATGTCAAGTTCTCAAAGGTGCTGGACATCATTCTTCAGGAGGCCGGCGGGGGCAAGCTGGCGTATACCATTGATGAAGGCGTCATCACGATTTCCACGGCCGACGAATTGAACAAGGCGGTCAAGACGCAGGTGTACGACATCACCGATCTGCTGATCAATCCGAACTTTGATCCCACGATCCAAAGCATCGGCAGCGGAAGCGCCCAGGTGACGGGCACGGGCGGCGGCAGCGGCAGCTCCAGCGGTCTGCAGTCGGGCACGCAGACCCAGAACACGGATCGGGAGCAGCAGCTTACCGACATCAAGAAGAAAATCGAAAATACCGTCGAGTTCAGTTCATGGAAGGATAACGATCCCAACGGATATGGGCAGATCGATGATTTCAATAATCAATTGATCATCACGCAGACCTCGGAGGTGCATGAAAAGATCCAGAACCTGTTGTCGCAGCTTCGCGAGGCGCAGGCCGTTCAGGTTTCGATCGAGGCCCGTTTCCTCACGGTTTCCCGCCACTTCCTGGAAAGCGTGGGTGTGGACCTCAGCATGACCATCAATGGTCAAAATCCACGAAATTGGAGTCCGATCACGATCACCAATGGGACTTCGGGGTTCACGGCAAGCCCGTCAACCGGGCTGCCCGGATCGCTGGGCGTCAATCCGCTGGCGGGGCTGAACGTGACGGGCAGCTATGGGCTGCTGGACGATTTCACGGTCGGGCTGCTGGTAACGGCGGTGGAACAGTCGTCGCGTCTCAGCGTTGTTCACGCCCCGCGGGTCACCCTGCAAAATGGGCAGGGCGCGACGGTGTATCAGCTCACTTATATTCCGTATGTATCGAGCCTCAACGTCACCGTGGCGACCGGCGCGGCGATCGCGGCCCCGGTCATCTCGTATGCGACGGACGGCGTGCGACTGGTCATCGAGCGGGCGCTGGTCAGCGCGGATCACAAATATGTCATGATTGACATCGATCCGCAGTTGGATTCGTTCCTCGGATTCAACGAGTTCACGTTCGAAATCGCGGCCGCGCCCACCACCGGAACCGGCGCCGTCATTGGAACCGGCGGCTTCGTGGCGCCGACGCTAACCATCCAGGAAGCGACCGAGCAGCGCACCGAAGTCCGAACCCGCGTGACGGTCCCGGATGGCGGAACCCTGATGCTGGGCGGAGTGACGATCGCAGGCGAAGTCAATCTTGAAGCGGGCGTGCCGGGGCTGTCGAAGATTCCGTTCCTCAAGCGATTGACGACGAACACCTCGGAGTCCAACGACGAGCAGATTCTGCTGATATTGGTCAAGCCGACGATCCTCATCACCAAGGAGATCGAAGCGAAGAACTTCCCGCTTCTGACCAGCAGCACGAGCAAGTGAGGTTCTGATCGAACGAAAGAATCTGCCGATCATCGCCTGCGCGGTGCTTCTGGCGGGGCACGCGGCGCTGCTGGCTTATTCGGCCGCTTGCAACTCGGCGACATTTGATGAGCCGGCCCATCTCGCGGCGGGGGTGGCGTATTGGAAATATCACGATTTCACAATTTATGATCTGAGTCCGCCGCTGGTGCGGCTCTGGGCGGCGATCCCCGCCGTTCTGGCCGGGGCCGATTCGCCGTCAACTCATGCGGCGGACCTTGCGCCTGTCCTGGAGCGGCACTGGAGGTACGCGGACGCGTTTGTCGAGGCGAACCTTTCCCGGTTCGCCTCGTTGCTGTTTATTTCGCGGCTGGGGATGATCGGCATATCCTGTTTTGCCGGGTGGATGACGTATCGGTGGGCGGGGCGGCTGTATGGGCCGCGCAGCGCGATGGCGGCGTGCGCGATGTATTGCCTCAACCCCGGCATCCTGGCCAATGGAGCGCTGGTCACGACGGATGCAGCTACGGCGGCGGCGATGCTGGCATCGTGCTGGCTCTGGTGGCGGTTCTGCCGCTCGCCGTCGTGGATACGGTGGGGACTGGCGTGTCTCGCGGTGCTGGCCGCACATCTTTGCAAGTTCACCGCGCTACTGCTTTGGCCCATGTTGCTGGTGATGATGTTGCCGTTCATTCAGTGGCGATTGCCCAGACGACGATGGCTGCTGCCGGGGGCGTGGATGTTGCTGGGCGCGGCGACGCTCGTTTTACTCAATGCCCTCTATGGATTTCGAGGAACGGGGCGGCCCATTGGGTCGTTCAGGTTCGATTCCATCCTCATGCGAAAAGTCCAGCAGTCCCTCCCGGCGGGCACGCCCTTGCCGCTGCCAGGATTACTCGTGGAAGGATTCGACGCTCAGAAAAGCGACACGGACGTGGGATATCAGGGATTTCTCTTCGGGGAAATCTATCGCGGCGCGAAGTGGTATTTCTTCCCCGGAGCCATGCTTTGCAAGCTGCCCATCGCGATGCTGCTGCTCCTGGCGGCGGCGGCGGCATCCAAACTCGCGCCGCGGGGGACGGCGCCTCCGGCGCGAGGTGCCGGAGAACGCAGTCTTTTTCTGGCGCTGGCCGTTTTTGCCGCGGGCGTGATCCTGCTGGGAGACGTCAACATCGGCACACGATATCTCCTGCCGGCGTTTCCCCTGGTGTTCATCCTGGTTTCGCGGATATGGTCGGTGGACCGTGCGGCCACGGCGAAAACCCGATCATTGCTTCCCTACCTTCGCGATGCGCTGCTTGTTCTGCTGGCGGTGGAAACGCTCTGGGTCAGCCCCAGATTTCTCACGTTCGTCAACTTTGCGGTGGGGGGACCGTCCAATGGCTGGCGGTTGCTCAGCGATTCCGACTACGACTGGGGCCAGGGTCTGATCGATCTGCGGAACTGGATGAACGAGGAGCAGGTTCCCAGCGTTGCGCTGGCGTATTTCGGATTCGTCGATCCCAGAGCATACGGAATCCGTTTTACGCCGTTCATCGATCCCGGCGATGCGCGATATGTGGCGGTGAGCAGCTATTTTCTGGATGGATTGACGAACCGGATTGAGATCGATCCGGCCCGGCGGGAATGGATCGGCCTGCCGTTTTATCGCGAGCTGCAAACCAAAACGCCCATCGCGGTGGTGGGGCATACGATCTTTATTTATTCGCTGCCGGATGTTGAATCGGCGGCGAAGGAATCGGAGATGCCGGCATCGCCGGAGCCGTGACCGATCATGCCGATTCCGCGGCGGCAACATCGGCGGGAAGGGGGAACGGCTCGGTATCGGATGATTTGGAGCGCAGCGACACCGTCCAGACGGCGGCTGAAAATACAATCACGGCCGCGACGATAAATGGCCCAGATACATGAACGTGATATGCCATCGCGGCGATGAGGGGACCAATGACGCGCGCGATGCTGCCGAGTCCCTGATTCAATCCGAAGACGATGCCTTGCTCGGCGGGATCGCTGTTGTGGGAGATCAGGGCGTAGAGCGTCGGGGTTTGCAGGCTGCGGCCGATGGCGTTGATCGCGCCGCCGACGATCAAAATGGTCAGCATCGGCTTGAACCCGACGATCGCCAGGCTGACCATTCCAATGCCGACGAAAATTGGACCGAGGATTGCCAGCGGCCATTCGCCGAGTCGCCGGGTCAATCGTCCGATGAATCCGCCCTGAACGGTCGCGATGATCACGCCGAGGTAGGCGTAGTACAGGCCCACCTGCCAATCGTGGAAATGAAACGTTTGGTCGCTGCTGAGAAACAGTGCGACCATGCTTTCGAGCATGACAAACGCGGACATGCTGATGAACGCGATCAGCAAAAGCTGCACGAGAAGATTGTGGCGGAGGATCGGCTTGAACCGGCTGGGGTGCAGCCAACCGACCGAGTCCGCAGGCTTATGCACGCGGCCTTCCTTCAATCGGAAATACGTTTGCAGCATGGCGATGAAGCTCATCGCGGCGGCGAAATAGCCGGGCAAAGCCGGGTGAAATGTCACAAGAAGCGCGCCCAGGGCCGGACCCATCGCAAAGCCGACGCCGAAAGCAGCGCCCAGAACGCCCATGCCGCGGGCGCGATTTTTGGCGGTCGTGACATCGCTGATATATGCCTGCGCGGTGGAGATGTTTCCGCCGCTGATTCCGTCGATCAGGCGGGAACAGTAAATCAGGAGCAGGGCGTACATCGGATGAATCCAGTGCAGATTCATGACAACGCCCAGCAGGAGATAGCCGAGCGAGCTGCCCAACTGGGAAAAGATCAGCACGGGACGCCGGCCGAAACGATCGGAAAGCGCGCCCAGAATCGGCGAGGCGATGAACTGGCAGGCGGAATAAATCGAAAAGAGCAGGCCAATATCCAGGGGCGATGCGTGATACTGCTTGGCATAGAGCGGCAGGAGCGGGATGATGATCCCGAAGCCCATCAAATCCGCGAATACGATCAGGAAAATGGTGCCGAGCGCCCCCTTGGGGGGTCCGGCGGTCGGTTCGGATTCGGTCATTCACCGGGTTATAGCATCCACAACCAGTCCACGAAACTGCCCTGTGTGAAATGCCATCGTGCGGTAAACTGCTGAGCATGGATAATGAAATCAAAACAAAAATGGCGCGGCTGACGGAGTATCTGGATCGCCATGGGCTCGACGGGGTTTTCCTGAATCATCGCTCCAGTTTCGCGTGGATCACGGGAGGGAAGGACAATCATATCCCCGGCAATTCCCCCAACGGAGTGGCCGGCATCCTGGCGACGCGAGATTCGCGCATTTGCTTCACGAACACGATCGAAGGTCCGCGCTTCGTGGAGGAGGAGCTGGCCGGGACGGGAATCGAAATCATCACATATCCCTGGCAGGACTCAAAAGCTGGGGAAGAAATGCTCAGGGAACTCATCGCGGGCCGAAAGATCGCGGCGGACCATACGGATGGAGGGGAATGTGATCGGTTCGGCGCGGGATGTGTGCCGCTGGCCAATGATTTCAGCGAATTGCGGTGGTCGCTGACACCCGAGGAAATCCACCGATACCGCGAGGGAGGCCGGCGAACATCCGCTGCGATAGAAGCGGCGTGTCGGAGAATCTCCATCAACATGACGGAACACGAAATCGCCGGCGTGCTGGATGCGGAAGTGCATTCACGAGGTCTCGTGCCGGTGGTGACGCTGGTCGCGGCGGACGATCGCGTGGCCAAATTCCGGCATCCGATTCCCACGGAGACGCGCGTATCGCGCTATTGCATGCTCGTCACATGCGCTTCATTCGGGGGATTGATCTCGAACATGACCCGCTTCGTGAGCTTCATTCCGCTTTCCGCTGAAATTCGCCGCAGACAGCAGGCGGTTTGCAACGTCGATGCGGCGGTGAATCTCTCGACGCGGCCGGGAAAGACCCTGGGGGACATGTTCAAAACGCTGGAAAAGGCGTACGCAGACAACGGTTTTCAGGGGGAATACGCGCTGCACCATCAGGGTGGATCGACCGGATACGCCGGACGGGATGTGTTTGCGGAGCCGGGATCGAAGGTGATGATCGTGGAAAACCAGGCGTTCGCATGGAATCCGTCGATCACCGGCGTCAAAAGCGAGGATACGATTCTTTGCACGAAGTCGGGGATCGAATTGATCACGACAATCTCCCCTGGGTGGCCAAAAATCCGCGGAAGATTCGGCGACGAATCACTGGACCGGGCGGACATTCTCGTGCGGTGAACTGGACGGATCGGGGTCGATGTACAGCTCTTCGGAGGAAGCGTCGTAGCCGAACAACTCCGCGAATCTGCCCCAGCCGACGATGGTATTGAAGACTTTTTCCACGTCCTCACTGGTCAGACGAACGGCAAGCTCTTCCTCAATGATCTCCTTGCTGAGGCGATTGTTGCGGGCTTCCTTGAGCAAATGCAACACGAATTGGAAGGTGCTGAGAGTGAGAAGCTGATTTCGGAAGATAATCTTCCGGCCATTGATGTCGGCATCGAGGAACCGCCGGCCGAGATCGGTGAGAAGAACCTGATTTTTAGGAGTATCGAGCAGACCAAGCAGTTCGCCCGCCTTGACCACCGCGATCGTATGGCCGAAATCGTATTCTGTCAGTGAGTCGAGTTTGAACACGTCGATCTGGCTGCCGTGATCGCGGACGATTTCCATGAGGCCGAAGATGTGGCCCAGATTGACGGCCGGAATCGGCGAAGGCTCCGGTAAACCGCCGAGGGCCTCGACGACCGGGGCCGGTCCCTCGGGGACATCGGGCAATTGTTCCTTGGTGATGACATCGTGAAGATGCTGAACCATTTTCAGGAACGCGGGCGATTGGTATTCCCTTGGATGGGGGACGTCATTCTGGATGATCGTGCGGATTCGGCCCGGCCGCGTGCTCATCACCACGATGCGGTCCGCGAGGAACACGGCCTCCTCGATGTGGTGAGTGATGATCACCACGCTCTTGGGCTGGAACGGCAATTTGCTTTGGCCGCCCGACCACATCCGGTAAATTTCACTGCGAAGGCTCTCGGCCGTGAACACGTCCAGGGCGCTGCAAGGCTCGTCCATGCAAAGGAGTTCCGGCGCACGCGCCAGCGCCCGGGCGATGCCGACGCGCTGTTTCATTCCGCCGGACAGTTCCTTGGGATAAGCCTCTTCGAATCCCTCCAGACCGACGACGTCGATGCAGCGGCTGATACGGTCCTTGGCCTCCGGAGGCCCGAGATTGAGCCCGTTCAGAGCCAGCCGGACATTATCATTGACCGTGAGCCAGGGAAACAACGCGAAATTCTGGAAAACAAGTGAAACACCGGGATGAATTCCAACGAGGGGCTTTCCGTGCACCAAAACCGTCCCGCTGGTGGCCTTGAGCAATCCGATCATGATGCGCAGCAGGGTGCTTTTTCCAGAGCCGCTTGGGCCGAGGATGGCGAGAACTTCACCCGCGCGAACGGCCAGAGAGATCTTGTCCAGCACCAGCAAGCGATTGGGGCCGTCGGAATCCCCATAGAGCATCGAGACGTCGATTACTTCCGCGATGGGAGAGCCATTTTCCATAACCGCTCTGGTTTCCAATGCCTTCAGTTCGTGTCCGTTCATTATACGTTAAGACTATAGCGTGCTTCGGCCAGCCGATAGATTCGTTTCCAGAAAAGGCGATTGATCAGGACGACCGCCAGCGCCATGGTGACGACGGCGGCGGCCAGCAAGTCGAAATGGCCGTTGGCGGTCGCATCGTCGATCATCGAACCCAGTCCGAAAGCATAATAGGTGGTGGATGCGCCACCCTTGCCCTGCACGGAAATATATTCCGCGACAATCGTGGCGTTCCAGGCCCCGCCCGCCGCGGTGATCAGGCCAGTGGCCAGATATGGAAATACGGCGGGGACGTAGATCCGAGTCCAGCGTTGCCAGGTGCTGAGATGGTAAACGCGTCCGGCTTCGCGAAGATCGCTGGGGATGGCCATCGCTCCGGCGATGACGTTAAACAGCGTGTACCACTGCGTTCCCAGCAGCATCAGGACGATGGCTCCAAAGGTGAACGGAATGCCTAGATTGGCCATAAACACACAGAGCATCAGATAAATCATCGGCGCCGGGAAGCTGGCAAGGATTTGAACGACCGGCTGGAGGCGATTGGACCACCGGGGAGACAGGCCAATCAATATGCCGGCGGGCAGGGTCCACAATGCGCCGATGAAGACGGCCGCGGCTGTTCTGCCAAAGGACAGAAGCAAAGCCCAAAGAACGGAGGTCCATCCTTTCTGATCGCCATGTTCGTGAATGGGAACCTGCAGGAGCAGGTCCGCCAGCTTCACTGCTCCCCATGAGGCCAACGCGAACAAACCGACGATGACGAGCCACTTCAAGGCTTCGCGCCACCAGCGCAGCATATTGGCTGCCGCCGGATCGGAGCTTGTCCGCGTCCCCGGCAAATTCGCGGTGCGGTCGTGGCGGCGTTTCCAGCGGTCTTCAATGAAATTAAGCAGCCGGGATCGCCGCAGCAATTGCAACATCCATGAATGGGGCTGCTCGGCCGCGGTGGTGTCCTCTAGTTTGAATCGCTCGCTCCAGGCAACGATCGGCCGCCACACGACCTGATCGCAAAGTACAATAACCAGGATCATCGCCGTGACGCCGGCGATCATCGCGGGAACATTCCAATCGATCTGCGCCTGGTTCATGTATGAGCCAAGACCCGGAAGCCGGTAGTCCACCTGTTTGAGCGTGAAGGCCTCGTTGACGGTGATGATGAACCAGCCGCCGGCCATGGACATCATCGAATTCCAGACGAGTCCGATCATGGAGGCGGGCAATTCGAGGAAGCGGAAAATCTGCCAGCCGCTGAGGCGCTGCATTTCCGCCGCTTCGCGCAACGCATCGGGGATCGAGCGGACGCTGGCGTAATAGCTGAAGGTCATGTTCCACGCCTGCGCGGTGAAGATCATGATCACGCAGGCGATCTCAAGTCCGAGCCAACTGGTGGGAAACAAACGAACGAATAGCAGCACCAGTCCGGGAAGAAATGACAGCACTGGGAGAGACTGCAGCACGTCGAGCAGGGGGACCATGAATTTTTCGGCGGTGCGGCTATGAGCGACTATCGTTCCGTAAATCAGGGTGAACAGCAGCGACAATCCGTATGCGATGAACGCGCGGCTGAGACTGAAGAAGGCGTATTTGGGCAGTGCCCAGAATGACAGATTGATTACCACACCAACGGGGCGCGGCGCGGCGGCATGTCCAAAGATCATCGCGACGGCGACGATCAACCCCGCGATGCTGAGAATCACCAATACGTCAATTCCAATATTGGCAGGCTCTTTGAGCGCCTGCCGGACCTTGTTGGAATAAGTCAGGATAAATGGCATCCAGCGGGGATTTTAGGGATGCGCGCGAGGATTGCGAGGAGGTGAACTCATCCGCAACAGACGTCTCGCGCGGAGTAGGAAAGAATCCTATGTGATCAACTGCCCCTCGATCTGATTGAGCTGATCGGCGATGTTTTTATCGGCATTGCAATCGCTCTCCACCGTGCGCACGGCGTGCAGGACGGTGGTGTGATCGCGTCCGCCGAAATAGCAGCCTATTTCGGCGAGACTGAATGGCGTGAACCGCCGGGCGAGGAACATGCAGACCTGCCGGGGGAATGCGATGCTCTTGTGGCGTCTTTTGCTTTGCAGGTCGCTCTGACGGACGCCGTAGTATTTGGTCACGGTGTCGTAAATCTGCTGGATGGTGATGCGGCGTTTTTCCGCGCCGGTGGAATCGCCCAGAGCGGCCTTGGCGAGATCGAGATCAATTCTTCCATTTTGCAGGAGGCTCATTCCCTGAATCTTCACGATGGCTCCTTCCAGCTCGCGGGTGTTGTTCTCCACCTTGGAGGCGATATAGCAGAGGACGTCGTCAGGGACGCTCAGGCCGCGCATCCGCGCTTTTTTTTGCAGGATCGCCACGCGGGTTTCGTAACAGGGTTTTTCGATGCGGGCGACCAGGCCCCAATTGAACCGGCTTACCAGCCGCTCCTCCAGTTCGGGGATTTCGCTGGGCGGGCAATCCGCGCTGAGAATAATCTGCTTTTGCTGCTGGTAAAGGGTGTTGAAAGTGTGGAAGAACTCCTCCTGGGTGCGGACATGCTTGCTCAGGCAATGGATGTCGTCGATGACCAGGAGATCGACATGGCGATATCGAAATCGGAACTGCTGCATGTCGCCGTGCTCGACCGTGGTGATGAACTGGTTGACGAAGCTGTCGCAGGAGAGGTAGAGAATCCGCAGGTCGGTTTGGCGCTCCAGCACTCTTTGGCAGATGGCCTGGAGGAGGTGAGTTTTACCCAACCCGACGCCGCCGTGGATGAACAGGGGGTTGTACGCTTTGCCCGGCTGGTCGGCGACGGCGATGCTGGCGGCGTGGGCCAGCTGATTGCACGGCCCCGTGACAAACTGATCGAAAATATAATCCGGGTTAAGCGGCAGGGGTTGATCGCTGTCATTAAACAGGCCGCCCCGGCCAAGGCTCTCGCAATGGAATGTCACCGAAACCAGCCGGCCGATGATTTGCTGGGCCGCCACCGTAAACGGCGTCTGGCACTGGCCCTGGCAGAAGTTCAGTTGCGCCACGGTCGGCACGATGACCTGGACCACTCCATGGGTGATCTGCCGGGGAATTAACTGATCGAACCACAGGCGGTTGAGGCCGGGATGCTGGCGTCGCACTTCCTGGAGGATGCGTTGCCAGACCGAGGGGTCAAATACCGGTTCGGGCGCGCGGCGGGCTGGCGCCTCGCGCTGTGAAGGCGATTGCGTAAGTATCATGGCGATTCTTCAACGAAAAATGACTTTAGCTTCCCGCGCATCGGCGACCGAGGCCTTTACTCCCCGCCGTCGTGCGTGCCCAAAAATCTCAAATTAACTTCCAGACGCGCGACCCGTTCACCTCCAAATAACATGCGTGGCGATCATCAAAATCCTTCGTCGCGCGCCAGTCACGCACTGATGGGCACCTTAACGTTTTCGTGATGCACATTTCAAGAGGGACGTTGCGGATATTTTTTTCGGCGCGAGCGAGCGCGATTCAATTTGCACAATCCGTAGATGGCGCGCGGGCGATTATCCCCCATCCGTCTCATGCAAAACTTTTTTGAAATTTATTTTTTCCTCAATGGAATTCCATTGGTGAATTTCATTGGTGAATTTCATTGGTGAATTTCATTCGCGCGTTCGGGCGGGGATCGGCAATCCGACTTCGGCCATTACCTGTTTCAGATCGCTCCACACCGCGCCGCGATTTTCCTCGGTGTAGGATCGTAAAAGGTACGCCGGATGAAACGTCGGCATCAGCTTGATGCCGCGCCAGTTATGCCATTGCCCGCGCAATTTTCCCATCGTCGAGCGGGATTCCAGCATATATTTGGCGGCGGGCAACCCCAGCGTGACGATCACGCGGGGGCGAATGATCTCCAGTTGCCGAACGAGATAGGGCGTGCATGTTGCGACCTCATCGGGCGCGGGGACTCGGTTGCCGGGGGGGCGGCATTTGACGATGTTGGCGATGAACACCTGCTCGCGGCGCAAACCCATGCCAGCGATCATCTTGTTGAGCAGGTCGCCCGCGCGGCCCACGAACGGACGGCCGTGAAGGTCTTCGTTTTCACCGGGGCCTTCGCCGATAAAAAATATTTTCGCCTCCGGGTCGCCTTCGCCAAACACCGTGTTTGTACGGGTTTCACACAGCCGGCAGAGGGTGCAGATCTTGACCTCGGCGGCATCCAGTCGTGCCAATCGGTCGACTTTTTCCTGGCGGGAAAGCGGTTCGCCCATGAGCGGCGCAACATTTATTTCCGCGATGCGTTCCAAAGGTTGCGCCGGACCAATGGTTTGCGCGGGCGGACACCGTGAGGCCAATTCCAATTTGCCGACCGACTCCAGACCGAAAGCCCCTTCGCTTCTCAACCACAATGATCTGCGGTGCCTTGAAATTTCCTCCGGCGACATATTTTTGCCGATCATATTTTTTTTTGTGCGCGACGCAAACGCTTGACGCGCTCGCATCATTTTCTCACAATGCATTTCGCCGTTTCTGTTGATAGTGAATTGGCCGGAGAAAAAAACCTCACGGTCGGCCTCTTGCCGACCGTGAATGGTTTCGTTTCCTGCCGTTTGAAGCGACCCGTGTCGCCGTGGTTTGGCAATCAGACCGAAGTAAGCTGATATTCGGCTTGCGCGGATTTGAGCTGCGCCAAGGCATAGACCGCGGCCTCGCGCTGACATGCTCCGATCACGGTGCCGTGGCGCTCGTCGGCGGTGTGGCTGGGATCGAGAGGCTCGCCCGAAGGCGCCCATGTCGCGCGGTAACAATTAAAAATCAGATTATGCTTGATCGAAAGCTCCAGCCCCGCCCTGGCAAACTCGCGTTGCACACCCAGCATTGACGGAAAAGCCCGTCCATCGGGCAAATGTTCAACATCCAGACCGTCCGGCGCCAACCAACCGACTTCCAGAAGACGGTCAACCGCGTATGCCAGATTCATTGTATCTCCTTCATCGCGCCCGTAATCCACTCTGCCCTCGAAAGCGGCTAAATATCATATCTTCGCTGTCAAGGCGATGCCAGCGATTTAGAGTAGGATTTTTTCGACCAAAAAGGCCGAAATCTTGAGCAAATTTGGGTATAATCCGCGCCTCATGACTTCCAGCCGGAACCCCGACAGGGGCGGGCGGGCGGGACGGCCGCCGAAGTTTCAGCATCGGGCGGATAGCCACGATCAGGCCCATTCCCAGCCTTCCCTGCAAGAGCAGACCCGTCATCAGCATCATGCCCTGGCCTGCCCGGATCGGCCTCAACTGATTACCCGGTCGGACGAATTGGCGGAGTTGCTCGAATCGTTGAAGAAGGCCGGTTCATTTGCCTACGACAGCGAGTTCATTGGGGAACTCACCTATCTGCCAAAGCTGTGCCTGATTCAGGTCGCATCATCAACCCGCATCGCGCTGATCGATCCTCTGGCCGATCTGGACATCCAGCCGTTCTGGGAACTGGTGGCCGATCCGTCCGTGGAAAAAATAGTTCACGCCGGTCTTCAGGATGTCGAGCCGGTCTTCCGCTTTTTCGGCAAGCCGCCGGCAAATCTCTTCGACACCCAGATCGCCGCGGGATTCGCCGGAGTCGGTTATCCGCTGTCCCTTTCCAAGCTGGTCATGGCATTTGTCGGCGCCAAGTTGGGGAAAGGGCTGACATTCTCCCATTGGGATCGACGGCCGCTGACGGATCACCAGCTCCGCTATGCCGCCGATGATGTGCGGTATCTTCCCGCGGCGCGGCACGAGATCGGCAAACGGCTCAATCAAAGCCACCGCATCGACTGGGCCCGCGAGGAATCGGCGGCCCTGGCTGATCCGGCGCTGCATCTGTTCGATCCGCAAACCCAATGGACGAAGTTTCGCGGGGCCGGGGCGCTTCCGCCGGTCAATCAAGCCATCCTGCGCGAACTTACCATCTGGCGCGACGGGGCGGCCCAAACTGAAGATGTTCCTCCGCGAACTTTGGTAAGGGATGAGATTCTATTGGATATGGCCCGCTTTCCGGTTGAGACGATTGAAGAGTTGAATCGAATCAAGGGTTTGCCTCGGCCGGTGGAGACCAAATATGGGCCGCAAATGGTGCACGCCACGCAAGCCGCAAAATCTTCGCCGCCGGAACATTGGCCCGCTTTTGCAAACCACGAGCCCGCTTCCGAGGAAAAATTCCGCGCGGATTGTCTTTACATTGCATCCCAATGCCTGTCGGCCGCTCAGGGCATCGATCCTGCCCTCGTTACCAGCCGGCAGGAAATCGGTGAGATTTACCGCGGTTTCAGCAGCGGTGAGGTTCCGGGAAATTCGCGCGTTCTCCGCGGCTGGCGGCGAGAGGCGGTCGGGCAAGCCCTCTTAGACCTGTTGCACGGAAAAAGCCGTATATCTCTTCAGTGGAAAGACGGGTCATTTCAATTTTGATGAACTTATTCCCAATAGCCGAGATAGAATCAGGATATGCCCATTTACGAATACACCTGCAAATCCTGCCAGAGCCAGTTCGAGAAGCTCGTGAAAACCATGGGTTCCAGCGAAGGCGTTAAATGCCCGGAATGCGGATCGGCGGAGACCTCGCGCAATCTCAGCGTTTTCGCGGTGGCTTCGGAATCCAAACAAAACTCGCCCGCGCCCGGGATGTGCGGAAGATGCGGCGGGCCGGGACCGTGTGGGATGAATTAGCCGCGGGGTGAACTATCGGCCCATCTCGGCGCTTCTCCGTGCTGCCGCCTTCAAAGCGTCCTTCGTGATCCGGGGCCAATCCTGCTGTTCCATGTAGTTGATCGCCGCCTGAGTTGTGCCATTGGGCGTAGTCACGCGCTGGCGATGCTCGGCGGGTGAATCCTCGGAATCGGTCATCATCTTCGCCGCCCCGGCGGCGGTCTGAATGGCGAGCGTCCTCGCATCCTCGTCGCTTAATCCCATTTCAATCCCGGCTTGAATCATCTGCTCGGTTAAAAAAAAGAAATACGCCGGTCCGGAGCCGCTCACTGCCGTCACGGCATCCATTTTCTCCTCGGTCACTTCTATCACCTTCGCGCTGGATGCGAAAAGCATTCTCGCCTCGGCCAGATCATTCGCGGTTGCGTTGGTGCCGGCGGCGATGGCCACCATCCCGCATCCGACCAGCATCGGCGTATTCGGCATGGCGCGAATCACGCGCGATCGCTTGCCTTGGCCCAGCGTTTTTTCGATGAAAGCGCTGCTGATTCCTGCCGCGATGGAAATCACCAATGTTTGCTCATCCGGCCCCGGCGACAATTCCCGCAAGGCGTGCTCCATCTGAAACGGCTTGACGCAGAGCAAAATAGTCCTAGCGCCCTTGACCGCGTGTTCGCCGTCTTCCACCGTTTGGATATGCAATTGCGATTGAAAGATTTCCCGGCGTTGAAGCGAGATTTCGACAGCGATGATGGCGCTCGGCTGTAGTGTTCCGGACGAAATGATCCCCCGCGCGATCGCCTCCGCCATGATTCCCGCACCCACGATCGCCAGTTCACAAGTCATCGTTGGTTACCGATCGACCGGGCCGCCGATCGCTTCCTGCACGGAACGCGGCGCTGTGACGATCAGGTTTCCGTTGATAAACGCCATCGAAGCCGTTCCGCCGTTGTCGCGCCAGATTTCGGGGTGGATCGTGGTTTCGATCAGCTTGATCAGTGCGTCCGCCTTGTCGGCGACGGTCGTGCCATTGGTATTCTGACCCGAGGCAAGCGCGCTCGATCCGCTGCCGCCACCGCTGCCGGTCACCTGGGCCGATCCACCGCCGACATTGGAAATCGTGTAATCAAATGTATCGCTGGGCTGCAAAAGATCCTGGACATCGTACACCACCGTGATCATTTTCTGATCGGCGACGAGATGCGTGGTGATCTCGACGACATTCTGATCGATGAAATATGTGAGCACATCGCCCGGTCCGGCCTGCGATAAAATCAATGACAGCAGCTTTCCAGCAGAAACATCATGCAGGTTAAGACTGATCTGAGTATCTTTGGAAATGTTCGCGGCGGCCAGCGATTTCCAATCGACGTCGATGTTTACGCCCGCGAAGTCCCGCAGAAAATCGATCGCATCCCCGAGCGGCACGTTGTCCAGCTTCACAGATGGGATTTTCGCCGACAAAGACGCCCGGGCGGAGGTTCCTGCAAAAACCCGGTTCGAGGCCGGCGACAATAAAAATACGGCGGCACAGAGGCAAAGAGCGAAAAGAAAGGGGCGTGCTTGGTATCGCGGCGGTTGCATTCCAGTTCTACATATTGGAGGAAGTCGGCTGGTCCTGCTCGGACAGCGGCTTGCCTGTATAGGGATCGAATCTCATCTGCGGCGCGGCGGGTTGCTCAACCGGCTTGCCGGTGTACGGATCAAATTTATAACCCGCGGTCGCCGGCGGCAAAGCCGGCTTGGCGGAGGCCTGCGTTGTCTGCTGGTTGACGTCTTCCTCGATTCCCGCCAATCCCTTTTTGAATTCGATGATTCCCTTGCCCAGGCTGCGACCCACCTCAGGAAGCCGCTTGCCGAACAGCAGCAACGCGATAACCGCAATCAAAAGCCATTGCTCGGGAAACATTCCCATGATGTTGGCAAGTAGGTGCATGACGCCTGAGTCCTCTTTAAGGCCAAACGGACGAGACCGCATAATATTATACGGCCAATTGGGTCACAAACTAAAGCAGCCGATAAAAATCCTTTTAAT
>Ga0302325_10008866_pt1 | contig 22067 bp, 14 predicted proteins | sample Palsa_T0_2_FD_201948 | JGI IMG/M metagenome (GOLD analysis project Ga0302325, IMG submission 201948) | Peat permafrost microbial communities from Stordalen Mire near Abisko, Sweden - Palsa_T0_2 | ecosystem: Environmental > Terrestrial > Soil > Palsa > Peat permafrost | place: Sweden: Abisko...
TCCCGCCAGCCGTCCAGCGGGATCGGGACGCCCCAGTCCAGGTCGCGGGTGATGGCACGCGGCTGCAGGTCGCCGAGCAGGTTCAGCGAGAACTTGAGCACGTTCGGCCGCCACTGGCCGCTCTTGCCCTGCAGCCATGTCCCGAGCACGTCGGCGAACGCGGGCAGGTCGAGGAAGAACTGCTCGGTCTCGGCGAAGACCGGCGTCTCCCCGTTGATCTTCGAGCGCGGGTTGATGAGATCGACGGGATCAAGCTGGTTCCCGCAATTGTCGCACTGGTCACCGCGGGCGCTGTCGTAGCCGCAGATCGGGCAGGTGCCCTCGATGTAGCGGTCCGGCAGCGTACGGCCGGTGGACGGCGAGATCGCGCCCATCGCGGTCTTCGCGAAGATGTAGCCATTCTGGTACAGGCCGGTGAAGATCTCCTGGGTCACCGCGTAATGGTTGAGCGTGGTCGTCCTGGTGAACAGGTCGTAGGACATATGCAGGCCGGCCAGGTCATTGACGATGACCCGGTTGTAGCGGTCGGCGAGTTCCCTGGCCGCCATTCCCTCCGCGTCGGCCTGGACCTGGATCGGCGTGCCGTGCTCGTCGGTGCCGCTGACCATCAGCACCTTGCTGCCCGCCATCCGCTGGTACCTGCTGAACATGTCACAGGGCAGCCCGAAGCCGGAGACATGCCCGATGTGGCGGGGGCCGTTGGCGTACGGCCAGGCTGGCGCGGCCAGGATGTGGCGGGTCGTCGGCGACATGGCAACCAGCCTAGGGCCACCGGGATCGGGCCCGGTCCGCTATCGACCCGGCTGGCTACGGCGAGTGATGCGATCTCGCGCGCACCACTGCGTCGTACACCTCACGCCGCGGCAGCCCGCGTTCCCTGGCCACGGCGGTGATCACCGCGTTGCGCGGCAGGCCGGATTCCTCCCTGACGGCCACCTCGGCCGCGGCGTCCTGCGCAGAGCCAACCACCCGGCCGGCGGTGGCGCCCTGCACGACCAGGGTTATCTCGCCCAGCGTCCCGGCGCTCGCCCAGTCGGCCAGCTCGGCCAGGGTGCCGCGGCGGACCTCCTCGTGCGTCTTGGTCAGCTCCCGGCAGACGGCGGCCCGCCGGTCGGCGCCGAACGCCTCCGCCAGCCCGGCCAGGGTCACCGCCAGCCTGCGCGGCGACTCGAAGAAGATGATCGTCCTCGGCTCGGCCGCCAGCTCGGCGAGCCGGCGCGCCCGCTCACCGGCCCGCCGCGGCGGGAAGCCCTCGAAGCAGAACCGGTCACAGGGCAGGCCGGAGACCGCGAGCGCGGCGGTGACGGCCGATGGCCCCGGCAGCACGCTCACCCGGATGCCGCCTGCCGCCGCGGCCGCCACCAGCCGGTATCCAGGATCGCTCACGCCCGGCATGCCCGCGTCGGTGACCAGCAGCACGTCGTTGCCCGCCTGCAGCTCGGCCAGCAGGCCGACCGCCCGCCTGGCCTCCACCTCCTCGTAGTACGACACCACCCTGGCGGTCAGCTGGACGCCGAGCGCGGCGGCCAGCCTGCGGACCCGGCGGGTGTCCTCGGCGGCGATGATCCGCGCCCCGGCGAGCGCCGCAGCGAGCCTCGGCGAGGCGTCGTCAGGCCGGCCAATCGGGACGGCGGCGATCATCAGCGTCGCCGGACTGCCATGGTCCATGCCGCGTTTCCTCCCCCGCCCACGCTAACGCCCGGCCCGCCTGCCCGACCCGGATGTGGCACCTCGGCTGGATCCGGGGGCAGCCCGCGCCCGCTCCGCCAGAACCTTTGCCAGAACCCGCGCAGTCCGGGAAGGTGATTTGCAACCTGGAGCGGGCACACTCTTATTTGTAGTCAGTTATCTGCGTTCCGTGACCGTAATTGGGGCGAGGCGAGACCCGTCCGAACGGCCCTCCGCTACGTCTATAAGGTTAAGAGTGCAACGAAGAGCGGAGCGACCATGAGGCCAGCAAAAAAGGTCCCGGACCAGGACAGCCGTTTCGAGCAGGACGTCCTGCCCGTTCTCGGTCAGCTGTACCCGGCCGCGCTCCGCATGACCAGGAACCCGTCCGACGCCGAGGATCTCGTCCAGGAGACCTCGGCGAAGGCGTACGCCGCCTTCCACCAATTCATGCCCGGCACCAACTTGCGCGCCTGGCTGCACAGGATCCTGGCGAATACCTTTATCAACTCCTACCGGAAGAAGCGGCGCGAGCCGCTGCAGGCGCTCGGCACCGACTTCCACGAGGACTGGCAGATGGGCGTCGACCCGCTGGCGGCCCCGGCTCGCTCCGCCGAGTCCGAGGCACTGGACCGGCTGGCCGACTCGGAGATCCTGCGGGCTCTGCGGGATCTGCCTGACGAGTTCAAGGTGGCCGTCTACCTGGCTGACATCGAGGGCTACCCGTACCGGGAGATCGCGGAGATCATGGGCACGCCGATCGGCACCGTGATGTCGCGGCTGCACCGCGGCCGCGGCAAGCTCCGCCAGAAGCTCGCTGCCTACGCTCCCGCCCGCGGGCTGGCCGCCCTGACCCGCTGAGCCGCGGGCCGGTCAGCCCCCTGAAGATCGGTCAGCCCCTGAAGATCCTGTCACAGGCCCGGGAGCCGGCCTTGCCGTCGTCCAGCGGGCAGAACTTCTCCGTGAACCCCAGGTACGCGGCCCGGTAGCTGGCTGCTACCTGGTCGATGTTCCCGATCGCCGCCAGCACCTCATCCGAGGTCGAAAGCAGCGGGCCGGGGGCTTCCGCCTCGAAGTCAAAATAGAATCCGCGCAGGTTGTCCCGGTACTGCTCAAGGTCATAGGTGAAGAACAGCATGGGCCGCCCGGTCGCCGCGAAGTCGAACATCACCGACGAGTAGTCGGTGACCAGAACGTCGCTGACGAGAAACAGCTCCGAGATATCGGGATACGCCGTGACATTGATCGCGAATCCCGGCCTGCTTCCCTCAGGGACGTCGTCGGCCATATGGTGATGGCCCCTGAAGAGCAGGACGTGATCGTCGCCGAGTTCCTGCCAGGCCCGCTCAAGATCGAGCCGGAAGTCGAACCGGTAGCGACCGGATGCGTAGTACTGATTGTCCCGCCAGGTCGGCGCGTACAGCACCACCCGTTTGCCGTCAGGCAGGCCGAGCCTGCGCCGCACCCGCGCCGCCACCCGCTGCGCGTCGCCGCTGCACAGCACGTCGTTGCGCGGGTAGCCGGAGTCGCAGACATCGCCGTCATACCTGAACGCGCGGCGCATGATCGCGGTGCTGAACGGGTTGGGCGAGAGCAGCAGGTCCCATTTGGCGACATCGCTGGCCAGTTGATCGAAGTAGCTCGTGCCGCTGATGAACTGCGGTCGCTCGATGTCGAAGCCGATCTTCTTCAGCGGCGTGCCATGCCAGGTCTGCACGTAGATCTGGCCCTCTCGCTTCCGATACACCGGCTGCATGTCGTCGTTGGAGATGACGTAGCGGGAGCGGGCGAGCGCCTCGAAGTAATCCTCCGTCCACTGCAGCACTGCGCGAGCGCCCTCGGGGGCAGGCACCGACCAGTCGTTCACCACCCAGATGTGCTCGCGATCGTCGCCGCGCCGCCGCAATTCGGCGGCGATGCCGAGCGGGTTATCCCCGCACTGCTTGCCCTTCCAGCTGACGAAGACGACTGAGTCCCGCAGCGGGAGCCGCTGCTGCAGCGGGTAATAGGCGCTGCTGAGCACCTTCCGCTGATAGCGACCGTGCTCCGTTATCTTGAGCACGGGCTTGACCACGATCAGCGGCGCATCGTAGCCGGACGTGGTGAACTGGTAAGTCTTGGGCCCTACCGTGACCTTGTCGCCCGATACCCGGGCCAGCGCGGCGTGGTCGTAGCCGGGACTGACCAGCTCAGCAGTGGCCACGCCAGCCCGCCGCACGAAGATGTCCCAGTAGCCGTCCCGCAGCGGAAGCGGCTGGCCGAACGACGGCAGCCTGCTGACGTCAAGCTCCGCCCGGAAGCGCGCGCCCTCGCGGGAGAGCCCGGCGACATGCCGGTCGGTCGACCCCCGGCGGCGCAGTACCACCTCGAACTCAGCGCCCTCGGGCGCGGGATAGCTGCCGCGCAGCGTCAGCCGGCCATCCTCGCTCCAGTCGTGTCCGTCGATCACCGGCCGCAGTCCGCGCGTTGCGATCGCCGCGTCGCCGCTGCTGGTGCGCTCCACGTCCACTTCCCGCTCGCCGTCCGGGTACCTGAACTCGGCCAGGCCTGCCGGGAAGGCGACCCGAAGCCGCCGCTGGCCGGCCGGCTGGACGTAGAGGTCCCACTGCGTGTCATCGTCTGCGGCGACGGTGTCTGCGGCGACGGTGTCTGCGGCGACGGTGCCGCCGCCCGCGGCGGCCTCACCAGGATCGGCGGCCTCACCAGGATCGGCGGCCTCACCAGGATCGGCGGCCTCACCAGGATCGGGGCGGAAGGTCAGGGCCGCCACTGGCACGGCGCAGCTCAGCCGGGCCTGGCCGCCCGCGCCTCGCAGCACCGTGGCGGGGAATCGCTGCACAGCTGCGCCCTTGGACCAGGCCAGCACGACATCGGCGGTTTCGCCGAGATCGGGCAGCGCCGCGTCCACGTCGATCGCCAGAACGCCGTCGGTCAGCTCGCAACCGTGCAGCATCGCGGGCGCCGCGGCCATGCGGACATGCAGCTGGCGGCCGACCCAGTGAGCGCCGAATCGCATGCCGGGTGCCACCTCCAGGAACTCAGGGCGCTCCGCCGGGCCGGGCACCGGCGTGTGCACCCGGGCCATCCGCCATACGCCCCGCGCCCGGACCAGCACGAAGGCATCCCAGTCCCCGGTCAGCCATCTGCCGCCGATCCTGAACCACCGGGGGCTGACCTGGCACTCGAATCCGGCCCAGTCATAGGAGTATCGCTCCTGCATCGACCATGCGGTGGCGTCAGGGTGCCGGAACGACCGGGCGGGCAGCACGATCGGCGGCCGCCGGCCGCTTAGCGGGCGGAGAATCACGATCTTGGAGGTGTACCTGCGCTTCGGGATGTCGATCGAGGGCACGTACGCGCAGCCGGTGATAACCAGCCGGTTGCCGCGCCAGCCGATCGCGTCGACCCGGACGAACGGGTCAAGCTCCCGCCAGTGCGGCCGGTAGATCCTGGACGGGATCTTCATCCGGCGGTCGCCGAGGAACGGCAGGTCCGCGCGGAGCCTGCCAAATCTCCTGATCACCGGGATGGTCTTGACCGGCTGGTCGAGCTGCCACGTGGTGAACTCGATGAGCTGGTCCAGCGCCCGCTGCATGATCAGGTAATACGCGAGCTTGTGCGTCGACGGGAGGCTGGCAATCACGCGCCTGCTGACCTGAGCCAGGTACTGGCCGGCCAGCTCGACGAACTCGGCGCGATAGGCGTCGCTCGTCCGGTACAGATCGCAGACGTAGAGCCAGAGATCGTTCACGAGCGCCTTGCGCTGATGCTGGCGGAGCAGCTTCGCCGAGGCATTCTCGGCCAGGAAACGGTCGATGGCCAGCAGCGCGGTGATGCGGTCCCTGAAATTGCTGATGTTCGTGCGCGACTGCGTGATGGACAGCGCGCCCTTACCGCGCTCGCGCCAGTAGTAAACCGTATCGGGAATTACGTCAACGGCCCTTGCCAGTACATGGGCCCTCGTCATGAGCTGGAGATCTTCCCAGATCATGCCCTCCGGATAGATGAGGCCAGCCTGATCCCAGAAGGCCTTCCTGAACAGCTTATTCCACACCGATATATCAAAGAAAAGCTGCGGCATCTTACTAATGTGCGTGCCGATCCGCCGGCCCTTGATCGCGCGGGAATGCAATGCCGACTGATTAAGGCCAGCCGGTCCGAGCCGCAGCACATTTCCCGAGACGAAATCCGAGCCTGAGCCGCGCAGCGTGTGGTGCAGTACCTCGTAGGCATGGCTCGGCAGCATGTCGTCTGCGTCCACGAAGGCCAGGAACTCGCCGCGGGCCTGCTCGATGCCCCGGTTGCGGGCGTAGCCAGGACCGCCGTTCTCTACTCTGATCAGCCGGAACCTAGGGTCAGCTTCGGCCATGTCGCGGGCGATCGCGGCGCTGCCATCGATGGACCCGTCATCGACCATGATGACTTCCAGGTCTCCGAATGACTGCGCGGCAATCGACTGCAGGCAGTCGCCCAGCAGGTCCTCGTTGTTGTAAAACGGCACAACAACGCTGATCTGCGGAACTGTCATCCTTACGTCTCCCAACTCACCTGGGCTGGTCCGCCGGCCAGGGATCGTGCCAGAATTATAGGAGGTCAGGCGGAGTGCGGATCACCCTGCACAGGCATGGCCGGCGGTCGCCGCGGAGCCGTTCTCAACCCGCCGCCTGGCGGATTTCGCTGCTCCCGTGTGCCACGGGGACGCGTATATTCTCATTCGCCCCGCCAGGCCGGCGCTCGCTTTTCAGCGAAGGCGATTGCGCCCTCCATCGCGTCGGCTGAGCTGAATACCGGATTGATGATCTCGCCCTGCCGGGCGAAGGCCTGCGCGCCATCCCAGTCGGCCGACTCCACGATGACCCGCTTGCTGGCGGCGAGGGCCAGCGGGGCCCCGCGGGCCACGTCTGCCGCCAGCTCGCCGGCCGCAGCCAGGGCCTGACCAGCCGGCACCAGGCGGTTGACCAGGCCCGCGTCGCGCAGCCGGGCCGCAGGGAAGTGGCCGCCGGTCAGGACGATCTCCATCGCCAGGTGATAGGGAATCCGGCGGGGCAGCCGCAGCAGCCCGCCGGCCCCGGCCACCAGTCCCCTGGTCACCTCCGGGAGCCCGAACTTCGCGTCCTCGCTCGCCACGATCAGATCGCAGGCCAGCACGATCTCGAATCCGCCCGCGAGCGCGTAGCCCTCCACGGCGGCGATCACGGGCTTGGCCGGCGGCCGTTCGGCGATCCCGGCGAACCCGCGGCCTGCCACGATCGGCACGTCGCCGGCCAGGAAGCCCTTCAGGTCCATGCCCGCGCAGAACGTCCCGCCCGCGCCGGTCAGGATCAGGACGCGGACGTCCTTCCGCGCGTCGAGTTCCTCAATGGCGCCGGCCATCCCGCGGGCAACCTCACCGTTGACCGCATTCCTGGCCTGCGGGCGATTGATCGTGATGACGGCGACGCCGTCATCGACCGTGACCAGGACCGCCTCAGCCATCGCTACCTCACTTGGGCTGGAACCTGATGCCGCCGTCGAAGCGGATCACCTCGGCGTTCATGTAGTCGTTCTCGATCAGCGCCAGGACCAGCCTGGCGAACTCCGCGGCCGTGCCCATCCGCTTGGGGAAGACGATCGGCGCGGCCAGCCTCGCCTTGAACTCGTCGCTCGCGGGCCCCGTCCCGTAGATGGGCGTATCGATAATGCCCGGGCAGATGGTGTTGACCCGTACGCCGATGGCAGCCAGGTCCCTGGCCGCGGGCACGGTCATGCCGATGATGCCGCCCTTGGACGCCGAGTAGGCGATCTGGCCGGTCTGCCCCTCGATGCCGGCCACCGACGAGGTATTGATGATCACCCCGCGCTGTCCGTCCGCGTCGACGGCCTCGGTCCTGGCGATGGCAGCCGCCGCGATCCGCATCACGTTGAAGGTGCCGATCAGGTTGACGTCGATGACCTTGCGATAGGCGGCCAGGTCGTGCGGGGTGCCATCGCGGCCCACGGTGCGGGCGGCCCAGCCGATTCCGGCGCAGTTCACCGCCACTCGCAGCGGCGGTCCGGCCGCGGCGGCCGCGGCGACCGCCGCCTGGACCGACCCCTCGTCGGAGACGTCGGTCCGCACGAAATGCCCGCCTATCGCGGCGGCGACGGCCTTCCCGTGCTCCTCGCTGAGGTCGGCGACGATCACCGCGCAGCCCGCGGCGGCCAGCTCGCGGACGGTCGCCTCGCCAAGGCCGCTCGCGCCACCAGAGACGATCGCCGCGGTCCCGTTCAAGTCCATGGCCGGGAGCATACTGGGGCCGCCGCCGGACGAACCGAACGGGGCTCGGCGCCGGGCCGGGAGCACCACCGGGCCGCGAGCGCCGGCGGCGCCCAGCCGGGGCGCCATTTTGTCGGTGACGGTGCCTAGCATCGCTCTCATGAGATCGCCGCTTGTCGGTGCCGATACCTGGCATCGCTCTCATGGGATCGCCGCGGCATCGCGGGGAATGCGGTCGTCGTGCCGCGTGCTACCGCTGCCAGGACTTGCGGTGGTCAAAAACGCTTGCGATATATCTTGACTTCTGATTACGGTTGGCTCTGACGAGGAACATGCGGACGCGACGGGCCGGACCGGGCCAGCGTAGGAGGACAGCATGAGGAAGTACCGAGGAAACCCGTGGATGATCCTGCTGGTCGTCTCGCTCGGGTTCTTCATGACCCTGCTGGATCTGACGATCGTGAACATTGCGATCCCGAACATGATCACCAAGCTGAACGCTTCGCTCGATGACGTTCTCTGGGTGATCAACGCGTACGCCCTCGTGCTGGCCGTACTGGTCATAACGGCCGGCCGGCTCGGCGACCTGATCGGGCCGCGGATCATGTTCTCCAGCGGCATCGCCGTGTTCACCGCGGCCTCGGCCGCGTGCGGCTTCGCCCCGAACCCGGGCTGGCTCATCGCATTCCGCGCCGTGCAGGGCCTGGGCGCGGCCATGCTCATGCCGCAGACGCTGACGATCATCACCAATACGTTCCCGCCGGAACGGCGCGGCGCCGCGTTCGGCATCTGGGGCGCCGTGGCCGGCGTGGCCACCATCGCCGGGCCAACCCTGGGCGGGCTGCTGGTGACCGCCTTCGACTGGCGGTGGATCTTCTTCGTTAACCTGCCGATCGGCGTGATCGTGCTGCTGATCACTCCCGTCATCATCCCGGACCTCCGGCTTGGCCGCAGCCACCGGATCGACATCCCGGGCGTGCTACTAGCCAGCGCCGCGCTGCTCGCCATCTGCTACGGCCTGGTCGAGGGCCAGCGGTACGACTGGGGGAAGATCACCTCGTTCGTCAGCATCCCGCTCATCCTCGGCGCCGGCGTCGTCCTGCTCGCCGCCTTCCTGCTGGTCCAGCGGCTGACCCAGGGCAGGGAGCCGCTGGTCCCGTTCGCGCTGTTCCGCGACCGGAACTACTCGGTGGTGAACTGGGTATCGGGCGTGCTGGCCATCGGCATGATGGGCATCTTCCTGCCGTTCACCATCTACCTGCAGTCGGTGCTCGGCTTCTCCGCGCTGAAGGCCGGCCTGACGATGGCTCCCGCCTCCCTCGTCTCGATGTTCGTCGCCCCGGTAGCCGGCCGGATGACCGACCGGATCGGCGGCAAGTTCATCCTGATGTCCGGCCTGACCCTGTTCGCCGTCGGGATGGGCTGGATGGCGCTGATCGCGCACCCGGACTCCAGCTGGCAGAGCTTCCTGCCGCCGCTGATCGTGGCCGGGCTCGGAATCGGGTGCACCTTCGCGCCGCTGATCACCGTCGCGATGCGGAATATCGACCCGCGGATGGCCGGCGCCGCGTCCGGCGTGCTGAATACGGTCCGGCAGGTTGGCCTGGTGATCGGCACCGCGGCAGTCGGCGCGCTGCTGCAGAACAGGCTGGTCTCGGCCATGAACAGCCAGGCCGTGACCCGCGCGGCTGCCCTGCCGCCGCAGGTGCGAGACCGGTTCATCACCGAGATCCGCGCCTCGGCCAGGAACGGGATCCAGGTGGGCGCCGGGCAGAACGGCGGCATCGGCAAGCAGGCGGGCCTTCCGGCCAGCCTGGCCGCCGAGGTCGGCAGGATCGGCCACGACGTGTTCACCTTCGGCTACGTGAGCGCCATGCGCACGACCATGGTGATGCCGGTGGTCCTGCTGCTGGTCGGCGCGGTCAGCTGCTTCGCGATCAGGCGGCTGCAGCGGCCGGCCGAGCCCGGCTCCGCCGAGGCGGCCACGACATCTGCGGAGTCGGAGCCCGCGACCGCCTGACCCTCTGGTGCCGCCCGGGGCTGGGCTGGCCGGCCCGCGCAGCCGATAGCCTGGAGACATGGCCGATCCAGAGCAGGTTCTCGCCAGCCTGGTCGGCGACGCGCTTGGCGCGGCGCTCGGCCCCGACTACGCTAGGGCCGATCCGCTCATCCGGCCATCGCAGTTCGCCGACTTCCAGGCGAACGTCGCGCTGTCCCTGGCCAGGAGCCTGCACCGCGCTCCGCGCGAGGTCGCGGCCGAGCTGGCCAGCCACCTGGCCGGCCGCGAGGAACTCGAGCGGGTCGAGGTCAGCGGGCCCGGATTCATCAACCTCACGCTGCGCGATGGCTGGATCGCAGCGCAGGCTACTGGCCAGCTCGGCGACCCCCGGCTCGGCCTCGCGGCCGCGGATCCGCCGCAGACCATTGTGGTCGACTACTCTGCGCCGAACGTCGCCAGGGAAATGCACGTCGGCCACCTGCGCACGACCGTCGTCGGCGACTCGGTAGTCCGGGTCCTGGAACTCCTCGGCCACGCGGTGATACGGGCAAATCATCTTGGCGACTGGGGAACTCAGTTCGGCATACTGCTCGAGCACCTCATCGACGTGGGTGAGGAGGCCGCTTACGCGCAGCTTGCCGCCGGCGAGATCAACGCCTTCTACCAGGCTGCCAACGCCAAGTTCAAGGCTGATCCGTCCTTCGCTGAGCGATCGCGCCGCCGGGTGGTCGCGCTGCAGGCGGGTGACGCCGAGACGCTGCGCCTCTGGGGCACGCTGGTCGGCGACACCAAGCAGTATTACAACGCGGTTTACGCCCGGCTTGGCGTGACGCTCACCGACGCCGACCTGGCGCCGGAGAGCTTCTACAACCCGATGCTCGCCGACGTATGCGACGAGCTCCAGGCGGCAGGCGTCGCAGTGATCAGCGACGGGGCGCTGTGCGCATTCCCGCCCGGATTCACCGGCAGGGACGGCGCACCACTGCCGCTGATCTTGCGCAAGTCCGACGGAGGCTACGGATACGACACCACGGATATGGCCGCGATCCGGTACCGGATCCGCGACCTGCACGCGAGCCGGCTCATCTACGTGGTCGGTTCCGAGCAGGCTCAGCACTTCGAGATGGTGTTCGCGGTCGCCCGCCAGGCAGGCTGGCTGACGGAGGGAATAAGCGCTGAGCACGCCGCCATCGGCCTGGTCAGCGGAGCCGACCGGAAGCGGTTCCGCGCCAGGACCGGCGGATCGGTCAAGCTGATCGACCTTATCGACGAGGCCGTGGGGCGTGCCGAGGAAGTCATCAAGGACCGCTACGACGACCCGGAGTTGCGCGGCAAGATCGCCGAGGCGGTCGGCATCGGTGCGCTGAAGTACGCCGACCTGTCGGTGGCACGCGATTCCGCTTACGTGCTCGACTTCGACCGGATGCTGGCACTGACCGGCAACACCGGGCCGTACCTGCAGTACGCGACTGCGCGGATCCGCTCGATCTTCCACCGAGCTGGCGAGGCGCCTGACCGCGCCAGCGGGCCGGTCCTGCTCACCGAGGGCGCTGAGCGGGCGCTCGCGCTCCGGCTCCTCGGGTTCGGCGCGGCGGTGCACGGGGTCGCGGCCTCGGCCGAGCCGCACAAGCTGGCCGCGTTCCTGTTCGATGTCGCCAGCGCCTTCACCACGTTCTACGAGCAGTGCCCGGTGCTGCAGGCTCCGGAGCCGGCCATCCGGCAGAGCAGGCTGGCGCTGTCCGCGCTGACCCTGCGGGTTCTCGTCACCGGGCTCGGCCTGCTCGGCATCCCCGTGCCCGACCGGATGTGAGCGGTGCCCGACCGGATGTGAGCGGTGCCCGACCGGATGTGAGCCGCATTCCAGTGCTTTAAGCGCATTCGATGGCCGGTCACAGCTAGCTCACAGGATGTGCAGGCCGTTGTCCCAGGCTGCGTAGGCATTCTGGGCGTTATGGACAATATGCATCAGCAAGCGGGCGATGATCCGCAGGATTTCAGCCAGACTCAGCACCTATGGCCGACGGCCGGGCCGGCCGGCCCCGGCGGACCGGGCAGCCCCGGCGGACCGGGCAGCCCCGGCGGACCGGGTAGCCATGGCGGACCGGGCAGCCCCGGCGGACCGGGTAGCCATGGCGGACCGGATGGCCCAGGCGGACCGGGCCTGCCGGGGGATGGCGGCGGCAAGCCGCCAAGGCGCCGCGGCCGCGCAGTGCGCTGGGGCGCAGGCGTCGCTATCGTGGCCCTGCTGGCGGGCGGCGGGGCCTTCGCGGCCAGCAGCCTGACCGGGAACTCAGCCTCGGCGGCGCTGGCCGGCGACACTACCTCGACCGCCGCCGGGCCGACCGGCCAGGCCGCCCAGCTGAACGCCATCATCAGCTCCGCCGCGTCGCCGGGCGCTGCCTCGGCTGCCACTGCCTTCGGCTCGGCGACCGCAGCCGACCAGGCTACGGCAGCGGGCCGGCTGGCCCGGTGCCGTCGCCTGGTTGCCCGGCTGTGGGTCACCGGGCATCACCGGGCGGCGCGAGCGGTCGCCCGGGCCTGCCGTCGGCTCAGGCGGGTCCGCCTGCTCGGCGGGATGTACGGCCAGTTCACCTTCCGGACCAAGTCGGGCGTCCGGACCATCGCGTACGAGCGGGGCGCGGTCCAGTCCATGAGCGGCGGCGCCGTGGTGGTCCGCGCTGCCGATGGCACGACCGAGACCTGGACAGAGACCAGCAAGACGGTCGTCCGGCAGGATGGCAAGAAGACAACGGCCAGCGCGCTGTCCGATGGCCAGCAGGTGTTCGTCGCCGGGCCGGTGCTCAGCGGCGCGCATGACATCCGGCTGGCCGTGATCAGGCCCGCAGAGGCCGCCTCAGCATCCGGGAGTTCGACCGCCGGCTCCTGATGCAGCAGGCCGGATCCGCACCCGCGGGTAACATCGCCCGGGGCCGTGGTCAGCGGCCCCGGGCGAACGCATGCCCGCCACCGCGGGTAGCCTCGTCACGCGTCGCGCCGCCCGCGATGCATGGTCGCCGCCGCGGTGCGTTCCTTTGGCGACAAGCGGTGCGTTCCTTCGGCGACAATGAGCCAGATGCCCATGCCAGCTGACGACCGTATTCCCCGGGTGCTCGTCGTAGACGACGAGCCGAACATCCGCGAGCTTGTGCAGGTCGCGCTGAAATTCCACGGCTGCTCGGTGAGCACCGCGGTCAACGGCAAGGACGCGCTCCGCAAGGTGGAGGCCAGCCAGCCCGACCTGATCGTGCTCGACGTCCTGCTCCCGGACATGGACGGCTTCGAGGTCTGCCGCCGGCTGCGGGCCGGCGGCAACGAAGTGCCGGTGATCTTCCTGACCGCGAGAGATACGTCATCTGACACGGTCACCGGACTGGCGATCGGCGGCGACGACTACGTCACCAAGCCTTTCTCCGTGGAGGCGCTGGCGGCCAGGATCCGCGCCGTGCTCCGGCGCACCGCGCGGACCGGCGGCGCCGGCAGCGACCAGCCCGCCGACGCTGACCTGCTCCGCGCCGGTGACCTGGAACTCGATGAGGCACGCTGGACGGTGCACCGCGGCGGCATCCTGGTCGAGCTGTCGCCCACGGAGTTCCGGCTGCTGGCCTACCTCATGCGGCATCAGGGCCGCGTTCTCACCAGGGCTCAGCTGCTGGAGAACGTGTGGGGCTGGGACTACGCCGGCGAGTCCCAGATCGTCGAGACTTATGTCAGCTACCTGCGCCGCAAGCTCGACCCGCTCGGGCTGCCGCTGATCCACACCCAGCGCGGCGTCGGATACAGCCTCCGGCCGCCCGAACGGGAACATCCCGGCCGGCCGGGATGAAGCGTCAGCGGCGGCTGTCACTGCGCGCCCGCATGCTCGTGCTGCTGATCAGCGTGACCACCTTGTTCCTGCTGATCATGGGCCTGGTCAGTGCCACCGTGCTGAGCAGGCGGCTGGGCGGCCAGTTCGACACGGATCTGGAGGCCGCTGCCTCACATAACCCGCAGCAACTGCAGGACAACCCAGGCGGTTACATCGCCGAGGTGGTGTCGTATCGCACCGGCGAGGTCGGCGTGCTCACGCCGGGTCAGGTCGCGACCGACCTGCAGCAGGTTCTCGGCAAGATGAGCCCTCGGCAGTACGCGGCGCAGTTCGCCCATCAGCCGACCACCATCACGGTTGGCAACGGCGAGAAACTCCGCGCCGTGGCCCGGCTGATCGCCGCACGCCGGCTCAGCGGCACCGGAGTCACGCTGCCCGGTCGCATCCTGCTGGTCGTGGCGCGTCCGGTCGGCGCTGTCGGCAGCCCGGTACGCGGGGTCATCGTGGCCGAGCTGATCACCGGGGGCGCGCTGATCGCGCTGCTCGCGATCGGCGGCGAATGGCTGATCGGCCGGGGGCTTGAGCCGCTGGACCGGATGGCCAGCACGGCCGACGAGATCACCTCCAGGGGTGACCTCAACGCGCGGATGCCGGAGGCGGGCGACCGGACCGAGGTGGGCAGGCTCGGATCGGCGATCAACACGATGCTGGACAGGATCCAGCAGGCATTCGGCGCGCGGCTGCGCTCGGAGCAGAAGGTGCGCGAGTTCGCCGCCGACGCGTCCCATGAGCTCCGCACGCCGCTGACCACCATCCGGGGCTACGCGGAGCTGTACCGGCAGGGCGCTCTCGGCCCCGATCAGCTGCCCAGCGCGATGCGCAGGATCGAGCAGGAGGCGCAGCGGATGAGCACGCTGGTCGCCGAGTTGCTCGAGCTGGCCAGGCTGGACCGCACCTCGTCGCTGGACCTGACCGAGACCGATCTGGCGGGCGTGGTGCGCGATGCCGTCGCCGACGCCATCGCGGTGGAACCCCGGCGGCCGGTCCACGCCGAGGCGCCGCCGCGGCTCGTCGCGGTGGTGGACGAGCCGCGGATCCGCCAGGTGCTCGCGAACCTGCTGGGCAACGTGCGGGCCCACACGCCACCGGACACGCCGGTAGCCGTCAGGCTCGGCGAGGTGAGCGGCGGAGTGCTGATCGAGGTGGCCGACGCCGGTCCCGGCATGTCAGGCGCGGACACCGCCAGGGCATTCGACCGGTTCCACCGCGCGGCGCAGCAGGACAACCCGGCGCAGCAGGACAACCCGGCGCAGCAGGACAACGCGGCGCAGCAGGACAACCCGGACGAGGGTGAGCAGTACGGGGATGGCAGCCCAGCCGGGCGCGGCGACGGTCCCGGCGGCGGGCGCCCCGGCGGCGGCGGCGGGCGCGGCGATGGCGGCGGGCGCGGCGATGGCGGCGGAGGCAGCGGGCTTGGCCTGTCTATCGTGCAGGCGATCGCCCGCGCGCACGGCGGTCAGGCGGTACTTGAATCGTGGCCAGGCCGCGGCACCAGGGTGCGCATCTGGCTGCCCGCCCGCGCCGCGCCCTAGTTCCGGCCGCAGTTATGCCAATGGCCCCGGAGGTTATTGTTTTGTCGGAGGGTGCTTGTAGGTTGGGAACATAGATTCGAATAAGGAGGTTTCAGCATGTGCCTGCCAGGTCAGCCGTCCGCCGTACCGGCGAGTGTGGCTGACGCGGTGGCGTTGGCGCAGGCTGCGCTGGGGTTCCTGGCGAAGGCCGATGTGGCGTCGCTGCCGTCCGCAGCGCAGGCGGATTGCCTGCGGGCGCTGGGGCGGATGGAGTCGTTGCAGACGGCGGCGCGGACCGGGGTGCTGGCGGCGTTCATGGCCGGCGGCGGCTGCGAGGACGACGGGCAGGGATCAGCGAAAGCATGGCTGCGGTGGCAGACCCGCATCACCAGCGGGGCGGCGGCCGGGGCGGTGGGCTGGGTGCGGCGGATCGCCGCCCACCCCGCCGTCGGCGAGGCGCTGGCCGCAGCCGAGATCTCGCCGTCCTGGGCGCGGGAGATCTGCGGCTGGACCCGCAAGCTCCCTGCGGAGAAGCAGGCGGACGCTGATGCGATCTTGCTGGCCGCGGCGGCGGGGGGCGCGGACCTGGCGGACCTGGCCAGCCTGGCGGAGGAGATGCTCCGCCGCTGCGCCGGCCCGGACTCCGACGGTGATGACGGATTCGCCGATCGTTGGCTGCGGCTGGATTTGACCTTGCACGGCGCCGGGCGGCTGCAGGGTGATTTAACGCCGCAGTGCGCCGCGGCGCTGCGGGCGGTACTCGAGGCGCTGGCCAAGAAAGCGGGCCCGGAGGACGTCCGGAGCAAGGGCCAGCGTGATCATGATGCGCTGGAGGAAGGCTGCCGGCGGCTGGCCGGCGCGGGGTGCCTGCCGGACCGGGCCGGGCAGTCCACGCAAATCCAGTTGCACATGACGCTGGATCAGCTGCGCGGCCTGGACGGTGCCGGCGACGCGGAAGCGGCGTGGGCGGCCCGCGGTCCCGCGGCCGCGCCGGGCAGTGAGTGTGATGCCTCCGTCGTCCCGGTCGTCTCCGGCCATGTGGACCCCGCCGCGCTGGACCGGCTGGCCGCCGCGCTGCACGGCGAACCCGGGGCCGCAGCGGTGCGCCGGGTGCTGCTGCGCCACGCCGCGGACGTGCTGTCCGGCCCGGCCGGGCTGGCCGCGTTCTTGCGCACCGGGCTGCTGGACGGCGCCGCGGGCAGCATCAGCCTGCCGCTGGACACCGGCAAGCCCGGCGAGGAAATACCGCCGCACTTGCGCCGCCTGGTCATCGCGCGGGACCGCCGCTGCGCCTTCCCCGGCTGCCGCCAAAGGCCGGCGGGCTGTCAGGTGCATCACATCCGGCACCGCCGCAAAGGTGGCCGCACCATCTTGGCTAATTTGCTGCTTTTGTGCGCTTTTCATCATCTGATCGCCGTGCACCGCTGGGGCTGGCAGGTCACCCTTAATGCCGACGGCACCGTGACCGCGATCAGCCCCGACGGGCAGCGCACCCTGCACAGCCACGGGCCCCCCGCCCGCGCTGCCTAAAGGGGGTCGCCTGCCTGGTCGGTGGTAGCGGTGCCTGCCCCGTCGGCGGCGGTCCCGGCCTGATAGGCGGCGGTCCGTGCTGAGCCGGCCGGGGCACCCGCCGGGCCGGGCAGGTGGTCGAAGAGGTAGTAGACAGCGATCACGCCGTACAAGGTGAGCGCGACCGCCGCTGGGGCGAACGCCGCGAGCAGCGTAGCGGCCACGTAGCCGACAAGGCCCGCGCCGAATCTGATGCTCGCGGCGCGCCGGGAGCGCATGCGCGCGGACGCACCGAGTTTCTCCCGGTGAGATTCCAGGTACAGCCACATCGACGAGTAGCCGATCGATATCGCGATCATGACCAGGCCGTAGACCACCGCCGCGACCGGGCCGCCCGCCCGGAACTGACCGGTCAGGTGCTCGGCAACCAGCGCGGTCGGGAACGGTATCGCCACCACGCCCATCAGCAGGAACAGGTTGAGTGCCAGCAGCGTCCGGTCCACCCGGGTCACATGGGCCAGCAGCGTGTGGTGATTCAGCCACATGATCCCGATGGTCAGGAAGCTGACCGCGTAGGCGGCGTACTGCGGCCATGCCATGGACAGCGCATGCGTTAGCTGCCGCGACGAGATCGTGCGCGCGCCAACTGGCAGCAGGTTGAAGACCAGGATCGTGATCGCGACCGCGAAGACGCCGTCGCTGAATGACTCGGCGCGCCGGGAGTCCACGCGATGCCCGTCACCCTCAGCCGGGACCGGCGCCCGCGGGACCGGAGCCTCCGGAGCCCGCCGATGCCCCGGGGTCCCCAGGAGCCGCGGGGCCAGCGGGAGCAGCAGCCGGAGCCGGTCCCGGCGGCCGCACTGATCGCACGAGCAGCTGGGCCACGTCGACTACCTCCAGCGATTCCTTCGCCTCGCCGGAGCTCTTCTTGGCACTGATCGCGTCGCCGAGCATCACCATGCAGTACGGGCATCCCGTCGAGATCGTGTCCGGGTCGGTGCCCAGCGCCTCGTCGATCCGCTCGGTGTTGATCCGCTTGCCGATCCGCTCTTCCATCCACATCCTGGCGCCGCCCGCGCCGCAGCAGAACCCGCGTTCCTTGCACCGGTGCATCTCCTGCGCCCGGACGCCCGGCACCTGCTCCATGATCTCCCGGGGCGCGGTGAACACCTTGTTGTGCCTGCCGAGGAAGCACGGATCGTGGTAGGTGATCTTCTCGTCGATCGGGGTCACCGGGGTCAGCCTGCCGTCGGCGACAAGCCGGGCCAGCAGCTGAGTGTGGTGCATGACCTCGTAGTTGCCGCCGAGCTGGGGGTACTCGTTCGCGATGGCGTTGAAGCAGTGCGGGCAGCTCGCGACGATCTTGCGGACGCCTGCCTCGTTCAGCGTCGCGATGTTCTGCTGCGCCAGCATGCTGAACACGAACTCGTTACCCATCCGCCGGGCCGGGTCGCCGGTGCACGTCTCGGCCGGCCCGAGGATGGCGAACCTCACGCCCGCGGTGTGCAGGAGCTCGGCGATCGCCCTGGTGGTCTTCCTCGCCCGGTCCTCCAGCGCGCCCGCGCAGCCGACCCAGAACAGGTACTCCACGTCGTCGCCGATCGGGCCGTCCACGACCGGGACGTCGAAGCCGAGGCCGGCGGTCCACTCCAGCCGCTGCAGCTCGCCCATGCCCCACGGGTTGCCCTTGTTCTCCAGGTTCTTCAGCATCGAGGCGGCCTCCGGCGGGAAGGCGGACTCGATCAGCACCTGGTGCCTGCGCATGTCCGTGATGTGGTCGATGTGCTCGATGTCGACCGGGCACTCCTGCACGCAGGCCCCGCAGTTGGTGCAGGACCACAGCACATCCGGGTCGATGACGCCATGCGAAGCCGAGTCGCCGACAAGAGGGCGTTCTGCTTCCTTTTTAACGGATTCCGGCAGCTGATCCCGTGCCTCGGCCGAATCGGCCAGCAGGTAAGGCGCCTTCGCGAGCGCGTGGTCGCGCAGGTCCAGGATGAGCATCTTCGGGGAAAGCGGCTTACCCGTCGCCCAGGCCGGGCACTGCGACTGGCAGCGCCCGCACTCGGTGCAGGTGGCCATGTCGAGCATCCCTTTCCAGGTGAAATCCTCGATCTTGCCGCGGCCGAAGATGTCGGTGTCGGGATCGGCCTCCTCGAAGTCGAGCAGCTTGCCGCCGGAGCGCATCGGCTGCAGGGCACCCAGGCCGTCCGGGCGCCGGGAGAAGAGCACGTTCAGCGGGGCGAGGCCGATGTGCAGGTGCTTGGAGTAGGTGACGAACACGGCGAAGCCGAGCACCACGGCGAGCTGGGCGAGAATGCCGGCCGTCTCGATGACGCTGTTGATGCCCCGGCCAAGCGGGTGCAGCCAGTGCCCGACGACCTGCGAGGCGAACGCGCCGTGGGGGTAGGGGAAGTCCCCCGTGTTGATCTGCGCGCCGCGGTACACCAGCAGCGTCGCGATCACGAGGAAGATCATCAGCAGCACGAGCCATGCGGCGCCGGTGTGCGACCCGGCGAACCGGGACCGGCGGCCCTCGCGTCTCGGATCGGCGCGCAGCCGGATTACCGCGAAGGTGGCGATGCCCGCCAGCACCGCCACCGCGAAGAGGTCCTCGCCGAAGCCGACCCATGCCCAGTGCCCGATGCCGGGAATCGCGAAGGTCTTGCTGAACAGATCCCCGTAGGCCTCGATGATGGTCAGCAGCAGCACGATGAATCCCCAGAACGTGACCGCGTGCGCGGCGCCAGGTACCGACCACCGGAGCAGCTTGCGTTGGCCGAGCACCTCGGTGAGCTGCGTTTCCGCTCCCCGGCCCGGGTGCTCCCTGAGCATCTGAACGCGCTCGGGAGCCGGCTGCCCGGCCATGGCCAGCCGCCGCAGCCACCACAGCCTGCGGCCGGCGATGGCGAACGCGACAACGGTGATCAGCAGTCCGACGACGATGCGCAGAGCCACCAGGATCTCCTCACGGGGCGCCGGTTCGGTAGGCGCCGGGTGGAGCGAGGCCGGCGCTGCGCCGGTGCCAGCGTACGCCGCCAGCTGCGCCCGGCCATGGCGGCCCGCTCGGCCGATCATGGGTCGCCACGGCGCGGCGAGACGTTACTCTCGAAGCGTCGCGGTAGCGCGGGCCCGTGCAGCCGCGGACCTCACCGGTCCCGTCGAACGTCACAGGTCTCATCGAACGGCTCACGATGGTAGTTGTCGCAGACGCGTCGCCGGGCGCCAGGCCGGGCGCCCGGCTGCTGGAGCGCCTGCCGCGGCCCACGCCCGCCGACTGGGCAGTGCTGCGCGTCTGGCTGATTTCGCGCTGCGCCGTGCTCGCGCTGACCTGGCCGGCGGCGTCAATCCTGCAGGGCAGCGCGAAGACGCCGAAGCCGTGGCTGTCGCTCTGGCAGAACTGGGACGCCGTGCTGCTGCAGGCGATCGCCCAGCACGGGTATTTCGGCCCGGCCGGGCATCCGATACCCAACCAGGTCGCGTTCTTCCCCGGCTTCCCGATCGTGCTCGCCGCGGTGCACGTGGTTATCCGGCAGTGGACCGTGGCCGGCCTGCTCGTCTCCTTCTGCGCCGGAGCCGTGGCCGTCGTCGCGCTCGGCCGCCTGGCCGATCTCGACTACCGCCCGGGCTCGGGCTCCGCGGCCGCGCTGTACCTGGTGGCGTCGCCTGCGGCGATCTTCCTGGCGGCCGGGTACACCGAGTCGCTGTTCCTGGCGTTCGCGCTGACCTGCTGGCTGGCGGCGCGGAAGGGCCGGTGGACGCTGGCGGTGGCGCTGGCCGGCCTGGCCTGCGTGATCCGGGTCAACGGGCTCTTCCTGTGCGCCGCGCTCGCGGCCGAGATACTCCGCAGCGCCGACGGGCGGCGGATCCGGTCCCTTGCCGCCTTCATCCCCGCCCTGGTCCCGCTGGCCTGCTACGAGCTTTACCTGCGGCTGCGGACCGGCGACTGGCTGGCCTGGCAGCACGCGGAGACGAATGGCTGGCAGCGCCGCCTCACCAACCCGGTCGACACGTTCAGGACGGCCTGGACGGCGGGATTCGGGCACGAGTTCTCCGCGCCGGTCGACTTCGTCTTCCAGCTCGAGATCCTGGCCGTGCTGGCAGGCGTGATCGCGATCGCCGTGCTGCTCGCTCACCGGCGCTGGCCTGAGGCCGGGTACGCCGCGCTGACCATCGGGGCCCTGGCCACCTCCGACTGGTACGAGTCGGTACCGCGCGCGCTGCTGCTGCTGTGGCCGATCTGGTGCGGGCTCGCCGTCGCGGCGGCGCGGCGGCCCTGGGTCGGCCAGCTCTACCTGGCCGTGTCCATCCCGATCGCCGCCGTTATCGGCGTGCTGTTCCTCACCGGCAACTGGGCCGGGTAGCGCCCGCCGCCCCCTGGGTACCGCCCGCCGCCCCCTGGGTACCGCGCCTCGCGGGCCCCCGGGACTAAAGTTCATCACGACTCGGTTATAAAGTTGCGTATGGAAGGCTCAAGTCGGTTGCCACGGCCGCTACGCCGTGGCAAGCTTGAGTCGACAGGGCTCAACTAAGCTAACGATCAGACTAAGGACTAGCTCATGGCACGTGCGGTAGGGATCGACCTGGGGACGACCAACTCCGTCGTCGCCGTTCTCGAGGGCGGCGAGCCCGCGGTCATCGCGAACGCGGAGGGCTCGCGGACCACGCCGTCCGTCGTGGCCTTCGCCAAGAACGGCGAGGTGCTCGTCGGAGAGGTCGCCAAGCGGCAGGCAGTGACGAACGTCGACCGGACGATCCGTTCGGTCAAGCGGCAGATGGGCACCGACTGGTCGGTCTCCATCGACGGCAAGAAGTTTACCGCGCAGGAGATCAGCGCCTTCATCCTGCAGAAGCTGAAGAGGGATGCCGAGGCCTACCTGGGCGAGACCATCACCGACGCGGTGATCACCGTGCCGGCGTACTTCAGCGACGCGCAGCGCCAGGCCACCAAGGAAGCCGGCACCATCGCGGGCCTGAACGTGCTGCGGATCATCAACGAGCCCACGTCCGCGGCGCTCGCCTATCACCTGGACAAGGACACCGAGGCGACCATCCTGGTCTTCGACCTCGGCGGCGGCACCTTCGACGTCTCGCTGCTCGAGGTGGGCGAGGGCGTCGTGGAGGTCAAGGCCACCAGCGGTGACAACCACCTGGGTGGCGACGACTGGGACCAGCGGATCGTGGACTGGCTGGTCAAGGACTTCAAGAACAACTACGGCACCGACCTGTCCAAGGACAAGATGGCGCTGCAGCGGCTGCGGGAGACCGCGGAGAAGGCCA
>Ga0302325_10008867_pt1 | contig 22067 bp, 13 predicted proteins | sample Palsa_T0_2_FD_201948 | JGI IMG/M metagenome (GOLD analysis project Ga0302325, IMG submission 201948) | Peat permafrost microbial communities from Stordalen Mire near Abisko, Sweden - Palsa_T0_2 | ecosystem: Environmental > Terrestrial > Soil > Palsa > Peat permafrost | place: Sweden: Abisko...
CGGCAAATGGTTGGACTGGTTGGGCTTCCTATACGTTCGGCCATAGCGAAATGTATGATAGCTTGACGCGCATTCACTTTCCGTCCGACCAAGATCAGCGGCATACCGTGAACGGTTACTTGAGCTACCGTCTGCGCCCAAGTGTAAACCTAAGCTCGAAGTTTAGTTGGGGCAGCGGTTTCCCCGTCCCCGGCTTTTTCAGCCTGCAAGACGGGAACTACGACCTGGCGACAGAACGGAATTTGGTGCGGCTGCCGGCGTACCAACGGCTGGATATTCGCATGAATAAGTCGAGGACTTTTGATCGCGGGAAGATGACGCTATACGTGGAGGGCGTGAATGTTTTGAATCACGCGAACTACCGGTTCGATAGCTATAACGGTTACGATGGCGCCACAGGCTTGGCTTATATTTCGTTGAGCAAGATGTTTCCCATCCTGCCCTCGGCGGGGGTCACGTTCGAGTTCTAGATTGTCACTCCGCGTGATCTCTGCCGAACTTCGGATTCTTGGCACTGCCGACAATTTGGATCTTTAAGAACGTCCCAGCGCCATTCTTTTCGAAGAATGGATCAAACGGTACCGCCAACCAGCGCTTCCAACCCACCAGCGTTTGCGACACCTTGGCTTGCAGTTTGAGAGTGCCATGAAAATCCAGAACATCGCCATCCATGCGGTACTGGCCATGCACAGCCACCGCCGCGCCGGGAACCTCAAACGTCAAACGGCTAAATGTCATGACTGCATCGTCTAAACGGAAGGAGCCTGACATGCCGGAAAAGACATTCTCGACAGTTTGATCGTTGGGCCGCCCTTGCCCGCGGCGGCTCAACTCGTCGATTTTATCCTGCACGCTGTCGCGCAGAAAATCACCGCGGGTGATATCGTAAGTTCCATCCAGCACGAGCTTATCTTTCACATCGCCGCTGAGCGGAGGGATTGAGATTTTCGCCTGCAGGTGAAGGAGCCCGGACAGAAAAGGCTTCCCTTTCATGGCCAGTAGAAGGCAATCCTCCACATGACCTTCGGGCATAACGACAGAAAGGTTGATGGCGCGGCGGCCATTCGGCTCACGCTTGATAATGGCGCCGCTGGTTTGAAACACAGTGTTGAGCAAGCGGGCATGCACCGGTTGCAAAACGGTATTGCCATTGGTGCCGTCCACAATGGCGTCGAATTGCGTTTCAAGCGGGACGCGGTTGCCGCTGCTCTTCAGCCGGAAGTCCGGGACATTTGCTTCGCCGCGTACACGCACGGCGGAGAGCGTTCCCGCGAAGCTACCGGTGGAATGGAGCGTACCGGCGATGGCCTTGAAGACGCCGAGGTCGGCAGTTGAAAAATCATAAGCGCCTGCGAGCTGCGTGTCGCCCGGCTCGTCGCGCTGCCATGGCCCGAAGGTTCCGTGCGACTGGATCCGGCCGGGCGGGCGCGGATTCGTGAAGCTGGCTTGATATTTCATTTGCTGGCCCAGACCGGCGGATTGCAAATGAAGTTCCTGCAACAAGATTTCGAGCGGTTTGCGGCCGGCTGCCTTGGGCAAAACGACGAAGCGCGTGTTGGAGAAATCAAGGTTATCGATAATCACATCCCTGGCCGCTTTCGTTTCGTTGTTTTGCGGGTGAGGGGCATCGCTCTTGGGAGGAACGACGATGGTGACGCCGTCCAAAGCAATGCGCGCGACCCGCGGGTGTTTCTGACGCAACGTGCCCAGGTCTACGTTGCATTGGAACGTTGCGACGGTCAGAAGCGGAGGAATATCGGAACGGCCTTGATACGTGAGGGACAGGCCCTGCCCTTCTACCCCGGCGACGATCCCGCTGCCGGGGTGCCAGAGCAAACGAAGAGAAGAGACTTTCGGCAGGAGTATCTGTAGATGTGCCAGCGACACGCGCGCATTGAAGTGTTGCTCCAGATAGTGGATCGCAAGCGAGCGAACCTGCGGCTCGATTTTCCCGGAGAAAATTCGCGCCGATATGAAAGTAGCCAGCACGAGGACTAGAAAGATTGCTGGAACAATGATGAGCAAACGCCCGGCCGTCTTAGGCATGACGTGAAACCTCCGCCAATTTCCTCATTTTAGACCGACTGCGAAATTTTTTTGCACTGTGCGAAAAAGTCGCGAAGCCGGTAGTTTTTTACTCGCGCAAGCCGCAGATGCATCCGCAAAGTGAACAATCCGCAGGAAAGTTGAGTTGGCACGTAGCGTGCATTGAATGGATCGGAGGTTCACTCAGAATGAACTCAGATCAAATTGAAGGCAACTGGAAACAATTCAGCGGAAAAGTGAAAGAAAAATGGGGGAAGCTTACGGATGACGATCTGACCCGCATCGCCGGCAAGAAAGACCAACTTGTCGGCATGATTCAGGAACGATACGGCATCAAGAAAGAAGAAGCTCAGAAAGAGCTGGACGAATTCTACCGGACGCAAGCTGAGCCAGTGACAGCCAAAACGAGAAGTGCTTACTAATTTCGAAAGACAACCATAGAAAACGGGCCAGCCGGTGAGCTGGCCCGTTCTTTTTTCAGATTGTGTATCTCCCGGCAGCTAAGACATTCTTGGCGATATGGCGGCTGAGAGCGACTGTATTGAGCGGTTCGTATTTGGCCAGACGGCGAAGAATGGCGGCTTGCGTGCGAAGCGTGTCGCCTTCGGCCACAGCTGCTATGACCTTGCGAGCAGACGATTCCACAATCTGCATCGCTTTCGCCGCATAGTACTTCGTCATGGCGATGGCGTTTTTCGCGCTTGCCTCGCCGTTTCGCGCGATGAGTTTTTCAGCGCGCAGAAGGCAGGATTCAAAAGCGAATACTTCAATAATCGTGTCAGCCAGCGCGCCCATGATTTCCTGTTGATCTGGTAGATCGGTCATGTGCTTTTGCGAAGCGCAGCCGGCGGAGAAGAGGCTGAGTTTCTTTGCGCCTTCGAGCATTTTGCGTTCGGCGGCCAATGGACCTTCGATCTCTTCGCTGGGCGAGGGACCTTCCATGACATCGTCCATGATCTTTTTGATGGCAGGGAGCAACGGCAACTGCCCGGCCATGGCGCGTTTCATGAGCCAGCCCGTGATGATGAGCCGGTTAATTTCATTGGTACCTTCGAAGATGCGATTGATGCGAGCGTCGCGATAGGCGGGCGTAGCGGGATACTCCTCGACGTAGCCGAAGCCGCCATAAATCTGCACAACGTGATCAACAACCATATCGAGCATTTCAGAGCCCCACACTTTGAGGATGGAGCATTCGACGGCGTACTCTTCGATCCTTTTCTGAATTTCGCGGGACGCGCCGGGTGCGTGAGCATCCACATCGGCTAAGGCCGCGTCGATCATGCCGATGGTGCGATAGCTGAGAGACTCGCCCACGTAAATGCCGGTGGCGCAATCGGCCAGCTTCTCCTGAATCAGGCCGAATTCGGCAATGGGCTTTCCGAACGCCTTGCGCTCTTTGGCGTATTGAAGGCCGTGGTGGAAGGAAGTCCGCGCACCGCCAACGGCAGCGGCGCCGAGCTTAAAACGGCCAATATTCAAGATATTGAAGGCAATGTGATGGCCTTTGCCGATTTCGCCTAAAAGATTTTCGACCGGCACACGGCAATCATTGAGGATAAGCGGGCAGGTGGACGAGCCGCGAATCCCGAGCTTGTGCTCTTCTTTGCCAACAGAAAGACCGGGCGTGTTGCGTTCAATCAGAAACGCCGAAAATTTTTCCCCGTCAATCTTGGCGAAGACGGTGTAGAGATCGGCAAAGCCGCAATTGCTGATCCACATTTTCTCACCGTTGAGAATGTATCCTTTGCCATCGGCGGAGAGCGTGGCTTTGGTGCGAATGTTCATGGCATCGGAACCGGAGGTAGCTTCCGAAAGGGCATAGGCAGCTACCCATTCGCCGGTGGCGAGCTTGGGTAAATACTTTTTCTTTTGATCGTCGGTGCCGTACCAGACCAGCGGCAGGGTGCCAATGCCCGTGTGGGCCGAAAAAGCCACGGAGAAGCTGGCATTCTTGCTCAGAGATTCAGCGACTAATGCGGAGGTGACTTTATCGAGTTCCAAGCCACCGTAGGCTTCGGGTACGTCGACGGCTAAAAGGCCCAACTCGCCAGCCTTGCGCATCAAGCCCCTAGTGACTTTGAAATTCTTTTCCTCAATTTCAGCGGCGGCGGGCAACACTTCGTTGGTTGCAAATTCGCTCGCCGTTTTCGCGGTGCTGATTTGTTCGTGGGTAAAATCTTCAGGCGTGAAAACATCCTCGGCCTGCAGTGCTTCAATCAGGAAGCTGCCGCCTTTGGCCGCTTTCACTTTTGTCTCGACGCTTGCTAACATGCTATTCCTTTCCCCAACTTTCTCAATTTACTCGTTCGAAAATTCCTGCTGCGCCCATTCCTCCGCCAACGCACATCGTGACCATGCCATAGCGCGCTTTACGGCGGTCCATTTCACGCAGGAGCGTGGCGGTCAATTTAGCGCCTGTGCAACCGAGTGGATGGCCAAGCGCGATGGCGCCGCCGTTCACATTTACCTTTTCTCGATCAATGCCTAGCGTCTTGATGACGGCGAGCGATTGCGCGGCGAAGGCTTCGTTCAACTCGATAAGATCGATTTGATCGAGCGTCAAACCGGCCATCTTGAGAGCCTTCGGAATGGCATAAACCGGTCCGATCCCCATTTCCTCCGGCAGGCAGCCTGCGTAGGCGAAGGAAAGATAGCGCAGCATTGGCTTGAGCCCCAGCGCGGCGGCGCGTTCCTCCGACATGACGATGGCTGCGGCGGCACCATCGGAGGTTTGGGAGGAATTTCCCGCCGTTACTATGCCTCTGAGATGAAACGCCGGTTTCAGTTTGGCAAGAGCTTCGCGCGAGGTATCGGCGCGCGGGCCTTCATCCACTTTGAACTGAGTCTCCGTGGTTTTCAGTTTTGATTTTTCGTCCGGCACAGTGAGTGTGACGGGCACAGCGACGATTTCATCGTCAAATTTGCCGGCAGATTGCGCAGCCAGAGCTTTCTGGTGACTGGCTAAAGCAAACTCATCGGATTCTTCTCGCGTGATCCCATAATGCTTAGCGACGCGCTCGGCTGTGAGACCCATTGAAGTATAGGTACCTGGATAATTCTCTTCGAGCCATGGATTCATGGATGGTTTGTTGCCCGCCATGGGAACCATGGACATGGATTCAGCGCCGCCCGCCACGATGACATCCGCACCACCGGCGCGAATTCTATCGGCGGCGAGCGCAATGGATTGCAGGCCGGAGGCACAGAAGCGGTTGACGGTGAACGCCGCGGATTCGATAGGCAGGCCGGCACGCAAGGCGGCGATACGAGCCACGTTCATGCCTTGCTCGCCTTCGGGCATCGCGCAGCCGATGATCACGTCTTCAATTTCCTTCGGATCGAGTTGCGGCACGCGCGCCAGTGCGCCTTTGATGGCGACAGCCGCCAGATCGTCAGGACGAGTGGAGCGCAGCGCGCCTTTGGGAGCTTTTCCAACAGCCGTGCGGACGGCGCTTACGATGACAGCATTCTTCATAATCTAGTTCCTTAATGGCTTGCCGGTTTTGAGCGTGTGAGCTATGCGCTCGGCGGTTTTCTTCTCGCCGCAAAGGGACAAAAACGACTGACGTTCCAGGTCGAGAAAGTATTGCTCACTGACAGGAGTGCCGGGAGTGACCTTACCGCCGCACAGGATATTGGCGACGTGGTTGGCGACTTTCACATCATGATCGCTGATAAATTCGCCTTCGCGCATGAGCCGGACACCCATCTTGAGAGTGGCCAGAAAGTTCACGCCGGGCGCTGGGATATCCATACGGGGCACGGGCGCGGAATAGCCGGCATCCGCCAATTCGCGCGCGCGCTCCTTCGCGTCCAGGAGGAGGCGTTCGCGATTCATGGTAACGACGTCAGCCGTAGAGAGATAGCCTAGAGTGCGAGCGTCGGCGGCGGAAGTGGAGACCTTCGCCAGGGCGATGTTCTCAAAGTCGCGGCGCAAAGCTTCCATCAGCTCAACCGATTCGTTGCGGCCGCCATCGCGCAAGGCAGCGGCAGCGTCGATTGCCCGGAGAGCCATTTCTTTGCACCCGCCGCCGCCGGGAACCAAGCCGACGCCGGTTTCCACTAATCCCATATAAAGTTCAGCGTGCGGCTGGCGCGCGGCGGCGTGCAACGCAATCTCACAACCACCTCCCAAACACATCCCGAAAGGAGCAACCACCACCGGTTTTGGAGAGAACTTGATGGATTGCGTCATCTTTTGAAATGCTTTGATGGCAATGTCGATTTCATCCCAATCCTGCTCCTGAATGCCGAGCAGCAACTGCATGACGTTCGCGCCGACGGAAAAGTTGTCACTGTCGTTTGAAATGACGAAGGCATCGAACTGCGCTAGTGCGTCGCTGCCGGGTTTTAAGGTTTGAGTAATGAAGGAAACGATGTCTCCACCAATGGCGTTCATCTTGCTGTGGAATTCGATGCAGACGATGCCGTCGCCTAAATCGATCAACGAAGCGCCGGCGTTCTTTTTCACGACGCCGTGCGCTTTCTTCAGAATTTGAACGCTGGTTACGCCTGGCGGCGCGGGCACCGGCTCATACATTCCACTCGCCACGTCGAAGAAGCGGCGGCCGGAAGGAACGGACCCATCCTCGCGATACCAACTGGTGTTACCGCTTTCGAGAAGCTTCACAACCGAGGGCGCGAGCGTTCGTCCGGCGGCTTTCATTCGGTCGGTGGTTTCGACAACGCCCACCGCATCCCACATTTCGAACGGACCTAGCTCCCAATTGAAGCCGTTCTTCATGGCTTCGTCAATACCGACGATGGAGTCGGAGATTTCAGGCACGCGATGAGCCGAATAATTCCAAAGTCCCGGTAAAATGTGCCCGTAGAATGCAGCCGAGCGGTCTTTCCCCGGATCGTTTGCCAGCACCATGCGCAAGCGTTCGGCCACAGAATCGACGTTCTTGGTCAATTCCAGGGAAGGGAACTTAGCGCGATCCGAAGGACGGTATTCCAGCGTCTTCCAATCCAGGCCGAGACGCTCCTCTACTCCATTGGGCGCTTTTACTTTTTTATAAAAGCCCTGACCGGCTTTGTCGCCGAGCCACTTACGTTGGATCATTTGCGCGATGAAAGGAGGCGGCACAACATCCGAACGCTCATCCTTCACGCGCTCGAAGAAGTTTTGGGCGACATGCGCGAGAACATCAATGCCGACCATGTCACTCAGACGGAATGTTCCGGATTTTGGCCAGCCCAGCGTAGCGCCAGTCAGCGCATCCACTTCTTCGATGGACATATCCAGCGCCATCATGACGCGCACGGCGTTCATCATGGCGAACGTTCCAATGCGGTTGCCGATGAAATTGGGAGTATCTTTGGCGGTGACGACGCCTTTGCCCAGCCGCCTGTCCCCAAATTGTTCCACGGCCGCTATCGCCTCAGGGTCTGTGTCGGGCGTAGGGATGATTTCGAGCAAGCGCATGTAGCGCGGTGGATTAAAGAAGTGGGTGCCGAACCAATGCTTCTTGAAACCGGCATCCATTGTCGCGGCGATCTGCGAGACAGGAAGTCCGCTGGTGTTGGTCGTGATGATGGCATCGGCGCGGCGAAACATACTGACTTTTTCCAGCAGCGCGCGTTTGATTTCCAGGTTCTCGGCTACGGCTTCCACGATCCAATCGCAATCGCGCAGGAGTTCCAGATGATCCTCGAAATTGCCGGGTTGAATGAGGCGAATCGCGGCTGGATCGAAGAAGGCGGCGGGTTTCGATTTCTTCAAACCATCGAGCGCGGTATTTACAATTGCGTTGCGGGCGGCTTTATCGCCGGCCGCTGCCTTTGCCGGCACGATATCTAACAAGACAACCGGAATGCCGGCGTTGGCAAAATGCGCCGCAATGCGCGAACCCATATTGCCCGCTCCCAGAACAGCGGCTTTGCGAATCAGGTAGGAACGGGAGGGAGTAGAGCGGGTGGTGGTTTTTTCCATCGTTTCGGCGGTCATGGCTGAAATCGTGTCGCGAAAGCGTTAGCTCCGCAGTTCTCCGTTTGAAGGTTTGGTTGAGATTGGCATTGGTTCAAAATCGGGTATGCGCAATTTGGCGCTGCGACGGTTGGCCAGCCCCTGCGTCAAGGTTTGGGCGAATTCGGCAGCCACCTGTTCGGCCGTCAACGCGCCGCTGGGTTCGAACCAGGTCGCCAGGGAGTGAATGGCGCCGGCGAGTGAAAACGCCGCGAGCTTTACATTGCAGGGGCGGATGGAACCATCCTTAATGCCTTGTTCGATAAAGGCGCGGAGGCTTTGATCGATTTTCCGTTTCTCGGCGCGGACTTCGGTTTGCGCCTTGGGCGAAAGCTCGCGACCGTCCTGGCGAACCAGAAAGCGGCCAAAATCGCGCGCGACGATTACCGTGTAGGTTTGGATGAAGCCCGCTACTTTTTCAAGCCCGCTACCGGAATGCGCGCGGATTTTGTCAAGGCTCTGCTGGGTCAAAGCGATGCCGCGCCGGTAGCATTCCAAGTATATTTCTTCCTTGTTATGGAAGTAGTAATAAAGAGCGGGCTTGGTGATTTTGAGCTTCTTGGCGACATCGTCGAGCGAGGTTTGCCGGTAGCCCTTCGCGATGAAAATCTGCACGGCGGTCAGCAAAACCGCTTCTTTCTTGCCGTCCGGGTTGCGGCGCCGGTCGGAAAACGCCGCCAGATGGGAGAGCTTGTCTCCGTTTGGTTTTGCGCCTTTGCGGCCGGCTATTGACACTGGCAGTCCCAATTGATATCTTACTCATCGGTAAGAAAAACGCAAGGGCCAATTTCCGGCCCCTTTTTCATGGCACTGGCTTTACTGATATTTAGCTACGCGGAACCCCCGTATTTCTCCTGGCTTGAGAGGGTGCTGCTGATCGCGCTTGTTTCCTTTTCCCTCGGATCGTTTTGGGGGCGTTTTGGCCAGGTTGTGGCGCGGATTCGCTCATCGAAAAAAGACCCAAAGTTTGCGCTTGGCCCTATCGGCAGAAGAGTTTGGGACTTCTTTTGGGAAGTCGTATGCCAGGCCAAAGTGATTCGGCAGCGTCCACTGCCGGGATTGGCGCATGCGTTTGTGTTCTGGGGGTTTTGTATCTTCGCCCTTGTTTCACTGAATCACTTCGCGGCGGCGGCCGGGTTGGGTTTTTTACCGCCTGGAGGAATGTTCGGCCGGTTCTACTTTTGGTTTGCGGCGCTGTTTGCCTTGCTGGTAGCGGTTTCGATTCTGGGGCTGTTTATTCGCCGTTTTTGGGTGCGGCCCATCTGGCTCGGCACCAAAGTTTCCTATGAGTCCGGCTTCATCGCCTTGCTGATTTTCCTGCTGATGGTGACGTATCTGGGTGCATTTCTCGTGCCTGACACGTCAGCCGCCGCGAGAACCTTGTGGTGGCTGCATTCACTTTCGATTCTGGTGTTTCTGCCGCTCATCCCACACACGAAACACCTTCACCTGGTGCTGAGTCCGCTGACGGTGTTCCTGTCACGCGGTGAGTTCAGCGCGATTCCTAAGCTTGAGGGCGATGAGGATTTTGGCTTGGTTAAGGGCACAGACTTGACACAACTGGTCTCTTTGCAGGCCTATTCGTGCGTGGAATGCGGGCGCTGCACGGAACACTGCCCCGCGAATAACACAGGGAAGGAATTGAATCCCAAAGAAATTGTGCTGGGCGTGCGCAATTATCTGAACGATTTGGGGCCAAAGTCGGAAGAGCCGCTGTTAGGGAACTACATTTCGCAGGAGGCGGCGTTTCAGTGCACCACCTGCGGCGCATGCGAGTTTCAATGTCCGGTGGGCATTGACCACTTGCCCATTATTATCGGCCTGCGGCGCGGCAGCGTGAATACGGGGGCTTGGGAAGACGAATACGGCACCAAACTTTTTCTGGCGATGGAAAAAAATGGCAACGCGCTGGGGCTTTCGAGCAACGATCGCGGCAAATTTATCCAGAAACAACAATTACCGATTTTCGACGGATCACAGGAATATTGTCTCTGGCTGGGCTGCATGGGAGGGCACGATCCACAAGGGCGCGAGATTATTACTTCGTTTGCGCAGGTGATGAGCTATCTGGGAACCACGTTCGGCGTGCTGAAAAAAGAGAAGTGTACCGGAGATCCGGCGCGCCGCTTGGGCAACGATCTCGTTTTCCAGCAGCTCGCGGAGGAGAATCTGGCAAATCTTCAGCAGAATAAAGTTACCAAGATTGTCTCTATCTGCCCGCATTGCGTGCGCACGATTGCGACGGATTGGAAGGATTTCGGAGATGCGCCGCATATTGAACACCACAGCGAATTCATGGCGCGCCACAAGGACAAGCTGCCGCAGAGCGCCGGCGGCGATGTGGTTTTTCACGACCCCTGTTATTTGGGACGGTACCGAAACGTGTATGACGAGCCTCGGGAAGTGATCGCGCTTTCCGGCAGAGTGGTCGAGCCGCCGCGCAGCCGGGAGCGCAGTTTTTGCTGCGGGGCTGGGGGAGGGCTGGCGTTCTTGGGGGAAGAAAAGGGCGAACGGGTGAGTCATGCGAGAGCCAAAGAACTGGCAGGCACTGGGGCCAGTGTAGTGGGCGCGGCTTGTCCGTTCTGCAATACGATGTTGCGCGACGCGCTGGCTGCGACATCCAACACGCCGCCCCAGTTGCTTGACATCGCGCAGATAGCCGCTCGGTCTTTGCCACAATGACCGAACTTCCGCTTGAGCGCGTGTATCACTGGGAACGCACGCGACCAGACGAGATTTTTCTCACGCAGCCGTCGAGCGGAGTCGCGCGCGATTGGACTTGGGCGCAAAGCGTAGCTGAAGCGCGGCGTGTGGCCCAACATTTGATCGCCAAGGGATGGCCAGCGGGGTCGCATATCGTCATTTTTTCCAAGAACTGCTCGTGGTGGATTATGGCGGAGCTTGCCATTTGGATGTCGGGCCATGTCACGGTTCCCATCTATCCGTCTCTGACGTCGCAATCGGCGCGGCAACTCTTTGAACACTGCGACCCAGTGGCGTGTTTCGTCGGCGATCTCGATGGGCCCGATCTGGCGCGCAACGCGATACCCGCGGACCTTTATACGATCCGTTTTCCCAGCGCGGCCGGGTCGGGTGATACGGCATGGGCGCAAATTGTCTGCACGACTGAGCCGCTGGCAACCAATCCGCAGCGGGATGCGGACGAGATTGCGACCATCATCTATACGTCCGGTACCACGGGCTCTCCCAAAGGAGCGATCCACCACTTTGCCGCTTTCCCCGTTTTGGCGAAGGCAGTGGCTCAGGTGGCGGGCGAGGGCAGCCAACGCGGGTTGTCGTACCTGCCGCTGGCTCATATTGCGGAGCGCGGCCTAACCGAGACAATGGCTATTTACTACGCGTGGCACCTGTTCTTCGGCGAAGGTCTGAGTACATTCCTTACCGATTTAAAGCGGGCGCGACCAACCGTGTTCTTCTCCGTCCCGCGTCTCTATGTGAAGTTCCAACAGAAGGTGTTTGACACGATCTCTCGCGACACGTTGGCACTGCTTCAAAGGGTTCCCATTTTGGGGGAGTTGATCGGCAAGTATGTTCTTTGGAAAATGGGCTTCGCGCAAGTGCGCTTCGCAGCCTCCGGTTCCGCGCCGCTGCCACTCGACCTGCTCCACTGGTTCCGCTCGCTCGGCTTTCCTTTGACGGAAGGGTATGGCACAACTGAAACTGGAATCACTCATACGGCCCCAAAGGGCGAGAGCCGGCCGGGATATGTAGGGAAAACCGCGCCTGACGTTGAGACAAAGATCTCGGCAACTGGCGAGGTTTTGTTGCGGAGCCCCATGAACATGCTGGGCTACTACAAAAATCCCGAAGACACGCGCCAGGCATTTACCGACGATGGGTTTATCCACACCGGCGATCTAGGCGAGCTGAGCGCCGACGGATGGTTGAAAATCACTGGCCGTATTAAAGAGCAGTTCAAAACGACCAAGGGTAAATATGTCTCACCATCCAAGCTCGAGGGGTTGCTGAGCACCCACCCCGCAGTGGAGCAATGCTTGGTGTTCGGTGCAAATCAGGCGGCGCCTTGCGGCGTTGTCGTTCTGACACAAGCTGCGCTCAAGCAATCGTCCACAGAAGCGGGCCGAAAAGCGTTCACGGAATCGTTTGAAGCCTTACTGATATCGGTTAACAGCCAAGTTGAAAGCCATGAGCAACTGGCATTCCTGGCTCTGGTGAATTCGCCTTGGACGATTGAGAGTGGCTTTATCACTCCCACGATGAAGTTGAAACGCACGCCGCTGGAAGCTTTTTACGCGCCACTGATTCAAAGTTGGCTAGAACAGTACTCACCTGTGGTTTGGCACCGAACCTGAAAACCATTGGAGTTTGCAGTCACGTTTAGTTCACGAAATATTCACATTTGTGATATGTAATAGTGGCTAACCTAACACAGGATAGTCAGGAGGACTACATTTAAGGTGCGACTTTCTTTTTTTCTTGCAAGCGCGATGTTTCTGACGACAATCGCCGGGGCCGCCCCGGTTTTAACGACGGGCACACCGGGGAACAGCTACAACGTCCCGCCGTACGGGCCTTCACCCAGCTTCGGCACTCTCTATAACTTTGACTCTTTGACGCCGGGTACGACGTTCGCCCCGGGAACCTATGCTGCGCAGGGTGTCAACATTTCAAGTCCGGACGGTCTTGAAGTTGAGCCGTACAGCACCCAAAGCGGGCCTAACTATCTGGTCGATACCAGCGCGAATGGATCGGCCAACATCTCAATCAAGACCTTCGGTAGCGAGGAAGTCGGTATTGGAATCGCCGATTCCGATATCACGGCGAATGGAGCTCCCGTTACGATTTACCTGCAAGCGCTTAACGCGGGCGGCGTGGGCTTTGGCACGGTGTACGCGGAAACGCTTCCTACTGGCGGCAACAATCCCGGCAACGGTTATTTTGTTTTCGCAGACAGCGTCTACGATATTTACGGCATAAAAATAACGCAACCCGTCGGGAATGCCTCGCTCTACTCTGGCCTTGCCATTGACGATCTACAAGTCGCGCACACGCCCGAGCCGGCAAGCTTGGCGCTCCTCGGCGTTGGCGCAATCTTCATAGGCGTGCTGCGTTCGCGCAGAAGCGCTTGACTCATTTTTCCCGACATTATTTGGAGAACAAGAATAACCATGCGTTCATTTTTATCTATAACCACTTCTACGGTCCTGTGCTTCGGTTTAGCGGTCGATCCCAGTTTCGCCAGCGGACGCGTCAACACGGCGACCTGTGACCTGAGCCGCCCTGCTTCGGAGTCAGCCAAGCCCAATTCGGCCTGCGCGGTGACGCCAACGACGCCGATTGAACACGTTGTGATTATCTTCGGCGAGAATATTTCGTTCGATCATTACTTCGGCGTCTATCCAAAGGCTTTGAATCCTCCCGGCGAACCACGCTTCACGGCGCTTCCCGGAACGCCGGCGGTGAATGGATTGACTCCCGCTTTGCTCACCAGCAACCCCAATCTGAATTCGGCCAACGGCGCCGGAGCGGCGAATCCGTTTCGTCTGAACCGCAATCAACCGTTGACCGCCGACCAGAATCACGCCTACGCGCCGGAACAAGCTTCGTTCGATGAAGGTGCGATGGATCTGTTTCCTTTGAAGACCGGTGCCGGCGGCAATATTTCCGTCCCCTATCCTCCGGTTGTGAACACGAACGGATTGGTGATGGGCTATTACGACGGCAACACCGTTACTGCAATGTGGAATTATGCGCAACACTATGCGCTGAGCGATAATTCGTACAATTCGAACTTCGGCCCATCTACGCCGGGCGCAATCAATCTGATATCGGGACAGACCAATGGCATTAGCGCTCACCTCAACGGCACGGGCGACGAAGTAGCGGACGGCCAAGGCAATCTTACGCTCGTTGGCGATGCCGATCCGATCGGCGACGTCTGCTCGGCCCCTACGCGTAACCAGGTAACCATGAGCGGCAAGAATGTAGGAGACCTACTGAACGCCGCCGGGCTTTCTTGGGGCTGGTTCGCCGGTGGGTTCGATCTAACGGTGACCAATCCTAACGGAACTACCGGCTGTAACCGCAGCACTGTTTCGCCGGTCTTTGGCGAGAACTTGAGCGGCGACTATATACCCCACCACCAAGCGTTTCAATACTACACCTCAACCGCAAATCCCAAGCACACCCGGCCCACCAACGTGGCCAGCATCGGCTTAGCGGGCGATGCCGGCAACCATAACTACGATATCCATGACTTTTTTGATGCTCTCGCGGCTGGCAACCTGCCGGCGGTTAGCTATTTGAAAGCCCAGGCTTATCAAGATGCGCATCCCGGTTACTCCGATCCGCTAGACGAGCAAGCGTTCGTAGTGAACGTAATCAATGCGCTTCAAAAGTCTCCGTTTTGGGGCACAACGGCCGTCATGATTGCTTACGACGATTCTGACGGTTGGTATGACCATCAACAGGCGCCGATTCTGAATGGATCGTTCACAAATCAGGACTCCCTTAGTGGTCCCAACGCTTGCGGAACGCAAGGAACAACGCCCCAGCTGCCAGGACCGAACTCCGGTGGACTTCCTGTAAACGGACGCTGCGGCCCCGGCGTTCGCACCCCCCTACAGGTGATTTCCCCCTGGGCGAAACCGAATTACGTCGATCACACCTTGACGGATCAGAGCTCAACTCTCCGCTTCATTGAAGATAATTGGAACTTGGGCCGCATCGGTGGTGGATCGTTCGACGCAACAGCCGGAACGATCAATACGATGTTCGATTTTTCAAAATCAACGCCGCAAAATGCAACGCCGCTGATCCTTTCGCCCACAACAGGCCTTCCACAGTGAGGGTGCTTAACTTGCTTTCAGAACCGCGACCGCAGGGGAGCGTCGGCTAAGCACCCCTTGGCGAGCCTCCCAAAACCAGCAAAGGGCACAATGAAGTAACGCCCTTTTGCTGGTTTTATTTTTCTACCCAGGAGACACACAATTAACCGCCGTGAATTTCTTGCGAGCGGCATGGCGACGGCCCTACCCGGCCATCACCAAATGCCGGAGATGGTGCCCGCGCCTAAGCTGATCGATCCGGATAATCTGACGCCGTTTGTGGATGCGTTGCCTATGCCGCCTCTCGCTAAAGCGCAGGCGACTCACAAAGGCAAACCTCTCTATCGCATAGCCGTTCGCGAATGTTTCTTGAAAGTGCATCGCGATGTGCCCGCCACCAGGTTTTGGGGTTACGGCGGAACGGTTCCCGGGCCAACAATTGAAACGCGTAGTGGCGAGGAGATTTTTGTCGAATGGCCGAATGAATTGCCGACGAAGCACTTCCTCCCTATCGATCACAATTTGATGGGCGCGGAAGCGAATCGACCCGAAGTTCGCACGGTTGTTCACCTGCATGGAGCTAAGGCTGCTCCCGAAAGCGACGGCTATCCAGAAGATTGGTACGTGCCTGGCAAGTCGGCTACCCACCACTACCCCAACCGGCAGGATGCGACGCTGCTTTGGTATCACGACCACGCCATGGGAATCAACCGCTTGAATATTTGCGCCGGTATGGCGGGACTCTACACGATTCGAGACGCCTTCGAAGACGGGCTGAATCTGCCAAGGGGCGAGTTTGAGATTCCGTTGGTTCTGATGGACCGCATGCTTCGCCAGGATGGCCAGATTTATTATCCGGTCTCGCGGCTCAAGAGCGCTCCTTGGATTCCTGAATATTTCGGCAACGCAGTTCTAGTGAACGGAAAGCTGCTGCCATATCTGGAAGTTCAGCCGCGCAAATACCGTTTTCGCCTGCTAAATGCCTCGAATGGCCGCTTCTATTTCCTTTCCTTCAGTAACGGCTCGGCCTTTCAGCAGATTGGCTCGGACCAAGGGTTGCTGGCGTCACCGGTTGAATTGAAACGGCTCGATATAGCGCCGGGGGAACGAGCGGATTTGGTGGTTGATTTTAGCGGACAAGCCGGAGCAAACATTTTGCTGAACAACGTAAGCTCGACGCTGATGCAGTTTCGCGTGGCGAGCGGTAAGGCGCAAGATGACAGCGCTCTTCCCAAGATGCTTCATCCCGCGCCCAGAATTGCGGAATCGTCAGCGGTGCGTACCAGACGGCTCACCCTCGACGAAGTGGACAATGTGCTGGCCGAGCCGGTGACTCACCTGTTAGACGGCAAGAGGTGGCACGACCCTATTTCGGAGAAACCGGTGCTGGGCACGACTGAGATTTGGGAGTTTTTAAATCTGACCGACGATTCCCATCCCATTCATCTGCACCTGGTGCGCTTCCAGATTCTGGATCGGCGAACGATTGAGGTGGCGGCTTACATATCCGACAAGAAGCTGCGTTATACCGGCCCAGCCGTTCCACCCGAACCGAATGAAGCGGGCTGGAAAGATACGGTGCGCGCAGCGCCGGCATCGAGCACCCGAATCATTGTTCATTTTGAGGGTTATACCGGCCGCTACGTGTGGCATTGTCACATTCTTGAGCACGAAGACAACGAAATGATGCGGCCTTATGAAGTGGTGACCGCGATTTAGTGGGGCGGACCTCCCGGTCTGCTGGAGTCGCGAGGCTTCCCCTATCCCGATTATTCCTGAACGATTGCATAACGATCGCGTGCGATTGCCTGGGCGAAGGTCATGCGGATTCCGTGCTTCGGTCGCAGGATCACCATGGGGCGCGCTTCGATACTCTGGCCTGGAGCCAGCTGAAAATCGTATCTTCTAAGGAGAGCGTTCAGAATCATGAGGATCTGCAGCATCGCGTAGTTACCGCCGATACAGCCCCGCGGTCCGCCTCCGAAGGGCAGATAGGTGAAGGGCGTGTGCAGCTTCTCGTTCGCTTTGGTGAAACGCTCCGGATTGAAACTCTCCGGGTCCTGCCAGGAATGCGGCGCATGGTGCGCGCCGTAAACGAACACAATAACCGTCGATCCCCGGGGTATGGCGAGATCCCCTGCGCGGTCGTCCGCGACAGCCATCCGGTCAACCATCCAAAACGGCGGGTAGAGGCGCAGCGTCTCCTGAATGACCTGAGTGGCAAAGTCGAACTTGGGAACGTCGCCGTAACTCAAAGGCGCTCCGTCCAGTACGGAATCGAATTCCCGCCGCAGCCTTGCGAGGCAATCCGGACGTGAGCTTAAAAGATAGAGAAGCCAAGACAGAGCATTCGACGAGGTTTCATGCCCGGCTACAAGCAGTTGCATGCTCTCGCTCAGGACCAGTTCATCGCTCATGCCTTCGCCGTCAGCGTAACGGGCATCCATCAAAGTTTGCAGCAGATCGCGGCCGGGCGCTTGGTGGCGGCGTCCCCTGATGTATTCGAGCAGAATGCCGTCAGCGCGGGCTCGCATGTCTTCGTGTCTGCGCAGATCGCCCGAAACGGCAAACCAGGGATTCAGGTAGGGCTGAAGGGTTTGCCGAACGATAAATTCCTGGACAGTGGAGATGGTATGGCTAACGAGGTTAATATCTTCGTCCTTTAACCGCGCGCCAAAAAGTGATCGGGCGACCATCGCGAAGGTCATCTTCATCAGGTGAGGATAGATATCGATGGGGCCGGTGCCGATTTGTCTATCGAAATCTCGCAGCGACTCGGCGAGGGAGTCCTGCATGATCGAGGAAAGAGCCTCAAGTTGCTTCCGATCAAACCCTTTTTGGATGAGACGCCGCTGTGTGCGCCAGGCTTCCCCGTGAGTGGTGAGTAGGCCCCTGCCCAGGAAGTGGCCCATTCGCTTCACTTGAATTTCGGATTTTTGGTAATTTTCCGCATTGGTCTTCAAGACGTGCTGAATGACGGCGGGATTGGTAGTAACGATGGCCTCTTTAAGACCGCCCAAATAGAAACGGAATGTGTCGCCGTAATGCTCGGTGTACTTTGACAATACCTGCACGGGATTGGCCGCCATCGCGCGCGAATCTGCAAAGGAGCGAAGTCGGGAGACAACAGGTATAGGTGGGGGCAACGTCACACCTCGCTGCCGATGTGCTCGCGTAGAGCCGCCGGGAATTCCATCTGATTTGCCTGAAGTGGTTGGGTGGTCATTGGAAAAGGATTAAGCACTGAAATCAATTTTCGTTTCCCAGTTGCTTCAAAAGTATCAGATGATGCAGGATTGCCAGAGTCATGGTGCGATGTTGCCGATAGGGGACTCCAAACTCTTCGGCAGTCTCCTTCACGATCCGGGTCAGCGGGGCATAATGGGTGTGGCACACGAAAGGGCACAGATGATGAACGATGTGATGGTTTAGTCCGCCCGCAAGCCAACCGACGAGCGGGTTGCTCGTCGCATAGTCGGCCGTCGTCGCGAAAATGTGATACACGCCGTTTTCAAACTCGCTGCGGCCGGAGGGAAAGTAGGTGCTGTCGACAGTGTGCGTCGTCTGGAATACCAGCGATACAGTCAAACCGACGATCAAATGGACCAGCACGAACGCCCCAGCGACCAGCAGAGGCGATCTCCCCAGCAGTACCACTGGCAAAATGAGCATGTAGGTGAGGTAGAAACCTTTCCCTGCAAAGAGGATGGCGTATTCGCGCGCCGGATGCCTGGTCTGCTTCAGATATTCGTGGCACGGGAAGAAAAAGGACTCAACGTCCCTTACAAATACATAGTCGAGAGAGAACATCGCGTAGAAAAACAGTGCATAGATGTGCTGAAACCGGTGCAGGCGCGCGCGCGGTTCATGGGGCGTAAACCTAAAGATGCCGCGTCCCGTAAGCGCGTCGTCTTCGCCTTGGAGATTGATGCAGGAGTGGTGGCCGCGATGATGAAGGATGCGCCACATGTACGAGTTGATTCCGCATATATCGAAAATATAGTTCAGAGTTTTGTTTACGGCGGGCACGGACGAAATGGCGTTGTGATTGCTATCGTGCGCGATGTTCAGCAAAAGGAACGTCTGGGCGAGACCGCTCAAAAGGTAGAGGGCAACAAACCTCCACGAATCCAGCTTGAGCGCGTAAAGAGCAATCCAGCTGCCCACCAGCACTGCCAGACCCACGGCGATTTTGACCCACATCGTGCGGTCGGCCTTTGGAGAAATGTTCCTGTCGGCGAAGAACCTGTCGAGTCGGCGGCGTAAGACTTTCGGGAAGGAAGGTAGAACTGACGGGTCGCCGACCGGCTGCAGCGGCGAGGGCTCGGACGTTAAAAGATCTTCCATATCCGGCTGTTGAGCGGTCACCGCTTCGGCCTTTGGCGTCACGGCTACCTCCACAATCATATTACGTCGGTCCGGCGCAGGTCGCGAGGCCGCTCGTTCGTGGAAGCGACACGTTGTATTGCTTCCCGGCTCTGCTAACATAATTTTACTGGACCGAACGATGTATAGGCAAAGAATTTCTTATGCCTTCGGTTCTCAAATTGGGTCTACACTACTGTTCCGCACTCCGAGACTCAGTCGTATTTCACCTCACCGGGACACGGGGGAGCGGCGAGACGTCTAGTATTTTTGCGTGACTGAGTTTTACTTTAACCTCGGAGGTATGGCTGACCTACTATGGCGTCGATTCTGGACCAACTGGATTGGATGGAAAATGAGCACCCGCACAAACTTCTTTATTCATATCTTGACGTGAACGGCAATCCAATCGAAGAGTATTCCTACTCATCGTTTCTCCAACGAACGAAAGCGATCGCCGGACATTTGCGGAAGGAGGGTCGTTTTGCGGCGGAGGACCGGCTTCTGCTCGCCTACCCACCAGGACTCGAAATGATCTGCGCGTTTTTTGGTTGCGTGCGCGCTGGATTGATCCCTGTGCCGGTCTACCCTCCCAGTTCTCGCGGCTTTCAGAGCGCCTTGTACAAAATGGTCCACATTGCCAAAGATTGCCAGGCGGCCGGGATTTTAACGAGCAAAGACTACCATGCATCACTCAAGACGAATCTCACACGAAGTGGGGTCTCAACGTCCGGAGTCGACGTCGAGTACATTTCCGGTCTTCCGTGGATCGTCACGGAAGACTTCGTCGATACGACTGCCGACGAACCCTTTGTCGCTGCTTCTAAGATTCTGTTTCTCCAATACACATCGGGTTCGACGATGGAGCCCAAGGGCGTGATCGTGACGCACGAAAACGTCTTGGATACCTACCCGCTGGTGATCGACCATCCTGACCCGGTAGTCGTATCCTGGCTTCCGCAGTATCACGATATGGGTCTGATCGGCTGCTATCTTTATCCCGCGCTGAGAGGCGGCACGACGTATGGCTTCGCCTCCATGGACTTCATTCAGCGGCCGGTCTTGTGGTTCGAGACGATACAGACATATCGGGCCACCGCCACAGCGGCCCCCAACTTTGCTTACGACTATTGCCTGCGCGCCGGGCGGATTTCCAAAGAGAGTCTAGGACGTTGCGATCTCAGTTCGCTCCGTGTGTTGATGGTCGCCGCGGAACCCGTAAAGCCGGATACTTACACACGCTTTCTTGAGGCATTTCAGCCCTACGGACTCAAGTCGGAAAGCTTTTATGCCGCTTACGGGCTGGCTGAGAATACTCTGGCGGTTTCGCTCGGTGGCCGCAATATCGTTTCCCTCCACAAGCGTGCCCTCGCGTTGGGGAACGCCCGGATGACTAGCGAGGTTTCCGAAATCGGTGCGGCTACCCAGATTGTCAGTTGTGGAATTCCGCTCCGGGGTCTTGACGTCAAGATCGTGGATCCGGAACAGCACATCGCTCTCAAGGCAGGCCATCTCGGCGAAATCTGGGTCGCCGGAAACGGTAAGTGCCTGGGTTACTGGAAGAATCCGGAACTGACGTTGAAGCAGTTTCATGCGCGCCTAGTGGACGACAGCCCCTATGACGATGGCTACCTTCGAACCGGCGATATGGGATTCTTCCACAACGGCGAACTCTTCGTCTGCGGCCGCATCAAGGACATGATTATCCTCCGCGGGCAAAACTATTACCCGCAGGATATCGAGAACGTCGTGGAAAGAGCGTCTGGCCTGATCCGGGCTAATTGCGTCGCCGCGTTCCAGATTCACGAAGACAGCGAGCCTGCGCTGGCAATCGTGGCCGAAGTCAAAAATCCGCATGCGCTTCCGGAAGCGCGGAAGATTGCCGCCGCTGTGCGGAATTATCTCAACGTGGAAGTGGCGTTGATTTCCTTCATAGCGCCTCGTGCGATACCGAGAACGAGCTCGGGCAAGATCATGCGCCATAAGACCAAGCACATGTGGCTGGAAGGTGAGTTTACGGTTCTCTCCGAGTTTTCGCGGGAGAAGGACGCCGGGGCCTCCGCGTCCGATTCCGACATCCAGTCGTCTTTCGACGTATTGAAAGCCAGGTACAACCTGACTGGCATGGAATCGTACAACCTTGTCGAAGCCGGGCTCGATTCCTTGGATCTTGTCGTGTTCATGCATGATCTCAAGGAGCTTTTGAAGGATAAAGGCGCCGAGATGCTGGCGAGGCAGGTAGATATCGGTGTCATTCAGCGGGTTAGCGTAGCCGACCTGTTTCAACTGGCCGAACAGTTGGAGCGTGCGCCGGAAGAAGCCCTGGTTGTGCTGCGGCATTCGCTGGCGGCTTTCCGGGAAGAGCAGCGCGCCGCGGAAAAGAAGACGATGAGCGAGGACAGGAAGCTCATCTTCACGCCTCCGGCTCCTGCGTCATTGCCCGAGATACCGAATCTGAAGCATGTCCTGCTCACGGGGGGAACGGGTTTCATAGGACCATTCCTCATGAAGAGTCTGTTGGAACAGACGCGGGCGAAGATCCATGTCCTGGTCAGGGCTTCCGACGAATATCAGGGCAGGCAAAGACTGCGGGCGGCGATGGAATCGATGGGGCCTTGCGGGGCCGGGCTGATGCATATGTTTGAAACTCGCGTGGCGCCTGTTTGCGGCGATCTCGCGCAGCCAAGACTGGGCCTGACGCAGAGCGTGTGGGATTTCCTGGCCAATGAAATGGACACGGTTTTCCACAACGGCGCAACCGTGAACTACCTGTTCAATTACGACCGGATGCGTGACGCGAACGTGATGGGAACGAACGAGGTCTTGAGACTGGCGTTCGAAGGGCGGCCCAAGGATCTCAATTACGTCTCGACTAC
>Ga0302325_10008868_pt1 | contig 22067 bp, 24 predicted proteins | sample Palsa_T0_2_FD_201948 | JGI IMG/M metagenome (GOLD analysis project Ga0302325, IMG submission 201948) | Peat permafrost microbial communities from Stordalen Mire near Abisko, Sweden - Palsa_T0_2 | ecosystem: Environmental > Terrestrial > Soil > Palsa > Peat permafrost | place: Sweden: Abisko...
CGAGTTGGCGAGGCGCGAGGGATCTCGAGACGGATCGCAGTGCGGTACCAAAATTATGTGCCAAGTGGCCCCGTCAACATCGCAGTAAACGCTAGTGTAGAAAGTGTCGTACGCCACACCCCTGGATCGTCATGGAGGCCGTCTGGGTGAGCAAGAGCCCTGTTGATGATCACGCTTGGCCATTCGTGGGCCGCAAGGACGAACTCGCAAGATTTCGCCGGATGCTCGTCGACGCAGGTTCGTGCGGGGTCGTGTTGGCTGGTGCGTCCGGAGTGGGCAAGACCAGGACCGCGACTGAGTGTTTGGCGATTGCCAGCGGTGAGGCCAGCTGCTACCCGGCGCGTGCGTCGGGTCATCAGGCGGCGGCCGAACTTCCGTTCGGGGCGATGGCGCACCTGCTACCCGAGGTCGACAGCAGCCGGGAAGCCACTTTTGAAGACCGTGCGGGTCTGCTGCGTCGGCTCGCCTCGGCGCTGGTAGGGCAGGCGGGCAACCGTCGGCTGGTACTGCTCGTCGATGACGCGCATCTATTGGACGATCCGTCGGCGGCTTTGCTTTACCAGCTTGCGGTGAGCAGTTCAGCGTTCATCCTGGCGACAGTCCGGGCAGGTGAGACCGCGCCGGATGCCATCGTCGCGTTGTGGAAGGACGGGCTACTGCGACGTCGTGAGCTTGTCGGCCTGCGGTCGGAGGTCATCGAGGAGTTGGTCAGCGCGGCATTGGGCGGTCCGGTGGATCCGCAGACCGCGATGACCTTTGCGACGCGGTGTGAGGGCAACGTGTTGTTCCTGCGCGAGCTGGTGCTTGGGGGGCTCGCGGACCGGTCGCTGTGTATGGAGAACGGTATGTGGCGGCTGGTGCGGCCGCTGCGTCCGTCGAACCGGCTGGTCGAGCTGGTCGAGGCGCGGCTCAGCGGACTGGCCCGCGAGGAACGCGCGCTGTTGGAGCTGGTGTCATTCGGCGAGCCGTTAGGTCAGCCCGAGCTGGAGACCCTGGCAGACCTGCGGACAGCGGAGGGCCTGGAGCGCAAGGGTCTACTGGCTGTTGCGCTCAACAACGGCCGCGTGGAAGTGCGGTTGGGCCACCCGGTCTACGGGGACGTCGTCCGTGCGAGCCTTCCGCATTTGCGCGTGCAGTCGATGGCGCGCGCACTGGCCGAATCGGTCGAGTCCAGGGGGGTGCTCCGCGGCGACGACTTGCTGCGTATCGGCAGTTGGCGACTGATGGGTGGCGGGGGCAGTCCGCAGCTGATGCTGGCTGCCGCGAGCGCGGCGCGTTGGAGGTATGAACTCGCGCTGGCTGATCGCCTGGTGGCCGCCGCGCAGCAACTGGGCGCAGGGTTCGAAGCTGATCTGCTGGCTGCGAAGCTGGCCAGCGTCCAGGGATTCAGTGACGCCGCGGAGGCCATGTTCGCTGCGCTCGCCGAGGATGCCGCCGATGATGAGCAGCGCAGCCTGGTCACCATCGGGCGGATGGACAACTTTCTTTACGCGAGTCGCTCGATGGACAGCTTGCGCGTCGCCACCGAGGCCGAGGCGTCGATCGGCGACCTGCGCTGGCGTGACGAGATCACCGGACGTCGATCGGCCAACTTGGTGGCAGTGGCGGGTCCGCGCCCCACCCTCAAGGTGGTGTCGCCGTTGCTGGCCGGGACAGGTAGCGACGCGGCGCTGGTGTGGGCGTGCCTGACCGGTGCTCATAGCCTGGCGAGGCTGGGTCGCTGTCAGGAAGCGCTGACGCTGACCGAACGCGGGCACACCGTCCAGCTTGGACTTCAGCAGCCCATCGAATGGTATCCGTGGTTTCATCTGTTCAACCAGTGCGAGGCGCTGCTGGCGGTCGGCCGGCTGCGCGACGCGGAGCACGTTGCGCGCGCCGAGTATGACACCGGCTTGGCCGAGCACTCTCCCGAGGCGCAGGCCTGTTTCGCGCTGCAACTGGCCAAGGTGTGCCTGGCGCAGGGCCGGGTGCGCAGTGCCGCCGACCGCGCCCGTGAGGCTATCGGGGTGTTCCGCAGGATCGTGCGTCCGATGTTCTTGCACCAGGCATTGACGATTTTGGCCATGGCGGTCGCTCAGTTCGATGGGGGGGTGGAGTCGGGCGCGGTGCTCGCGGAGCTAGACCGGGCGGATGTACCCCAGATGACCTACGACGCCGTGGATGTACTCCACGCGCGGTCATGGAACTCGATGGTCAACGGTCACGTTCGGCAGGCCTGCCGGCTGTTGGAAGAGGCGGCCACCCTCGGGATGAAGTCTGGCGACCTGGTGGTCGCGTCGTCGGCGCTGCACGATCTGGCACGGCTCGGTCGAGCACGCCAGGCGACCCAGCGCCTGGATCACTTGGAAACGCAGATCGACGCGGGTTTGATCAACCTGCGTGCCGCGCATGCGCGCCATCTGGCAACCGACAACGCGACCGGACTCCAAGAGGTCAGCGAATCGTTCGCGGAATTGGGCGCCGACCTGCTTGCCGCCGACGCCGCGGCCGACGCCGCGGTCGTATTCACCCGCACCGGCCATTCGCGCGCCGCGACGGCCGCGACCCGACTGGCCATCGCACACGCCGATGTCTGCGAGGGCGCCTCCACGCCCTCGCTTCGATCAATCGATGCCCGCGCGAGGCTCACCCCGGCCGAGCGCGAGACGGCCATGTTGGCCGCCGCGGGACGTTCCAACAAACAGATCGCCACCGAACTGGTGCTGTCGGTCCGCAGCGTCGAAAACCGCCTGCAACGGGTCTATGAGAAGCTGGGCATCTCCACCCGCGCTGCGCTGGCGCAGTCCCTGGACCTGACGGCGCCCCGGGCAAGCGTCTACCAGCTGGCCAAAACCAGCTAATGAGGCATGCGCGGCGCCGCGTGCGCCCTATGGGCCGATCGGGCGTTGTATGGCCGTGAATTTCTGTTCAGAATGCGGCGCCCCCGTCACGCGCCGGTGGGTCGACGCCGACGAGCGTGAACGCGCGGTCTGCACCAGCTGTAAGCGGGTCCACTACGAAAATCCGAGCATCCTGGTGACCGCGATGATCACCTGGGAGCAACGCGTGCTGATGTGCCGGCGGGCGCACGAGCCCTACTCCGGGCTGTGGTGCGCGCCGGGCGGTTTCATGGAGCAGGAAGAAACTCTCGAAGAGGCCGCGGCGCGTGAGCTCGTGGAAGAAACCGGTGTGCGGATCGATCCGGATGAGCTGACGCTGTACACCATTACCAATCTGCCGACTATCAGCGAAGTTTACGTCGTTTTCAGGGGCTCGGTTAGTGAGCCGACAGTCAGCATCGGTGCCGAAAGTCTCGATGCGCGCTTCTTCAGCCAGGCCGAAATACCGTGGGAGGAACTGGCCTATCCCGAGCTGAATAGCTATCTGCGACTGTTCTTCCGCGAACAGGCCAGGGGGGATTTCGGCATCCACCTCAGCCGCGCCGATCCTGCCGGAGGCTTCCGCAGGTCATATCGAATCCGCGCCGCCGATGCCGATTGGCGCGGCTGAGCTGATCGCATCGCGGTGGTTGCTTTTACCCATCTCGCGGGCCGCGCAATGCGATAAGTAGGCGCGAGCACCCAGTGGAGTAACGACTACTCCTGTCCTGCCATGTGCCGCAGGGCCACTGTTTGGTTACGTCAAGCGACAAACGATCGGCGGCCCCTCGGCCCGTCAGTTCCATGAAAAGGTTCCAGATGTCTCTAGCGCAAGCACGCCCTGGTGCGTGGCTGACCGACGCCGATGAACTCTCCCATGAATCCACCGGCGCCGCGCTGTGGAGCGAGAACTGGCTGACCTATGCCTGGTGTCCGGACGTATCGGTGGGCGTCTACTTTCACATCTGTCGGCGCCCCGGCCCGATCGGCGTCTACGAGGAGACCTTCAACGTCTATCTGCCGGGAGACCGCTTCCTGACCACGCGCGGGTTCGCGCCGCTAGTGCCGGGTACCCCGTCGGTCGCTGGCGTGTCGTTTAGCCTCGACGAGCCGTTTCGGCAGTGGACGAAGCGCTTCCGCGGGGCGGCGCGGCTGGTCACCGGAGACGACCTGCGTGCTGGACCACTGGTCGACGGGCCGTACGTCGATGTCGACCTCGAACTTGAGATCCGCGCGATCAGCCCACCGTTCGACATCGGAAGTCAGCACCTCACCCAGGCCTGGGGCACCGGTCACTACGAGCAGCACCACCAAGTCAGCGGCGTGCTGCGCTTCGCCGACGAGCGCATCGAACTGGCGGGGGCCGGGCTGCGGGACCACAGCTGGGGAGAACGCGACTGGAAGGGAATCGGCGACACCACCTGGTTCCATGGCCAGTTTCTCGACAGCGGTCGTTCGTTCATGGGCATCTCGGTGCCCGGACGCCCACCGTTTGAGCCTTATACCTACGCATGCATCAGCGATCGCGAGTCGGTCCACGAAGTCGAGTTCGTTTCGGTGCCGCATGTGACCGCCCCTTACACACCCGACACACCTTATGAGTTCAGCTTCGCCGGGGCCGACGGCGTCAGCGTCATCCGGGCCGAGCTCGTGCAGTCGATGCCGATGTCGTTCATGCGACCAGCCGAGATCGGTATCGGGTTCCACCGCGGCGCACCCACAACGACGCACGACTTCCGGGAGAACATGACCCGTTTCGAGTGGGACGGCGAGGTCGGCTACGGACTGGTCACCGGTGCCCGCGACGTCATCGACACTGACGAGGGCGCCCACGGTGCTTGAGCCGGAGAAGATGCCCACCCGCCTGGTCGCGTTCCTGGAGCGCGAGCATCCCGGCGCCTCGGTGAGCGTGGACTCCTATGAGCAGATCCGCGGCGGATACAGCCGCCTGACCGCGCGCTTCCGCACCGAGATCGACGGCCGGGAACAATGGATGGTGGCGCGCGGAGACCCGCCCCCGGAGATGTCGACCTGTGCCACGGATCGGGCCCGGGAGTGGCGGACCATGCGCGGTCTGCACGATGCCGGCGCGCCGCTGCCCCAACCGCTCTACTTCGACCCCGACGGAACCCATCTCGGCACCACCGCGATGGTCATGGACATGGTCCGCGGTGAACCCCTGCTGCATCTCGCCGCCCGCAGCAACGACGGCAAGCGCGACGCTCTTGCTGACCAGATGGCCGAGCTCGCCGTCGCGATACACGGTGCGGACGTCGCTCGGTTGAACCACCTGGAGGTCCCGACCGACTGGGACAGCTACATCGACGGCTGCATCCAGGGCTGGCGTGACATCGAAGCCGCGCACCCCGAAGCGGATCCCTTCATCCGATACCTCGCGAGCTGGCTCGACCAGAACCGGCCGCCACCCGCTCCGCTCGGACTCGTGCACGGCGACTTCCAATCGACCAATGTCCTGGTGAGGCCAGACGGGTCCTTCGTGGCGCTGGACTGGGAGCTGACCCACATCGGTGACCCCCGCGAAGACCTCGGATGGTGCCGGTGGAACGAAGCCATCCAGCCGCCGGGTCTGATCGACCGCGACGAAGAAGAGTTCTGCCGCCGATACGCCGAGCTCAGCGGCCTGAGCACCGACATCGTCAACCCGCGGACCGTCAGCTACTTCTCGGTGCTCTCGGCGATCGGAGCCTGCGAGGCTGCCCTGCCCACCGTCGCTGCCTTCGCATCAGGACTCAACAACTCCCTGGTCACCGGCTACATCTTGGGCTACATCTCCACATTCCACCAGCAGTTCCTGGAGGTCACTCAAGGGATCGAGGCCGCGGTGTCAGCGGAAGGGGTAAAGCCATGATCAGCAGGCCGTCGTGTTCTCGGCTACTGGAGGTCGTGCGCGCCGAACTGCGGTCCACCGTCGCCCCGGCAGTCACAGATCCCGGCGCCGCCGCGGTGCTGGGCATGATCGACTCCGTCCTGCAGAACGTCGCGGCCCGGTGTGACCACGAGGTGGCGTGGATGCGCGGCGAAATCGCCGAGATCGAGGACGTCGCACGGGAACTCATCGACGCCGGTGTCGATACCGGGTCCCGGGTCAGTGACGCCCTTGCGCGGTTGCGAGCGCACCGCAGCCCATCGGATCACACCGCCGATGTGCAGGCCGAATACGACCTGGCCGGCGAAGTGTTGTCCCGCGCACTGGAGGCGGCACTTCCACACGGGGGCGCCCTTCGCGACCGCGTCCGTTCCGTCCTCGAACACCGCCTACGCCGCGAGGTCGAGATCCGCGGCGATTTCACCCTCGTCGGCCGCTGAGCAATCCAAACCCATCGATAGGAGTAACCATGGCCCCCCTACCCCTGCGTACCGCAATCCCGTTTGGCCCCGACCGAACGTCACCGGCGAGCCTCGCTGTGGATTTCGCCCAAGCGATGGAGGCCGCAGGGGTCGACCAGTTCCTCGCGTGGGACCAGCTGGTGAGCTGGTGGCCCAAAGCTCTGTGGAAGAAGGAAAACACCTTCTTGGCAGACATCTCCGGTGATCCAGATTCGTTCAACGACGCGTTCATGCTCGCAGCGATCGCGGCCGCGACAACGACCAACCTCGGCATCGGTGTCACCACCGACGCCGTGCGGCGCGGGCCGGCCGAACTGATGCAAGCGATGCTCACTCTGGCAGGCATGACCAACGGGGACGCGGCGTGTCTGATGGGCGCGGGCGAGTTGAAGCAGTGCAAGCCGTTCGGTTACAAACGCTCACAGGGCCTCACGCGCATGGAAGAGCTGTTCGAGATCTTGCCGAAGTTCTATGACAGTCCCGAGCCGATCGACTACGAAGGCAAGTACTGGAACCTCCAGCACGCCTGGGTTGGCTCGGTTCGGCCATACCGCCCGAAGTGGTGGGCGATGGGTGGCGGCCCCCGACTGATCAACATCGCGACCAAGCACGGAGACGGCTTCGTATCGGCCATCCCATTGGTGTCTGCCAATCCGGATCAGTGGGCCAAAAAGGTCGTGGGCATCAAACAGCAGCTTGAGGACAACGGTCGCGACCCTGACGACTTCACCTACGGGGCATTCTTTCTGACTGCCATGCACGAGGACGAGGAAGTCATCGACAAAGCCATGGACAACAAGATGATGCGCTGGTTTGCCGCGGCGCTGGGGCGCTTCACTCCGGGGGACTGGGATGCCGAAGGCATCGAGCCGGCCTACCCGCGCGATTGGCACTACGCCTGGAAGCTGCTGCCCGACGAAGTCACCCAGGATGAACTCGACGAGGTCGACAAGAAGGTCACCCGGGAGATGGTCAAAAAGAGCCTGTTCTGGGGGGACGCAGCCAGTGTGGCCAATGACCTCAAGGCCTATGCCGATGCCGGTGCCAACTACTTCATCGTCGCTGACATGCTGCCGTTCACTTTGGAAGCCGAAGAAGCGAAGGCTGCCGTCGGCAGGTCGATCGAAGTTAGTCGACTACTGAAGAAGGGAAACTGAAAGTGTCCACTGCTGTGTCTGACGAGACCGCGGTCCGTAACCTCATCTCTTCATATGCCCACGCCGCCGATGACGGCGACGGTGACGCCCTGGCCGAGCTTTTCGTCGACGGCGGCGGTGGTATTCAGTCCCTCGGGCTGAGCATCAAGGGAACCGACAAGTTGGCTGCGCTGATCAAGGGTATCTACGACGCCAACCTCAAGCATCTGCAGCTCAACTCGGTCATCAACATCGAAGGCGACACGGCCAGCGCCGTCAGCGACCTCATGGTCCAAGCCGTGGTGCCTGACGCGGGCTGGCAAACGATCGCGCAGGGGCGTTACCACGACGATATGGTTCGTAAGGGTGGGCGGTGGCAGTTCGTCAAGCGTGAGATCCTTTGGCATCGCGCAACTCCCAGCGAGGTCGCAGATCAGCTGCGCGAACTGATGGCAGGCGGCGTCTGACCTATGACCGCAAGCTCTATCACGGGTGAGAACCTTGTCGTCAATTGGCTGCGCGACGCGGACGAGCAACCCCACGAACAGGGTGACGAGCCGAACTGGAGCGAGAACTGGCTCACCTACGGCTGGTCGCCGCACAACGACATCGGCGTCTACTTCCACATCGGGCGCCACCCCGGTTCCATTGGAGTTTACGAGGAGACGTTCAACGTCTACCTGCCCGGCGACCGCATCCTGACCCACCGCGGATTCGGGCCCGACCGTGCCGACGGCGGCCCGACGGTGGCCGCGGTGTCGTTTCACTGCGAGGAGCCGTTCACCCGTTGGCGCAAGCGTTTTCGGGGTGCGGCGCGGGCCACTACGGGCGATGAACTTCGCGCAGGGCCGCTGCGCGACGGCGAGCATATCGACGTAGACCTCGACATCACCACCACCGCAGCCAGCCCCGTGTTCGATTTTGGCGCCGAGAAGCTCGAACAATCCTGGGGCTCCGGGCATTACGAGCAGCACCTCGAATTCGCCGGGACACTGCGCATCGGTGAGGACGCCTACGACTTGAGCGGCACCGGTCTGCGTGACCACAGCTGGGGTCCACGCGACTGGAGTGGTGTCGGCGACACCACCTGGTACCACGGCCAATTCCCGAGCGGACGGTCGTTCATGGTGGTGTCCGTGCCGGGGCGGCCGCCCTTCGACCCCCTCGTGTATGGCGTGATCAGTGACCGCTCGACGGTCCAGAAGGTCGAGGTGGTGGCCGTCCCTGCGGTCACCGCCGTCTACCAGCGCGGCGGGCAATTCGGCAGCGACTTACGCTACGACCTCGAGCTGCGAACTGCCGGCGGGCCACAGACGATCGAATGCGAGATCGTGCAGTCCATGCCGCTGACCTTCCTCCCGCCGACCCAGATCGGTATCGGGACGCATCGCGGACCCCACGCCAGCCACGAGAACGTCGAGACGATTACCAAGTTCACCCTCGATGGCGAGGTCGGCTACGGGCTGGTTACGGCATGCCGCGACCTCGCTGGGCCGTTCGCCGACGCATAGCACCGCCCTGGAAATTCCTCCAACGAAGTAAGGAAAGAAAACATGAGTGACGACTACACCTACCGCGTAATCGAAGTTGTCGGAACCTCGCTCGACGGTGTCGACGCGGCCATCAAGAATGGAGTCTCGCGGGCGTCGGAGACTATCCGTAATCTCGAATGGTTCGAGGTGCAGTCGGTTCGCGGGCGCATCGAAGACGGCGACGTCAAGCACCTGCAAGTCACGTTGAAGCTCGGCTTCCGCTTGGAATCCCCACCGGCCTAGCGTCGGCGCCGCCGGGAACCCGTAAAACGTTCTAGCGCTGATCAAAGCGGAAGCCGCAGACATCGATGGCGAGTGGCAGCCGCATTTCGATCTGCGGCACCCCTCCTGCTCCGATAAGTGGGCAATGACAAGCGAAAGGCGACTTCCAGCCTCGGCCCTTCCGGAGTGGTGGTCGCGCGTCATGCCACGATTTCGTCGAATTCACTTGTCGGCGGGGGAAATAAGGTTAGACGGGAGTTGAGCCAACCCTCGAAGGCGAATGCAGCTGTTGAAGCGACTTAGTGGCTGGGATGCCCCGTTTCATCTTCACTTCGAGAAGGTCACGATGCCCCGGATGTTGACCCCCGCGTGCATGTCCTCGTAGCCCTGCGCCACCTCATCGAGGGTGTAGCGGCGACTGATCAGTTCGTCTAGCTTGATCGAGCCGTCTCGGTACATTTGCAGCGCTCGCGGGATGTCGGAGGTCGGGTTGGCCATCCCGAAGATCGCTCCCTGGATCCGCTTCTGGTAGAGCACAAGTTCCGGGCCCGCGATGGGCACCCCGACCTTGGTGGGGTTGCCGAAACCGGCGACGACCAACGTCCCCGCCTTGCGGATGGACGAGAAAGCCTGCGCAATGTGGTCGCCCGTGGTGACGCCGGTGGTGATGATGGCGCTGTCGGCACCCTGCCCATTGGTCTGCGACTGGGCGTACTCGGTTGCTTCCTCGATGGTCGCGAAGGCGCTGGTAGCCCCGAGGGAAAGCGCGAACTCTCGCTTGAAGGCGACTGGGTCGACGGCGATGACCTCCGCGGCACCGGACTGCAGCGCGCCCTGAACGGCGTTGATCCCTACGCCGCCGACGCCCATGACGATGACGACGTCGCCGGGACCGGTCTGGGCGGCGTTGACCGCCGACCCCCACCCCGTGATGACGCCGCAGCCGACTAGGCACGCGGTCTCGAGTGGGATGTCCTTGTCAATGACGACGATGGAGCGCGTATCCACCGTCGTGTACTCGGCGAACGTCGACGTGCCGCACATCTGACCCACCGGTTGTCCCTGGTAGGACATCCGGAAGCTGGTCGGGTCGTCAAAACGGCTGCCCGCCAACAGGAGCGCGCCGAGGTCGCACAGATTCTGACGGCCGGTGGCGCACCATCGACAGCGACCGCACACCGGCATGAAGGAGAAGATGATGTGGTCTCCGGGCACGACGCCGACCGTGTTGGGGCCGACCTCCTGCACGACGCCTGCGCCCTCGTGGCCGCCGACAACGGGATACTTACCTACTCCGAGGTCGCCGGTGGCGATGTGATCATCGGAGTGGCACAGGCCCGCCGCAACGAGGCGGACGAGGACCTCGCCTTGCCGCGGACCCTCGAGATCGACCTCGATGGTTTCGTATTTACCGGGGGACGTGAGTAGCGCCGACGCGCGGACTTTCATGAAAGTGCCTTTCGGACCGGACACGGCGGTGTGATGGACCTAACCCTCATTCCAGTGACCTTGGCACCAATCCCCATCCGCTGTCAACTCCGACGTTGACACGCTGGGGTTAGGTAAGCGACCTCCACTCGGACGGCGGCACTCAGGCGGCCCGGAGGGCCTTGAGCAGCTGGGCGAGGACGTCGAAATCGACCTGGTAGTAATTCAGCGGGATAGTGAAGTGTGTGACGCCCAGTGTTGCCAGGCGGCCCGCGTTGCGCACAGCGCCCTCGATCAGGTCATCAGCGGACGAGGGCACCGCCCAATCAGTGGGGGTCAGCGAGCACCGAAAGAAGACAGTGGACGGGTCGCGCCCTACCTTCGCGCACTGATTGCGGATGGCCTCGACGGAGCCGGCGATCTCGTCGTAGTCCGCGGCTTCACGCGACAGCCAACCCTGACAGAATTCAGCCACCCGCTTGGATGTCCTTCCCTTCAGGGCGTTTCCGCCCCACCAGATCGGCGGCCCGCCCGGGGTGACCGGGGCCGGCTCGCTGATGACGTCGGTGAAGTCGATCCATCGGCCGTGGTAGCTCGCCAGCCCCGGTTTCCACAGTTCCCGGCATGCCCGAACGGTGTCCTCGGTGCGCGCATCGCGTTCCTTGCTCGGTATGCCCTGTGCCTCGAATTCGGCGCCATTCCAACCCATCCCCACTCCGAACATGAACCGGCCGTCGGAGATCAGGTCGAGGGTCGAGGCCTGCCGGGCCAGGACTGCGAACCCGTGCGCCGCGGCCAGTAGGATGCCGGAGACGAACTTGATCGTGGTGGTCCTGGCCGCGATAGCGGAGAACATCACGATCGTGTCGGCTCGGTCGGACTGCTGGGTGTTTCGGCCGTGGACCATGTTCCCGGCGCCACCGGGATGGTGCATCACGGGGGTGAACAGGATGTGCTCGCCGTCCATGACATCGTCGAAGCCCAGCCGCTCGAGCTCGACAACAAGATCTGCAATCTCGCGGTAGGTGGGCGCCCATTGGGGCACGACCCCGGGGAGCTTGACACCGAACGACTGCTTCATCGTCTATTCCTTGTCCGTGATCACATGTTGACACTGGGATTGGACGCCAACGGTGCGTTGCCGCCCGCTGAACGGGCCTTGAGCTGGTCTATCTCAGCGTCGCCTAGGCCGAGCAGTTCGCGCAACGGCCTGAGCCGACGTCACGAAAGCCCATCACTCTGGTCACGTCCAACCTGCGGGCCAAGGTCTCATACCGGACTGTATTTAATGACCCGTTTGCTAGTCAACACGGAGGTTGACAGGAGGCTGGGGCCAGTGTTGCAATGTGACCTATCCAACTCGGCAAACAAGAAGCAACTCGATCGCGTACCGGGTCCGGGATTGGCGTTCGAACCCAGTTTCTCTCAACCCATAGAGGTGTCATCCATGGTCATCGGCCACCCCGCCCCAGCGGCACTCGCGGAAAACTTCGACTTCAGCGACCCGGAGGTGCGTAAGAATCCGCCCGCCGTGTACGCCGAGTTGCGTAAGAGCCCGCCTAGCTGGTCAGATAGCTACGGCGGATTCTGGGTGGTGACCCGTTACAACGATCTCAAAGAGATGCTGGGTAATCCGGCATTGTTCTGCTCGGGGGAGGGCACCACCATCCCGCCCACCGGTTTTCCGCTGAAGTTCCCGCCCAATGAGGTCGACCCACCCGACCATCAGAAGTGGCGCAAATTGACGGCTCCGTTCTTCACCTCGCAGGCGGTAGCGAATCTCGAGTCTTCGGTCCGCGAAGTGACCCGTGAGTGTCTGGCGAAGTTCGTCGAGAAGGGCAGTGGCGACCTCGTCAGCGACCTCGCCGTATTCGTGCCGCCCTATGTGATCGCCGACATGATGGGCTTTCCCCGCGAAGACGCCCAGTGGTTCGCCGGTATCAACGACAAGCTGCTGTCCACCGCCGAAGAGGAGAAGACCGAGGAGAACGCCGCGACCGGCCTCGAGATCGCCGCTTATCTAGGCAAGCACCTGGAGGAGCGGCGTGAGCATCCCCGCGGCGACCTGCTGACCGAGCTAGTCCAAGGAAAATTCGACGGACGTCCGCTGACTACCGAGGAAATGCTCGGGGTGGCGTTCTTCTTCCTGATCGCCGGCCATGAGACCACCATCGGCGGCATCACATTCCTTTTGTGGCGACTCGGGCTCAACCCCGATCAGCGCCAGAAGGTCATCGACAACCCGAAGCTGATACCGGGTGCGATCGAGGAAACGTTACGTATCGACTCACCGGTTGTGCACTTAGCCCGCACCGCCACCCAGGACACCGTCCTTGGTGGAGCCGCGATTAAGGCCGGGGATAAGTTGATGGTCCTCTACGCCGCTGGCAATCTCGACGAAGAAATCTTCCCCGACGCGGAAACCTTCGACATCGAACGCGCCAACGCCAAGAAACACATCGCGTTCAGCTCGAACATTCACCTGTGCCAGGGTGCGGGACTGGCGCGGCTGGAGATGCGAGTTGTGCTCGAGGAGGTGCTCAATGCGATTCCGGACTATGAGATTCAGCTGGACGGGGTGCAATACCGTGCGATGCAGGGCGTGCACTCTGTGAAGTCGATGCCTGTCACCTTCACTCCTACCTCGGCTGCCGCACTGACGTCGTTGTAGGCGCAGCCTGCGTATGGACTGACTTTGACGCCCTGCTGGGTGACGACTCGCCAATAGTCGAAATATGTTGTGTGGCAACAGCTCATTAAAAAATGGAGGGGCTAAAAGACCTAGCTGGCGGTTATCGGCGCGGTGTGGTCTGGAAACGGTGTTAGCGAGTGGACCGGCCCGACAGTCGTCGGGATTATCGCTGAATTGACGCTCTACGGCGATCGACTTTCGAGGAGGTCGACGAGATGCCGCCCGTCACCGCCGCCGACGCGATCGATATTTAGACCAGCCCGCGAAGCGAGCTGAAGCGGATTGGTCGCATCGACGAGACTTGCGTGCGTGATGCGGTCGAGGCCAGCGCCGACAAGCGGCGGGGCGGTCCGCAGTGCTGCCGAGAAAGCTATCGAGCTAGTTGTGCCTCCATGCATCAAAATGTCCCGGTGTCGATATAGCCTACGAAGGGCAGTCTTCATATGCATGTCAACATCTTCGAGCGTTTCTTTCGGTCGTGCGATCAAGCCGAGCATCCGATTCTCAGCGGCGCGATTGGAATTCCCTGCCAGCACAAGACGGCGACCTGACGAAAACCCGAACCCGTATATGCACGACCACAAGCGCCGGAAGAAAAGCGCGCGGAGATCGTCGCCGCCAACACCATCTACTGGTACTTCGCCGACAAAGACGACGTGCTGATCGCGGTCCTCGACGACGTCATGGCTGAAGCCTGGACGCGATACCAGTCGGTAGCCGCCGAACCTCTCTCCACCCGTCTGTTACGGGTCGTGCACCACTTCAACAGATGAGCCGTCTGGTGAGCACCGTGCATGCCCGGGCCTAGCGCTCCCCGGCAATCACGTAGTGGCGCCACAACTTCCACTTCTTCACCGGCGCCTTATTGCGGTCCGAACTGGAAAACGCCGGTGCCACCGCGGCAAGCCCGGACGCCGAAGTGATGATCGGCACCTTCGCCGTCGAGGGATTGCTCATGCACCCCCTGAGCGAGGACCAACAACGCTCCATCTGCGATGCCCTCGCCCAACGCTGGATCCCAGCGCAACGTTCAGCACTTCGGCAAAGGGTCAGTCAGGAAAGTCGTGTTGGCGCTGAGCATCGTCATCGGGAGCATCGCGACGGGCGTCGAGGCTGCGTTGGAGTTCTGCGTTGATGGCCTGGGCCTCGGTGAGTTGATCTTCGAGGAAGATGATTCGGCACGCCGCATCGAGGGCGGTTCCACGGTCGACCAGTTCACGAGCCCTTGCGGCGATCCGCAATTGATAGCGGGAGTAGCGGCGATGGCCGCCGTCCGAGCGCTGAGGTGTGAGTAGTTTCGCCTCGTCGAGGCTGCGCAGGAACCCTGGGGTGGTTCCCAGAATCTGGGCGGCACTACCCATGCTGTAGGCGGGGTAGTCCTCGTCGTCGAACTTGTCGTTTGGGTCACTGTCGGCCGAATTGTTCTTCGTATGTGCCACAACGCCTTTCGAGGCACCCAACACCATGCTCACCGAGACGGACCGACACCCCGCGCGCGATAGTCGCTGCGCCCGGGGCTGCCGGCCCTGAGGAAATCACCACCATCAATCGACACTGCATTGAAACTGCGGTATCGGCCCGAAATCTACAGCCACGGGCGATCCGACGGTAACTCCTCCTCTCCCTTTACTTAACCTGCGGGTACCACTTACTCGATACTGCTGAACGTGCTTGGCAATCAGAGAACTGTTCTCGCACATCGTTCCTGCGTCTCCGACCGCCACTACTCCTTTGACATCGCGGGTAGCTCGTCTCCCGTGCCATCACCCTCTGTTCTGTCTGCGATAGGAACTATAACCACACCGATCGCGAATGTCTACCCTGGACGCAGTAGATTTTCTTCCGCGGCGCGAGGAAGTGTTCTACGATCCCGGCATGGCCATACCTGACTCGGACGCCGTCGGAACCGACGCGATCCTGCGTCACATCGACGCCGAAGCCGATTCCATCAGCATCGAAGTGACGCTGTACCTGCCCTGGGGTGTCGCCACGGGAATAACGGTGCCCACCGAGTACTTCGGCCACTATGTCGCCAAGTTCTTCACCAGAAACGATGCCGATGATGTCGCCCGCCGGATCGGGGCCCTCGAAGCCGAGCAGGAGAGAATTTTTCTTCATCTCCGTAGAGCACGGTGCTACGTCGCAGGCACCGTTGTCGAGCACGACTCGCTGCGCATCCGCTTGTCCGACGTGTCCGCGTGGACAGTTGCCGGCATCAAAAAGCCATCAGCGGAGCCGTCGTTGGTCAGGTAGCACTCTGCGGCGGACTGAGCGTGGTCGGTCCGTGTGAGAACCGACGCCGTGGACAACGGCGCCGACATCTACTCGTTGGCTGCACCGCATTCGACCTCCTCACGGGCACAACCCCGTACTCGGGGAACTCGATCACCGCGCTGATGTCGGCGCAGCTAACCCGCCAAGTCCCCAACATCACCGACCGGCGCCCCGACCTGTGAACAGTTGCCCACTTCGGGATCGGGCTTCACCGTTACTCCATATCGGTCTGAAGTTCCCAGGGCTTCATGCCGAGGAGACCAGCAAGGTGCCCCTGCATTCGGACGCCGGAGGCCAGCGGGCGCCACCATATGGTCACTTCGGCGATTTTGCCGTCTGCGTCGAGCAGGATGTAGTCCATCCCGTTGACCACGGTGTCTTCGATCTGCAGCCGAAAGTACGCGGCGTGGTGCGTCTCGCCGCTGAGGACTTCCTTGTAGGTGAGGTCGGCCGCCACCGTGCCGACCGTCCGAATGGCTTCCAGGACTGCCTCGCGGCCGGTGAGTGGCTCATCGCCGAGCGGGCTGTACAGCACCACGTCCTCGGCGAAGATTCCGGAAAGAGCGTCTTTGTCTGCGCCGCCGTGCATACAGTCGACAAAGAATTCCACGGCGTCGCGGTGCGGGGCGAAGGTGGTCATGATTACTCCGTATGTCCTCTGTTACGTGTGGTTTGTGGGACCTGATCGGCTCGAGTCGGCACACCTGCCGGTGTCGACTAGATCGCTGAGGTGCCGCCGTCAACCACCAACTCCATGCCATTGACATAGCTCGAGTCGTCCGAGGCGAGGAACAACGCGGCCGACGCGATTTCCTCGGGGCTGCCCATCTTTCCCCGCGGGATCAGGGATTCGAACTGCGCCTTCATCTCCTCGTCGAACAACTCCTCCTGCTTCGCAGTGGCGACCTGGCCGGGGGTCAGCACGTTCACCCGGATCTTCCTGTCCTTCAACTCCGACACCCACACCCGTGCGTAGGCGGGAAGCACGGCCTTGCTCGCTGCGTACACGCTCCACTCGGGGTAGCCCTTGAGCGAAGCGTTTGACCCGGTCATGAAGATCGAGCCGCCATCGTTGAACAGCGGTAACGCCTTCTGGACCGTGAACAGCGTGCCGCGCGCGTTCAGCGCGAAGGCGGCATCGAAGTGCTCCTCGGTGATCTCGCCGAGCCTGCTCTGCTCGCCCGTCCCGGCGCTTGCCCACAACACATCGATCGCGCCCTTTTCACGCTTGACCGTGTCGAACAAACGGTCCAGATCGTCGAGGTCGGCCGAATCGCCCTGCACGCCGGTCACATTCCGCCCGATCAGTTCGACGGCCTGGTCCAGCGCGTCCTTCCGTCGGCCCGAGATGAAGACATGAGCTCCTTCGTCAACGAACAACTTGGCACCGGCCAGCGCCATACCACTTGTCGCGCCGGTGATCACCGCGACCTTGCCATCGAGTTTTCCCACGATCAGTCCAATCATTGAATAGTGCCGATGTTATGTACACCGACCAGAGTGCTTAACGTATCGGAAGGTTCCGCGGAGCGCAAGCTATGTACACCGATCTGTACCCAAATGCGCTACGCTAGGCATATGTCGGAGTTAGAGAAGGGGCCGCGAGGCCTGCGCCGCGGTAGGGGCGCACGCGAGCGCATCCTCGGCGCTTCGCGAGAACTGTTCCGCGATCAAGGCATCAACTGCACCGGCCTGGACCAGCTCTGCGCGGTGGCTCAGGTGTCCAAGCGCACGTTCTATCAGCACTTCACCGGCAAGGATGAGCTGATCGCCGAACATCTGCGCCGATTCGATCCCGCGATAATGCCCGAGGTGTTCGACCGCACCGACCTCACAGCCCGCGAACGGCTCCTCGCCGCTTTCGACATTCACGGGCCGCTGTGCCCGTTCATCGCGGCGGCCGTCGAAATCAACGACCCGGGCCACCCGGCACGCGTGCACGCCTGCGACTACAAGAAGGCTTTTGCCGCGCGGCTCACCGAAACCGCCCGCGAGGCCGGCGCCACCAACCCCGAACAACTCGGCGAACAACTCGCGCTGCTCTTGGATGGCGCTGCGGCCCGCAACCGAGTCCTCAACACCGAAACCTTCGCCACCGCCGCCGCCATCGCAGTCGTCCTCATCGACAACGCCATCCCCGCGGCAGCGGTACCGTCCGGCGCAGGCGGGAACCTGTCAACCGGGACGGGGCCGCGTGCCGGATCAGGCGGCGAGCTCAGCCGAATTTGACGCCAAGGGAGAAGTTGAAGTCCCCCACGCCATAGCGGCCCAGCCCTACTGACAGCAGGCCTGCGCCCTCCAGCCAGAAAGTGATTCAGCAGGGTGAAACCGAAGTTCCGGTTTCACGACGGTGGTCGAATGTGCTTCGGTAACCCGGTGACGACGGACTTAAGAGTCTCCGGTGGTTGCCGACACCCTGGTCGGAATTGAGATGCTGCGGGCCCAGTGCCGATTATTCGTGATCGGATCGTCGTTATTCGCGATCGGTACAGTGCCGGGGTTCGCGATGCGGTGCTACGCGGACGCCACCAATCTGCTCTGCTTCATGGGCTCTTGGTTTTTCACGAGTGCCGCGCTGATCCAACTGTTGCTGAGCAAACCGTCGATGAGCCGGTCGTGGGCCGTCCCCGCGACACGAGCTGACTGCCTATCGGCAGCGATCCAGTTGTTCGGCACTCTGAATTTCAACCTCAGCACCGGTGCGACGTTGTGGGCACAGCGCGTACCAACCCGCCGGCATTTTGTGTGGTGGCCCGATGCCGCGGGTTCGGCGGCCTTTCTGCTTAGTGGGGCTTTGGGGGTTGTGGCGGCAATCCTCACGGTTGGGCTTGTTGGAGTGAAATCACGATTGTGGCTGGCAGCGTGGAGCAGCATGATCGGCTCAATCGCGTTCGGCGCCTCTGCAATTGGCGCCTTCATAACGAAGACAGGAACTACGGAAGACCCACAGCTAGCTCAACTGGGGACATTCGTCGGGGCGCTGTGCTTTCTGACCGCCGCTCTCCTCAGGCTGCCAAAACGTTTCGCACCTGGTCCTGTCCGGATATGAACTCGTCTCTTCAACGTTTGGCCCAGGCGGGTGCCGTTTGACGAGTGCCGACGGTTTTCCATCACGGCCGGGCAGGATGGGTGCGATGGCGACTTCTTTCGCGTCCGTGCCGGACCTGCTGCGGGTGCTCGACCTGACGGGGGTGTTCGCCAACGCCCTGCTCGGTGGTGCGGTCGCGCGCCGTCACGGATTTGATCCGGTCGGGTTCGCCGCGCTGGCGATCGTCTCGGGTCTTGGCGGCGGTCTCATCCGCGATACTCTGCTGCAGCACGGCACGCCGGTGGCATTGACGAATTACGCATATCTGACAACGGCATTGATCGGTGCGGCGGTGGCGTTCGCGGTGCGCTTCGAGGGGCGCCTCTGGGATCGACTGTTCCCCTTCGTCGACGCCCTCGCGTTGGGTTGCTGGGCGGCGGCCGGCGCAGAGAAGACCCTCTCGTTCGGGCTGGGTTGGCTGCCGGCCATCTTGTTGGGAACGGTGACCGCGGTCGGTGGTGGTGCGGTGCGTGATATCGCGGTGGGCAGCGTTCCGACGATCTTCGGCGGGAACACGCTCTATGCGACTTGCGCGGCGATCGCCAGTGGGACACTGGTTTTGATCCAGCTCTGGGGGTACCCGCAGGCAGGCCTGCTTGGATCGACGATGGTGGGCGCGGTGTTGTGCCTGCTGGCACGCTGGCGAGGCTGGATACTTTCCGACCATGTCGCCTGGCATCGGGCTGGCCGTTTCCTGCGCCGCCGACGAAAAGAGAAGTGATGAAAGCGAAGCTGCACCCAGCCCTGCAATGACCGCGTCGCCAGCGCCCACGCCGCAATGCGCACCAGTATCCGAAGCTCGGATGATGGCTGACTACGCAGGTTCCGAACGCATACGCGTCGGGCCGGCCATCTAGGCAGCTGCTATAAAGTCGATCCAGGTCCGCCGCCGTTGTTGCAGGCCAACTTATTTCAGCTGGTGCTGTATGCCCAGTAGTCATACGAGCCGCCGGGCACCGGGCACAGGTCGTTGTATGCGGCCAGCACGAACTGTCCCGCTTGGTCAGTGGTCAGCTGTGGATGGTCCTGCACCAGGCCCGCAGCTACCTCAGTACCTGGGAGTTGCCGAACCCACAGTCGCCTGCACACGCTGTAGCCGTCTTCCAGTATCGCCGGATCGGTTCCGGCGATGCCCGCCGCCCGTACGGCGGCCAAGAAACCTGGGACGGTGGGCTGTTGCGCTACGGGGCCGGCGTCAGCTGGCGCGGCCAGGCCTATGGACATGATGGCCGCAGCGGCACCGACGAGAATTTTTCTGGTCACGCGAGATCTGCGGATCGCCGAGCGTTTACCCATTTCCGTTACTTCCCTTCACTGTTGGTGCTCACCAGGACTTCCGACGATTCGGTCTCCCTGTTCGCGGGTCTTCGTCGGATCGGTTCCTCGTAACCTCTTTATAGGGTTACAGCTTGCTCCTCGCGACGAAACCTGTCAAGGTGGTTACTGTGACTTTCGTCTATGTAGGTGGCCGCGAGTGCCTCAATTTCGCAGGCACTCGAAAACGTCGACGGACTCCTGCGCCCGAGGAGCTGTTGACGCAGCCGAAGCTGCTCTCGGACTGGGCTGTTCAGGCGGGCCTGCTGGACCGTGGCATCGAGATCACGGAAGACGACCTCGAGGCGGCAATCGCGTTGCGCGAGGCAATCTATCGGACCGTTACTGCCCGGCTCGAAGGCCGCCGACCCAAGCCCGCGGACGTTGAGCTACTCAATGAGCATGGATCCCTGGCTCAACTCACGCCTCGGTTGGACCGAACCGGCGCCGTCCGCCGCGAGGGGACCCCATCGCAGTTGCTCGCGCGCCTGGCGGCGGATCTACTCGACCTGCTCGCCGGCCCCGACGTCGAGAAGGTCAAGGGTTGTGCCCATTCGGGGTGCAGCCGCCTGTATGTGGATTCGTCGCGCGCCCAAAATCGGCATTGGTGCGGAATGGGAACCTGTGGCAACAAGGCCAAAGTTCGAGCGTTCCGGGAGCGTCAGCGGGCCGCCGAGTCGGGGGTCGCCGCCGGCGGGCCGGGCCGGACGAAGGGGTAGTCGACTTCGGGAACCGAGAACGTCCAATAGAGCAGTGGGGCTGCGGGGCTGGAATCATCGCAGGCGTGATGCGAGGCGGCTGGACGGGACGGTTGTGGACCGAAGCTGTCGGCACCTACACGGCGATCTTGAAGCACCCATTCCTGGCTGGCCTGACAGACGGCAGCCTCGACCCGGAGCTCTTCACCCACTACGTCATCCAGGACGCACACTATCTGCGGGATTTTGCTCGAACGTTGGCTGTTGTGGGCAGCAAGGCACCGACACACGCCGGTGTTGGCATGTTCGCCCGGCACGCCGCCGGCACCGCCGAGGTCGAGCTCGCCCTGCACGAGTCGTTGCTATCCGAACTGGGCATCCAGGACGTTGATGCAGTGCCGGTCGCGCCAACCACCCTCGCCTATACGAGCTATCTATTGGCCACCGCTTACCGCGGCACCTTCGCCGATGGGCTCGCCGCGGTGCTGCCGTGCTACTGGATTTATGCCGAGGTGGGCGCCGAGCTCGTCAAGCGCGGTTCGCCGGATCCGCGCTACCAGCGCTGGATCGACACCTATGCCGACGACGAATACCAGACCATCGTCGCCGAGGTGCTGGCGCTGGCCGACAACGTTGGCCTGACCCTATGCGCAGCCGACGAGACACGCGCCCGGGCCCATTTCGCCACCACCGCCCGCTACGAATGGATGTTCTGGGACGCCGCGTGGCGCCGTGAAGTATGGCCTGTCTGAGGCTTCGACGCGGGCTAGTTCTAGGCCGTGGTAAGCACATCAGACGACTCGCGCCTCGAGATAGTCTCCTGCAGAGGCCCTTTCAATCGCGCGACTCTGAGCAGCTGCAGGGTGAGGTTTGTGGCTCCGAACATGGGGAGCACCCCAATGAACGTTCGAACCGAAGGCGCGGCACCGTGCAGCTGCTGTAGACAGCCGAATATATAAAAGCATCCCATTGTGAAGAGGGTCGCCGGTATTGAGTAGGCGAGCAGCGAGCGGCAGTCAGAAATGATTTCTTGCGCGTAATCTAGCTCATCCTGCGACAGTGGTTGGCCTTTACGCAGTTTGGCCAGAACCGCTTTGTGAGCGCCTACTTCTTCGCCCAACGAAGCGGGCTTGCGATCTTCCAACCGACGTATGAACAAGAACGCGCAGGTTACGAACGAAAGTCCCAGCACAGCAACAACTATCGTGAGACATCCATACAAACCGAAATCCATCCCCCCGCTCCTATGTCTTCGCCTTGACGGTGCCGTCGGAGGTGACCGCGGGGTCTCCGTCTTCCCAGAGCAGCAGCTGACGAACCGCGGCGCGCGGTCCGTAGGGTCGGAGCATCGTGCTGGCCGGGCGTGGCCGCACCCGCAGCGGCCACCAGAACCATCGCCCGAGTAGCGCGGCGATGGACGGGGTCATGAACGCGCGCACGATCAGCGTGTCGAACAGCAGACCTAGTGCGATGGTGG